>OLVY01001037.1_pt1 | contig 18615 bp, 14 predicted proteins | sample 1674261 | NCBI WGS metagenome assembly OLVY01 (sample SAMEA103958155, study PRJEB25191) | human gut metagenome | biome: human-associated habitat [ENVO:00009003]; feature: intestine environment [ENVO:2100002]; material: feces | place: Germany | collected 2013/2015
ATTGCCTTTCTTCACCTGATGTGCATCCGGGTCCCGCTTCTTTTCCTTGTAATAGCACGGCTGGATCAGGCATAGCCATTCCTTCCACGGGACGATCCGTTCGATCTGAGTCAGAAACTCTTTCTTTTTTGTCCGCACCTGCGCCAACTCATCGCTGAATGCGGAAATCGTCATCTGCTTATCCATAATGCTATTACATCAATCCTGCCGTTCCTGGCACTTTTTGTGCGGTGTTGCCTTAGATTAACTTAATGACATTGCGCCGAAGCGTCCCTTTTTTCGTCCTTTATGATTCATTTTCCGCAATGGTACGCCGCAAAAGATTCATTTCGGCTTCATAGCCGTAATCCTCTTTTTCGCTGCTCTCCTTTGCCAATTCCAACGCCTGACGGCATAGATCCAAACCGGCTTTCTTTGCCCTGCGGCCGCCGATACCCAAAAGCTTGCAGCGCGCCAAGCGCATTTTGCATTTCACACTGCCCAATTTCTCGCCAGTTTCATAGCAGCGGCGCGCTTCCTTTCCGTCCTGTGCAACGACGACGCCGTTTTCATAAAAACGCCCCAACGCCCACCAGGCGCTGTCGTCATTCCCATCGGCAGCTTTGCGGTAATGGGTATACGCCTCAGACAGCTTCCCTGCCTGCTCCAAATGCCATCCCATGTTGTAATCCGCCATGGCTTCGCCCAGCTCCGCCGCGCGGCGATACCATTCCATGGCCGTTTCCAAATCCCGCGGCACGCCCCGTCCCATCGCATAACATTCGCCCAGGCTATTCATGGCAGCCGGGTGGTTCTGCTCTGCTGCTCGTTCGTACCAGCAAATTGCCTTTTTCATATCCTGTTCCACGCCTTCGCCGTGCTCGTAGCAGCATGCCAGATTATGCATGGATTGCAAATTGCCACACTGTGCGCCCTGCTCATACCATTTTACGGCTTCCTGCCAATTCTGCTCCACGCCATATCCCCTTTTATAGCACCGGCCAAGATTGCACATGGCACTGCCGTTGCCGCCTTCGGCACTGCGGCGATACCAGTAAAACGCCCTGTCTTCGTTCTGTTCCACGCCTTCGCCGCCCTCGTAGCAGCATGCCAGATTATGCATGGATTGCAAATCGCCACACTGTGCGCCCTGCTCATACCATTTTATGGCTTCCTGCCAATTCTGCTCCACGCCGCAGCCCTTTTCATAGCAGTATCCCAGATTGCACATGCTAACCGGATCGCCGCACTCCGCACCTCTGCGATACCAGGAAAAGGCCTGCTCCCAACTCTGCTCCACGCCGCAGCCCTTTTCATAGCAGTATCCCAGATCCGTCATTGCCACGCCCACGCCACTCTCTGCCGCCTCGCGGAACCAATGCACAGCACGCTCCCAGTTTTGCTCCACGCCGTCGCCGTATTCATAGCATACGCCCAGCCGGTGCATACCTTCACCGTAACGCTGATACGCCGCCGCGCGCACCCAGTACACGGCCTCGGCAGCGTCGGCTTCCACGCCGATCCCGTCGTGGAAGGCGCGGGCGAGCAGCATCTGTCCGCGGGGCGAACCGTATTCCGCCGCCTTGCAGTATAACTCGGCAGCCTGTTTCGCGTCCGGAGCCGTGCCAATGCCGTATTGATAGCACACGCCCAAGCAGCACACCGCATTCAGGCTCCCCATTTCCACCGCCTGCTGATAAAGCCAAAAAGCCTGAACCGGATCCGCCTCCACGCCGTTTCCCTGCTCCATGCAGATGCCCAGATTGCATACGCCCCATGCGCTGCCGAGATATGCAGCTTTCCGAAAACAATCCACCATGCGCTTTTTATCCGATGCCTCTGCATCCCAAAGGGTGTTGCCTAAAGCCGTCCAATCATCTCCGGTCATATCTGCCTCGTTGGCGCGCAGCAATTTCCGGCCGCACTGCGGACAGCGCTCTGGCAGCTTTTCGCCTTCATCCCAATAATTACAGGTGTGATCCTCGCAGTGATAAATCATCGTTTCCAACTCCTTCCGCCTGCTGAAAAAAAGCAGCGCGTTACACTATTTTCCATAGTATAACACGCTGCTTCCAAAAAGGAAAGACCGATCGGTCAGTCCTCGTTGCCGAAGAACTTAGTATCAGAAGAACCGCAGCTTCCAATATCTATAACTGCGGAGCGGGTATTAAGCTGACTGCAGATATCCTTGGTCATGAGTCGCTGGATTCCACCACGCATTATGTGCGTGTAGATTTTACCGCACTGAGAGAGATTTGCCACGAATGGTCCGGAAAATGCAGGTCATTAAGCCGTTCTCAAAGTATGTTTCAGCACTTGATTCTGAGGCACAATGTATTCAAGGCAAATTCTACCGCAATGCACACGACAGACCGGAACCCTACATTTATTCAGAGAATGAAGTGCTGATGCTTATGAACGAATGTGATCGTTTATATTCACCTGACGGGATCCGTGCTCGTACCATAAAATGTATCATCGGACTTCTGTGGGCAACAGGAATGCGTCCTTCCGAACCAGTGAATCTGATACGAAAGGATGTGGATTTAGCGCATGCGTGTATTACGGTTCGTGAAACCAAGTTTGCGAAGGAACGTATTATCCCGGTTTCAACATCAGTGATTCAGGCACTTGAGGAATATATGGCAATACCGCACAACTGCTACGATACGCATTACCGGGCGGCCACTTTGGCGCGGACAGAGGACTTTGTGTGTTCTGCTTTCTTTGCGGCATACTGACCGCTTTTGCTCAGCTTTTTCACTTGGGATGGACGGCGGTTGATTCTGTATTTGATCTTGCGACCAGCCTTGTTGCGGATGATCGCATCGCCGCGCTTTTCTGCTCCGAGGTAGCCGCTGTCGCCATATACTTCATCTTCATCTCCGGTCAGCAGCCTGGATGTTTCTGTGGCATCATGGACATTAGCTGCTGTTGCCTCCACGGTATGAACCAGTCCGCTGTCCCTGTCAACGCCGATATGTGCCTTATAGCCGAAGTGCCAGGTATTGCCTTTCTTCACCTGATGTGCATCCGGGTCCCGCTTCTTTTCCTTGTAATAGATTCGATATTAGAACTATATATACATTTCTATTTTCCCACAATCTCATCTGTATTAATGAACTGGAACGGTGTCGTCTGATACACGTAATAGTTCAGCCAGTTTGAATAGAGAATGTTTCCATGTGATCTCCACTGCAGTCTCGGTTTCTGTGTGTCATCATCATTCGGATAATAATTGACAGGCATTTTGATGTCCAGACCTTTATCCTTATCACGTTTGTACTCCTTGTCGAGGGTAACCCGGTCATATTCCGGATGTCCCATCACAAAAATTTTACGTCCCTCATCTGCAATGGCAAGGAACACGCCGGCTTCCTCTGATTCTGCTAAAATCGTCAGTTCCTTCACGGCACGGATATCCTCTGCACGCACTTCAGTATGTCTCGAATGCGGTGCCATAAAATAGTCATCAAAGCCTCGGACAAGCGGTACTTTACGGTTCATCACATGATGCTCATACACACCGAATTTTTTCTCCGGAAGCAGATATTTCTTCAAACCGTAATGATAATAGAGCCCTGCCTGCGCGCCCCAGCAGAGATGTAAGGTAGAGGTGGCATGTGTCTTGCTCCACTCAAAGATCTCACACATTTCATTCCAGTAATCCACCTCTTCATATTCCATCTGTTCCACCGGCGCTCCGGTAATGATCAGACCATCAAAATAACGATTTTTAATGTCTGCAAAAGTCTCATAAAACTTATTCAGATGACTCATTGATGTGTTTTTTGACTCATGGGAAGACACTGCTACAAACGTCACATCTACCTGTAACGGTGTGTTTGAAAGCGAGCGTAAAAGCTGAAGCTCCGTATCTTCCTTTAACGGCATCAGGTTTAAAATTGCAATGTTGATTGCTCTGATATCCTGATGTGTCGCACGATTTTCGTCCATAACAAATATATTTTCCTTTTCCAATATTTCCTTTGCCGGCAAATCACTCTGTGTCTTAATTGGCATATCTTCTTACAAACCCTTCCTCGCGATCAGAATCGCTCTCCTATTTTCGACAGTATATCCTGCTATATCTTCCAGTACAGTAAAAACTAAATTCCAAGCATTTCTTTCAACTGTTCTTCTGAAATAACAGGAATTCCAAGTTCCTGTGCTTTAGTCAGCTTGCTTCCTGCATTTTCTCCCGCAAGCACGTAATCTGTTTTTTTTGAGACGGAACCGGAAGCCTTCCCTCCATATTTTTCGATCAGCTCTGACGCTTCTTTTCGTCCCAATGTTGGCAGTGTCCCTGTTACTACAACTGTCTTTCCTGTCAGAACAGATTCCACCGTCTCTGTCTCTTCCGCCTGCATATTCACGCCATACTCTTTCAATCGGTCTAAAATTTCGATATTTTTCTCATCCGTAAAGAAATTTCGGATACAAAGTGCACTCACTTCTCCGATATCGTTGACCTCTGTGAGCTGTTCAACGGAAGCTTCCTTTAAATGATCCATATCTTTAAAATACTTCATGATCGCTTTTGCGGCTGCCTTTCCCACGTTTGGAATTCCAAGTCCGGTGAGAAGCTTATAGGCATCGTTCTCTTTTGACTTTTCAATCGCATCCAAAAGCTTATCCGTATTTTTTTCTTTTCCGATAATTCCCTGATCGATCAATTCATCGCGATGTGTCTTTAGTACAAAAACATCAGCGACATTATTAATATACCCCAAACGGACAAGTTCTTCAATATAAACCGTACCAAAACCTTTGATGTCCATTGCGTCACGCCCTACAAAGTTGATAATATGGCGTTCTAACTGTGCCGGACAGTTTGGTGATGTACACCTAATATCCGCAGTGTCTTTCTCCCTCTCTGTCTTTGCACCGCAAACAGGGCAGACATCCGGGATCACAAACCGTTTCCAGTCAGAAGGTCTTTTCTCTTTTTTCACTTCCTTGATCTTGGGAATGATCTCCCCCGACTTATAAACTACAATTGTATCCCCAATTCCGATATCCAGATCATCAATAAAATCCTGATTGTGCAAAGTTGCCCTCGAAACAGAAGTTCCGCAGAGGCGCACCGGCTCAAACACTGCCGTCGGTGTGATTCTTCCGGTTCTTCCTACCGAAAGTTCAATATTTAATAGTCTGGACTCTTTCTCCTCCGGCGGATATTTGTATGCGATTGCCCAGCGCGGTACTTTGGATGTTTCTCCCAACTGCTCACGGTCAGAAAAACGATTGATCTTCACCACGGCGCCGTCAATATCATATGCCAGATTTCCGCGGTTTTCACCGATTGCCGTGATCGCATCCCACACTTCCTCCGCGGTCGTGCAGACTTTATAATCGTCGATGACATGGATCCCCTGTTTTTTCAAAAATTCATATCCTTCGGTATGAGTTGCAAACTCCATGCCACGCACCTGCTGGATATTGAAAATAAACATGGAAAGATCCCGCTCTTTCGTCACCTTGCTGTCTAACTGGCGGAGTGTTCCCGCTGCACAGTTTCTTGGATTGGCAAACACTTTTTTTCCAAGAAGTTCCTGTGTCTCATTTACCTTTTCAAATGCAGCATTTTTCATGTATACTTCGCCACGGATTTCCAGATACTCCGGTTTGTCCTTTAACTTCTGTTTTACGTCTTTGATCACTTTCGCATTCGCAGTGACATCCTCACCGAAATTAATGCCGTCCCCTCTGGTTTCCGCCAGTATTAATTCTCCGTTCTCATAACGCAGTGACATGGAAAGTCCGTCAATTTTATATTCCACAACAAATTCCGGATGATCTAACTGTTTCTGCATCTCCTCCACGAAGTTAAATACTTCCTCTTTGGAAAAAACATCCTGAAGACTTAACATTGGAACATTGTGGCGCACAAGCACACCCGCTTCTCTTTTTGCTGTTCCACCAACACGCTGTGTCGGAGAATCCGGCGTGACAAGCTCCGGGTGCTCTTTTTCCAGGTTCTTCAGTTCCTGCATCATCATGTCGTATTCATAATCTGAAATCTCAGGACTGTCCTGATTATAATAGCGGTCAATATGATATTCGAGTGTTTTCTTTAACTCGGCAATTCTCTCTTCTGCTGACATTTTTTTCATCCATTTCTACTTTTTTGATTTTTCTTTCATGCGCTCACTTTTGGGATATTTCTTCGGGATGACCGTCTCATTGGAGGAATCTTTAATTAATGATAAAAGCTGTCTGTACTCCTCCGTTGTAACATCCCGGTAGGTTCCAACCGGCAGGTCTCCAAGTTCAATATTCATGATTCTTGTACGAACAAGTTTCTCCACACGATAACCGAAATATTCACACATCCGTCTGATCTGGCGGTTTAGTCCCTGTGTCAAAATAATCTTAAACTGTTTCTTTCCAATCTGTTTTACATGACATTTTCTGGTCATTGTATTCAGTTCAGCAAGCGGCACTCCGTTTGCCAGACCATGGATAAAACTCTCGGTGACTGGTCTGTTGACTGTAACAATGTACTCTTTTTCATGCATATTCCCGGAGCGCATCATTTTATTGACAATATCTCCGTTGTTCGTCAGTAACAGTAGCCCTTCTGAATCTTTATCCAGACGTCCGACCGGATAGATGCGCTTCGGGTAATTAATATAATCGATCACATTATTTTTTTCGCGCTTTTCTGCGGTACAGACAATGCCAACCGGTTTGTGAAACGCAATTAAGATCATTTCCTCTTCTTTTGAAACTTTCTTTCCCTGAAACAAAACCGTCTGTCCCGGCAGCACTCTTGCGCCTGTTTCCGCAACTTTTCCATCAATGGTAATATTTCCAAGTTCTACCTGACGGTCTGCCTCGCGTCTGGAACATACCCCTGCTTCGCTCAAAAATTTATTGATACGGATTCCGTTTTCTTCCATACTTTTCCTTTTCCTGTCATTATTCCATATGATTCTATTTTGTACAGCTTCAAATAACTACAAAAACGGAGACTTCAATTTGCTGGAAGCCTCCGTAGCATTCTGTTACTTTTTTATTTTAATAAATCGGTCTTGACATAACCTGTCTTATTCTTCCAGGTTACTTTTGTCCAGCCTTCTGCATAACTCATCACAACCGTTACCTTCTCTCCGGCATAGGCAACTCCGACTTTGTCTGCTGTCTCGCTCATGGAAGACCGGATGTTTGTTGTGTTGGAGAGCATGATCGTTGTGCCCTCTGTCAATGCTTCTGATGCCGCTGTCTCAGAAGCATTCTCCGGTGCTGCTGCTGATAAAAATTCACTCTTAATATAGCCTGTTGTACCGTTGTAATCGACAATACTCCAGTCTCCCTCTGTACCGGTTCTGGTAAGTGCCGTTCCTTTTTCAACAGAGCCAAGCTTGTCTGCTGAGGTATCTGCACCTGACCGGACATTTACTTTGTCTGTTGTGTATACAGTTTCTGTTGCAGGTTCTGCAGGTGTTTCTTCTGCAGGTGTTTCTTCCGCCGGAGTTTCCTCAGCAGGAGTCTCTGTTGCAGGAACCTCTTCCGTTGCAGGCACTTCTTCTGTACTCTCTGTTGCGTCTGCCACAATAGTATTACGCCACTCGGTGATCGCATTTGGAATAGTCGTTGCACAGAGATTCAACAGGTTCTCGTCTGTTGACAATGCAGCTTCGTATTTCTGCTGGATATCATTCTGTAATTCAATGACATCATCGCTGTTGTAGAAGTTCGTGATAAGGTTGCGGATGCTTGTATCCAACGCACTCTCCTGTCTGGACAGGTTGTACTCACTGTAAAGATTATCAATGTAAAGACTTCCATCGTCATTTGTTCTGACATAGAAGAAATAAAGCCCCGGTGCAGGTGTTTCCACTCCCATAAACTTCACATTCAGGCTGACATTTACCATATAAGAATTGCTGTCAAGCCCGGACTTTGTATAGCAGTTAATGTCCTGATACTGCTCAATGTACTGACTGATCAGCGTAATATAACTCTGCTCATTCTGTGTGATCGGTGTTGCCAGTGTCTGTAATGTGACAAGATCTCCGGATGCATAAGCAGTAAAGTAGCTGTTGATCAGCTCATTGACTGCCGGAACTGCATTTTCCTCATATGCTTCTTCTGTCACAACCGTCTCAGTAACCGCCACATTATTATCGTCTGCGTTTCCGATTCCATTTCCCGTGAATTTCACTAAAATAAGTAAAAGCACAACAAACAGTGCTCCTGCCACGAAATATCTGGCATTCTTTTTTACAAATTCTACCATTTTCTGAATATCTATGTTATTTGATTTATTATCCTGATTCGTTGAAGCCATTTTTACCAAACCTTTCTGTCACAGACCCGAATTTTGTCTGCGGTATCTATTATGAAAAATGTAATTGTTTCCTATCTGCAATTACAAAAAATTAATCTAACAAACATATTACATAATAGCATTATCTCTGTTTATTGTCAACGAATGGCAGGCTTTTCCAATTCTTAATATTTTATTTCAGAGCAAAAAAAAGATGCCACTACTGACATCTTTTTACTGCGCCTGGCGGGAATCGAACCCGCAGCGTCGGAGTCGGAGTCCGATGTTTTATCCATTAAACTACAGCCGCATATATTCTTTTATCTGTTTCACAAACAGCCTATTTATCATAGCAGATAAAAGTGTAAATTTCAAGAGATTTTTATGCATTCAAATTTTTTAATATCTCAGTTTCCAGCCCCTCTTTCTGCTCCGCTGAAATTGGCAGAATAAAAACACCGACTTTTACTGCTGTCTCGCTAACACTCTGCTCTATCAAAAAGCGCCTGTCCTCCTCTGTGACCTGTCCGCTCAGGTATGCACGTATCACTGCATTCAATCTCGTAAATAAAGTGATAAGTTCCCGAAAACGGTTTTCTTTTCTCAGATAGCAATGCCCCGTCCGTTGTAATTCCTGATCCATGGTTGCAATGATCTGCATGGAAAGTTTCAGCTCGCCTGTGATGTCGGATGCCTCCATCAGAACATCCGGCCGCTTTTTTAACATTTCCGCAAAATACGTTTTTGCACCAAAAACATCCATAGAAATGAAGTAACTCGCAAGCTGTTCTTTCATCTCGCGTGTCTCTGCCTTTTCTCCTAACATGCCCACTTTGCACTCATAAACCTTCAGATGATTTACGCGCACCCACACAAGCAGCAGGAACTCGGAAATAAATCCAAACACCCGTTTGTGATAATCGTCCTCTCCATTTTCCAGACAGATCCGCTTCTGCACCTCAAAAAAAATGTGAAACAGCCATTCACAGTATGTATCAAACCATTTTTTCGATGTGACGATCATATTGCCAAAATACGTTTCCGTTCCGTTCACGAGCTGTACAAATGTATCGTAATATTCCGGGTAGAGTTCTTTTATCACCTCTCCTGTCATATCGAGAGCATGAATATTATGATTTGTCGCGAAACCATAATGATAGGAGTTGTTCAGCACAACCCTTTTGGTCGTGATCAGATCATAGTCCTTTAAAAGCTCCAGATACTCCGCCTCTGTAAAAATTTTCTCCTGCTCATTCAAAAGATACCTTCTGTAGTGACAGGTTCCTACATATTTATATGTGTGTACATTTTTCCATATCCAATACAATCCGGTCAGTTCACTGTAATAACAGTTTTCCGCAGAAATGTTGTCTCCCGTGTTGTCACAGAGGTAACCAAGATCCTCTTTTTCCTCCCTGCCCACCTGAAGCGGCTGGTACATTTTATCTTGTGGTACTTCAAATTTTTTATGTGTCAGTGCAAAAATTTTTATCTTCATGTGAAACACCTGTCTTTAAAGCATGTTATCGAAAACTTCCGACACTCATTTTACACCATGTTCGGTTTTTATCATAGTGTTTAATTCTTTTAAAAGCGTGGCTGATTTTTTTAACTGCTCCTGTTCCTCCTCATCGAGTTCGATCGGCACAACTGCCTCCACACCATCTTTTCCGACGATTGCAGGCATACTGATGACCACATCTTCCATACCATAAATTCCGTGCATCATGGAAGACACTGGGAGAATGGACTGCTCGTTTCTTATGATACACTCGCAGATTCTTTTTACCGCCATCGCAATTCCGTAGTAAGTTGCCTGTTTTCTCTGAATGATCTCATAGGCACTGTTTTTCACTTCCTCATAAATTTTATCCTCGGATTCCTCGTGAAAATAATGTCCGCGCATCTCACAGAACGCATCGAGCCGCACACCGGAAACGTTTGCATTTGACCAAGCTGCCAGCTCGCTGTCCCCGTGTTCACCGATGATAAACGCATGCACACTGCGGTTGTCGACCTTCAAATGTTCCCCGATCAGATATTTTAATCTTGCCGTGTCAAGCACCGTTCCAGAACCAAGCACTCTGTTCTCCGGGAAACCGGACAGTTTTAACGCTGTGTAAGTGAGAATATCCACCGGATTTGAAACGATAAGAAGCATGCCCTCGCAGTTTCGCTTTGCGATTTCCGGGATGATTGTTTTATAAATTTCCACATTTTTGTGGATGAGATCAAGCCTCGTCTCGTCCGGCTTCTGATTTGCCCCCGCCGTAATGATAATGATTGCCGCATCAACAATGTCATCGTAAGTTCCGGCATATAGCCGGATCGGCCTTGCAAACGGAAGTCCATGTGCGATATCCATCGCCTCACCTTCCGCTTTTTCCCTGTTTACATCGATCATTACCATCTCGGAAAAAATGCCGCTCTGCATTAATGCAAACGCAGAGGACGAACCTACAAATCCACAGCCGATCATGGCAGCTTTTCGAATATTTACCATAATAAAATCACCTCATCGTTGTTTATAATGCTTGCGATAATTTTTGAGAGGTAAATCTACGCACTGAAATATGAGGGAATGCAATCAAACTTTCGGAGACACGCTCCCGCTACGTGTCGCTCGCAGCGGTACTAAGAACTCACATCCTGCATTTTATTTCTGATAAATCAGAATAAAACGCAGAATCTGACTTCTAAGAACCGGCGGCTCCACAGTGTCTCCTTCTCTTTTGATTGCATTCCCTCATATCATATACATATTGAAACCTCTCAAAAATCATCTTATTCGCTACTATCATGCCCGATTCGGTGAATTTTATGTGTCACAACACACAGGATTGGTATGGGTTATGACATACGAACATATATTCGTTTTTAGTTTACAGATTTCCTCAAGTTTGCTATAATTGATGTAATGTAAAGATCGAAACTCGTACACAATCATAAAAAAATTGAGAAAAACAAATAAAACGCAACAAAGACATTGGGGAGCCGCCGGTTCTTAGAATTCAAGTGTGTCTGGTAGACTGAACTTGTTTCAGTCTGACAGGCGCACTCGAATTCTTAGTACCGCTGCGAGCGACACATAGCGAGAGCGTGTCTTTGTTGGTTTTATTTATTTTTCTCAATCTAGATAACGTACATACGAGTTTCGCACAAACCATTATGATACCAGGAGGAATCTGTATGCACTCTCTCATTTTTCATGTCGATGTGAACTCTGCCTTTTTGAGCTGGGAATCGGCGAAACGCCTGCGTGATAACCCGGATGCACTGGATTTAAGAACCATCAACGCCGTAATCGGCGGCGATGAAAAGATGCGCCACGGAGTGGTCCTTGCAAAATCTCCTTCTGCGAAGAAATACGGCATTATGACCGGCGAACCATTATCCCATGCCAGACAAAAATGCCCGGAACTTGTCGTTGTTCCGCCGGATCATGAACTGTACGCTGCTTCCTCCCGAAAGTTTATCGAAATTTTAGAAGAGGTTGCCCCGGTGATCGAACAGTGCAGTATTGATGAGGCTTTCTGCGATATGACCGGAACGGAAAAACTCTACGGCGATCCCATTGCTTTCGCAACAAAATTAAAAGACCGGATTTATAAGGAGCTTGGCTTTACCGTCAATATCGGTATCTCTACAAATAAGCTTTTAGCAAAGATGGCATCTGATTTTGAGAAGCCAAACCGTGTGCATACTCTTTTTCCGGAAGAGATGGCGACAAAGTTCTGGCCGCTCCCGGTGGAATCGTTATACGGCTGTGGAAAAACCACTGCAAAAAGACTGCGCTCTCTTGGAATCACAACCATCGGCGCACTTGCAAAAGCAGACCGCCAGATGTTACTCTCTAATTTTAAATCCCAGGGCGATTATCTGTGGGAATCCGCCAATGGGATCTCCTCCTCTGCCGTGACTGCAGAATCTCCTGCCAACAAGGGTTATGGCAACTCGGTCACTCTGCCTTATGATGTCACAGATACAGAAAACGCGCACCACATTCTGTTATCTCTCTGTGAGACTGTGGGTGCGCGCATCCGTTATGATAAAGCCTACATCAGCGTGGTGCAGGTTCAGATTGTGGACAATGACTTTCATCACCGCTGTAAGCAGTTATCCCTGCCTTCTGCCACTAACGTGACCGAAAAGATTTATGAGGCAGCCTGCAATGCATTTGACCAGGGCTGGGATCACGCTCCCATCCGGCTGCTCGGTGTCTCTACGAGCAAAGCAACCGACGAAAGCTATGAGCAGTATAATCTTTTCGATCAGGATAAGTTTGAGCGGTTGTCCAAATTAAATTCTGCTATCGATAAAATCCGTGATAAGTATGGGGATGATGCAATCGTGCGTGCCTGTTTTGCGGATACGCACAAAAATTAAGCTACAACATCCTCAAACTGGGAATTATAAAGGTTCGCATAGAAACCTCCTGCTGCGAGAAGTTCCTCATGTCTTCCCTGCTCAATGATATCTCCATCCTTCATGACAAGAATCAAATCTGCGTCACGGATCGTGGAAAGTCTGTGTGCAATGACAAAGCTGGTTCTTCCCTTCATCAGGTTATCCATTGCCTTCTGGATCTCAATCTCGGTTCTTGTATCTACCGAAGAAGTTGCCTCATCTAAAATCAGGATCTTATTGTCTGCAAGGATTGCTCGCGCAATGGTCAGAAGCTGTTTCTGTCCCTGCGATACATTGCTTGCATCCTCGTTTAATTCCATCTGGTAACCACCCGGCAGCGTCTTGATGAAATGATCTGCTCTCGCTGCCTTCGCTGCCGCGATCACTTCCTCATCCGTTGCATCCAGCCGGCCGTACCGGATATTTTCCATGATTGTTCCCTTGAACAGCCAGGTATCCTGCAATACCATTCCGAATGCATCACGCAGTTCCCTGCGGTTGAAATCCTTGATATTATGTCCATCAAGACAGATTGCTCCGCTGTTTACATCATAGAAACGCATAAGCAGTTTTACCATCGTCGTTTTTCCGGCTCCGGTTGGTCCTACGATTGCGATTTTCTGTCCCGGTTTTACGCTGGCACTGAAATCATTGATGATGATCTGCTCTGGATTGTATCCAAAATGGACATGATCAAATGTCACTGCACCTGTAATTTTCGAAACATCCGCCGGATGTTCTACAATCTGCTCTTCTTCCTCTTCCTCCAAAAACTCAAATACACGCTCGGATGCTGCAGACATAGACTGTACCTGATTGATCACCTGCGCGATCTGCTGGATCGGCTGTGTGAAGTTTTTCACATACTGGATGAACGCCTGGATATCACCGATTGTGATCGTGCCACGGATTGCAAGCAGTCCACCTGTCAGGGCAACACAGGCATAACCTAAGTTTCCGACAAACATCATGATTGGCTGCATCATACCGGACAAAAACTGTGATTTCCATGCGGAATCATAGAGAATATCATTCGTTTTCTCAAACTCTTCAATCGTATCTTTCTCGCGGTTAAATGCCTTGATGACAAGGTGACCACCGTATACCTCTTCCACCTGTCCATTGATGTGTCCTAAATACTCCTGCTGCGCACGGAAATATTTCTGCGATTTTTTTGTCACAAATCCAATCAGTCCCATGGAGATTGGTAAGATCACAAGTGCAATAAGTGTCATAAGCGGTGAAATACTGAGCATCATCACAAGCACGCCGATCAGTGTTGCAACGGATGTAATGATCGTGGTAATACTCTGGTTCAGTCCCTGTCCCAACGTATCTACATCGTTGGTGATACGGGACAATACCTCGCCGTAAGTACGGCTCTCGAAGTATTTCATCGGCATGCGGTTGATTTTTTCTGAGATTTCTTTTCTGAGCTGGTAGCACACTTTCTGTGTGATCCCGGTCATGATCCATCCCTGGATAAAGTTGAAAACCGCACTGCACAGATACAGACCAAGCACAAACAAAAGAATGCTTCCAATCTTTCCAAAATCAATGCTTCCGGTTCCCTGAATTTTCGCCATCAGACCTTCCGATAATGCAGTGGTCGCTTTTCCTAAAATTTTCGGTCCTGCAACATTAAATATGGTAGAACATGCTGCAAAAAACATGACAACAAAAATTGCAGCTTTGTATTTTCCGATATAGCTCATCAGCTTTTTGATGGATTTTTTGAAGTCCTTCGGTTTCTCGCCCGGCTGCATGCCATGTCCCATCGGTCCTCTTCTCCGTGGCTGATGTGTTTTAACTTCCTGTTCTCTACTCATTCAAAGCCACCTCACTTTCCTCAAGTCCAAGTTCTTTCGCGGATAACTGTGATTTTGCAATCTGCCGGTAAACTTCGCATGATTTTAACAGTTCTTCATGTGTACCCTTGCCGACAATTTTTCCGTCATCGAGCACTAAAATCTGCTCTGCATGTAAAATGGTACTGATACGCTGTGCCACGATGATCACAGTACTGTCTTTTACATTCTCAGCAAGCGCTTTTCGCAGTGCCGCGTCTGTCTTTAAATCGAGCGCCGAGAAACTGTCATCGAAAATAAAGATTTTCGGATCTTTTGCAATCGCCCTTGCAATCGCAAGACGCTGTTTCTGTCCACCGGAAACATTGCTTCCGCCCTGCGCGATTGCACTCTCATACTTGTCATCCTTCGCCTCGATAAACTCTGTTGCCTGTGCAATCTCTGCCGCTTTCTTAATCTCCTCGTCTGTCGCATCATCTTTTCCAAAACGAAGATTCGAAGCGATCGTTCCGGAGAATAAAACACCTTTCTGTGGAACGAAACCAATCTCATCACGAAGATCAGACATCGTAATGTTACGGATATCTTTTCCATCGAGTGTAATACTTCCGTCTGTCACATCATATAAACGTGGAATCAGATTGACCAGTGTGGATTTACCACAACCGGTACTTCCAATGATTGCGGTGGTCTGTCCCGGTTCCGCTGTAAAATCAATGTCATGAAGCACATCTTCCTCCGCACCCGGATATTTGAAATTCACATGGGAGAATTTCACAACTCCATTGTGTGTTGTCACTTTTTCCGGCTCTTTTGCGTCATGGATCGAGGATTCTGTCTGAATGACCTCATCAATACGGTCTGCTGCAACGGCTGCACGAGGAAGCATGATCGACATCATCGTGAGCATTAAGAATGACATAACGATCATCATCGAATAAGTGATAAACGCTGTCATTGCGCCGACCTGCATCGTTCCTGCATCAATTTTGTGGGCACCCACCCAAACGATACCAACGGAAAGAACATTCATGATCATCATCATTCCCGGCATCATAAAAGTCATGACACGGTTGGTAAACAGCATTGTTTTTGTCAGGTCTTTGTTTGCCACATCAAAACGTTCTTCCTCTTTTTTCTCCCTGCCGAAAGCACGGATGACCGAAAGACCGGTCAGAATCTCTCTGGATACCAGATTGATATTATCCACCAGCTTCTGCATCAACTGGAACTTTGGCATGGCAACTGCCATCAGCACCATCACATAACCAAGGATCACAAGGATTGCAAGGACAATGATCCATCCCATTCCGGCTCCGGTCTGCATGACTTTTAAAACACCACCCACGCCAAGGATCGGTGCATACGCTACCATACGAAGCAGCATAACTGAAACCATCTGGATCTGCTGAATATCATTCGTGCTTCTTGTAATCAAGGAAGCGGTGGAAAATTTATCCATCTCTGCATTGGAAAATCCAACAACCTGTTTAAATACTTTCTCTCTTAACGTTCTTCCGATACCTGCACCGACACGGGAGGCAAAGAAGCCCACTAAAACTGTCACGATTCCGATCATCAGCGCCATGCCGACCATTTTCAGTCCGGCTGTGACAAGATAACTCTTCTGAATCTTTTCCACGTCAATTCCTGCCGCTTTATCGCAGGATACCGCATAGGCTGCGCCCATGGATTTCACAAGGGAACTTCCCATCGTATCAATGGTATCTTCCATACTGTCTCTCATGGAAAGTAAGGTGTCTTTTTCCAGAGTACCGGCATCTGCCCCGGTCGGTTTTGCAACATGCTCTTTTACTGCAGAGTCTTCCATCGCACTCATCTGATAATTCATAATGAGCGGAACTGCCAGTGTGTCATCGATCTCGTTTAATTCTGATCTGGATGTCACCTGCAGCCGGTAAATATCACCGTCTTTCTCATAGATACTCTCCCAGAGATCTGCCTCCTCATCCGTCATGAATAACTCTGCCGTTTCAAACTCATCCGCAGTCAATGCCTCCGGCACTACATGTTCCACACCATAGTTCTGGATACCAACATCAATGATATCCGATGTGTAAGACGGTAGTGACAGATCACACCATGCCTGCACAAAGAGTAACGCAATGATAATCACAATTGATTTCCAATATGGAATCATATTTTTAAAAATCTTACTCATGTTCCCTTTCCTTTCTTCTGCCTTGCCCTTTTCTAGCTTCAATCTCTTTTTCCGCAATATGATAAATGTTATCCAAATAAGAAATCAGGTGTTTCATATCTGCCTCATCCACCTGTGACATCACTGACTTTCCAAAATCCGACATTGTCTGCCTGGCTTCCTCTGTCAGTTGTCTTCCTGCTTCCGTCAGTTCCACATAGGTGTTGCGCCTGTCATTTTTGTTGACATTCCGCTCCACGTATCCACGCTCCTCTAACCCTTTTAACGTTCTGGAAATTGCCGGAGGCAGCATCTTCGCCCGCGCAGCCAGTTCCGAAATCGTAATCTGACCGTTCTCTCCTTTATCCATGATCGTACACAGCACAAAATAGTCTGTCTTACACACTTCTGGAAACATCTCGGAAAACTTCAGCTTTCGGAATTGATTCATCGACCGAAAAAGTTCTTCATATAATTTATCCATAATTCACTCACCGCCCGTTATTAGTTAACATTGTTATGTATTAAACGTGTTAAATAATAACGCCGGCAAATATCTGTGTCAAGATATCTGTCGGTGTTTATAATAATTTTATAATTTGGTAATTATGAAGTGCCAAGGCAATTTCATAAATTTGCAAAACCTGTTGGCGCGAATGAGCGCATTTTACATAATTTTATGGATTCTCTCCAAAATGTCCGCTACCTCGTGCATCTCCATCTGTCCCGGTGCGCTCGCCTTTTTGTGTGCCGCAAAGGTAATGGCAGAACCAAAGCTCTCGCCGCACAGCCTGCTGATCATTCCCATCTTTCCCATGGACATTGTAATGACCGGCGTGTCCGGATTCTCTTCCTTGAACTCATACGTCACAGATAACAGTTTTAAAACATCCTCCATATTCTGTGGCATAACTGCAAGTTTTACAATATCTGCACCTCCTGCACACATCTGTTCTAACAGCATCTTCATAACTTCTCTGTCCGGCGTCTCATAAAAATCATGGTGGGAGGCAATGACTTTCAAACCCTGTTTATGAAGCTTTCTGATTTTTCTTGCCGGATGCTCCTCCTCAAAAAATTCCAGATTAAGCAGATCCACGCACCCGGACTCTGCCGCAAGATCATGAAGGTCGTTCAGTTCATCCGGTGCGAGTTCTCCCATGCCGCCCTGTTTTTTGGTTCGGAATGTATATAAGAAAATCTTCTCTTTCATGCACTCTGCCGCAGCCGCAAACACTTCGCGCACTGCGTTGTAATTCTTATAATCCACGAAAGTATCTATACGCCATTCCACTATATCTGCTTCACTTTTTGCAAGTGTCCGTAATTCGTCTATGATCTCTTCTTTATTGCTTTCCATAACCGGAACGCATAAAAGTGGTTTTCCTGTTCCAATTGTTTTTCCTTTAATCTCCATATAGTTTTCACGCTCCTTTTTTTACTTTATTTTCTTTTCGAAGATTGCCAAATTCATTTATTGTGAACAATTCAGCATATCAGATCTCGCATTTATCTCTTTCATTCTTTGTATGTTTCACACTTGTTTTCCAAAGTTTCACTCCAAAATAATCTACTAAAAATTCCGGAAACGCACTTAATACAAACACCCCTTGCTTCTCTGCCTCTTTCGTCTCTCTTACATATATCTCACATGGCGTCACCTCATTGGAATACTGCTCATACTCCATTACAACAGAAGTTTTATAAAGACAGGACACTCTCATTGCAAACACATCTATGACCTGTTTCCATAATTCAAAGTCGTATTCCTTAAAATGTGGATTATATGCTCTATTTGCAGAAATATTCTTATAAGTACTTAACTCCTGTATATCCGCAAAACATTCTTTCCCGTCACCGCATTTTCCCGGTTCGTAATCTCTGAGTGCCTCAACCATCGGATAACTGATATATAGCTTTCCATTTTCGGTTTCGTTATCGAAGCTTTTCAGCATCTGGCAAATTACATCCTCATGTACCGTTTT
>OLVY01001044.1_pt1 | contig 18543 bp, 15 predicted proteins | sample 1674261 | NCBI WGS metagenome assembly OLVY01 (sample SAMEA103958155, study PRJEB25191) | human gut metagenome | biome: human-associated habitat [ENVO:00009003]; feature: intestine environment [ENVO:2100002]; material: feces | place: Germany | collected 2013/2015
CTCCGTTACTCGTATTTCCATTTCCAGCTCTACGCCGGTCTCCGCCAGCACCTTTTCCCTGCACTGCCGGCAAAGGGCCAGCACATCGGCACAGGTGGCACCGCCTGTATTGATCACAAAGCCCGCGTGCTTCTCGCTGACCCGGGCACCACCCACACTTGTACCTCGCAGACCGCATTGGTCAATGAGCGCACCGGCAAAGTGGCCGGGCGGACGCTTAAAAGTAGAGCCTGCGCTGGGGTATTCAATAGGCTGTTTTTCCCTTCTGCGGCCGATCAGATCGTCCATTTTGGCTTTGATCTCCGCCGGATCGCCGGGCTGCAAGCGCAGCTCCAACCCGGTAATAATGCAGCCGTTGTCATAATACGCGCTGTGGCGATAGGACAGATGCAGGTCCTCCCCTGCCAGCTGACCCGATTTGCCGTCTCGATCAATGTGGGTGCAGCGCACCAGCACATCCTTCATCTCACCACCGTAGGCACCGGCGTTCATAAAGGCCGCGCCTCCGCAGGAGCCGGGAATGCCGTAGGCAAATTCCAGCCCCGTCAGGCTGTGCTCCAGCGCTGTGCGACACACCTTCATCAGCGACGCACCGGCCTGGGCAAAAATGGTATTACCCTTTACCGTTACGGCAGAAAAGTGCTTATCCATCACCAGCACCGCCGCGTCAATGCCCTTGTCCGACACCAGCAAATTAGAGCCGTTGCCGATGGTCAAGAGTCGCACGCCGTTTGCCCGGGCACACTGCACCAGCGCCGTAATCTGTTCTTCCGTCTCCGGGAACAGCAGCACCCGCGCCGGGCCGCCAATCTTAAAGGTGGTGTGCAGGCGCATGGGTTCGTTTTCCAAATAATCACAGCCCATTTCTCGGGCTGCCGCAAGGAGTTCTCTCACGCCATCACCCTGCATTATTTCACCTGGTACAGCAGCGCTGCGCCGATAATACCGGCGTTATTGCCCAGCTGTGCCTTTACAATCTGGGTTTGAATTTTGCTGTGAATGCTGTAACGCTCTGCCTGCACATAGCGGCGCAGGGGCTCCATTAAAGTGTCGCCCTCGTTGCAGATACCGCCGCCGATGCAGATGATCTCAGGCTGCAAGGCGTTGACCAAATTGATCAGCCCGCAAGACACATACTTGATATAGTTATTCACCACTTCAATACCGGCAATATCGCCCAGGCGCATGGCATCAAACGCAGTCTTGCCATTGACACCGCCCTCTTCCTCAGCCAGGCGGTGCATAATGGAGTCCGGGTAATCGTCCATAGCACGCTTGGTCTGGCGGATCAGCGCCGTTGCGGAAGCATAAGCCTCCCAGCAGCCCTTACGACCGCAGGAGCACTGCTCGCCGTCTACCATAATCACCATGTGGCCGCACTCGCCACCGGCGCAGTTGACGCCGTTGACGATCTTGCCGTCCAAAATGATGCCGCTGCCCACGCCGGTGCCCAGGGTCACAGCCACAAAATTCTTAGATCCGTTGCCGCAACCGGCAAACGCCTCACCCAGTGCGGCGCAGTTGGCGTCATTCTCTACAAATACATTGTCGACCCCCAGGCGCTCCCGAAGCATTTCCCGGGCAGGCACATTGTTAAAGGCCAGGTTGTTGGCAAACTCGATCACGCCGTCTGCATTGCAGGTACCGGGAGAGCCCATACCCACGGCCACCAGGTCACTCATGGTGAGCCTGGCCTCCCGCACGGCCTCGCGGCACACCTTCTCCACATCGTCAAAAATGGCGTTGGCCGGGCGCGGCGCATTCGTCTTGGTCTTTGCAGTAGAGATAATATTAAATTGATCGTCCACCACGGAGGCAACAATATTCGTGCCCCCCAAGTCAATTCCTAAGCTGTACATATCTTTTATCCTCCGTTATGAATTCTTCCAAATCTCCAGTTCTTTATCCTCCGGCTCGATCTCTTCCATTCCAAGACCGGCCATCAGCTCTTTGGCAGCGTTATAGCCCATTTTCTTCTGGCGGTTGTTCATGGCCGCCGTTTCTACGATCACCGCCAGGTTCCGCCCGGGGGTGATGGGCACGGTAATCACCGGCACCTGAATATCCAAAATACGGGTATATTCATTGTCCAGTCCCAGCCGATCATACGCCTTGGTGGAATCCCAAGCCTCCAGCTGAATGACCATATCAATTTTCTCCGTATTCTTAACAGCACCCATACCGAAAATACGGCGCGCATTGATAATGCCGATACCTCGCAGCTCCACAAAGTGGCGAATGTTGCTGGGCGACGCGCCGATCAACGTTTTGTCGCTGACCTTGCGAATTTCCACCGCGTCATCGGCGATTAGTCGGTGCCCGCGCTTGATCAACTCTACGGCCGCCTCGCTTTTACCCGCGCCGCTCTCACCGGTAATGAGTACACCTTCGCCGTACACCTCCACCAGCACGCCGTGCCGGGTGATGCGGGGAGCCAGCTCCAGGTTCAGCACGCTGATCAGGCTGCCCATCAGGGTGCAGGTCGTCTCGTTGGAGCGCAGCAGCGCCACGCTGTGCTTTTTGGCCAGCTCCAGCATCTCCGGGAACGGTTCCAACTCTTCGCTGCGGCCCACGATAACAGCCGGCGGCTGCTGGCGGAACAGCTGTTCCAGCGCCTCGTAGCGCTTTTCGGCCGAGAGCCCGGACAGAAAATTCATCTCCGCCAGACCCATGATCTGCAGACGGAGTTTATCAAAATAGTCATAGTATCCGGCCAGAAACAGACCCGGACGGTTGACCTCTGCGATCTCAACATTGATCTGGTCCAGTTCTTTGGGGGTATAGACCACCTCCAGGCTGACGCGCTCGGTCAGCGTTTTGAGCGAGACGTTGAACGTACCCATCCTTGTTCCTCCTGTGTTCTTGTGCCCGGCTGTGCGCCGGCATCCTTCTTTTTTTATTATAGTAAAAAATCCGGACGATTACAACGCCTGTTCCCATCTTTTTCTATCCTGCGGGCCAAGGCACGCTGCTGTGAAGAGGTCTGTCCGGGCTTCATGCAAAAAGATTTTACATTTACATGGATTTTACATTTGCTCGGTTTCGGATTTTACAATGCATCCACTATACTGAAAATCGGAAGAAAACATGTCAAATCAAAGTGAGGAAAATCCTTATGACTATTTTCAATGTCTTTTCTCTGCTGGGCGGCCTGGCCCTGTTCCTGTTCGGCATGGACATCATGGGCAAGGCGCTGGAAAAGCAGGCCGGCGGCCAGCTGCAGAAGATCCTGAGCAAGCTGACCGACAGCCCGCTCAAAGGTTTCTTTCTGGGTCTGTGCGTAACGGCCATCATCCAGAGCTCCAGCGCCACCACCGTCATGGTGGTCGGTTTTGTCAACAGCGGCATCATGGAGCTGCATCAGGCCATCGGCGTGATCATGGGCAGCAACGTGGGCACCACCGTCACCAGCTGGATCCTGAGCCTTTCGGGTCTGCAGGGTGACAGTGTGCTGATCAAGATGCTCAAACCCACTTCTTTCAGTCCTTTGCTTGCATTTATCGGCATTTTGCTGTATATGTGTAAGAGTGAGAAGAAAAAAGGTGTGGGCACCATCCTCATCGGCTTTGCCGTGCTGATGACCGGCATGACCACCATGTCCAACGCAGTGCTGCCGCTGCAGGGCGAAGAGTGGTTCACCAGCCTGTTCGTCCGCTTCTCCAACCCCATCCTTGGTGTGCTGGTGGGCGCACTGGTCACCGGCATCATCCAGAGTTCCAGCGCCAGTGTGGGCATTCTGCAGGCACTGAGCGCCACCGGCGTGATCACCTACGGCAGTGCCATCCCAATCATCATGGGCCAGAACATCGGCACCTGTGTCACAGCGCTGATTTCCTCGGTGGGTGCCACCAAGAATGCCCGCCGGGCCGCCATGGTGCACCTGTACTTCAACATCATCGGCGTGACCATCTTCCTGTTTGGTTTCTACGGTCTGAACGCCGTGTGCCACTTTGCCTTTGTGGATTCCACCATTGAAGCCTGGGGCATCGCCGTGGTGCACTCCGCCTTCAACATCCTGGCCACCCTCATCCTGCTGCCTTTTGCCAACGGGCTGGAAAAGCTGGCCATCCTCACCATCCCGGATTCCCCGGAAAAAGAGAGTTTTGCCCTGCTGGACGAGCGTCTGCTGAACACCCCGGCTGTGGCCGTGGAGCGCGCCCGCAGCGCCACCGCTGACATGGCAGAGTTGGCCCGCGTGGGCGTGGTGCAGGCCATGAGCCTGACCCACCAGTGGAACGACGAGCTGGCCCAGAAGGTGCGTGACGAGGAAAGCACCGTGGACCGTTATGAGGACGCTCTGGGCACCTACCTTGTCAAGCTGTCCGGCCGCGAGCTGAGCCACGCCGACAGCCAGAGCGTGAATACCCTGCTGCACACCATCAGCGATTTCGAGCGCATCAGTGACCACTCGGTCAACCTGCTGGAATCCGCGGAGGAAATGCACCAGAAGAACATTGAATTTTCCAAGGACGCACAAGAGGAGCTGCAGGTGCTGGAAGATGCCGTGCAGGATATCCTGAGCCGCACCACCGACGCCTTCCGCAAGGGAGACCTGCACCTGGCCAGCAAGGTAGAGCCGCTGGAAGCTGTGGTCAACGAGCTGGTGCGTGCCATCAAGGCACACCACATCGCCCGCCTGCAGACCGGCAGCTGCTCCATTGAGTACGGCTTTGTGCTGGACGATCTGCTGACCAACTACGAGCGTGTGTGCGACCACTGCAGCAATGTGGCTGTTGCCCAGATCGAGGTAGCACAGGACAGTTTTGACACCCACGCTTACCTCAACGATCTGCGCCATGGCAAAGATACCAAGGAGAGCGAAGAATTTCATCGTCGACTGGACAAATACCGGGAGCGGTATCTCTTCCCGGACAATCAATCTGCGGAGGAATTTGACAAATGATCTATATCGTAGAAGATGATGACGCCATCCGTGAGCTGGAGCAGTATGCCCTGCAGTCCAACGGTTATGAAGTGGCCAGCTTTGCCAGTTCCGAACCGTTCTGGCAGGCCATGCGCACCGAAGCCCCGGAGCTTGTGATCCTGGACGTGATGCTGCCCGGCGAGGATGGGTTCTCCATCCTGAAAAAGCTGCGCAACACCCCTTCCCTGCACCGGCTGCCCATCATCATGGTCACGGCCAAATCCAGCGAGCTGGACACCGTGCGCGGGCTGGACTGCGGTGCCGACGACTACATTTCCAAGCCGTTCGGCATCATGGAGTTCCTCAGCCGGGTGCGTGCTTCTCTGCGCCGGGCGGCTCCGGAGGAACGGCCCAATGTGCTCAGCTTCCATGAGATCCTGCTGGACAATGCACGTCACAGCGTGACGGTGAACAACCAGCCTGTCGAACTGACCTACAAAGAATACAGCCTGCTGCGCCTTCTGCTGGAGAACACCAACCTTGTGGTGACCCGCGAGACGATTTTGCAGGTGGTGTGGGGCACCGACATTTCGGTGGAAAGCCGCACCGTGGACATGCACATCCGCACCCTGCGCAAAAAGCTGGGCGATGCCGGACGCTACATCTGCACCATCCGCAAGGTGGGCTACAAGCTGGCCGATGACGAGGAGGCTGGAGACGAATGAAGCCGCACAGCATGGAAGAAAAAATCAGCTACCGGCTGTTCCTCACGGGCTTTCTGGGGCTGCTGTTCACCGCAGCACTGTGCATCTTTGTCTTTCACCGGGCTTTTACCGCCCAGGCCTGGGATGACCTGGAAAAAGAGAGCAATCTCATCCGTGCCGGGTATGACCTGACCAGCGAGCCGCAGCAGCTTTCTTTCTTTGTGACCGGCGACCTGCGCATTACGCTGATCTCCCCGGACGGCGACGTGATCTTTGAGTCTGCCACCGATCAGCCCATGGAGAACCATCTTACCCGTCCGGAGATCGTGCAGGCGCTGCAGGGCAGCATCGGCAAGGACATCCGTGATTCCCAGACCATGGGATATGAGACCTATTATTATGCCGTGCAGCTGCCCGGCGGCAACATCCTGCGCGTGGCGCAGGACGCCGAAACGGTGTGGTCGGTCTACGACGGAGCCCTGCCGGCCATCGTGCTGAGCTGCGTTGCCCTGATGTTGGCTGCCGCGATCCTGTCCACCCTGCTCACCCGCGCCCTTGTGCAGCCGGTGCTGAACATGACCGAGGATCTGGACCACATTCAGGATAAGGTCCCGTACAAGGAACTGATCCCCTTTGCCGAGAGCATCCATGCCGACCGCATCCTGCGGGAAAACAACGAGAAGATGCGGCAGGATTTCACCGCCAATGTGAGCCACGAGCTCAAGACCCCGCTGACCAGCATTTCCGGGTATGCGGAACTGATCGAGACCGGCATCGCCAAGCCAGAGGATGTGTCCGGTTTTGCTCAGAAGATCCATGGCGAAGCCAGCCGGATGATCCAGCTGGTGAACGATATCCTGCAGCTGTCCAGCCTGGACAACGCCTCCGAGACCTCCTCCATGCCGGAAATGGAGGTCGTGGACCTGCTGGACGTGGTCAAGGAGTGTGTGGAGCGTCAGAAGCTGAACGCCCGCCACGCCTACATCACCCTGACCTATCTGGGCGAGAGCGCACCGGTGCGGGGCAACCGCAATCTGTTGGATGAATTGTGCCAGAACCTGTGTGACAACTCCATCCGCTACAACCGCCCCGGCGGCAAGGTGCAGATCGTGACAGCATGCACCCGGGACGGCCATTGCAGCCTGACCGTGACCGACAACGGCATCGGCATCCCGCGCGAGTCGCAGAGCAGTGTGTTCGAGCGCTTCTACCGGGTGGACAAGAGCCGCAGCAAGGCCACCGGCGGCACCGGTCTGGGACTTGCCATTGTCAAGCACATTGCCCTCATCCACGGGGCCCGCATCAAGCTGGAAAGTCAGGTGGACGTCGGCACGACCATCACGGTCACCTTCCCCACGGCATCCTGATTTTTCAAGCACCCAGAAATACAACGTCTGCCTGCAGCTGCGGGCAGGCGTTTTTTGTTGGGTCAAACCCGTCGGGAGAGCCTGTGCGCAGCAGACTGTGCTCCTGCAGATGCAGCAGGTCTGTCCCCTGCTGCCAGCAGGAACGTACCACCCCAAGGCAAAGCTCTTCCAACTGTTGACACTGTGTCGCATCCGGCTGCGGCGTGCCGTAGGCCGTCTGGCAGTCCAGACGCAGGGTGGCCATCTGCTTCCGGAGATCAACTGAGACGGTGCACCGCCGGATGGTTACACGCTTTCCTTGCAGCCAGAAGGTTCGTTTGCCCGGTGTGCCCGTCAGAAGAAGAAACGCCTCTGTCTCGTTTTCTGTCAGGCGCTGCACCGCACCGCTCCCGGTGCGGAAGGCCCCGCTGCCAGAAACCATCACTTTCCCTTCCTGTGCTTCGGGCAAGCAAAGCACAGGAAGCAGCATGCTTTCCTCGTGTGCATACAGCCGGGGCATTGCCGCCGATCCCGTTTTGAGTTTGTCCAGCAGTTTGTCGGGCAGCGTCTCCGTTTTTCCGCACGACTGCAAGAGTATTTCCAGATCAAATTCCGTGCAGGAAAGTCGGGCCGCTGTGCGCCCGCAGCCGCGTTCCAGCACCAGATTCTCATAAGCTGCCAGCACGGCATCCTCCGTCTGCTCCGGGAACAGTACATAATCGCACAGACGATAATCTGCCGTCTGCGGCAAAGTTCCTTCGGCAGCGGCAAGGGCTGTTTCCAATGTCTGCCCTCGGCCATCGGCGATGCGCAGTGCGGCTGAGGCATCGGCTGCGTCGGCTGCCGCTTCCGGCGACTGATACAAAAGCCCCACCGACCAGGTCTGTTCCTTCTGTTCCAGATAAACCACCCGTATCATACTTTTTTCGGTGGTCTCACAGCGCAGGAACAGCAGGCACCAACCGACAAGCACCGCATAAAGCAGAATTCGGGCCCACCGCTGCTTCATTGCCGCACTTCCTTTCGCTTTTGTATGGCGTACTCCTGCCCCAGCATCCGGACGGCCGTGCACAGCACCCCGATGCGAAAAATCGCGCAGGTCAGCCAGATCAGCAGCAGCGCCGCGTCCAGCCGGGAAAATGTCCCGGTGCTCCATGCACGCAGCAATTCCCGCGCCGGGTATGTCCGACCGAACACCAGTGCCATGCCAAGCGTTGCCGTCGTTTGTACAAGGGCTGTGAGAATGGGCAGGCAGACACCACGCCGCTCCTCCCGGCCGCAGAGCAGCGGTACCGCAAAGTATTCCGCATAGACCGGAACGGTGAATGCCGTGCTCTGCGGCGCAGCCTGCGCAAACAGCCCGACCCAGTGCATCTGCCGGGACAGCCCCAGCAGACACACCGCGCTTCCCACCGCCACAAACCACCACAACACCTGCGCCGGGGCACCCCATGCGCGGGCAGGCATCTGCCAGCCCACCCAGAGCAGCAGCGGCAAAAACCCCAGCAATGCCAGCGAAGAAAACTCTTCCCGGCAGACTTGCAGAGCCTTCCAGAATGTTCCGGCCAGTTCCACCGCCAGCCAGACCTGCAGGCAAAATGCAGCTGCCCAGGCGGCAGGCTTTGGCGGGCCGGACTGCCAGAACCGACTGGCCAAAGCAGAAAGTATCATCAGCAGTACTGCAGCCAGCACCTCCTGCCAGAGGAGTGCCCGGGACGAACTGCATACCGGCAGACGCTCTGCCGCCGCCGCGGCAAAGATGCTGAGGGTCACTGCCGGCAATGAAAATTTGTCCTGCGTTTTATTCATGCGCGGGGCCTCCGTTTCTGCCAGATGTTGAACCCCTTGCGGGACAGGTGCCGATAGTTGCGCCGGATGACGCCGTCCTCGGCCAGCGGGCTTTGCGGGAACGGATGCTGTGCAAGATACGGCACCCCCAGCATCCCGGTGCCGGACAGGCTGAGCAGCAGCACAAAAAAAGCCCCGGCCAGTCCCACCGGCCCGGCAAGCCCCGCAGCCACCACTACGCCGATGCGCAGCAGGGTGGCCGGTTCGTACAAAGCGGGCGTGACGAACACCGCAATGGACGTAATGCTGGCCACAAAGATGACCGGGGTGCTCATCAGGCCGGTGGCAATGGCGGCATCGCCCAGAATGAGGGCGGCCACCAGACTGACCGAATGCCCCAGCGACTGCGGCATCCGCAGCCCGGCCTCCCGGATGACCTCCAGAAGCAGGATGACCAGCAGCATTTCTGCAAACAGGGGCAGCGGCGTAGCCTTTTCGGCGGCTTCGATCTTATACAGCAATTGGGGCGGGATCAGCTCCGGCAGATAGACCGCCAGACAGACGAACACCCCCGGCAGAAAAACCGTAAGGTAAAAGGAAGCATAGTTCAGCACCCGCAAGAAGGAGGCGAACACAGCAGTGGACGCGTAGTCGTCCAAGCATTCAAAGTTTTCACAGAAGAGCGCCGGCAGCACCATGGCCGACGGGCTGCCGTTGACCAGCACTACAATGCGGCCCTCACATAGTTTGGCCGAAGCCGCCGCCGGGCGCTGGGTGTAGCTGACCGGAGTGAACAGCCGTGCCCGGCTGGGCAGGAGCCACGGTACAAAATAGCTGCTGTCCAGCAGCAGCTCCGGCTTCGCGGCGGAAAGGGTCTGCCGTACCTGGCGCACCATGGCGGGGTCTGCTTTGCCCCTGCAGTAGCAAATAGCGTACTCTGTCCCTGCGGCGGTGTCGGCCTGCGCCACCTCCAACACCAGATCATCGGTGCGGACCAGACGACGCAGCAGGCTCAGGTTCACCCGCAGCAGGTCGGCAAAGCCTTCCCGCGACCCGCGCAGGTTGCCCTCTCCTTCCGGCTCGTCCACCGAGCGGTACTTGAGGGCCTGCACCGAAAAAGCAATGCCTTTCGCGCAGCCATCCAATAGCAGCACTGCCATGCCTGCCGTTAACCGCTTGACAAGATCCGGCAGATCCTCCACCGGGGTGCTCTCGGCCGGGGAAGCGGAACCATGCAGGATGTGCTCATACACTTCCTGCCCGGTGCATGGGCAGGGCTGCTGCAGCGCCTGCCGACTGGCCGCGTCCAACAGCAGCTCCCACAGTGAATCCAGACTGGCCATGCCGTCAAACAGCACAATGCAGCCCCGGCAATGATAAATCATGATTTCCTTGGCATAATAATCCGCAGAGGCACCGAACCGGGCGTCCAGCTCTGCCAGATTTTCGGCCAGATGCAACGACAACTGCTGCACACAACATCCACTCCTTTGCACAGCAGTATGCCCGCCCGGAGCCGGTTCCATACCGGCGGGTGCCGACAGGAGGTTTCCACGATGAAGTTGTTGATCTTCCGCACGATTTTGATCTACCTGTGCGTGCTGTTTGCCATGCGGCTGATGGGCAAGCGTCAGCTGGGGGAACTGCAGCCCGAAGAGCTGGTGTCCACCATCCTGATCTCCAATCTGGCGTCCATCTCCATTGAATCGGAGGATGTTCCGGTGACGGCCAGCTTGATCCCGCTGTTTCTCATTGCTGCGCTGGAGCTGCTGGGCTCCGCGCTGAGCTTCCGCAGCCAGAAATTCTTCAACCTGCTGTCCGGGCGGCCCAAAACCGTGATCCTGAATGGAGAGATCGACCAGAACGCCCTGCGCACCCTGCGCCTGACGGTGGCCGACCTGATGGAAGCCCTGCGCGGCAAGGACGTCTTTGATCCGCGGGATGTGTCCTACGCGGTCATTGAGACGAACGGGACTCTTTCGGTGGCATTGCGGCCGGAAAAGGAACCTGCGCGGCTGTCCGATCTGCAGCTGCGGGTGGAGCACTGCCACGCAACCATCCCCTTTGTGCTGGATGGGCAGGTGCTGGAGGACAACCTGCACTGGTGCGGCAAAGACCGTGCCTGGCTGGAACGCACGGCGCAGGCCAATACCCTGCTGCCGCAGGAAATCCTGCTTCTTGTCGGCAATGAGACCGAGGACTATTTTCTTTTGAAAAAGGAGCGCCGCGCTACGGTGCATGGGGGCCGGAAATGAAACGGATCTACGCCTGCTTTGCCATCGTGGCCGCTTTGCTGGCCACTGCCTTTTACAGCAGCTTTCAGGTACAACGCTTTGCCGATGACATTTCCACCGACCTGGACTGTGCCATTGAGGCCATTCGCAACAGTGACCTGCCCACCGCCCGGCAGGCACTAGCTCGCGGGGCCGACCGGTGTGACCGGATGCGGGAAAAGATGAACCATCTGCTGCGCACGGAGGATTTTACCGAGCTGGAAGCGGCCCTGCGCACCGCCGACGGGCACCTGGAGCAGAACGCCCCCGAAGAAGCCTTTGGGGAGCTGCGCCGGGCACAGGTGCAGGTGGAGACTTTGCAATGGCTGGCCCGGCGGTTTGTGTAAACACAAAAAGCACCGCTTCCCTGCTGCTGTACAGAGAAAGCGGTGCTTTGCAAATTACGGGTTACTGTGCGTCCTTCCGGTCGCCCATGAGCTTTTTCAGTTCATTGAAAAAGCTCTCCACGTCGGCAAACTGCCGGTAGACCGAGGCAAAGCGGACATAGGCCACCTCGTCGATCTTTTTCAGTTCCTGCATGGTCAGCTCCCCGATGCGCACGCTGGGGATCTCGCGGTCGTAGGAACTGAGCAGGGTCTGCTCGATGCTGGTGACCGCGCGCTCAATGGCCTCGTAGCTCACGGGGCGCTTGGCGCAGGCCCGCAGCATGGCATTCAGCAGCTTCTGCCGGTCAAACGGCTCCCGGGAGTTGTCCTTTTTGATGACCACGAGCGGGACTGTTTCCACCACCTCGTAGGTCGTGAACCGCATATGGCAGCTCAGACATTCCCGGCGGCGGCGGATACGCTCACTGTCTTCGGTAGGGCGCGAGTCGATCACCTTGGATTCCTCAGCACCGCAATAGGGACATTTCATGTTCTGTTCCTCCTGAACCTCTGCGGGAATTTTGCGTCAGGCCTTTTTGCCGGACTTGGGGCTGCGCTCGCTCCACAGCATCCATGCCGAGGTGGAGACGCACAGCGAAGTGTACACGCCGCTGATCATGCCCATCATCAGCGGGAAGGCAAAGGTAAAGATGCTGTCCAGACCGTAGAGCTTTGCCACGATGCACAGCACACCCAGTGCCATCACGGTGGTGATGGTGGTGATGAGGGTACGGCGGGCAGACTGGTTGACCGAGCGGTTGACCAGCTCTTCAAAGCTGGCCTTCTTGCCCATCAGGGCGCGGTTCTCGCGGATGCGGTCGTACACCACGACGGTATCGTTGATGGAGTAACCCAGAATGGTCAGCATGGCAGCGATGAAGTTGCCGTCCAGCGGAGTGCGCAGCAGCACAAAGGTGCCAAACACCACCATCAGGTCGTTCACCAGTGCCAGCACGGCCATCATGCCGCCGGTGAGGCCGCCGATGTTCTTGAAGCGCAGGGCAATGTACACCAGGATGAGCACCAGCGCGAACAGCACTGCCACCAGGCTCTTCTGCAGGAACTTGGTGCCCATGGCAGCGCTGACGTTGCTCAGGGACAGCTGCGCGAAGTTGTTGTCCGGGTAAGTCTCGTTCAAAGAGTCCAGCAGAGCCTCCACCTGATCGGTGGTCACGGTCTCGGTGCCGGGCATGGAGATCTTCAGGGTCTGGTCACCGGTGGCCACGTTCTCGCCGGTCTGCAGGGTCAGGCCGGTGTTCTCCAGTGCATCGGAGGCGGTCTGCTGCACCTGTGCCATCTCAAAGCTGCCGTCGTAGCTCAGGGTGATCATGGCACCGCCGGTGAACTCGGTGTCCAGATGGACACCGAACACCACAGCACACAGCACGATGGCTGCCATCAGGCAGGAGGAAAAGACCAGGAACTTTTTGCGCAGACCCACAAAATTGACCTGCTTTTTCTCGGTCTCATCCTTGCCCAGCTTGGCAGCACCGTACAGCCAGGGGTTGCGCAGAGCCTTGATGGAGGCCGCACCGCGGATCATGACGCGGGTGGCAAACACGCCAAACACGAAGTTGAGCAGCACGCCGGTCAGCAGCGTATAGCCAAAAGCGTAAATGGTACCGGCGGTGGAGGGGCCAAAGGCAAAGAACACAAAGTGCAGTGCCTTGGCAAACAGGCCGTCCGAGGGGCCGAAGGCACCCATCAGCACGATGGCCACGATGACAATGGTCACGTTGCCGTCGATGATGGGGGTCAGGCCGCGGGCAAAGCCGCTCTTCAGTGCGCCGTCCAGGGACTTGCCATTCTTCAGCTCTTCCTTGATGCGCTCGGCCGTAATGACGTTGGCGTCCACGCCCATGCCAATGGCCAGAATGATACCGGCGATGCCGGGCAGCGTCAGGGTAAAGCTCTCAAACACCGGGAAGTAGCCGGAAACAAAGGCCAGCGTAGCGGCCACCTGACCGGCCAGTGCAATGCAGGCCAGAAAGCCCGGCAGACGGTACAGCACCGTCATGAACACCACGATCAGTGCAAAGGCGATGACACCGGCCAGCACCATGGCGCTCAGGCTGTTCTCGCCCAGGCTGGGGCTGACGGTGGAGTAGCTGTCCACCTTGAGGGCAAAGGGCAGTGCACCGGAGTTGATCTGGCGGGCCATCTTGACCACGGCATCCTGCGTGAAGGGGTTGGAAGCCGAACTGGTGATGATGGCCTCGCCATCGGTGATGGCCGCGTTGACGGTGGCCGTGCTCACATTCTCGTCATCCAGCCAGATGCTGATGGTGCCGTTGGAAGCAGCCAGACGGGTGGTGGCCTCACCAAAGGCCTTGGCACCCTCGTCGGTGAACTTCAGGGACACATAGTACTCCGAAGCACCGCCGCTGGTCACCGGGCCGTACTGGGCCGCTGCGCTCTCGATCATGGAGCCGTCCAGGATCAGGTCACCGTCTGCGCTGCTGCCCTCGCGGAAGGTCAGATAGGCCGTGGTGCCGATCTCCTCAATGGCAGATTCCGGGTCGAAGTCGGTCTCACCGGACTGCCACGGGAACTCCAGGATCAGGCTGTCGGAGCTGGGATCCACATACAGCTCGTAGTCGGTCACATTCAGTGCGACCAGACGGTTCTCAATGACGAGCTGTGCTGCTTCCAGCTGCTCCTCAGTGGCATCGTAGTCCTCCGAGGGCACAAAGGTGACGTTGACGCCGCCCTTGATATCCACGCCGAACCGGATGTCCTTTGCACCCTTGATGTAGGTGGTGGTCACATCGCCGTACTTTGCCGACACGCCGAAAAACGCCGTGTACACAAACGCAAGGATCAGAAGCACTGTGACGACCAGGTGCCATGCTTTGCCTTTTGTCTTCATATGTTTCAGGAATACCTCCAAACGTCCCGTTTGCTGCGGGACCCGTTATTGAAACCTCCCCCGGCAGGCCCGGCGGACCGCACGGAGGAGGTTTTTACAAAGAAATGTTATGCCTGCTCTGCCAGCAGCTTTTCCACAACGGCCAGACGCACACAGACGCACAGCAGCTCAGAGGCGGTCTCCACCTCGTCCAGGCTGGGGTAGGTGGGTGCAATGCGCAGGTGAGAATCCTGCGGGTCCTTGTGGTAGGGGTATGCCGAACCGGCACCGGTCAGGGTCAGGCCGGCTTCCTTGCACAGGTTTGCCACACGTTTGGCGCAGCCGGGCATGACGTACAGGCTGATGAAGTAGCCACCCTTGGGATCGGTCCAGTGGGCAATGTCGCCGCAGGGGGTCAGGTTGTTGCGGAATGCCGTCTTGACGGCATCAAAGCAGGGCACCAGACGACGGCGATGCTTTGCCATGTGGGCCAGGACGCCTTCCTTGTTCTTCAGGAAGCGGACGTGGCGCAGCTGGTTCATCTTATCGTAGCTGATGATCATCACCGAGAAGCGCTTGCACATATACTTCATGCTGTTCTCGCTGCAGGCAATGGCGGAAACACCGGCACCCGGGAAGGTGATCTTGCTGGTAGAGGTGAACATGAACACACGGTCCTCATTGCCGTACTTCTTGCTCTCGTTCAGCAGCACCGGGGTCTCGATGATCTCATCGGTGAGGTGGTGCACGATGTAGGCCTCATCCCAGAAGATCTTGAAGTCGGGCGCAGCGGTCTTCATCTTGGCGAAGCGCTCGATGGTCTCATCGCTGTAGGTGTAGCCGTCGGGGTTGGAATACTGCGGCACGCACCAGATGCCCTTGATGGTGTCATCCTCGGCCACCAGTTTTTCCACCATGTCCATATCCGGGCCATTGGGGGTCATCGGCACGCTGACCAGCTCAAAGCCGAACTCCTCAGTGATGGCAAAGTGACGGTCGTAGCCGGGCACCGGGCAGAGGAACTTGCGCTTCTCCACCTGAGACCAGGGGCACGGAGACTCCGGGAAGCCGAACACATAGCCGATGTTGATCAGGTTGTACATCAGCTGCAGGCTGGAGTTGCCGCCCACGAACACCTCACCGGGCTGCACGCCGAACACATCGGCAAACAGCACGCGGGCCTCCTGCAGGCCCTCCAGTTCACCGTAGTTGCGGGCATCGGTGCCGGCATCGGTGGTGTAATCGTTCATCTTCAGCAGGTCCATGGCCAGATCCATCTGGTGAGGGCCAGGCTTGCCGCGGGCCATATTCAGCTTGAGGCCCTTGGCCTGAAACTTTTTGTACTCTGCCTCAAGCGCAGCTTTTTCGGCAGCGAGTTCTTCACGATTCATTGCAAGATAATTTGCCATTGAAAACACACTCCTTTATCGTACTTCCTGTTACCCATAGCGCCAGAGCGGCATTTTGCGGAGCATTCCTGCCAGGGAGCGTTCCCCATGCCATTCCAGACCTTAATATTATAGTACATTTTGCCCTCGGAAACAAGAATAATAAAGCAAAAAGCCCTGCCAAAAGCAAAAAGCTTTTGAAACAGAGCTTGAATGCCGGGTCTTTGCTCCCCTGCTGTACGCTAAAAGCGTCAGCTCAGAGCGACCTGATTTTTATAGCGCTTGCGCACCGCGCCGTATTCCAGATGTGCTTCGCCGCCTTCCACGGTATCTTCATCCACAGTTACGCGGATGATGGTAGCATCGGTGGGCACCTCGTACATGATGGGCAGCAGAATGCTTTCCATCACGCTGCGCAGGCCGCGGGCACCGGTCTTGCGCTCGATCGTCTTGCGGGCAATGGCGTGGAGTGCTTCATCCGTGAAGTTCAGTTCCACATTATCCATGCTCAGAAGTTCCTTATACTGCTTCACAAGGCTGTTGCGCGGCTCCTTGAGTACGCGAACCAGAGCGTCCTCGTCCAGATCGTCCAGCACGGTAATGACCGGCAGACGGCCGATCAGTTCCGGGATCAGGCCGAACTTGACCAGATCGTGTGGCTCTACCTTACGCAGCAATGCACGCTCAGCCTCGGTGGAGTTATCCTTCAGCGCGCTGCCGAAGCCCAGCGCGGACTTATCGGTGCGGCGCAGGATATACTTGTCCAGACCATCAAAGGCACCGCCGCAGATGAACAGGATGTTGGTGGTGTCGATCTGGATGAACTCCTGCTGCGGGTGCTTGCGGCCGCCCTGCGGCGGCACGTTGCTGACAGTACCCTCCAAGATCTTCAGCAGTGCCTGCTGTACGCCCTCGCCGCCCACATCGCGGGTGATGGAGGGGTTTTCGCTCTTGCGGGTGATCTTGTCGATCTCATCAATGTAGATGATGCCGATCTGTGCCTTCTGCACGTCAAAATCCGCCGCCTGGATCAGTTTGAGCAGAATGTTTTCCACGTCCTCGCCCACATAACCGGCCTCGGTAAGGGTGGTGGCATCCGCAATGGCGAAGGGCACACCCAGCATCTTGGCCAGCGTCTGCGCCAGCAGGGTCTTGCCCACGCCGGAGGGACCCAGCAGCAACACGTTGGACTTTTGCAGCTCCACGTCGCCGCCCTTGCCGCTGAGGATGCGCTTATAGTGGTTGTAGACTGAAACGGACAGCACACGCTTTGCCTCGTCCTGACCGATGACATACTGATCCAGACCTTCCTTGATCTCGGCCGGGGTCATGATGTTGATATCCAGATCTGCGGCAGCGGGCTGGACATGGGCGCGGCTTGCGCTGCCACGAGCCGGACGGGCGCTTTTGGGCTGATCCGGCTTGTCAGAGAGCAGATCGTGGCACAGGCCGATGCACTCGCTGCAGATATTGACCCCGGGGCCAATGATCATGCGCTCCACTTCGTCCTGATGCTTGCCGCAAAAGCTGCAAACCAGATCCTTTTCGTTTTTGCCGGAATTGTTATTTGCCATAGCTGTTTTTCCTTATCCTGGATAAATTATAGCGGTTTACCGGTGGGCAATGACCTCATCGATCAGGCCGTATTCCTTTGCCTGCTGCGCGGTAAGGTAGTTGTCGCGCTCGGTGTCCTGCTGGATCTTTTCCAGCGGCTGGCCGGTGTACTCGCTGAGCATCCGGTTCATCTTATCGCGGATATAGACCATGTGCTCGGCATGGATCTTGATATCCGTGGTCTGGCCGGAAAGGCCGCCGCCCTGACCGCCGATCAGCGGCTGGTGGATCATGATCTCGGCGTTGGGCAACGCAAAGCGCTTGCCCTTGGTGCCGCTTGCCAGCAGAAATGCGCCCATAGAGGCAGCCATGCCCATGCAGATGGTGGAAACATCGCACTTGATATACTGCATGGTGTCGTGGATGGCCATACCGGCACTGATGGAACCGCCGGGGCTGTTGATATACAGGCTGATGTCCTTATCCGGGTCCTGCCCTTCCAGATACAGCAGCTGCGCCACCACAAGGCTTGCGGTGGTATCGTTGACATCCTCGCTCAGCACGATGATGCGATCGTTCAGCAGACGAGAGAAAATATCATAGGAACGCTCTCCGTGCGCCGACTGCTCGACAACGTAAGGAACAAAACTCATAAAGTTCGCCTCCTGAAAATGGTTTAAGTTTATTGGCAAAATTGACCGATACGGGTTCCCTGTAAAGTTCAGCCGTACCGGTCAATTTTAACAACCTTTGATAAAACGCCTGCGGCGCTTTACAGAGCCCGGCACTGATTACTCAGCGTCAGCAGCCTTCTCAGCCTCTGCGGGCTTCTCCACGATGTTAGCGTGGCTCTTGATGAAGTCGATGGCCTTGGTGCGAGCCAGATCCTGCTTCAGATCCTCGAGGTTGATCAGTTCACGAACCTTGTCCTCTTCCATCTTGTACTGGTCAGCAATGCGCTTGATCTCGGCATTGATCTCGTCCTCGGAAGCCTCGATGTGCTCAGCAGCGGCAACAGCCTCCAGAGCCAGACCGATCTTGACCTGCTTCTCAGCCTGCGGCATGAAAGCGGCACGGAACTGCTCCATGGACTGACCCATATACTTCAGGTAGTCCTCCAGACGCAGGCCCTGCTGCTCCACACGGAAAGCAAAGTCGTTGACCATCTCGTCCATGCGGACATCGTACATAGCCTGAGGGATCTCGCCTTCCATGCTCTCGATGACCTGATCGACCAGAGCATTCTCGACAGCCAGATCGTCCTGCTTGTCCAGCTGCTCCTGATTGTTCTTGCGGATGGAAGCCTTGAACTCGTCCAGAGTGTCGTACTCGGAGCAGTCCTTTGCCAGCTCGTCATCCAGAGCGGGCAGCTCCTTGTACTTGACCTCGTGC
>OLVY01001048.1_pt1 | contig 18524 bp, 14 predicted proteins | sample 1674261 | NCBI WGS metagenome assembly OLVY01 (sample SAMEA103958155, study PRJEB25191) | human gut metagenome | biome: human-associated habitat [ENVO:00009003]; feature: intestine environment [ENVO:2100002]; material: feces | place: Germany | collected 2013/2015
CCTCCAACACCGAGATATACATCGTCGAGGGCGACTCCGCTGGCGGCACCGCGAAGCAGGGCCGCGACCGTCGTTTCCAGGCGATACTCCCGCTGCGCGGCAAGATACTCAACGTGGAAAAGACCCGCTTGGATAAAATGCTTGCCAACAACGAGATACGCTCCATGATAACCGCCTTCGGCACAGGCATAGACACCGAGTTTGACGAGAGCAAGCTCCGCTACCACAAGATAGTCTGCATGACGGATGCGGACGTGGACGGCGCGCATATACGCATACTGCTTTTGACCTTCTTCTACAGGCACATGCGGCCTCTGATAGAGCACGGCCACATTTACGCCGCCCAGCCGCCCCTTTATAGAATTACAAGGGGCAAGAACATATGGTATGCCTATGACGACGAGCAGCTGGGAAGGATACTCAACGAGATAGGCCGGGACCCCAAGCCGCTTATCAATCGCTATAAGGGCCTTGGCGAGATGAACCCGGAGCAGCTGTGGGAGACCACCATGGACCCGGACAACCGCATGATGTACCGGGTACACCTTGAGGACGCCATACGGGCGGACGAGATATTCTCCACCTTAATGGGCGACAAGGTAGAGCCCCGCAAGGAGTTCATAGAGCAGAACAGCAAGCTGGTAGTGGATCTGGACGTATAAAGGAGCAATAAATGGACGACATCACCAACAACCCCCGCATAACGCCGCTTGATATAGAGCAGGAGATGAAGAAGTCCTTCATTTCCTATGCCATGGCGGTAATAATAAACCGCGCCCTGCCCGATGTGCGGGACGGCCTGAAGCCGGTGCACCGGCGCATACTGTACTCTATGGGAGAGCAGGGCTTCACCCCGGATAAGCCCTTCCATAAGTCCGCCCGCATAGTGGGCGACGTGCTGGGCAAATACCACCCCCACGGGGACAGCTCGGTCTACGACGCCATGGTGCGCCTTGCACAGGACTTCAACACCCGCTACCTGCTGGTGGAGGGCCAGGGCAACTTCGGCAGCGTGGACGGGGACGGCGCGGCGGCGATGCGCTACACCGAGGCCCGCCTTTCCAAGATGAGCCTTGAGATGCTGGCGGATATAGACAAAAATACCGTGGACTTCATGCCCAACTTCGACGAGACGCTGGTGCAGCCCACGGTGCTGCCCAGCCGCTTCCCCAATCTGCTGGTAAACGGCAGCAACGGCATAGCAGTAGGCATGGCCACAAACGTGCCGCCCCATAACCTCGGGGAGGTCATAGACGCATACGTGGCCCTCATAGACAACAGGGACATATCCATCGAGGAGCTTATGGCATACCTGCCGGGGCCGGATTTCCCAACGGGAGCCACCATAATGGGAACCGCGGGCATAAGGCAGGCATACAGGACGGGCAGGGGCAAGATACTGGTACGGGCAAAGACCGAGATAGAGCCAATGGCCAACGGCAAGAGCCGCATAGTTGTAACGGAGCTGCCCTATCAGGTGAACAAGCGGATGCTCATCAAGGCCATCGCCGACCAGGTAGAGGACAAGCGGCTGGAGGGTATCTCCGACATCCGGGATGAGTCCGACCGCAACGGTATGCGTATCGTGATCGAGCTCAAGCGCGATGCCAATCCCCAGGTAGTGCTGAACCGCCTGTTCGCCCAGACCCAGCTCCAGACCACCTTTGCCATCAATATGCTGGCGCTTGTGGAAAACCAGCGGCAGCCGAAAATACTGTCTCTGCGGCACATCATCGACGAGTACCTGAAATTCCAGGAGGAGATCATCATCCGCCGGACCCGCTTCGACCTGAAAAAGGCACAGGAGCGCGCCCACCTGCTGGAGGGCCTGCTGATCGCCCAGGACAACATCGACGAGGTCATCAAGATCATCCGCAGCAGCTACGACAACGCCAAGGAGAACCTGATGCAGCGCTTCGGGCTGGACGACGTGCAGGCCCAGGCCATTCTGGATATGCGCCTGAAGGCGCTGCAGGGTCTTGACCGGGAGAAGCTCCAGACCGAGTACAAGGAGCTGGAGGAGAAGATCGCCTACTTCCTGCGTATCCTCAGCGACGAGGGACTGGTGAAGTCCATCCTCAAGGAGGAGCTGACCGCCATTGCCGACAAGTTCGGCGACGACCGCAAGACCGAGATCCAGGACGTGGAGGACGAGCTGGACATCGAGGACCTGATCGAGGAGGAGCAGTGCGTCTTTACCCTGACGGAGAACGGCTACATCAAGCGCACGCCGGTCAGCGAATACGCCGCTCAGAGTAAGGGCGGCATGGGCAAGAAGGGTATCACCACCCGTGAGGAGGACACGGTGGTGGACGTGTTCACCGCGTCTACCCACGACTATATTCTGTTCTTTACCGACACCGGCAAGGTCTACCGCAAGAAGGGCTATCAGATCCCCGAGAGCGGCAAGGCCGCCAAGGGCGTGAACATCGTCAACATCATTCAGGTGGAGACGGGCGAGCGCGTACAGGCCATGCTCCACTTCCGCGAGACGGGCGACGAGGAGCTGTACCTGTTCATGACCACCCGGAACGGCACGGTGAAGCGTCTGGAGGTCAGCGCCCTGAAGAACCTGCGGAACAACGGCATCCGCGCCCTGACGCTGGACGAGGGCGACCAGCTGATCTCCGTGACGGAGACGCGGGGTCACGACCGGGTGCTCATCGCCACCCACGACGGTCAGGCGGTGTGCTTCGACGAGACGGATGTGCGCGCCATGGGACGTACCGCCGTGGGCGTCCGGGGCATCCGCCTGCGGGAGGGCGATTATGTCATTGGCACCGCCCGCGCCGACGCGGACAAGACCGTGCTCTCCATCACCGAAAACGGCTACGGCAAGCGGACGCCTATTGAGGAGTACCGCATTACCAACCGCGGCGGCATGGGTATCCGCAACTATATGGTCACGGACAAGACCGGCCCGGTGGTGGGCATGAAGGTGGTGGATGGCACGGAGGACCTGCTGCTGGTAACGGCGGCGGGCATCCTGATCCGCACACCTGTGGAAAATATCCGCGTGGCGGGACGTGCCACCCAGGGCGTCATCGTCATGCGCTTCAAGGAGGAGGGCGACCGGGTCATCTCGCTGGCTCTGGCCGATCCCGAGGAGAAGGAGCAGCCAGCGCCAGAGGAGGCCCCGCTGTGAACGGCTCCGGGCTGGACATCATCGCGCGGATAGAGACGCCCTTTGCGGAGAAGTTCGGCGTGCCGCGGCAGAGCGGCATTGCCGACTGCCCCGGACGCATCGTGTTCGAAAAGCCCTTCCGGGACGTGGATGCGGTGCGGGGCCTGGAGGGCTTCAGCCACATCTGGCTCATCTGGCAGTTTGACCGGGCGCAGCGGCAGAGCTGGTCGCCCACGGTGCGGCCGCCCCGGCTGGGCGGAAATGAGCGCGTGGGCGTGTTCGCCACCCGTTCGCCCTTCCGGCCCAACGGCCTGGGGCTCTCCGCTGTGGAGCTGGAGCGTGTGGCCTTGGACGAGCCGGAGGGTCCGGTACTGTATGTCCGCGGCGCGGATATGGTCAGCGGAACGCCCATCGTAGACATCAAACCCTATCTGGCCTACGCGGACAGCTATCCCGACGCCGCCGGCGGCTTTACCGGCGGCGATGCCGGCGCGGTGCTGACGGTGGACTTTCCCCCGGAGCTGCTGGCGCAGTTTGACAGCGGACAGCGCCACGGGCTGCTGAGCGCCCTGGCCGCCGACCCGCGGCCCCGGTATCAGGACGACCCCGACCGCGTGTACGGCATGGCTTACGCAGGAAAGAACGTGCGCTTTACCGTGCAGGACGGAACGGTGCGGGTCGTTGGGGTGGAGTGAAGGAAGGATATATGAGAACCGTTACGATCTACACCGACGGAGCCTGCTCCGGCAATCCCGGCCCGGGCGGCTGGGGGGCCATCCTCAGCTACAAGGGAACGGAGAAGGAACTCTCCGGCGGCGCGGCCCAGACCACCAACAACCGCATGGAGCTGACCGCCGTCATCGAGGCGCTGCGGCTTTTGAAGGAGCCGTGCGTGGTGGAGCTGTACAGCGACAGCAAGTACGTCATCGACGCGCTGGAAAAGGGCTGGGCCAGAAGCTGGCAGCAGCGGGGCTGGGTGAAGAGCGACAAAAAGCCGGCGCTGAACCCGGACCTGTGGGAGCAGCTGCTGGCGCTGACCGATATCCACGAGGTGCGCTGCCACTGGGTGAAGGGCCACGCGGAGAACGAAAAAAATAACCGCTGCGACCAGATGGCTGTGGCCGAGAGCAGAAAGTTTCAGTGAAATGCGCTGTCTGCTGTGGAAAAAACGCGGCGTAAAAGGCAGAATTCACAAATTGTTCATGGCCGCTTCAAGATTCGGCCAAAATTAGAGGGTATTATAGCATCATCCAAAGGAACAACACTTCCTGATGTGATTTTCTCTCTCTCCTAACACAAACACACGGAAACACCCCGGCCATTGGGCCGGGGTGTTTCTGCTTTTTTTTCGCTTTCGGCAACGTATGTTTGCTTGCTTTTTGGTTTACGCAGCGTTTACCTGATCGTCCCTTGCGTGTGCTGCTTATGTGCTCTTTTGTATACGTTTGCGTCAGTCACGGTTTGCCTTTGTGTTCCGGAAGGCTCCGGAGCCCTGTATTCTCAAAAGGCGGAGAGAAAAAAGGCGCACAAAAGGAAACGAAGCTCAGTTATAATAATCGGTCTCGTCGGTCAGCGCCATGGGCAGGCCGTTGTGGTAGACCGGAAGGGTCTGGAATTTGAAGCGGCTGGCACGGTGCAGGGCGTCGATGCGCTCCTTGATGGCCGGGTCCACCACGCCGCGGCGGACGTACTCGTTCACCGCGTGATAGGGGAAGCCCAGATTGTCCTCGTCGGTCAGGCCGGTGAGGCCGTCGGACGGCGGCTTGATGAGGAACTTCTCCGGCAGGCCCAACTGGCGGCCCAGGGCGACGACCTCCTCGGTGGTGTACATCCCCAGGGGGGAGAAGGCGCCGGCGCTGTCGCCGTAGATGGTACAGTAGCCCACCCAGTCCTCGCTGAGGTTGCTGGTGTTGATGACGATACCGCCCTCTACGGACTGGGCCACGGCATACAGGGTGGCCATGCGGACGCGGCTGGGCAGATTGACCTTTGTCTGGCGGCTGGGGGTCAGGCCCGCCTTCTCCATCTCGTTCAGCACGCCCTGAACAGCGTCGTGGATGTTGATGGTGGTGTGGGGCAGGTCCAGGTGCTCCACCAGTGCCTGGGAGTAGTCGATGTCCGGCTGGACGCCGTCGGGCATGAGGACGCCGAGGACGTTTTCGCGGCCGTAGGCGGCCACGGCCAGGGCGGCCACGGTGGAGCTGTCCTTGCCGCCGGAGATGCCGATGACGGCGGTCTTGCCGTGGCAGGCATTCATCTGCTCGGCCATCCACTCCAGCAGGCCGGCCAGCTGTATCTGGGGGTTGAATTCCATGTGCGATACCTCCCGTTCCGAAGTTTTGATGTCCTATTGTACCGCGTCGGGGAGGATTTTGCAAGGGCTATCCCAGCAGGGCCGCTGCATCCTCCGGCGTCAGGCCGGGCTGGAGCGCCAGGGTGACGCCATAGCCGATGAGCCGGCCCAGCTCACGGACGCGGCGGTCGATGTCCTGGGGCGTGACAAACAACCCGGAGGGCGGGGCGTCCTCGTCGCCGCAGAGGGCCGCGCCGTCGATGACCGTGGGGACGCCCAGGGCGATGACCGGCACGCCAAGCGTCCGGGCGTTGACTGCCTTGCGGTGATTGCCTACGCCGCTGCCGGGGATCAGGCCCGTGTCCCCCAGCTGCACGGTGGCACACAGCCGGTGACGGCTGCGGGCGGCCAGCGCGTCGATGGCGATGACCACCGAGGGGTGCAGGCGGTCCGCCGCGCCGCGGATCAGCTCCAGCGTCTCCACCCCCGTGCGGGCCAGCACGCCGGTGGCCAGGGCCGCCACCGGCGTCAGCGCGCCGAACTGCCGGGGCATGGAACGGACCATGTGCCGCGTGACCAGCAGGTGCTCCAGCGCCGCCGCGCCCACGGCGTCGGGGGTCATGGCGTCGTTGCCCAGGCCCACCACCAGGGCGGGGCCGTCCGATGGCGGCGGCAGCAGGGCGCGGAGCTCGCGGCACAGGCAGAGGGCGGCCCGGCCGGTCAGCGCCTCCTGACGGGACAGGGCGGGGCGCAGGTCGATGGTGATATAGCGGCCCTCGGGCTTGCCGATGGCCCGGGCGCCCGCCGGGGTATGGACATGGATGCGGGTGACGGGACAGCCGCACAGCAGGCATTCGGACTTGGTGACGCCGGTGCCGGGGGCAAACATATCCCGGCCGGTGGGCAGCGCCTCCGCTGTTTCCACGGCCAGATCGGTACGCGAGAGGTTCATAGTAGTGGTCAACGCTCCCTTCTGAACACAAAATATTGTGGCTTTTGGGTAGCATGGCCGGTGAAATCGCTTTTATACAAAAACTGCCGCGGAAATTGCAAAAAAGTCTTGCATTTTTCAGGCAAAGATGCTAAAATATCATCCTGCGTGGAAGTGTATATTTTCGCTGCACAAAAAATTCAAGTCGGGGAGGTGTTTGGTTTGCCGAATATCAAGTCTGCTAAGAAGCGTGTTCTGGTGGCAGAGACGAGAAATGCTCGCAACAAAGCCAATAAGTCCGCACTGAAGACTGCTATCAAGAAGTTCGAGGCTGCTGCCGTTGAAGGCAATCGCACCGAGGCCGAGGGCACTTACAAGGTGGCGGTCAAGGCGATCGACAAGGCTGCTGCAAAGGGTCTGCTGCACAAGAACAACGCGGCCCACAAGAAGAGCGCGCTGACGCTGAAGCTGAACAACATTGGCTAATGACCAAACGCAACGGACATCCGCAAGGGTGTCCGTTTTGGTTTATACGGGAAAAGGGACGGCGGCGCCGTCCCTTTTTTCATATCCCCTTATACTTGCGCCGGGTGGCCATTCCGCCGCGAATGTGCCGCTGGGAACGGTTTTCGTCCAGTATGGCCTTTACCTGTGTGTACAGCGCCCGGTCGCACAGGGCCAGACGCTCGGACAGGTCCTTGTGTACGGTGGATTTGCTGACGCCGAACTTCTTGGCGGCGGCGCGGACGGTGGTCCGGTTCTCTATCATGTACAGGGCCAGCTCTTTGGCCCGCTGCTCCAGATCGTCTCGCATAACGCAACACTCCCATGCCGTTGTGCTCTATCTATATGGCGGAACGCGGGCGGATATGACAAAGGGAACGGACCGCACATCCTTAACGGACAATTAACAGGCAGCGGGAGTATAATTTGGCATCATCCGGAGATGAAATGAGGCGAGTCTATGGATATCTGGAAGGAATTGCGGGACGAGGGCGTGGACAGCGGCCTGCTGGACGAGGTACGCCGCTTCCGGGAGGCCCACCCCCTGACGCCGGAGGCGCAGGAGCGCGTGCCCGTGCCGAAGTATCTCTACTACGGCAGGGAGGTATGGGAGAGCGCGGCGGCGGCACTGCTGTGCGGCGAGCACCTGCTGCTGGCGGGGCCGAAGGCCACCGGCAAGAACGTGCTGGCGGAGGACCTGGCGGCGCTGTTCGGCCGGCCGGTGTGGGACGTGTCCATGTATGTGAACGTGGACGCGGCGGCCCTGATCGGCGCGGACACGCTGAAGGACGGGCAGGTGGTATTCCGGGAGGGACCGGTGTGCGCCTGCGCGCGGCTGGGCGGCTTCGGCGTGCTGGACGAGGTGAACATGGCAAAGAACGAGGCGCTGGCCGTGCTGCACGCCACGCTGGACCACCGGCGCGTCATCGACGTGCCGGGGTATGAGCGCATACAGCTGGACGACGCGGCGCGGTTTATCGGCACCATGAACTACGGCTACGCCGGCACCCGTGAGCTGAACGAGGCGCTGGTGAGCCGGTTCGTGGTGGTGGATATGCCGGTGATCTCCGACGAGAATCTGCAGAAGCTGCTGCGGCGCAGCTTCCCCACCCTGAAGCGGGAGTGGGCCGAGCAGCTGACGGCGCTGTTCCGGGACCTGCGGACCAAGTGCGACAGCGGTGAGATATCCACCAAGGCGCTGGACCTGCGGGGACTGCTGGCGGCACTGCACCTGATCGAGAAGGGGATACCCTCCGGGCAGGCGCTGGACCTGGGCATCATCAACAAGGCCTTTGAGCCCTTTGAGCGCCAGCTGGTGGCGGACGCGGTGTGGGCGCGCCTGCCCAGGGACGCCACCCGGGACAAGCTGTTCGACTGATATGGACAGACAGGACAGAGAGACGCGCCGGGCGGAAAATCAGGTGTGGAACGGCTGGGGGGACTATGCCCGCAAGCCGGAGCTGCTGACCTTCGACCGGGCGGGGGATGCCGAGCTGTACGGCAATACGGTGCTGGGCCTGGCCTGCCGGTATTACGACTTTGACCGGTTCCGGCCGCTGCTGAACGAGTTTCACCGGTCGGCGCAGGAGGCACTGTACACGGACATATTCTTTCTGGTGCTGGAGGGGGCGGTGTTCGCCCGCGGCGCGGCGGAACGGCCGCTGCTGCCGGCGCTGCGGCGGGACTATGCCCGCCGGCTGCTGGCGCAGACGCCGGTGGCCGAGGGCATGAACGGGGACGCCGTGCGCCGGACCCGGCCCTGTCGCCGCTGCTGGACGAGCTGGCCGCGCCGGGGAACAGCACGGAGGCGCAGCTGATCCAGCGGACGGAGCGCGTGCTGTACACCTGGTTCCGCCGCGCCCGCCGGGCCGCCGACGACCGCCAGTGGGCGGCGTGGGTAGGCCGAAAACGGGACAAAAGCGGCGGCGTGCACTTTGTGCGGCCCAACGCCCTGCGGGCGCTGTCACACGACGCGCCCGGCGGCAGCGGCGGTCTGCAGAAGCAGACGCTGTTCAGCTTTTTGCAGGGCCGGACGCCGGAGCCGATCCTGCGGCGGTATGTGGAGGACTGCTTCGGCGCGTCCATGCTGACGCCGGGGCAGCTCAGTGAGGCGGAGCGCACCCTGTGCACCGGCGTGCACAAGAACTGCCGGCTGCACTTTACCCGCGGCGAGCCGGTGGGCCGCGCACCCGCGCCGGAGGCGGCCTGGGACGCGGCCCACTTCCGGCAGCAGCGGGAGAAGAACCGGGCGTATTATCAGGAGCATCTGGTGGAAAACAAGCTGGCCATCGCACAGCTGACGCAGAAGCTGCAGAACACGCTGCTGCTGCGGGCGGAGGACGAGGGCGGTACGGGCCGCGCCGGGAGGCTGCGGCCGGAGCTGGCCTGGCGCGCCGGGGCGCTGGGGGACGAGCGGGTGTTCTCCCGCCGGTCGCCGCAGGAGCCGGGAGAGCTGTCCGTGGACCTGCTGCTGGACGGCTCGGCCTCGCAGAACCGGCAGCAGGAGAAGCTGGCCACACAGGCGTATCTCATCGCAGAGAGCCTGAGCCGGTGCCGCATTCCCGTGCGGGTGACGGCGTTCTGCTCCGTCAGCGGCTGCACGGTGCTGCGGGTGCTGCGGGACTATGACCATCCGGAGCAGAACGAGGGGGTATTCGACTACGTGGCCGCGGGGTGGAACCGGGACGGGCTGGCCCTGCGGGCCATGGGCTGGCTGCTGCGGCAGCGGCGCAGCGAGCAGTCGCTGCTGCTGGTGCTCTCGGATGCCAGCCCCAACGACGACCAGCGGATACCCAACGGCCTGGGTGGATGGGCCTACACCGGGAAGCGCGGCGTGGACGACACGGCGGCGGAGGCCGCGGCCCTGCGGCTGCGGGGCGTGCTGCCGGTGTGTCTGTTCACCGGAAGCGACCGGGAGGTGCCGGACGCCCGGCGTATCTACGGACAGGCCATGGAGCGCCTGCCGGCCATCGGGTGGCTGGCAGACGCGGTGACGCGGCTGATCCGGGGTCAGCTGCGGCGGGGATAGGACGGTATTCGACACATTGCGACAGGAAGCGACGAAATGTGTCCGTGTTCGACATAGGTCGACGGGAAGCGACGGGATACGTCTGTGTGCGACGGGGAACGACGGGAAACGACGCAAAAGGTCATCGTGCGACGTCAAAAGACGAAAATCGACGTGAATGGCCGCCATACGACGTGCAAGGACAGAATGCGACACAAAACGACAGAAAGAGACACACCGAAGGGTGTGTCTCTTTCGCTGCTCAATACCAGGTGATGCCCTCCAGATCCTGTATCTGCACCCGCAGGTCCTCCAGCAGTGTCTCCGCGGCGGCGGACAGGACACGACCTTTGGGCGTGACCAGGTAGAAGGTGCGCTCCGCCGGCGGGTGGGCCAGGCGCAGCACCTGCACGTTGCTGAACATCCGCAGATAGGGCTCGGTCGCGCCGGCGGGGATGATGCTCCAGCGCTTGCCGCAGGCGGGCAGGGTCTCGGCCAGCTGGGGCGTGTCGGTGTACAGCAGGGGGCGGGCATCCACGCCGTACCAGTAGTCGTGCCATTGCAGTATCTCCGGCTGGCCGTAGATGAGTATCTCGTCCTGCACGTGCAGGGTGGTGGCCTCTACCGGTTCCGTCAGTGCCACCGTTCTGGGCACCACAAGGAAGAAGCCCTCGCGGAACAGGGGCTTGGCTTCGATCTGCAGATCGTAGTGCAATGCGCCGTCCACGATGGCCATGTCCGCGTCGCCCCGGGCTACGGCGGACACCGCCTGGTCCGTCCGCATGGACTCCACCCACAGGTTCACCGGCAGCTCGCGCTCCAGAAACCGCTGGTACACCGGCGGCAGGATATACTGGTTGGCGGTGTAGGCGGCGATGACGTGGAGGAACTCCCGCTTTTCCGCGGCGGCGAAGGTCTGCGTCTCCGAAAGCAGGTTCTGCCACCGGCGGGCCAGAGGCAGGAAGTGCTGGCCCGCATCCGTCAGGGTGATGCGGCGCTGGCCCTTGCCACGGTGGAACAGGGGCGCGCCCACCTGGTCCTCCAGTGCCTTCAGCCGGGCGGACAGGGACGGCTGGGTGATGTACAGCGCCTCGGCGGCGGCGGTCATGGTGCCGTGGTCCAGCACGGCGAAAAAGGTCTCGATATCCTGGTTGGTCATAGGTGGCTCTCCAAATTATAGTTTATGCCTATATTATACTGTAGAATAATCAATTTTACAAGCACCAACCTTTGTGGTATGATTTGGCCACAATACAGAAAGGAGTTGTTCCCTATGACAAACACGAAAACCAAGACTTCCCCGGCAAAGGTGATCGCCGCTGTTGTGATCGCGGTTATTCTGGCGTTCACGCTGGTGTGCCTGCTGACGGGGAACATCAACCCCGTGTGCCGTGTCACCGCCATGCTGATGCCGGTGTGGCTGGCCGCCGAGCTGCGCCTGCTGTGCACGCTGCTGTAACGGGGCACCGGCTGATTTTGCTGTTTTCTTCCCTTTTCTCTTTCTTATTTGCGAAAAACGCGGACGCAGGTGCGTCCGCGTTTTTCATCGTCCGGACGCGTAAAGACGGCGCAAAGAATACTACGAACTCCGAACTATTTTTTCCGAAAAAACCCTGTATTTGTAACGCTTTCGTGAATTCTGCGCCGTTCCGCTTGCAAGTCGGCGGCGGGGATGGTACACTTACACATTATTACAGTTTTACCCTGGGTGCGTGGGCGCTGCAGGCGGAAAAAGGAGGGACGGATATGGCCGGCTTCAGCGTGAAAAAACCGCTGACGATCTTTGTAACGGTGCTGGGCATTATCGTGCTGGGCGTGGTGGCGTATCTGAAAATGACACCGGATCTGCTGCCCAACATGGACTTTCCCTATGTCATCATCGTCACTTCTGATCCCGGCGCCAGCCCGGAGTCCATCGAGCAGTCCATCACCAGGCCGGTGGAGCAGTCCATGGCTACGCTGGATAAGATCAAGACCGTCACCTCCACCAGCCAGGACAGCGTATCCATGGTCACGCTGGAGTTCGAGGACGGCGCCAATATGGATACCATCAGTGTGGACATCCAGCAGAAGATCTCCGTATTGCAGGGCAGTTGGGACGACACCGTCTCCGCCCCCTATGTGCTGAAGATCAATCCCTCCATGCTGCCGGTGATGGTGGCCGCCGTGTCCCGGGAGGACATGGACGTGTATGCGCTCAGCGATTTCGTCACCGGAGAGCTGTCCCCCAAGCTGGAGGGCGTGTCCGGCGTGGCCAGCATTTCGGTCAGCGGCGCCGTGACCCGGGAGGCCCATGTGATCCTGGACGAGGCAAAGCTGGACGCCCTGTCGGAGAAGCTGGCGGATGCGGTGCGTACCGAACTGAACAAGAGGAAGCTGGATCTGCAGAAGGCCAAGGACCAGGTGGAAAAGGGACAGGCACAGCTGGATGAGGCCAAGGAGGCCATTGCCGCCGGCGCGGCGGCCAAGGCGGGCGCGGCGGTGGATAAGCTGTACGAATATCTGAAGGAGGCCCGGGGCCAGATCCCGGAGCCAGACCCGGATCCGGATCCCGGTAAGCCGCCCATCACCGTGCCCGGGCAGGAGGCGCTGAAGCAGCTGAAAAAGACGCTGGAACGGCTGAACGCGACGCTGGATAAGCTGATGCAGGATCTGGAAAGCGGTGAGCTGAAGCGGGAGGTCACCAGTGAGGTCTATAACATGACGCTCTCCCTGATCGACGGCATTACCCAGCTGACGGAGGCGCAGATACAGCTGGATGAGGCCATGACCCAGATCGAGGCCGGCATGGACCAGATCAACGAGGCGTACAAGTCCATCGCCGACCAGACGGACGTGGGCGGTATGCTGTCCATCTCCGCCGTCAGCCAGCTGCTGACGGCACAGAATTTCGCCATGCCTGCCGGGTACATTGAGGACGACAGCGGCGTGAAATACATGGTATCCGTGGGCGAGAACGTGTCCTCCCGCCAGGAGCTGGAGGATATGGTGCTGCTGGACCTGGGCATGGACGGTATCGAGCCGGTGACACTGGGCGACATCGCCACCGTGGTGGTCACGGACAACGCCGGGGAGCTGTACACCAAGGTCAACGGCGACAACGGCATTCTCATCACCTTTACCAAGCAGTCAAACTACGCCACGGCGGAGGTGTCCAATAACATCAGCGCACGGTTCGAGGAGCTGGAGGGCCAGTACGAGGGATTGTCCTTCGCGCCGCTGATGGACCAGGGCGACTATATCTACCTGATCGTGGAGACCATCACCTCGTCGCTGCTGTGGGGCGCGCTGTTCTCCGTGGTCATCCTGTACCTGTTCCTGCGGGATTGGCGGCCCACGGTCATCACGCTGGTATCTATCCCCGTCAGCGTGATCTTTGCCATCGTACTTATGTACTTCACCGGCGTGACCATCAACATGATCTCCCTGAGCGGTCTGGCCGTGGCGGTGGGTATGCTGGTGGATAACTCCGTGGTGGTCATTGAGAATATCTACCGCCTGCGGGCCAAGGGCGCCACCATCATTCAGGCGGCGGTGTCCGGCGCGGGCCAGGTGCTGGGCGCGGTGACGGCCTCTACCCTGACCACCGTGTGCGTGTTCGCACCCATCGTGTTCGTAGAGGGCCTGACCCGCCAGCTGTTCACCGACCTGGCGCTGACCATCACCTACTCGCTGCTGGCCAGCCTGCTGGTGGCGCTGACACTGGTGCCGGCGATGGCCAGCGGTATGCTGCGCCGGCCCATGGTGCAGAAGCCGGGCCTGCTGGACAAGGTCTATCCCGCCTATCGGAAGGCCATCGCTTTTTCGCTGGACCACAAGGCCGGCGTGCTGCTGCTGTCGCTGGTGCTGCTGGTGACCAGTGCCGGCGCGTGCCTGCGCCGCGGCTTTACCTTTATGCCGGAGATGGATATGAACAACCTGTCCCTGACCATCACCATGCCGGAGGACACCTCTCGCGAGGAGGCGGTACGGCTGGCCGACGAGGTGCTGGAGCGGGTGATGACTGTGGACGACGTGCAGGACGCCGGCTTTATGATGGGCGGCGGCACCATGGGCGGCCTGAACATGGGCGGTGCCATGGGCGGCACCTCCGGCGGCAGCTATGACGTGGAGGGCTACATCACCATGCCGGAGGGGACCTTCGGCTCTGTGGCGGGGAAGGAGATCGAGACGCTGTGTGCCGACCTGCCCTGTGAGGTGACGGCCAGCGGCGTGATGAGCGGTATGATGAGCTATATGACCGGCAGCGGCGTGTCGCTGCAGGTGTTCGGCAGCGATATGGCGGACCTGCAGAGCAGCGCCCGGACCATCGCCAAGCGGCTGGAGCAGGTGGAGGGCGTCGGTGAGGTCAGCGACGGGCTGGACGCCTCGGCCCCGGCGCTGCAGGTGACCATCGACCGGAAGGCGGCGGCGGAGAAGGGGCTGACCGTGGCTCAGGTGTATATGCAGATCGCCGCGGCGCTGCAGAGCAGCGCCAGCGTCTCTGATGTGACGCTGGACAGCGAGGACATGGACCTGACCGTGGACGCGGCGGAGGGCAGCGTCCTTAAGCGGGAGAACCTGCTGGAGCTGGAGTTGTCGGCGGAGAGCAGCGCGTCCTCCGCCATGACCGGGAGCGCCTCAGGCATGACCGGCAGCAGCGCCGCGGGGCAGCTGACCGGCGGCAGTGAGGAGGACAAGACCTTCAAGCTGGGCGATGTGGCCACCGTGACGGAGACGGTGTCCATGAACACCATCTCCCGTGACCAGCAGCGCCGGTGCGTTACCGTGACCGCCGCCATCGCCGATGGCTACAACGTCACCCACGTGACCTCCGCGGCGCAGCAGGCCGTCAGCGGTCTGACGCTGCCGGAGGGCGTCACCGCGGAATTCAACGGAGAGAACGAGCAGATCATGGAGGCCATGAGCCAGCTGCTGCTGATGCTGCTGCTGGGCGTGGTGCTGGTGTACTTCATCATGGTGGCACAGTTCCAGTCGCTGAAATCCCCGTTCATCGTCATGTTTACCATCCCGCTGGCCTTTACCGGCGGCTTCCTGGCCCTGCTGATCGCGGGGATCGAGGTATCTGTCATCAGCCTGATCGGCTTTGTGATGCTGGTGGGCATCATCGTCAACAACGGTATCGTGCTGGTGGATTACATCAACCAGCAGCGGCTGTCCGGCATGGAGCGCCGGGAGGCGATCATCGACGCGGGCGTGACCCGCCTGCGGCCGATCCTGATGACCAGTCTGACCACGATTTTGGGCCTGATCGTCACCGCCACGGCGAAAAACGCCGGCACGGCGCTGATGCAGCCCATCGCCGTGGTCTGTATCGGCGGACTGCTGTACGCCACGCTGATGACGCTGTTCGTGGTGCCCTGTATGTACGACATGATGAACAAGAAGGACATGCAGAAGGTGGACGAGAGCGAATTGCAGATCGTGGATATGTGAGCAAAAAAAGAAAGCCCCGCGGGGCTTTCTTTTTTTACGCTTAATAGGCCAGCTTCTCGGCCAGATAGGCCTTCAGCTCACTGATGGGGATACGCACCTGCTCCATGGTGTCGCGCTCGCGGACGGTGACGCAGTTGTCGCCGGCGTGCTCGGCATCGCCCACGGTGTCGAAGTCCACGGTGATGCAGAAGGGCGTGCCCACCTCGTCCTCGCGGCGGTAGCGCTTGCCGATGGAGCCGGTCTCGTCGAAGTCCAGCATCCACTCCTTGGACAGGTCCTCATAGATCTTGCGGGCGGGCTCGGAGAGCTTCTTGCTCAGGGGCAGGATGGCGGCCTTGTAGGGGGCCAGGGCCGGGTGCAGGTGCAGCACCACGCGGACGTCGTTCTTCTCCGCATCCACGACCTCCTCGTCGTAGGCGTCCACCAGCACGGCCAGGACGCTGCGCTCCACGCCCAGGGACGGCTCGACCACGTAGGGGATGTAGCGCTCGTTGGTCTCGGGGTCGAAGTAGGTCAGGTCCTTGCCGGACACGGTCTGGTGCTGGGTCAGGTCGTAGTCGGTGCGGTCGGCCACGCCCCACAGCTCGCCCCAGCCGAAGGGGAACAGGAACTCGAAGTCCGTGGTGGCCTTGGAGTAGAAGCACAGCTCCTCGGGGTCGTGGTCACGCAGGCGGAGGTTTTCGTCCTTCAATCCGATGCCCAGCAGCCAGTTGTGGCAGAAGGTACGCCAGTAGTTGAACCACTCCAGGTCGGTGCCGGGCTTGCAGAAGAACTCCAGCTCCATCTGCTCGAACTCGCGGACGCGGAAGATGAAGTTGCCCGGGGTGATCTCGTTGCGGAAGGACTTGCCGATCTGGCAGACGCCGAAGGGCAGCTTGCGGCGGGTGGTGCGCTGGGTGTTCACAAAGTTGGTGAAGATGCCCTGGGCCGTCTCGGGACGGAGATAGACGGTGTTCTTGGCGTCCTCGGTGACACCCTGGAACGTCTTGAACATCAGGTTGAACTGGCGGATATCGGTGAAGTTGTGCTTGCCGCAGCTGGGGCAGGGGAGGTTGTGCTCCTCCACAAAGTCCTTCATCTCCTGCTGGGAGAAGGCGTCGATGGGCTTGCTGAGCTCAAAGCCGTTCTCGTGGCACCAGTCCTCGATGAGCTTGTCGGCGCGGAAGCGCTCCTTGCACTCCTTGCAGTCCATCAGGGGATCGGAGAAGCCGGCCAGATGGCCGCTGGCCACCCAGGTCTGGGGGTTCATGAGGATGGCGGCGTCCTGCCCCACGTTGTAGGGGTTCTCCTGCACGAATTTCTTCCACCAGGCCTTTTTGATGTTGTTCTTCAGCTCCACGCCCAGGGGGCCGTAGTCCCACGTGTTGGCCAGGCCGCCGTAGATCTCAGAGCCTGCGAAGATGATGCCGCGGTTTTTGCACAGCGCCACGATCTTATCCATGGTCTTTTCGGTGTTTTTCATGGTGATATCTCCTTTATGTGAATATTTTTGGTAAATAAAAATACGCCCTGAGTCCCTTTTAAGGACTCAGGGCGAACTAAACAGTCCGTGGTTCCACCTGAATTTGGAAGCATTCCACACTCTTATCGCCGGTAACGGGGCGTCCGGCGGGCATTTCCTCCCGCGGCTCCGGGCAGCCACGCCCATCATCGCCTGTTGCTTTGCCTAGGATAGCACGTTTTTCCGCAGGTGTCAAGGAAATTTGGGAAAGGGTCGTGGGAAAATACCGAACGCACGCCGCTTTTTGCGTAGGAGCCGATATCTACATTGGCCCGCCCTCACCCCGCCGTTTTCCCATCATGCCGCCTTTGGCGGCATACCACTTCTCTTCCCTTTTCACTCTTCCCTCTTCACTGCAAAAAAAGAACACCCCGCGGGTAGCTGTCCATAAAACAGGTTTCACGAAACAAATAATATGGCAGTTGCCGGACAAGGGTTGCTGACAAAAAGGGGTATGTGCCGTTCAGACACATACCCCTTTGCTTTTTTGCCGTTTTAAAGGTTGATTATGGCCGTTTTTTTGCCGTCACGCGTCTTTCTGGAGGGCGCTTGATGGGATTTGCCGCCCTACTTGAAAAGCGGGCTGAAACAGTCGCTTTGCTAAAGGAAAGTGAGAGCTATATATTATCCAGAGGATACTGCAAGGAAGATTAGTTCTGATTCATTCCGAATGGTTCATAGGTCAGCAGCTTTTTCTTCCAAAGGGTCTCTGCATCAATGATTTGATTGTCTGGAAGTGCCTTGGACAAAACCTGCAACACTGAAAACTGCAAATCGTGGCAACTATGATTTACAGACTTCAAGTGACTGATCATTCCCTTGTTGTTTCCGTGACCGCCCGTAGCGACGTAGACAGACCAACGCCCCAGCAGGCCGTCATAGCCATAGGTCGAGCCGACATATCTGTCTCCCGTCTTAGTGTCCACAATCAGATAGACCGCGTTGACCGCAGCCATGGCCGCCTGCCACAGCTCATAGTCCGTATCGTTTTCGACAACTTCTTTTAGTTCATCGAAGGATAGAATAAGATTTTCAAATCCCACAAAAGGCTTCTGGTTCTTTGACTCAATTGCCACGATGGGCTTTTCGGTGGTAGCTTTTTGATGCCACATCCGAGCTGACCCGCCCCAGTCAATCACCAGCTTTCCCTCGTACTCTTTCAGCAAATCCACATATTGCAAATCAAAAAACGCCATTTCGCCACGGTATTCCATGGCTTCACAGTCAGGTAATCCGGCAGGGCATACATCCGGTGTATCAGGCACAGAACCATTGACACGATAACAAGAGTGCAGTCTCGCGTATGTACCGCCATCGCTGATGAATGTGATCCAGTAGGAATATCCTTTGCTGAACCCGTCTTTTTGGTGCTGTGTGTATTCATGCGCCATACCGGCTTTATAACATTCTCTGAAACGCTCGTCAGATAATGCATGACGGATCAGCTTGACATCTTTTGAGTCAAGCCCTACATTTTTAAGCACATCGGAAAAGTTCAGAATCGCCATGGAAGCCCCTCCTTATTTTGTTCTCTATTTCAAATTCTACCACAGATTTTTTCGTTGTAAAGCGCGCTTTCCCACCAACGCAAAATCTCCGCCAGCTCCGGTGTCAGTCGCATGCGGCACTCGTGCCGCAGTTTTTTCGGCACGCCGTAGAACGCCTCAGCGATACTGCCGGTGATGGCGGCGAGGGTGTCGCTGTCGCCGCCGAGGGACACCGCCGTGC
>OLVY01001051.1_pt1 | contig 18491 bp, 9 predicted proteins | sample 1674261 | NCBI WGS metagenome assembly OLVY01 (sample SAMEA103958155, study PRJEB25191) | human gut metagenome | biome: human-associated habitat [ENVO:00009003]; feature: intestine environment [ENVO:2100002]; material: feces | place: Germany | collected 2013/2015
CTTATTTCTGATAACAAAATACTGGAGATATCATAAAAAGCAGTTTGCGAGCATGCTTACCTCGATAGTGATATTAACGGCTTTCCTGTTGATTGCACTTTTGATGGAGAGAACAGAATGTAGACGGCAGTATGATGACAAGCTGCGGGGAAGTAGTAAGACATTTTACCTGTATAGCAATCTTGGCAGTGATGCATATGAGGAGATGTCACAAGACAAAAGGGTCAGCATGATCGGGCGTACGGCTATATGTGGAAAGCTGGGAAATGACAAAACACAGTATACATATGGTACATATATTGACGATACGGCAGAGGAGCTTGAGTATGTAAAGCTTTCGTCGGGAAGATTCCCTGAAAAAACCGGGGAGGCAGCAGTGTACGATTATGTGTTGGAGGATATGTTTTTTACTGTTGATCCTGACTCGTATGTTGGAAAGGAAGTAACATTTGACAGTTACGATTTGGATGATACATATCTGTTGAGAACAGGTAGACATGTGGGACAGATTACGTTTACTATCACAGGTGTATTGTGTACAGACAGCAGAAGAGATCTTAAGGAGAACAGAGTAGACTGGGGATCTGACCTTTCGGAAGTACAGATGCCAACTATATATCTGTGGCGGGATGACTGTGATTTGGATGAGAATACATTCGTATATACTGCTGTCTCACTGTATGGTGATGACGAGATAACAGAGCAGTCGGAGAGCGCTATGGAAGAGTTTGCGCAGGATTATTATGACAAAACTGGAATATGGCCAAGATCCGGCCGCAGCAGATCGGCTGCAGAAGATATCTGCAACATTACCCTTGGAAACGAGAAGCTTAACAGCGAAAGTTATCTGTCGGACTCTGTCCAGGGAATACTATATTTCAGTGTTATTGCTGTGATCTTGTCGGCTATATCCCTGTTTGGCGTGATGATAACTGTTATGAGCGAGAGGCAGAAATCCCTGGATATCGTGAGAGATATAGGAGCCAGCCGGATTAAAGTGGCTTGGATACATATATTGGAATGGGGAATCCTGCTGGTTTCAGGAGTGATATGCGGCGGAGTCGTTGGAATCACTGTATATGAGGTCATACTCGAGATTCAAAGTCGTTTTCTGAGGCTGCCTAAATTGCGCGGTTATACAGTGGAGTGGTGTGTACAGCAGATTACAGAAAATCCATTTGTAATCTCTGTTGTGTGTGCAACAGGTACATTTACTCTTGGATATTTACTTTTTTATATATACCTTCATATAAAATCAAGAAGACTTATAAGAAGAGATCGTGTGAGATCATTCGGGAGAATCAAATCGGTGGTTTCCGGTATTCCATTTGCAAATATAATGCAGATGTTGTCTGTTGCCCTGATCCTGTTTGCGGCGGTGATGTGCTACGCATTCTGCTCTATGGACGGCAAGGGAAAAGGATATTTTCACAATGATGATCTGGACAGAGACACATATTATACATATGGACAATTGGATATGGAAACCAGTGATGTAGATATATGCCTTTATGATCAGGGGTCGGGGATTACTGGTGGAGTATTGCTTACAGATACAGGACTTACTGAGGATGGGCGCAAGAGCATTGCGGATATGAACGAAGTAAAGTCAATAGAGAGTTTCTCCACAAACGATGGCTTTGATATATTTTATGATAGAAATGACGAGGATATTCCGGATGGATTGTGGCAGGCGGAGGTCCAGTTTCCGGAAGATACAGAAGAATTCTATCATGCAGACGATAGATTTTATTTCAACGTTCCAGCGATATGGCTGGATGATAACGGAATGAGAAAGCTGGATAAATATGTAAAAGAGGGGTCAATAGGTACCCATGAAAATGGTGTGGCGTGTGTTGAATATGAATATGACGGAATGACCGCGGAGTCGCCATATAAGATAGGCGATGTAATGCATACAATGACAGTGAACGGAAAAGGCGAATACAAGGAGACTGTTGAAATCGTGGATGCGATAATTGTGATTCCGGAGACCACAAAGGAGAGCGATCCGATATTGTATGCAGGTCTTGGCAGAGCTTCACAGTATGGATATGCAATAGTGGCCTCACAGGACACAGCAGTCAGTATTGGGATGTTTAAGACATGTTATGACGTTACATATATATCTCTAAGCAACAGGGGAGATATTGATAGAGTTGTATCCAGGTTTGCTGACATATTGGACTCTTCAATGGAACTCAGGATACGAACGATAGATGAGTGTGATAAGGAGTATCGTGAGGCATATATATCACAGTATGCGAGCACAATATGTCTGTTCTTTATTCTTCTTATCATGGCGGCATGGGGATATTGGGAACTTGTCACCATGCGTTACCAGAATGGCAGGCGGAACGTGGCGATCATGCGGGCTCTTGGAATGGAGAAGCGCTCATGGAACATGACGTTTATATGGCATAACATAAGAAATGCCCTGGTATCATGTGCTGTCGGAGCCGGTATGGTGTATGGCATGAGATGGCTTTTGCGCTACAAGTACGAACAGGCGCTAAACATGTTCAACTGGCCGGAGACAGATTTATGGAACGTCGATGCAGATGTTATAAAAGAGGTAACGAGACTCCAGCATGTATTTCTATTCGACAGCGAGATATTTGTTGTCCCTGTGGGAAGAGCGTTGGTACTGATAGGAACATTCCTTGCTGTGATTTCGACGATTATTACGGTGCTGGTCATTCATAAGAAGAAATCGGAAGAGATAATTGATGATCTGGCTGAAAAAGAGTAAGGGGGACGATGCATATGATTCAGATAAAGGATTTAAATAAGACGTATGGTGAAGGAACAAATGCTGTTCATGCACTTCGCAACTGTAACGTGGAATTTGAGTATGGAAAATTTACGGCGATTATAGGAACATCAGGCAGTGGAAAGTCAACATTGCTGCATCTGATGGGCGGACTGGATACAAAGGCAGAAGGAGAGATATTCTATGATGATGAAGATATACTCAGATATTCAGATGCACAGCTTGCAAAATTCCGCAGAAAAAATATAGGTTTCGTATTCCAGTTCTTCAATCTGGTGCCAGAGCTGACAGCAAAGGAAAATATATTCCTGCCAATGATGATAGATAAGGTTAAGGTAGATGAGGAGTACTTTGATAAGCTTACTGAAAAACTTGGAATTTCAGAGAGACTGACACATTATCCGTCACAGTTGTCCGGTGGACAGCAGCAGAGGGTTGCGATAGCCAGAGCGCTCATACACAAACCAAAAGTGTTGCTCTGCGATGAACCTACCGGAAATCTGGACTCTCAATCAGGAAAAGAAGTCCTGAGACTGCTTAGAGAACTGCAGAGTGAAGATGGACAGACTATAATTATGGTTACTCACGATGGAAATATAGCAGATCAGGCCGATCGTATCGTAAGGATAGAAGATGGACAGATGAAATGTGTATAATATTCACGCAATTATATACATAAAAGACAATTTGGTGATAAAACGCAACAACAATGACAATAAAATTGATAAATTGTCAAAAAATATGTTGACGATTTGCCTTGCATCATGTATAATAAAGGTACATTAAAGAACGGCCATTTGAAAAAGATACAGATGGCACACCATAGATTGTCACCCGTGACACGTAACATGTACGAAGTTATCTCAGAGATTTATAGAATCGTGAAAAAGACTTTACACATGGTGCGCAGGAAACAGAGATCCGTGGTACAAGTTCACGAAAGGAGGAGGTTCCGTTGGAGACAATTGAAGAACATTTTTATCATGATGGTAACTCAGAACTGGGAAGTTGTTTCCACACGAGATGCCTTTAAGATAAATCTTGAATCAGTCCACATGTAGATGCTGTATATAGCATGATTGAAGTGCCAGGACGCAGGTATTTGATACCAGATTTGATCCATCGTGATTGTTCACAACACAAGATATGAGTGGTGTTTCAAGGGCATCAGGTCATATCACATACCGCAAGACCAGTGCTTATAAGAGGTTGGTACATATACAAGTTCATGCAGTGCATGTTATGAGTAGATGCAATTCGTACCCTGATAGTTTATATTCCGGTAAGTTTAATCTCTAGGCACAACGAATTTTTTCATAGATATTTATAATATAGTGGAAGAATCAATGGCATGTGTGGAAGCATTCAGATATTTTGATTAGATACTTCAATATTTGAAAAATGAATAAACTAATATAAAGCCAGTTGGTATTATGCCAGCTGGCTTTTTTATGTATTAATTACAACGTGTGTTAAACCACTGATTGCCCGCTCTGCGAGCTGTAACAATCCGTGCGGCAACAAGAAACTAATATTAATTGCAAATAACTTAAATTATTGACTAATATGGCGTGCAAAAGCAATAAAAAACAACTTAAATATTCGGTAATTAATGACATGTTCAACAATTAAAAAATGAGTTAATATAAGTATATGTATAAATATTAATCACGAATTAGGCTGTTCGTGGTGAGTAAAGTGGAGGAATATCACAAAAAAGAAAGGGTAAGGAAATATGGTGAGATTTAGAACAAGACTTGTTGCTGTGACATGTGCAGTTGCAATGGTTGGCTCATTCTGGGGAAGTGCAGGGGCAATAGTCTCAGCTGATGCAGCAGAGCCGTCTGCGGAAATGGCGTGGAGCATCACTACAGACAAACTGGTATTTGACACTGGCGCAGATGCCAAGTGGACAGATAAAATTTATGCCAGCAATGATGAAGGTACATACCCAGAGTTAGGCAGGATCGATGATGTGTCTGTGGGTAAAAAGGCTGTGCTCACGGCAAATGTAACACTTAATGGAGATTTTTCAGGATTGGATGGTGCGGAGGCTGCTGACGGAACGTATAATGCGATCCAGCTTTCCTGTGCAATCAAGACTGGCGATGGATGGACATACACCAAGTCTGATGATTATCCATTCCTTAAAGCGGAAAATTTTACAGATGGCAAGACACAGGTATCATTTGCATTTGATGTGGAGGATACAGGAGCTGTGAACGAGATAATATTCCAGTACAATTCAAACTCTGCATATACTGGAACAATATCAATATCTGATGTAGAGATTCAGAGTGATGATTCAGGAGAGGAGCCTGATGGTGGAGAAGAGCCAGGTGGCGGATCATCAGCAACAGGAAATGTGACAGGTGTGGCAGCACCTTCGATCACAGACAATACAGTATGGAGCAGTTCAGATGCAGTTCTCACATTTGACGCTACTTCAGATACGACATGGAAGGATAAGGCGTACGCCAGCAATGACAGCGATACATATGCTGATATGGCGAGAATAGAGGGTGCAACTGTAGGTGAAAAGGCGAAACTCACAGCTACGGTTTCACTTGATGGCGATATATCAGGCCTTGACGGTGCTGAGGCGTCAGACGGATCATATAATGCGATCCAGCTTGCTTGCGCTATCAAGGCAGGCGACAGCTGGACATATGTCAAGTCAGATGACTATCCATTCTTAAAGAGTGAGAACTTTACAGATGGCAAGTGCAGCGTAGAGTTCAACTTTAACGGAGTGGATGCAGGCGATGTTCAGGAGATCGTATTCCAGTACAATGCAAACTCAGCATTTACAGGAAAGGTTCTCATCGGCGGCGTTGCAGTTGACAAGGTAGAGAGTGGCAAGAAGCCGACTACAACTGAGACAGAGGCTGGAAACTTCGCAGATGCAAGCCTTGTATTTGACACAGCGAGCGATGCAAAGTGGACAGACAAGGCATTTGCCAGCAATGATACAGAAAGCTATACAGATCTTCCTACAGTAGACAATGTCAAAGTTGGAGCAAAGGCAAAGCTCACAGCTACGGTTTCACTTGATGGCGATATATCAGGCCTTGACGGCGCTGAGGCATCAGACGGATCATACAATGCGATCCAGCTTGCATGTGCCATGAAGACAGGCGACAGCTGGGATTACGTCAAGTCAGGCGACTATCCGTTCATCAAGGCTGAGAACTTTGTCGATGGCAAGTGCGATATATCATTTGCATTTGATGTATCAGAGGTGGGAAATGTACAGGAGATCGTATTCCAGTACAATTCCAACTCAGCATATGCTGGCAAGATCACAATAAGCAACGTTAAGGTACTTGATGTTAAGGAGAGCAGCGGCGGACTTGAGCAGAGAGATCCTGCTGTGATCTCAGATCTCTCATCGGCTGAGGATTATGACAAGTGGAGCACAGAGGCCGGATATGCATACAAGCACGGCGATGCAGCCAACAAGGCCGGTAATGCCACACCTGACATATCATATGACAGTGCAAATGAGAGACTTAAGGTTTCTGTTGACTACTCAGCAGATTCAACTTCCTCCTGGAGTGAGGCAAAGGTTAAGTGTGTTCCTACAGAGGCTATGGATGTGAGCCAGTACAACCAGCTCAGTGTGGATATAATCTACCCGGCAAAGCTCAAGGGAAGCAAGATCAAGTTTTTTGCAGATGGAATAATAAATAAAGATACAACCATCGACGATGATGCAGAGGATATCGGAGATGGATTAAAGAAGGTTACAGTTACTATGGGATTTACTCCTACAGATAAACCACTCAGAGATGTGACAATAGGAATCATAGGAAGCAGCACAAGCTTTAAGGGAAATGTATATCTTGATAATCTTGTTCTGTCACAGGCAGATACAACAAAGGATTTTGTCGAGATAACAGAGACTCCTGGTGCTGGTTCACCAGCGGATCTTTCACAGATGCCATCATCAGTTAGAGTGAGCGATGCGAATGCAGCAGACAGTGCAAAGGCACTTGCGGCATACCTGAATACGCTCATGAATAGTGATCAGGTTCTGTTCGGACATCAGAATGATGTGAGCAGAAGCGTAAATCCACAGGCGTCACTCGGTGATGTATATGATGTGACTGGACAGGTCAGCGGTGTGTTCGGAATCGACTCACTGGCAGTTACAGGCTCGGAGGCAGGCGGTTCAGACGCGGCTTCGGCACTGGCAAACTCAGTGGCATACAGCAAGACTGCAGCGGCAAATGGTGCGATCGTGTCATTGTCAATGCATATGCCAAACTTCTCCAGCTCCAAGATAGTGAAGAACTCGGATGGAACATACAGTTTCTACGGATGTGATTTCTCAGAGTCCAAGGATCTGTCAAATGACATAGTAAAGCAGATTCTCCCAGGTGGAGAGTACAATGAGGTATTTACAGCTTATCTCGATGTGATCGCAGACTACGCATCACAGCTTCAGGCTGCCGGAATACCTATCATGATCAGACCATTCCACGAGAATACAGGAAGCTGGTTCTGGTGGGGATCAATGAACACAGCTGAGACATACAAGTCTCTCTACAGATATACCAAGGATTACATGGAGCAGAGCGGTGTACACAACCTTCTCTGGGTATACTCGCCAAACGGACCTGTCACATCAGAGGCAGCTTACGTGTCATACTATCCAGGCGATGAGTATGTAGATATCCTTGCATTTGACTATTACAACGATTACAATTCGTACCCTGCAGCAGCAGACAACTCTTTCTTTGACAGTCTTGATACAACATGTAATATCGTGTCATCAATAGCTGCAAAGAGAGGCAAGATACCAGCCATCGCTGAGTGCGGTGTCAGAGTCATGAAGAAGGATGGTTCAGACAACGAGGGACTTCTCGTAAAGGGTAATCCGGTTGGAACAGAGGCTTCAGGAAAGAACTGGTATCAGGAAGTCAACGACATTGCGAAGAAGAACAACATGCCATACTACCTTGTATGGGCAAACTTCGGAGACAGCAACTTCTATGTACCATACAAGTATGATGCTACACATGGACAGGAGCTTATCAATGACTTCATAAAGTATTATAACGACGACTCATCAATATTTGGTGGCGATACAGGATTCTACAGTAACATGGGAACCCTTGCAGGAGTATCTGCAAATACATACACGGGCCAGATGGGTTACATGGTATATCCATTTGACAGAGATACCATCCTCAAGGCGACAACACTCAAGGCTGGTGTTAAGAATGCATCAAAGGTTCAGTTCATTATCAACAATCCTGATACAGGTGTTAAGCTTACACTTAACGCTGAGGCTGGAGCCGAGATTGCCGCTGCAGGATCAGAGCCAACACTTTACACGGCTGATCTTACAGAGAAGAATCTCAGCAAGCTTGGAAAGACAGATACAGCAACCATCACACTCTTGGCAGATGGCGAGCAGCTCGCACAGCTGTCACACATAAGCCTTGGAAAGGCCAAGGATAAGGCTCCTGCAAATGTCATCGAGGACTTCGAGTACTATTCAGGAAGCGACGGACTTCTTGATTCCACATACACATCTAACTCAGCCGCAGGATGCAGCTCAAGCTTTGTTCTTGACAAGACACATAAGAACGGTGGCACATACGGCGGTGCGTTTATGTATAAGCTTGAGACAAATGGATCAGAGGTGTGGACAGGAAGAATTAAGTCAGAGCTTACAAACAATGATTTCTCAAAGTATAATGCGCTTGAGATGTGGGTACAGCCGGACGGTATGGGACAGAAGCTTGTGATCCAGATCACAGATGGAAGCGGCGAGGAATTTGAGGTATACCTCACAGATTTCGTAAAGGGAACAAAGGCACAGTATGTTACTATTCCATTCAGCTCATTCAAGGGTAAGAAGGGTGGTACACTCGATGCATCGGATATAGTCAAATTTGCTGTATGGTGCAACTCGATCGTGCCGGAGGATCACACTGGCAAGTGGACAGTTGACTCAACTATCTACTTTGATGGAATCCAGGCAGTGAAGCTCACAGATGATATGCTCAAGAAGAATCCAGTGGACAAGAATGGACTTATCATAACAGACAAGTCACTGGTTAAGAAGGATGCGGCAGATCCGGGTAAGGACGATCCAACAACAGAGGCTCCAACCACAGAGAATCCAACCACAGAGGATCAGACTACCGAGGCTCCAACAACTGAGAAGCCTGGCAATGACGACAAGACAACTGAGGCTACCACAGCAGCAACAACGGATGGAAGCACAGGTGGAAATGGACAGAACGTGGTAAATACAGGAGATAAGTCACCTGTAGACGTAATGTTTGCGATAATGATAGCATCACTTATCATGGCTGGTGCAGGCTATATCGTTATCAAAAAGGATAAGAAGTAATACTCATTTTAGCCATACAAAGAGCCCCACTGTCGGCGGTGATGAAGACCACCGTCAGTGGGGCTTTATTTGTTGGTTTATATTTGTATGCAATATCAGTTTGCAGCACGTCTCTTCTCAACAAGCTTCTCCACAGGGGTTGTGAGATACATTATGGAGAGCATCAGTGTACAGCAGAACCAGATGATAGGCTCTGTGATGGTAACTCCGAGATATCCAAGTCTTGGAGTGAGTATCATAACCGCAAGTACCTTTCCAACCAATTCTATAGTGGATGACATAACTGGAACGATCTTCCTGCCCATTCCCTGCATTGCACATCTCAGAACGAACAGAGGACCAAGTACATAGAAGCACGTCACGCCGATCCTTACATATCTCACGGCCGGATCTATGATGGCACTGGCAGATGTACCTGCAACCAGCTTTATAAGTGCCGGGCTGAGCAGCCAGCCGAATATTATCATGACAGTGGTTATGATCGTGTTTATGATGATCGCAGCCCTCACACCCTGATGTACCCGGTCGTATCTGCCTGCGCCCATATTCTGGCTTACATATGTCGTCACGGCATTTCCTACTATATATAACATGAACATGAGGATATCAAATATCTTTCTTGCCGCTGTGTGGGCGGTTACTATATCAGTTCCGAGTCCATTGATGGCTCTCTGGAGTATGACCGTTCCGATGTTCACTATACAGCTCATAAATCCCATGGCAAGTGCGGACTGTATGAGGTCTGACCGGTCACTCTTCTCTACGGAGTATTCATCCTTCTCCGGAATCAGATGCTTGGCCTTCACAAGTATATAGATCAGGGCAAGTATGCCCGCCAGCGCCTGTGATATATCGGTGGCGATGGCTGCACCTCGTACTCCCATGTCAAATGCCCTTATAAACATAAGATCCAGAACAATATTGAGGACAACTGATATACCGAGGAATATAAGAGGCGTCTTGCTGTCTCCGACTGCACGCAGTATGTTGGCGCACAGATTATATAATGAACAGAATATGATTCCAACGATTATGATTATAACGTAGCTTGCTGCCATATCCAGTATGTCGTCTGGTGTTTTGAGAAGTACCAGGATAGGCCTTATAAATATGAGACTCAGAACGGTCAGGACAATGGATGCCAGCAGTGTCATGATGGCCGATGCACCGATACATCTTCTCATATTGTGATAGTCCTTTGCACCATAGTATTTGGCTATAGGGATGGCAAGTCCCATGGTTCCGCTGTTGAGGAAGCCTATTATCATATTCGAAATGACTGAGGTTGCGCCAACCGCGGCGAGTGCCTGTGAGCTTACGTAGTTGCCCACGATGGCTGAGTCTGTAAAACTGTATAACTGCTGTGCGATCTGTCCCAGTATCATAGGAACAGCAAATAACCATATGACTTTCATTGGCTTTCCGACTGTTAGATCTTTCATATATAATAAACCTCCTTAATTTTTGCGCCTGATATTCGATTGTACAACAGTTCGCGATAAAGTCAATGTGGTTTTTGCTTAATTTTAAAGAAAAATGTTTTATTTTGTTATATAAAATGTTATGTTAAAGTGTAACGATTAAAAATGGCTTGATTGTGCATACTAACATTTGACATATATTTATAGAAAGAAATGGAAAATATGGAAAAGAATAACAGACAAAAAAATAAGCGTAACAGGAAGAGACATGCGGAGCTCGAGAGAATGGTGTTATACGCAGTGGGCGTCATTCTGCTTGGACTGGTCATAGGCCTTGCTGTGAAAAACTATAGACTTAAGAGCAAACTGGATAATCATAATGAAAAGGACTCGGTTGCCACAGGAACATCGGCGGACAGTGATAATACGAATGGCGATGCCTCAGCAGCAACAACAGAAAAGGTTGCGGAACTCAAGGTTCAGGGAACTGTGGAATGTACGGACATAGCGGTTCCGGCGACTGAGCAGGAAGAGAATTATAATGGCGAGGATCTGGCGGACAATGGCTGTCCATACGCCATCAAGATAAACAGACAGGAAAATATAGTTACTATATACAAGCTGGACGCTGCTGGATATTACACTGTTCCGGTAAAGGCAATGCGCTGTTCGGTATCACCGGTGGGAGAGACTCCTGTCGGACTGTTCAACATACAGCTCAAGTGGGACTGGCTTGCACTGTTTGACAACTGTTATGGACAGTATGTGTCACAGATAGATGGCGACACCCTGTTCCATTCCGTGCCTTATCTGGACACCACAAAGGATTCGCTTGAGACATGGGAATTCAACAAGCTTGGAACCGGGGCATCACTGGGATGCGTCAGACTGTGCGTTGCAGATACCAAATGGATATATGAGAACTGCGAGTCTGGAACATATGTTGATATATTTGACAGTGACTATTATGGCCCGCTGGGAAGACCTGTGCCGGTGACCAGACTGGATAACACTGATGAGACCGGATGGGATCCGACAGACATGGTTGAGGAGAATCCGACCGCAGGAACAGCCGTGATATACGGTGCGGAGAGCCACAGCATAAACCAGGGCGAGAACTATGACACAATGGCGGGAATATGGGCCTTCAATTCACAGCGTGAGGATGTAACGGATCAGTTGAAGGTTGAGGGAACCGTGGACAATATGAAGCTGGGAAAATATACAGTAAAGTACAGCTTTACAGATCAGGGCAGTGAGATATGTAAGAGTATCGAGATAACAGTGGAGGATGATGAAGCTCCTGTTATAACAAGGGTTCCTGTGGAGATAAAGCTGGAGAGTTACAATGGACAGGCTGATGAGCTTGCAGATCTTGTTGCATCTTATGTGAACGCACAGGATGGTGATACACTGATAAGGACAGGAGTGGCCACAGATGGCAATGGCAAGACTCTGGATGGACAGGCACTCACAAGTCTTGGACAGGACGTTATATGTGTGGCTGTTAACAAAATGGAGTCCAATGCGGGCAGCTATACAGTTGTGTGCTGTGCGCAGGACAGCAGCGGCAACAGATCATCCTATCACACAGTCACAGTCACCGTTGAAAAGTAGAGGTGGATCATGGCAGACAGGAAAAGTACAATTTATGATCTCGAAGCAGAGAAGATAAAAGAAAAGATAATCATATTTGCCGCCGATACAGGTGGATATACACAGAAAGAGGTCTCCTTGGAGATCCAGGCATCCCTGGATGAGCTCACGGAGCTCATAGACACAGCCGGAGCCGAGGTCGTGGGACGGCTGGTGCAGAACAGGGACCGCATTGCAAATGACTTGTATCTGGGAAGAGGAAAGGTTGAGGAGCTCAGGGAGATGATATATGAGCTGGGCGCCACAGGAGTGTGCTGTGATGACGAGCTGTCACCGGCACAGTTGATGAACCTTCAGGACGCACTGGACATAAAGGTTATGGACAGGACAATGGTCATTCTCGATATATTTGCAGCACATGCTGGAAGCTACGAGGGCAAGCTGCAGGTGGAACTTGCACAGCTTAAGTTCAGAGCCACCAGACTTGTTGGTATGAGGGATTCATTGTCGAGACTTGGCGGTGGAATCGGAACGAGAGGACCGGGAGAGAAGAAGCTGGAGATAGACAGACGAGTCATAAGGGACAGGATCTCCAGACTGAAGGCGGAGCTCAGGAACGTTGAATCCCAGAGAAGCCAGCAGAGAAAGCAGAGACAGAGGAGCGCTGTGCCGGTTGTGGGCATAGTAGGATACACAAATGCGGGCAAGTCGACCCTGCTGAATGCACTCACGGGGGCAGGAGTATTACAGGAAGACAAATTATTTGCGACCCTTGATCCTACGACAAGAGGATACAAGCTGCCGGGGGGACAGAACATACTGCTCACCGATACGGTCGGTTTTATAAGGAAGCTGCCGCATCATCTGGTCGAGGCCTTTGGCTCCACTCTGGAGGAGGCAAAATACTGTGATGTCATCCTTCATGTTGTGGACGCATCGGATGAAAACTGGGATAAGAACATAGAGACGGTGTACGGCACATTAAAGCAGCTCAAGATAGATGAGAATTCGGGAAAACCTGTGATAACTGTATTCAACAAGATAGACAGAATATCAAAGGATGATCTGGTGGGTGTGCGCGATCTGAGAGCGGACAAGACTCTGTATATCTCGGCTGCCACGGGACAGGGACTCCCGGAGCTTGCCAGTGCGATAGAGGAAATACTTAGAAATCAGAAGTCATATATAAGGCATACATTTGCATATTCTGAAGCAGGGCTCACAGGACTTATACACAAATACGGTGAGATCCAGACAGAGGAATATCTGGACGATGGCATATTTATAGAAGCTTATGTTCCAAAGTCAATACTTGGAAAACTTGGACTCAGTTTCGACGATGAAGCTGATTTTTAGTGCCAGCAATGTGGCGTATCAGGCGTTAACGTGCCATTTCACATTGCTTACATAATATGAAGAGATAATAAAAAATGTTTACATTTTATAAGTATTTGTGTAAATTTACAGAGGAAGGATAATGGTTATTCACACAGAAAGGGAGATATTATGAGTGATAATAACATGAATCAGATGCCGGACGGAATGAATCCTAACGGCGCCGATGGTCCACAGCCATCACAGAATCAGCAGGGTGATGCGGGTCAGCAGTATGCAGGACAGTATGGTCAGCAGCAGTACGGAGCAAACCAGCAGTACGCAGCGAATCAGCAGTATGCAGGACAGTACGGCCAGCAGCAGTATGGAGCAAACCAGCAGTACGCAGGACAGTACGGCCAGCAGCAGTACGATGCGAACCAGCAGTACAATGCAGGTCAGCAGTACGGAGCAAACCAGCAGTATGCAGGACAGTACGGCCAGCAGCAGTACGATGCAAATCAGCAGTTTGCGGGGCAGCAGTTTGCAGATCAGTACGGTCAGCAGATGAATGCACAGCAGAGTGTATATGATCAGACCGTGAACATGTACGGTGATCAGGCGCACAAGCCTGAGTCTCCAAAGAAGAGAAAGGGTATCAAGATAGCCATAATAGCAGTTGTGGCAGCGCTTGTTATCATAGCAGCATTTGTTGTTGTATTCTTCGTGTTCATCAAGAAGAGTCCTAAGGATGCGGTTAAGGACGCGATGGAGAACACAGCAAAGGAACTTGAGAACAATAATATTGTGGGTATCGTCGGAGCAGATGACATAGATGTCGACAAGCTGGACGTTCAGTCAGATTTTACCATCGACAAGGTTGCCGGAGATGGTAAGCTCGACGGTTCAACATTTACATTTGACGCAAGCACAGCCAAGAGCGACGGACAGAACAGCTTCAAGCTTGATTCTTCCATGACACTGGCAGGCGAGACAGTCAGTGCGGATGTTGTAATGATCGGTCAGACGCTCTATATGTCATGTCCTGATCTCTTTACCAAGACATTTTCATTTGACATGAACAGTGTTATGGCAGAGCTCGACAGCAAGGATGCGGGAGCCGGCGGTTCAGTTGACAGCGAGGCTCTTCAGAAGATCATAGATGAGGATCTCAAGCCGGCTGCAGATAAGCTTGCAGAGTCCATAACATATGAGAAGGTCGGCAAGGATGAGTTTACAAATGCAAATGGCAAGACTATCAAGGCAGACCACTACACAGTGACAATCACAACAGACGCTATAGATGAGTTCTCACAGGCACTGGTTGACTGTCTGAACAAGTACATGGACAGCAATCTGTCAGATGATATGATGGATCAGATGGGTGTTACAAAGGATCAGCTCAAGCAGTCCATCGGCACTATTCCATCTCTGGTCAGCGCAGTAATGACAAAGGATGCCGTTGCAAATGTATACGTAGAAAACGACAAGGTGATCCGTGTTGACTGGGATTATGATCTTGCAGCAGCAGGCGTTAAGATTTCATTCACAGCAGATTACATGGGTGACGGAAATGTCACATCAGATGCTGTAACAAAGATAGCACTTACATACGGTTCAGATGTAAATATAGAGCTCAAGAGTGAGTCAAAGACTGACACATCAGGAGATAAGATATCAACTGACAAGAAGTACACATTATCAGCAATGAGCGGCGGAGAGAGCCAGGAGTTCACAGGAAATGTGACATCAGACTATGACAAGAACAGCGGTAAGATGAGTGGAAGCATATCTGTTGATGTACAGGGTGAGACTGCTCAGGCTGCATTTGAGGGTGTCCTTGCAGATGTCAAGAAGGGCGAGTCATTCAGCATAAATGATGCAAAGCTCACAGTTACAGTATCAGGCGAGGATGTTCTTCAGTGCTCAGGAAATCTCAAGGTAGCAGAGAAGGACAACAAGATAGAGGCTCCTGCAGCAGGAGATGTGGTTGATTACTCAGTTCTCAACAGTGATGATGTAGATCAGTACATCAACATGGATAAGATGGAAAAGATCGTATCAGCATGGAGCGAGATATTTGACTCAGTAAGTGTTGACAGCAGACTTGACGGAAAGTTCGGCACCGACTCAAAGGATACTGAGGAGGAAGAGCCTGAGACAACAGAGGCAGCTACAACAGAGGAAGCAACCACAGAGAAGTCAAATGACAGCACAGAGGAGGAAGACCTTTCAAAGGTTACATTAAGCCTTGGCGATAAGTCAGTAAAGATCAATGATCCAAAGGGATACGAGAGAAGCTATGCTTCAGAGTATACCATATCTTATAATGATGAGAAGGGCGATGTATATGCAAGCTATTCTACATATACACACTATTCAGCAAGTGATCTTGTGAAGAACATGAAGGATACTTACACAGAGTATTACAACGATGAGAACTCCAAGGTCAACGAGATGACAGATGGCACAGTGAAGGCAAAGGATGGCACAGAGGTAACATATCTTGTGATACAGCTCACATCATATGATATGGACAGAACAGAGGTGCTGTTGGTATATCCTACAGGCGAGGATGTAGTTACATGTTCTATCAGCTACTGGGATAAGGTCGACAAGGTTGACGCGCAGAAGCTGTGTGAGACATTCATGGATGCAATTGAGATAAAGTAATAGCTGTACAGCGTGCAGGGAAAATGTGAAAAAGGCAGGAGACAGTGATGAAGGTCGTTAATGTGAAGAATGTGGCGATAGGAGAGGGAATGACTAAGATCTGTGTACCTCTGGTAGCTCCGACGGATTATGATGTGGACTATCAGTTGAGGATCATAGCGAAGTCGGAACCAGACATGGTGGAATTCAGAGCGGATATGTACGAGAAGTGCTTTGACAGAGAGGCACTTATGAAGACTCTGGCTAAGATCCATGATAAGCTGGGGCAGTTCCCTATTATATTTACATTCCGAACAAAGGGCGAGGGTGGCTGCATGGAGGCAACACTCAGCCAGTATCACGACCTTCTTATTGACGCTATAGACAGTGGATATATAGACATCGTGGATATAGAATATTTCTCCGACATGGAGATTGTGGATGAAGTCATAGCGGAGGCTCATTCCAAGGGCGTGTATGTCATAGTGTCCAATCACGATTTCAAGACTACTATACCTATGGAACAGATAGTTGACAGATTTAAGTCCATCATATTCACAGGTGCAGATATAGCCAAGATAGCCATGATGCCTGAGGAGGGATCGCAGGTCGTAGATATGATGCAGGCTGCAAAGGAACTGCAGGATAGTGGAAATCAGACCCCTCTCATAGTTATATCCATGGGTGAACTTGGTGTGGAGACCAGAACCGCAGGAGAGATGTATGGCAATTCGGTGTCATTTGCCACAGCGGGCATACCTTCTGCCCCTGGACAGATATCTGTGGATGCACTCAGGAGCCAGCTCACCATGATACATCACATTATAGCTGGTAAATAATAATAATTATATGATGCTATTATTCTGGAAGTCACGGATGAATGCCGTGGCTTCCATTTTTTTAGTGTTGTGTGGCTTGTTTCGCAGATATATGGTATTATGACATAAATGTTCCGGGGCCTTGTATGGCAGACGGCGGCTAAGGAGATAAGAATATATGGAAGAAAAGATACACAAGAGGAGAGTGCACTACAGTGGCACCCATCCGAAGAGGTTTGAGGAGAAATACAAGGAGCACGATCCTGAAAAATATGCGGATACGATAGAGAAAGTCATAAGCAAGGGAAGTACCCCGGCAGGGATGCACATTTCAATATGTGTAAATGAGATACTGGATTTCCTTCAGATACAGCCGGGACAGCAGGGGCTTGATGCGACACTGGGCTATGGTGGTCACACAAGGCGTATGCTTGAGAAGCTTCAAGGAAAAGGTCATATGTATGCACTGGATGTTGATCCTATAGAGATAGTGAAGACGAAGCAGAGACTGGCGGAGGCCGGCTACGGTGAGGATATACTCACGATAAAGCAGACAAATTTCAGGAATATCGACCAGGTGGCAGAGGAGGCCGGGGGATTTGATTTTATCCTTGCGGATCTTGGAGTGTCTTCCATGCAGATAGACAATCCAGACAGGGGATTCACATACAAGTTTGATGGACCACTTGATCTGAGGCTTGATCCGGAGAAGGGTGAGTCGGCGGCGGAGCGTCTACGAGAGGTTTCGTATGAGGAACTCGTTGGGATGTTCCAGGAGAACTCGGACGAGCCTTATGCGGAGGAGATCGCCACGGTCATCATGAAGAGAAACCGAACTAAGAATTATGTGGAGACCACCACGCAGATGAAGGATGCCATCGAGGAGGCATTGGCATTTGTGCCGGAGAAGGACAGAAAGGAGGCTGTAAAGAAATCCTGTCAGAGGTGTTTTCAGGCTCTGCGAATAGATGTGAACAGTGAGTTTGAGGTTTTGTATGATTTCCTTGACAAGCTGCCGGATGCGCTCAGACCTGGTGGAAAAGTGGCGATACTGACATTCCATTCAGGTGAGGACAGACTGGTAAAGAGAGCGTTCAAGGCGGGAGCGAAGGCTGGTGTTTACAGCGAAGTCAGCAAGGATGTCATCAGACCGTCAGCGGAGGAGTGCGCCCGCAATCCGAGAGCAAGATCGACGAAGATGAGATGGGCTGTAAAAGCAGAATAAAGGACACAGAAAGGCGACATCGTCTGTATATCATGTTAATATGATGACAGGGGATGTCGCCTTTTGGACATATGTTTCAGATGTATTGTGGCTGACTATTTCACAGGAGTTGAGGCAAGTGAGATGAATGTGAGCTGCGCCTGTGATGGCATACAGGCAGAGGAAATGCTCTATGAGAATCAGTATGATCTTTTTTCGGTGGAGATAAGCTCCCAGTAAATGTGTAACAGGCATATAGAGGATAGTAAAAATGTCCGGGATAATTTAGGTAGGACATTTATAGAAATCATAATAAAATTTTCATATATAATACAAAAATATT
>OLVY01001059.1_pt1 | contig 18438 bp, 15 predicted proteins | sample 1674261 | NCBI WGS metagenome assembly OLVY01 (sample SAMEA103958155, study PRJEB25191) | human gut metagenome | biome: human-associated habitat [ENVO:00009003]; feature: intestine environment [ENVO:2100002]; material: feces | place: Germany | collected 2013/2015
AGGTCTCCCCGAAACGACGCGGACGCCCTGCAAAGGCAAAGACCGTCAAACTTGAGAGTTAATTATACAAAAATATGTTAAATTCACGAATATTAGGCGACATTTTTAGAGGTGGAAACTTCGGAAAACTAAACCATCAGGCTCGCAGCTCTTGGAAATATAAGGTGGAGACAATGGGAGTAGCAATGAGGAATTCATTCCGCTATTACCGGCTCTGTCCGTCAGAGGTCGGGGGTATGATTCCGAGGTTGGTGAAAGTGAACTGGAAGATACTGATAAACCGAAGGAAATAGTCTTAATAACTGAATCGAAAATAATGAATCGCAAATAATGGCATCGTGGGAATAAATATTACAAGATACTCAATTAATAGAATCCCATGATTGAGAAAAGTTAAATACATTGTATTATGACCATACCAGAAGATGTTGTGAGAAAGTTGAACGAACTTCCGATAGAGGAGGTGGCGAGTGTATTAGGCATTACCGTCGCGAAGCATAAGGCCCGCTGTTTTATGCACGATGACCATAGGCCCAGCCTGTCGTTCAACGTTAAGAAGAACTTGTTCTTCTGCTTTGTTTGCAATAAAGGAGGCGGCCCCATACAACTGGTTCAGGAGCATGAAGGGTGGTCGTTCCAAGAGGCCTGCGTATGGCTTGCCAACCGCTTCAATATCTGGTGGCCGGAGGATAACGAGCAGAAGAGACCCGTAAGAAGGAGGGTGAAGCGGATATATCTACCAAAGAATGATGAGGTAACTTGTGAATTCGATGAAGAACTTTACAATTGGTTGATAGAAAACGCCAAACTTTCGGAACTAGCTCAAAGGTTTCTGTTCGAGGAACGACGCTTCAAGCAAGAGGTCATAGAGAGGCTTAACATCAAGTCGGTGACCTTCCCGAAGAAGGCTATAGCAACACTTATTGACCAGTTTGGGGAAGAGAGGTGCTTGAAGTCGGGACTGGTAAGGAAAGGACAATATGGGCTGTACTTCTATTTCTACACACCTTGTCTACTGTTTTCGTATTATGAGAGAGACGGCAGACTCGCAGGGGTGCAATCGAGATACTTGGGAGAAAAAGAAGGCGCTCCACGATTTCAATTTCTGTCTTCGCGAAAGACAAGATTGTACAACCTTCCGATATTGAATGTCCTGAAACGAGGCGGCAAGCTTTATATCAGTGAGGGTATCACGGACTGTCTGGCTCTGTTGTCATCAGGAGAGAATGCGGTGGCGATTCCCAGTGCAACGATTCTGCCGTTGGAGGATTTGGTGACGTTACGAAGCTATGACCTGCACATGTATCCCGACCAGGACGAGGCTGGCCAGCTGGCCTTTATGGAGCTGCGTAGCTTCTTCGTGAACCACTATGCGATGCTGAAAGAAGAGAAATTGCCCGAAGGAGTGAAGGATTACTGTGACTACTATAGGCAGACTTCACAAAACGAAAATTAATCACACTAAAAACTGATTGAAGATGGGTAAGGAGGTCTATACCTTAAACCGGTTACTCAAGGACATCCAGGATGCTGCGATAGGTGACAATGAGGGTGAGGTGGATGAACGTGCCCAGCGGGAGTATCAGGACAAGCTGATTGTTATGCAAATGCTGATAAAACTTGCAGTAGCATATAGTGGAAAAGAGTACGAGAATGAAGAGAAGTTGAAGAATGCCATTGACGTAGTGCTGAAAGGCAATGAGCAGCTGTCTGGCTATATGTTCTTTATGTCGCAGAACCCGCAGTTCAACTACACGTGGAGCTATATGAGGAAACGCAGGGGACGTTACGGTGAGTATCTTGCCGAGGCAGTACGCTTTCTTAAAAATGTGGTGGAGGATATCAACCTGCTGGCAGGTGCTCCGAGAGAAGGGAAGGAGATGCATGTGGTGTTTGGCGACCTCATTGAGGTTGCCTTATTGGAAGGCACTCCATCCATGAGGAGTAGTGTGCTTTGGAAGAACTTTTGCCGCATGGCAACGATGAAGAAGGTGTATAATGTAAGTGTGAAGATGAAGGATAATGTGTTGGTGGCAGGTATCAGGAAAGAGTGTGCCGAAGTGGGAAAGCTGATGGATATGGCTTTGTATATTGTTAAAAACTCAATAAAAGAAGCGAAATGAACACCATGAAGTTGGTTGACAAAATACTGGACGGGCGGAACATCTTCAACTCCATATACTGCATGGAGTCGTATGTGTTCGACAAGGGGCTGTTGGACGAGGAAGACCTTCGCCTGTACTATGCCCTTGCGGATAAACACAATATGGATCTGATAGATGGCGTTATTGCTGCATGCCGTGAAAGGTTACAGTGGCTGTTCAAGGACAAGGATAATCTGTTCGTAGCTAAGGTCTATTTCAAGTTGAAGAAATATGACCCACATGAGCAGAAACTGAGCTTTCGCCCGATGCATACGGCAAAACTTATCGACCTGATATGCATGGTGAGCATCATGAACTGCTTGATGTTCGACGATGACCTTGATGCTGGCAAAAGAAACCTCTCCGACCTATCGAAGCTGCTACCTCATAATTTCTACGGAAATATTCCCAGCACTGATGTGCAGTACCTGTTCCACAGGTGGCAGACTAAATATAAGGAATACACCGAGGCGGTGGTAGAACATTGTAGGGCTTATCAAAAGAACCACAGTTACCTGACGGAGATATGCCTTGATATCAAGAATTTCTTCCCATCTATCTCGCCAAAGATGCTGTATGACTATATCATCAGTAAGCTATCGAGGCGTTATGAGGATGATAACGAGGCTTTGAGTATGGCGGTTTCAAAGCTGCTTTATTTCAAAATACAGAAAGAGAATGTTGAGCCGTGGAAGGACTATTACTATCCTGAGGGAACTGATTTGACGGGGGTGGAGGAGTATATGAATTGTGGCATACCGCAGGGTTTGCCTCAATCGTACTTCTTCGGGAATCTCTGCATGATAGAGGTGAAAAACCTGCTGATGAAGGAGGGCCTGTTCAAGGGGGATGCTTATTTCTATGTGGACGATTCGGTGATATACATCCAGTCGAAGTTGAGCGATGATGAGTTCAAGGAGAAGATTGTGAATCTCAACAATGAACTTAAAGCGTGGTGTGAGAGGAATGAGGCAACCCCGAGTGATATAGACAACTATGTGGGAGCGGTTTGCTTGGCATTTCAGAAGAAGTTGACATACATCATTAAGTTCCATGAAGAGGGCAAGAGTGTCTTTACACATATCGACGATGCTGATAACCAGTATGGTCCGATAGCCAATATCACACGCGAGACTTCAATGCACTCGAAATTGGCGTACAATCTGGACGAGATTGATGACCATGTGTCCATGAAGAAGTTGCAGGCGTTGGATGATGTGATATCTAAGGAGATAAAAGAACTGAATGAAAAGCAGAAGGATGGTGAGGGAAAGGGACAGAACGGCGATGCAATTGCATCGAGGCTGAAACTACTAAAGCGGTTTAAGAAATTCTTCCTATACCGCAACCGTCTGTTGAAAATAAGGGAGGACGGAGGTCCGAACGAGGAGAAGGAGAGTTTTATTGAACGGTTCCAGTTGAATACGGGCAATGCGGAGGAGTTCTTTGAATTGTTTGATGAGGACATCTTCCAGTCGGAATATAGGCTGCTTATTCAGAAACTGTCGAAGAAAGAGGCGGAATCTTTCCAGACACAAATACGTGACTTTGAGAAGCAGTTGATTGAGGGATGTAATATTGAAACAGACGGCAAGACAGACTGGATGTTTTATGCCAAGGATGTGAATGCGGCATACAGGATGAAAACGCTGTCACAAGACATCTATGCCTCATTGGTGAGATGGTCGAAAGAGAATTTCAGTGGATTGCGGAGCGTGAAATTGGAGAAGGAGATGGAAACATTCCGCGCATTCTTGGAACAAGGTGTCGGTGATAAGAAGTGTCCCAGCATCTATGACATGCAGGAAACAGGATTTGAGGAGAGGGAGTACACGATGTTTGTGATGAAGGCATCGGCAGAGTATAAGCGCAGGATACTCAACGTGTTCTTCTCGGAGATACTGAATGTGGTGCCCTCGGATGCCCTGGCCTTTACCAAGATGAATGCAAGGAGGTTTAAGTATGCAGAACTTCGGATAATGGCCTACCTGCGCAACAGGAATTTCGATCTGGAGGAGTTTGAGGAGTTTATTGAACATCTCGATGAAAAGGACATCTCTAACCAGATGGGGATTGATATGGGTGTGCTGGAAGTGCTCAACATCTTCATCAGGAACGTGCGAAAGCCGAAATGGGTAGATGAAATGATAATGACACATCGTCTCATCAAAGGGCTGTGGTACAATGGCTCAAAGTTTCTAAACTCTTATACCCTACATAATGAGGAACATGCCGTGACGCTTATCACCAAGTCGCAGGAACTTACCAACAGAATAGATTACTTCGTACTGAAGGATGTGGACTATTATATCCTGTTCCTGGCCTGTTATCTGCATGACATCAGTATGGTGATACACCCAGAGCTTGGACGGCTGAGCTCGGAAAATGGAAAGAACCTTGCTTTGATTTCGGAACGTATGAAGCAAATGCGTGATGAGACGGACAGGTTCTGGAAATATGATGAGAATGTGAAAAAGGATTCTCGATACAAGGATGCTGGTAAGTTCTTGGTGACCGTGTTCAATGAGGTGTATTCATATTTTGAAACACTTGTGCGAGATAATCATGCCAATGAGAGTGCAAAATTCATCAGAGACCACTCCAATTCATTGCTCGGATACTTGGAGCCGACACTGCTGTCATTCGTGGCAACGGTGTCGGAGAGTCACGGCTACGACGTGCTTGAAGTATATGGGGTGAAGTCGAAGGCAAAAGATGACACTGTCAGTCTGAAATACCTTATGATACTCATTCGTCTTGCTGACCTGTTAGACGTGGCAAATGACAGGGTGAACTACCACCTGCTTAGGCAAAACCTGAAGAACCTGTCGCCAGCATCGAAGTTTCACTGGATTTCGCATCTTGTGACTGACAAGATTGAATTGAACACCGATTACATTACCGACGGGGATGCCAAGATGGGTGAAAAGCCAATCACGGAAATAATCAATCTGGAACTATACTTGAATGTCAAACAGTTGACTGTGGCAAAGCAACATAGGAAGTGTAGAAGATGCCAGTTGGAGAAGGGGCTTGGTGGTAATGACTGTCTGGGTATCAGGATAGCGGAAGGTGGTGACCCCTCGGTTACTTGCAGTGAGGATGAGTGTACGGTGTTGTGCTATTGGATGATGCAAAAGCACGACTGGCTGATTAAAGAGTTGACAGCTTTGAACGACTATTTGTATTCGGTGAACAACTCACTGTTCAAGACTAAGATCAATTTTCTCATTCACTATCGTGATGAGATGAGGCTTGATGCTGATATGTTCGATAGTGTTCAAGAGTATTTAAACACATAAACTAATTGCGTAAGCCTCCTGTGATGCTCGTATTGCATATATCGAACTTTTAGTACCGACTCGATACGAGTTGGTGCTAGTTGGTGCTAGTCGTGGGCTATCGGGTACGAGTTGGGCCGAGTCGGTCACGAGAAGGACCTATTCATTTATGTTTTTCCAATTGTAGGGCAGGAGTTCCGCCAGATCCGTCCCCGCAACCCCATCTTGACGTGATTGCAGAAGAGTTATACCTTCGCGCAAAAACGGAAAAGATGAGAAAGAGACAGGAACCAAGTCCGGTCGAAAGACGCGGCCGGAAACCGGTATTCGCCGATGTGGTGTTGTCAGATGCGAATTCAAACGATGCCGGCAAAAGAGGCGGCATCGAATTGCTGTACCCCAATGGGGTTCGAATCTTGTTGCCTCAGGGGATGCTTGACGCAGAGAAACTGATGTGTTACATAAAAGCCTATGGAGAGTGATGGGAAGGATGGTGTGTCAGTTGGGCGGCAGCCTGAAGTACAGGGTTATACCCGTCCTGTGGATATGCGGAAATCGTTCAGGGGACTGGCGGGCATCGTCCATTCCGAGATAGGTCGCCAGCTCAGTCCGGAAGATGTGTATGTGTTCGTAGGAAAGAACCGCAGGACCCTTAAGCTTTTGCATCGTGAGGGTCATGGCCTGACATTGTATACGAGAAAGTTGGATGGCGTTTGTTTTCCCAAGATTGAGGTTGACGAGGAGAAAAACGAGTGCGTCATATCGTATGCGACGTTCATAAAAATGGCGATCGGAGAGAGGTTGTGAGGAAAAATGGGAGTTTACATTTGTTGGAGTTTGTGAAAATGGTGAGAAATTGAAGGGATTGGCCGCTGCTTCGCTCAGATTGAAAACATTAAACGACAATCCCTAAATACAAGATTATCCCATTATCATCATCCCTGCCAACTGCACAAAATAATCATTTGACCAAATGTCAAGTTCCTTTGGATTGCGCACGAAGGGCAATACATCTTCTTTCACTTGTTTTATATCGGCTGTAGAGAGACGCTCAATGAGTTTCTCTTGGAATAACTTTGGAGTGATATCCTCATTGTTGAATTGCTTGCACCGTTCTGCTAGATGAGTGAAATCAAATGGGACATTATGGCGTACATACCATTCAAAGTCGTACCAATCACGACCTTTTACTCTGTTCTTCCACGCACGATATACTAATGCGTGCATCTTGCCTGCAAACAAGTCGGGAAGTGTAAGACAACGGGTCATAAATGAATATGGCTGAAGCAATAGCTTCTGTTCCGTCTTGAAGTTCAACGGTGGGCAAGTATCTACTTCTATCTTTATCTTTATAGACTTCTCTTGGCTGAAAGTCACATCATATACATCGGTATTGTCTTTAAGAAATGCAGATTCGACCTTTCCGAAATTCCTCTTGTCTTTTTTCTTTATTTCAACCTCACGGCCTACCATCGCAAAGGCGTCGATGATAGCAGGGAAGTATTTTGTAAAATCGAAATTGTCATCTTGCGTAAGCAGTGAGAAATCCATATCCTCACTGAAACGCTGCGAGCCATGAAAGATTCTCAAGCAAGTTCCGCCATAGAACGCAGCCGACTCAAAGAAGCCTCCGGCATACAGGCCAGCAAGTATCACTTGTTGGTTTACTTCAAATATGGCGTTTCTTTTCTGTTGCTCTGTTGTTAAATCATAACGGGAGAGCATATTGTCGAATATTTCATTTTTCATCGTCTTAAGAATTTTAAAAGTGTCGAAATTGAATCAGCCTTTTTGCCTACATTAATATATTCTTCAAATATGTTTGCGTCCATATTATAGAGCTCATCCATATCCATACGAATATCCTGCTCAAGATATGCCTCTACATCCTTCATATAACGAAGAATGACTTTTGAGGAATTGGCAATCAAATCACACAATGCCTTTTCCGGTGATGCGATAAGAAAAGCATAATTATCCTTATACATACTCCTTACTCCTATCGGGAATGCCTCTTTTGAGATATGTTTGTAGTCATAATAGCCGACCGGAGTTTGAAAGCTGCGGGAGTGCTTTACCGTCATTGATTGATGAACATATACAGCCTCGGGGATAAGTCCATAATATCGTAGTGCAGTGGACATTGAAATATACGAAGGTGTATAGAGATGATTGGCAATCAACTCACTTGATAGAGTCTTTCCTGAATGTTTGGGATTAGCCACATAAAGTCCCCGCTTCAGTCTGATGATAAATCCTTGCTTCTCAAGCCAAGTTACTTTCTTGTTGGCAGACTTCAGTTCCGGATATGACGATTCAATGATTGAAGTTGTTACTGGAATGGTTCCTATTTCACTTAATTCTATCTTCATGCTGCAAATATAGCAATAATTTGAACAATAAAGGAAATATTACTTCTTTTTCTGTTCGGAATATTACTACTAAGGCTATCTTGGCGACTGCTGTCACATAAGTCAGAGGCAGCCTTTCTTGAGAGCGACATGTCCGCCAGGGTATTCCGCAGACAAATCGGGATGAATGAAAGCCACTTCTATTACTGAAGGGTAGAACTATACGCTGTTGGGGACATAATTCTGGAACTTGCCGGAGTGAGAGCGGCTGGCTGATTGCGGGTTTTTGCCCCCGTCGTTGGAACCACGTGTGCGGATCGGGCTCTTTTGCCCCCGTCATCCTGTTACGCGTTCTTCTTGGGTGCAGATCGTAGGTTTTTGCCCACGGCAGAAGGCGAGGTGAACTCCTAAGACGCACCGTTCGAATTCACGGGGGAGGGTGTGTCACGGGGAACGGATGCCGAGGGAAAGGCGAGTGAGCCGGAAAGGTCAAGCCGATATGCAAACATTTGCAAGGGACGGTTGGCTCATCTGTAAGGTGTGGCAAAAATTTGGAATTCAGTATAATTGTTTGTAAATTTGCCACAGATTAAAAACAACTAAAGCGCACGGAAACGCCATGGACGAAAGACTCATAATTGCAAAAAACATCAGATTGATGCGTGAAGTCAGTGATTTCACGCAAGAGAACGTCGCTTCATTTCTGGGGATAAATCGCTCTGCATATTCTAATTATGAATTAGGCACGAGAGAGTTGCCACTGGAATATATGGAAAATTTAGCTGACTTGTATGGATGTGATGCTTACATTCTATATGAAGAGAATCCAGATGTGGTTAAAAACATGTTGACTACGGCATTTAGGGTGGACAACTTATCTGCCGATGATATGGCGCAGGTAGCAGCGTTCAAGCGTATGGTGAAGAATTCTCTTATGATGGATAACTTATTGTCAAAATGAAAAAACTATCAATACAGCAAGCGGAAATATTAGCTGGTAGATTTCGTGCTTTGAATGAATTGGGTCCGTCCGAGCCAATAGAAGCAAAGACCTTATTGCGTAAGCTTCAGATTTCAATTATGTATCGCCCGTTGTCCGGCACGTCATTTGGTATAAGTTGCAAGTCACCAAGCAATAAAATGTTCATGCTGATAAACAGCAATTCTACCAGAGGACGACAGCATTTTACGATTGCTCATGAATTGTATCACCTTTATTTCGATGAAAATCCCACACCACATATGTGCAGCGGAGCCACGACTATGGAGGAAAAAAACGCAGATTTGTTCGCATCGGTTCTGCTTCTTCCTAGAGAAGGAGTGTATGCGATGCTCAGCACAGATGAAATACTGCAGCATGATGTAAAACTCGCAACCATCCTAAGAATAGAGCAGTTGTTTCAGGTCTCCCGGTCAATGCTGCTTATCCGCTTGAAAGATATAGGGGCCATTTCCGAGAATAAACGTCAGGAGCTACAAATGATACCGGTAAAAGAGTCTGCTATGAATTACGGGTACGACAAATCATTGTACGAATCAGGAAACGATGGCGTTTTTATCGGAGATTTCGGAGAAAAAGCCAGATTGCTTTTCGAAACGGGAAAGATTTCCGAAGGGCATTATACGGAACTGCTAAACATGATATCGAATGGGAGAGAAAAAGACTAAGATAGTGCTTGATGCAGACGTAATCAATCACTTCGTCAGAGGGGGGGAACTATCATTGCTACCGAAGATATTTCCGGAATTTCAGTACATCGTTCTCGATGTTGTAAAAAAGGAACTTCCGATGTTGATACTTTCAGAATTAATCAAACAGATATCTCATGGAATAGATATTCGCGAAGAACTATTCAATGTTTCAGGAGAAGCGAAAAAGGAATACTTCAGATTAACGGCTACAAACGGGTTGCATCTAGGTAAAGGAGAAAGCGCCTGCATGGTGTACTGCAAATTTCACAACGATGTTGTAGGCAGCAGCAACACCAGAGATATAACCAATTATTGTAACGAACATGGAATAACTTATCTGACCACAAACGATTTTCTGTTTTACGCTATTCAACGTGGCTTGTTAAAAAAAGAAGAAGCCGAAGACTTTATACGTATTGTGATATGCATGGGCAGCAATCCTCCAAAAGTAGACTTCGATCAGTATATTTGTTCAAAAATATAACTATCATCACCACTAATACTATCTGACAAGAGTAGAGTAGGGTAGGAGCTGTTTGGCTTGGCACCTTAGTGCTTGGCTTGAGCTACGCATGTGCTCCTTTCATTTAGCTAGCTCACGTTTAGGCTATCGGCTTTAGGCATGGGCGCTTAACTTCTAAAAAAATGAAAAGATATTGTCAAACACTTGAGCTGGTTGGGGACAGCCAGATGATTGAGATCTACATCGAGGCTCGCCGGCACGTCTGGCCCGAGATTCAGGAGGGGATCCGCTCAGTCGGCATCCTTGACATGCAGATCTACCGCCTTGAACGCCGGGTCTTCATGATCATGGACACCACAGATGACTTCGACTTCGTCAAGGACAACGCCCGTCTCGCCACCTTGCCCCGCCAGGCAGATTGGGAAGCCTACGTCGCCCGCTTCCAGGGCTGAGACCCCTCCATGACCTCCACCCAGAAGTGGCACCTCATGGAAAAGATCTTCCAGCTGGATCCTGCGGCAACCACGTCTGAAGGGCAGCGACCGGCAGAAGGATAAGTCTGGCTAAGTGAATATGCTCCCTCGTGCGCAGGACGGGCTGTTTGGCTCACGAGAGCATGCTGAGCGGTTCCCTCGTGCGCAGGAAGGGCAGTCTTGCTCACGAGAGCATGCTGAGCGGTTCCCTGGTGCGCAGGAAGAGCAGTCTTGCTCACGAGAGCATGCGGAGCGGTTCCCTGGTGCGCAGGAGGATCGGTTTTGCTCACGAGAGCATGCGGAGCGGTTCCCTGGTGCGCAGGAAGGGCAGTCTTGCTCACGAGAGCATGCTGAACGGTTCCCTGGTGCGCAGGAAGGGCAGTCTTGCTCACGAGAGGTTGCGGAACGGTTCCCTCGTGCGCAGGAAGATCAGTCTTGCTCACGAGAGCATGCGGAGCGGTTCCCTCGTGCGCAGGACGGGCGGTTTTGCTCACGGGAGGCACTGCATGTAGGCCTTTACAATCGAGATCACCACATCGTTGGTGCTTTCCTCCACCGACAGCGAATCCAGAGAGTTCTGCAACCGGCTCTGCCTAAGGGCGGTACGCAGGCTGCCTCCGCTGTCGACCGTCATGCCGGCGTCAATGCCGTAGTTTCCTGACCAGCTTGTGGCTTTTGATGTGCTGTAGACATCCGAACCGACCACGGTGCTGTTACCGCTTTCGGAGAAGGGTCTGTTGGTGACTCCCTGGCTTGCGGACGCGTTCAGCGACGGAAACATCGCAGCCTTGGCCTGGTATGTGTCCTCAAGCCCGGACAGATGGGCGTTCCGGCTCTGCCTCAGGGAGATGTTGTTCTCCACGGCGTAGTCGATGCATTCCTGCAGTGTCCATTTCTTGTTCTGCGCGCCGGCGGCCATGCCTGTGACCGTCAGTGCGGTGATTAGGATGATTGCTTGTACTTTCATGTTCGTAAGAATCTTGTTCCGGATGCGAAACTAACGTCGGCGGGAAAGAATTTCAACTCAAATCGACGAACGCCCGCTTTTCATCGATGAAAATTCGTATCTTTGTCTCCTTCCCAAGGGGCGCTCGTCCCTTTGCGGACACGAGAACAATGATCAATGTATATTACAATGAAACTTTCAAATCTTATCAAGATGGCCGCCGTCGCGGCCGCACTGACTCTCGGAGGCTCGCCACTGGCCGGCTCGGAGTCCCGTTCTGATTGGAAGGCTCACTGGATCACCCCATCCCTGAGCCAGAGCGCGACCAACACCTGGATCTCCTACCGCAAGGAGTTCAAGGTCTCTGAATGTCCCGACAGACTGGTCGCCCGCATCTCGGCGGACTCGAAGTACTGGATGTGGATCAACGGTGAGCTGGCTGTGTTTGAGGGAGGCCTCAAGCGCGGACCGTTCCCCAACGGCACCTACTACGACAAGGTGGACATCGCCCCTTTCCTCAAGGAAGGCGGCAACACGATAGCGATCCTTCTCTGGCACTTCGGCAAGCAGGGCTTCAGCCACAACAGCAGCGGCCAGGCTGCCCTGATCTTCGAGGCGGTCTCGCCCGGACTGGAGATTCTCTCGGATCAGTCCTGGGTCTGCGCCCTCAATCCTGCCTATGGCAGCACGGACGCTCCTCATCCGAACTACCGTCTCCCGGAGAGCAACATAAGGTTCGACGCGAGAAAGGATATGCCGGGATGGAATATGCCTGGGTTCGATGTCCGCGGCAAGATGCACGGAGCCGACAATGTGGACGAGATGGCCTGGCCTGCGATGGGGCGGATGGCCGAGCGTCCGATCCCGATGTGGAAAGACTATGGACTAAAGGAATATGTCTCTGTGCGTCAATCCAATGACACGCTCTATTGCAAGCTGCCCTACAATGCGCAGGTCACTCCTTACCTGAAAGTCGAGGCCAAAGGCGGCGAGATGGTCAGGATCATGACCGACAACTACTTCGGCGGCAGCGCGAACAACGTGCGCGCCGAGTACATCACCCGGGACGGGGTGCAGGAATATGAAAGCCTGGGCTGGATGAACGGCCACGAGGTGTGGTACATCGTGCCTTCAGGAGTGAAGGTCGTGGACCTCAAGTACCGCGAGACCGGCTACGACACGGAATTCTCGGGGACGTTCGAGTGCGGGGACCCGTTCCTCAACGAGCTTTGGAAACGCTCGGCCAGAACGCTTTACATCACCATGCGCGACACCTACATGGACTGCCCGGACCGCGAGCGCGCGCAGTGGTGGGGCGATGAGGTGAACGAACTTGGAGAGGCGTTCTACGCTTTGTCACCGTCAGGCCAGCTGCTTGCCAGAAAGGGTATCCTTGAGCTGGTGAACTGGCAGGAGGCTAACGGGGTGATCTATTCTCCGGTGCCGGCCGGCAACCGTGTGATAGAACTCCCGCTCCAGATGCTCGCATCCGTGGGCTGGTACGGTTTCCACACCCAGTACTGGTTCAGCGGCGACAGCACCTTCGTGGCCGAGGTCTATCCTAAAGTGGAGCGCTATCTGCTCGGAAGCGGTCTTTGGGAATTCAAGGACAACGGTCTTCTGAACGTCCGTCCGGGCGACTGGAACTGGGGCGACTGGGGCGACGACATCGACACCGAGGTCCTGACGAACTGCTGGTACTATCTTGCCCTCAAGTCTCAAAAGGATTTCGCCCGCATTCTCGGCAAGCAGAAGGATGTTGAGATGCTTGAGGCTTTGATGAAAAGAATCTCCGACAGTTTTGACGCTCAGTATTGGACTGGTTCGGCCTACCGTGATCCGGACTACAAGAAGCAGACAGATGACCGCGCTCAGGCTATGGCCGTTGTCTCCGGCCTTGCCTCACCGGATAAGTATCCGGCTCTGTTCGAGACTCTTAAAAAGGAACATCACGCCAGCCCTTACATGGAGAAGTACGTCCTGGAGGCTCTTTTCCAGATGGGACATGCTGATTTCGCCATTGAGAGGATGAAATCCCGCTACGCCAAGATGCTCGCCTACGACTACACGACCTTGTTCGAGGGTTGGGGCATCGGCAGCGAAGGCTTCGGCGGCGGCACGGTCAACCATGCGTGGAGCGGAGGCCCTCTGACCATTCTGAGCCAGAAACTATGCGGAATCGAGCCGACGGCTCCTGGCTTCAAAGCCTTCGAGGTTAAGCCTCGGATGGCTACTTTAAAGACCGCCTCGGCCTCCGTGGAGACGCACTACGGTATGATCCGTGTCCAGCTCAGCCGTCGTTCGGCCAAGTCCGGCGTGGCTTCCCTCACGGTTGAGGTTCCCGAAGGGACAACAGCCACGGTGACGGCCTCCAACGGCAGACCAAGGACGCTGGCCACGGGAACATATTCATTGAAAATCAAGGTTGACTGATGAGCGCTCGTCGTTTTATAGTTTGTGTGGCCGCCGGTATTTTGCTTGCGGCCACCGCGCTTTCCGCCCGGGAGACCGCGTGGAAGGCCCGCTGGATAGGAAAACAGGAGTACCGGAGCGAGACCAATTCCTGGCTCGCGTTCAAAAAGAAGGTCACCGTGGCGGAAGTCCCGGAAGTGATGACGGCCAGGATCGCCGCCGACTCCAAGTACTGGCTCTGGATCAATGACTCGCTGGTCGTGTTCGAGGGTGGCCTCAAGCGTGGCCCGGCTCCCGGAGACTCCTATTATGACGAGGTGGACATCGCTCCTTTCCTGAGGAAGGGGGAGAATTGCATCTCCGTCCTTGTCTGGTATTTCGGTCGCAACGGTTTCAGCCACGCCGGCAGCGGACTTGCGGGACTGCTTTTCGAGGCGGAGGCTCCCGGGCTGGAGATCCTCTCTGACAAGACTTGGGAGGCGACGGTCTTCGGCGCCTATTCGAGCGCGGGGGAGCCGGAGGCCAACTACCGTCTTCCTGAGAGCAACCTGCGCTATGACGCCAGAAAGGAGATCCCTGACTGGCGCGACCCTGCCGCCAAACGCCTCGGAAGTGCGATGGAGCTTCCGGTGATAGTCGGCCAGGCTCCTTTCGGCAAGCTTGTCAAAAGACCCATACCTCTTTGGAAGACAAGTGGTCTGCTCGACTATCCTGAGGTTCGCAGGTCGGGCGACACCCTGGTCTGCGCACTTCCGTACAACGCCCAGATCACGCCGTACCTGAAGGTGAAGGCGCCGGCGGGCAGGACGATCAGGTTGCAGACCGACCACTACAAGGTCGCCTTGGCCAGGACGCAATGCCTTTGGGCTGAATATGTCACCAAAGATGGTGTGCAGGAATATGAGAGCCTCGGCTGGCTGAACGGTGACAAGATGTTCTACATCCTTCCGCCCGACGTGGAAGTCCTTGACGTGAAGTACAGGGAGACCGGCTACGACACCGAGATCTCCGGCACGTTCGAATGTGACGACCCTTTCCTGAATGAATATTGGAAGAAGGCGGTTCGTACCCTCTATGTCTGCATGCGCGACACCTACATGGACTGCCCTGACCGTGAGAGGGCGCAGTGGTGGGGCGACGAGGTGAATGAGCTGGGAATGGCCTTCTACTCCTTGTCACCGTCGTCGTGGGCGCTGGCGGTAAAGGGAATACACGAGCTGGTGAACTGGCAGAGGGTGGACGGTGTGCTGTCCTCTCCTGTGCCGGCGTTCAACTACTCCGCCGAGCTGCCGTCCCAGATGCTCGCCGCCTTGGGTTGGTACGGATTCCATGCGCAGTACTTCTACTCAGGCGACGATTCCTTCGTCCCGGTCGTCTATGACAGGATGAAAAAGTACCTGCATGAGGTCTGGAGGCTTGATGAGAACGGGATTCCGGTCTACAGGACAGGGGACTGGGACTGGCCGGACGCCGACTCTCCGGTCGATCAGCTCGCCTTGATGCCGTGTCTGTATTACCTTGCGCTGAAAGGCGAGCTGGAGTTCGCCAGATTGCTTGGCAAGACCGGGGACGTGGCCATGATCAGTTCGGTCATGGAGCGGCTCAAGGATTCGTACAACAGGCTGTACTGGACCGGCGAGGGCTACCGCAGTCCGTCCTACAGGGACCATACCGATGACAGGCCTCAGGCTATGGCGGTGCTTGCCGGGATAGCCTCGGAGGACAAGTACCCTGCGATCGCTCGTGTACTGAAGACCACGGACATGGCCTCGACCTACATGGAGAAGTACATGGTGGAGGCCCTGTTCGTGCTTGGAGAGCCTTCCGCGGCTCTTGACAGGATGAAAAGGAGAATGGCCACGATCATGGATGAGCGAAGCTCGACTCTCTATGAGCATTGGAACTGGACGAATTCCAGCAACCATGCCTGGTCCGGCGCCAACATCATACTGCTCGGCCAGAAAGTCTGCGGCGTGGCTCCTTTGACTCCCGCCTTCGAGACCTTCTCCGTCCGTCCGCAGATGGGCTGGCTAAGGCGCGCCTCGACCTCGTTCGAGACTAAGTACGGCAGGATCAGCGTCTCCCTCTCCCGGAAGACCGCCAAATCCAGGTCAGCCGTCCTTGAGATAGATGTTCCAGCCGGCACCAAGGCCGAGGTCGTCCTGAAGAATTCCAGGACAGCCATCCTGGAATCAGGGCATCACAAGGTGGAGGTCAAGATCTGACCCCATTGACAATCAGGATCCGGAGGCCTTGCTCAACAGGATTATTGCAAATATATTTGATTCAGCATGCTGAATTATCCGAAGATGTTAGTATCTTTATCAAACGAAATGACAAAACATTTTTTTTCGATTATGACATACAGAACTGTAGTGGCAGCCGCCGCATTATTCACGGTTGCCTTCACCTCGTCCGCGAAGGACGGATCCTACAAGGTTGTCTCACCTGACGGTCATCTCTCGGCCACGGTAGTGGTTGGTAAGACAATCTCCTATTCGGTCTCAAGGGACGCTGTCGGCCTGATTGATGCGTCGGAGATCTCGATGACGCTTTCGGACGGCATAGTCTTCGGAGAGAACGACAAGGTGCGCAAGGTGCGTAAAACCGCTGTGGATCAGGTGATTCCGACAGTTGCCTACAAGAAGTCGGAGGTTCGTGACAACTACAATGAGCTATCTCTCATATTCAAGGAATTCTCTCTTGTTTTCCGCGCCTACGACGAGGGTGTCGCCTACCGCTTCGTCAGCTCGCTGAAGAAAGACGGCAAGGTGCTGTCGGAGAAGGCTCGCTTCAATTTCGCGAAGGACTGGAGCGCCTATGTCCCTTACGTGGCTCAGCACTTGGAAACCCTTGAGAGTCAGTACTGGAACTCTTTCGAGAACACCTACACGGTCACTCCTCTTTCCGGTTGGAACAAGGAGCGCCTCGCCTTCCTGCCGATAGCGGTTTCCGCCGATGACGGGATGAAGGTTTTGATCACCGAGTCCGACCTTCTGGACTATCCGGGGATGTACCTCTACAACGAGGGCGACGCCACAACCCTCTCCGGACGTTTCGCGCCGTACCCGAAGACTGTTGAATATGGCGGCCACAACATGCTTCAGGGCATTGTCAGGGAGCGCGAGGACTACATCGCGTCCTGCTCGGCCGGCGTGTCTTTCCCGTGGAGGATAATCATGGTGACGACAAACGATGCGGACCTGGCCGTCAACGACATGGTCTGGAAGCTCGGAACGCCTGCTGATCCTTCGGTGGACTACAGCTGGGTGAGGCCTGGCAAGGTGGCGTGGGACTGGTGGAACGCATGGAACATCTACGGGGTGGACTTCCGCGCCGGCATCAACAACGACACCTACAAGTACTACATCGACTTCGCCCAAAAGCATGGCATTGAATATGTCATCCTCGATGAAGGCTGGGCTGTCAACAAGAAGGCCGACCTGATGCAGATCGTCCCTGAGATCGACCTCCCGATGCTTTGTGAATATGCCAAGGCTCACAACGTCGGCCTCATCCTGTGGGCCGGCTACTATGCCTTCGACCGTGACATGGAGAATGTCTGCCGCCATTATTCTGAAATGGGAATAAAAGGCTTCAAGGTGGACTTCATGGACAGGGACGACCAGATGATGGTGGATTTCTTCAGGCGCGCCGCCGCCACCGCCGCCAAGTACGGACTCTTGGTTGATTTCCACGGGGCATTCAAGCCGGTCGGACTCAACCGCACCTATCCAAATGTCATCAACTATGAGGGAGTCTTCGGCCTTGAGCAGATGAAGTGGAGCAAGTCCGACGTGGATCAGGTGACCTACGATGTCACCGTACCGTTCATCAGAATGGCCGCCGGCCCGATGGACTACACGCAAGGCGCTATGCGCAACGCCACAAGGAGGAACTACCATCCGGTCAACTCCGAGGCGATGAGCCAGGGCACACGCTGCCATCAGCTTGCTGAATATGTAGTTTTCGACTCTCCTCTGAACATGTTGTGCGACTCTCCGTCCAACTACATGGCCGAGCCGGAGTGCACCAAGTTCATCGCCGACTGCCCTACGACATGGGATGAGAGCGTGTCCGTCAACGGTGTTCTGGGCAGCTACATAACCCTTGCCCGCCGTAGCGGCGACATCTGGTACGTCGGCTCTCTAAACGACTGGACCGCCCGCGACCTAACCCTTGATCTCTCCTTCCTTGGCGAAGGTGACTGGACCATGGAAATCTTCCGCGACGGCATCAACGCCGACCGCGCCGCCCGCGACTACAAACGTGAGTCCGCCCAGCTTTCCGCCGACCGTAAGTTAACGATCCACATGGCCCCCGGCGGCGGTTGGACAGCCCGCATAACCAAAAAGTAATGCACCACCACCTGCCGTCTGACAGACAGCAGCCTAAGGTCGACTTAATGTAAATGAGTCGGCCTTTTTTGTGTATTAGGCTCTGTATCGACTATTGCTCTTTTAGAAGACTTCGCCGCTTCATTCCTGCCTTTCACTGTCATCTTCGTTATCGTTGTACAGTAACTCGATGCCGTCTGCTTCTCTAATTACATTCTTTTGAGTTCGGGTTAATAGACCATTCGCCTTTTATGTCTTCTTTATGATTTAAGGTTGTCTTACCCTTTGAAATGTTCTTTGATACCCTAAAAAGCAAAAAAATATGGTATATTTGTAACA
>OLVY01001060.1_pt1 | contig 18419 bp, 16 predicted proteins | sample 1674261 | NCBI WGS metagenome assembly OLVY01 (sample SAMEA103958155, study PRJEB25191) | human gut metagenome | biome: human-associated habitat [ENVO:00009003]; feature: intestine environment [ENVO:2100002]; material: feces | place: Germany | collected 2013/2015
TTGTGGATAGTACGCTGTAATCAGAGTGTCCAGCGCACCCGTATCTCCGCTCTGCACTTTCCGCAGCAATAATTCTGTCTGGATACGGTTCACCCCCCTTCCTGTCTATTAAAACGTCCCATATCATTAAAATGATTTCTGTTTTTTCAAAAATTTCAAATAATTGCCTTTATTATGTTCTTATGGCTTTATTATAATAAAGAGCCTTGTGTTTTTCCTTGTCAAGAGGGCTGGCACCGTCCAGTCCTCTCTTTTTGGCAGTAAAAACGGCTGTGTGGTGGATGAGTGTAGACCTGTAAAGAGCTGTATCAAAAGTGGCTTTATGAATCTGCAAACAAACAGCCAGAACTTTCCGCCGCAGAAGAAGCAGCTGTAAAAACGGAGGTTTCCGCGCTTCCATCACAAAAAGACAACTTCTTGTCACAAAACCACTTTGGGAAAAGCGGCTGTCCATGATAGAATGAAGAAAATACCATAATAAGGAGTTTTCTTTATGGCAGCTACTTCTCAAAAGCGCTCCGGCACCACCGACCTTACCGTGGGCAAGCCGCTGTTCCAGATCCTGCGGTTCGCGTTGCCGCTGGTGCTGGGCACCTTGTTCCAGCAGCTGTACAGCTTTGCGGATACCGTCATCGTAGGGCGGTGTCTGGGCACCGATGCGCTGGGCGCGGTAGGCACCACCTACTCCCTCAACTTTCTTATTCTGGGCTTTGTGCAGGGAGCCTGCGTGGGCTTTGGCATCCCGGCGGCAGAGACCTTTGGCGCAAAGGATAAGGACGGGCTGCAAAAATACCTGCTGAACGGCGCACTGCTCTGTCTGGTGCTGAGCGTGGTGTTTACGGTGCTTACCACCCTGATGGCGGGGCCGCTGCTCCGGCTCATCCATACGCCCGAGGAGCTGTACACCGATGCGGTGCTCTACATCCGGCTCATTTTTCTGGGCATCCCGGCTACGGTGCTATACAACTACGCTTCCAGCGTGCTGCGAGCACTGGGGGATTCCCGGCACCCCTTTTACTTCCTGCTGGTTGCCAGCGTGGTGAACATTCTGCTGGACTATCTCTTCATCGTGCCGCTGGGCATGGGGGTGGACGGTGCCGCCATTGCCACCGTGCTCAGCCAGCTGCTCAGCGGCGGGCTGTGCGCTTACTGGTTCTTTACCTGCACAGCAAAGCTGGAGGGGCTTTCCTTCCGGCAGCCGCGCACCCTGCTTTCGGCAGGGCACTGCAAGCGGCTGGCCTATATCGGCCTGCCCATGGGGTTTGAATATTCAGTCTCGGCCATCGGTGCAGTCATCATGCAGGACGCCATCAACCTGCTGGGCAGCACCGCAGTGGCAGCCCAGACCGCAGGCGAAAAGATCCGTCAGATGTTCACCTTGCCCATGGAGAGCGTAGGCATGGCCATGGCTACCTATGTGGGACAGAACCACGGCGCCCGCCGCACCGACCGCATCCGGCAGGGCATTAAGGACGGCTGCATGGTGCAGCTGCTTTACTGCGCCGTGGCGTGGGGCGTGATTTTTTTCATCAAGCCCTACGCGGTGGGGCTGGTGCTGGGCGATGCCGACCCTGCCGTCACGGCGGGTGCCATCCAGTACCTCAGCGTCATGAGTATGCTGTTCTGTTTCCACGGCCTGCTGATGATCTTCCGCAACACCTTGCAGGGGCTTGGTTACAGCGTGCTGGCCATCGTTTCCGGTGTGGGCGAACTCATTGGCCGCAGCCTTGGCGGCGTGCTGGCAGTAAAGACCAGCCTTGGGTATCTGGGCATCTGCCTTTCTAACCCCTTTGCTTGGGGTTTGGCAATGTTCTACTGCCTGTTCATGGTCTGCCGCATCCTCCGGCGGGAGACGCAGGTCGAAGCCTGAAACCTATAAAAAACACGATGACCCGTGGGGAACTCCCCACGGGTCATCGTGTTTTTGAAGAAGAATTAAAGAAGATTAGAAATGGCTTTTTAGTCCTCTGCCATACCGATCAGGTCAAACTTTTCGGTGGAGACAGTCACCGTAAAGTCCTTCTTGGCAGGCTTTGCAAACTTGACCCAGATGGTGCGGTCAGGCAGGTTATAGTACCAGCCGGACTCTGCGGCCTCCCAGCCATCGCGGACGATGTACTGGGGGAGCTGCTGCCCATCCACGCTGGCCCAGAGCGCGCCCTTTTTCTTGCTGACCAGCTTCAGGGTCATGCGCTCCACGGGGGATTCGTAGCTGCCCTCGGTGGCAAAGCGGATGTCGGTGCGGTCGCCGGCCTTGACGGTGATGGTGGTCTTGGCGTAAACGCCGTTTTTGTAGTCCTCGGTGTGGCCGTCGTCATCGTACAGCACAAAGCTGGTGTCGGTCTCGGCAGCGACCAGCAGATCGATCTGGCGCATGGTGTCCTTGAGGATGTGCTTGACGTCCTCGGTGGTCACCACAACGGCAGAGCCGCGCAGGAACATGGGGATGCTTGCCAGCGTGACCGGGACCTCGATGGTCTGGCCGCCCTCGTATGCGCGCAGATTATCGTTCATATCGTACCAGGTGCAGCCTGCGGGCAGGTAGATGGTGCGGGTAGTGGCACCCTTTTCCACCACGTTCGCCACCAGAATGCTCTTGCCGAACATAAAGGTCAGGTTCTTATCGGTGTAGCACTTGGGGTCGTCCGGGAACTCAAGGAACAGCGGACGCCATGCCGGCATACCGTTCTGGTTGGACTCGTACATCAGGGAGTACAGGGTGGGCATCAGACGGTAGCGCAGCTGGTAGGCTGCACGGATGTAGGGCAGGTTCTCCTCGTACATCCACGGCTGGGTGACGGTGTTATCGTTGTTGGCGGAGTTCAGGCAGAAACGAGGCTGGAAGATGCCGTTCTGCAGCCAGCGGAGCAGCAGCTCCGCCTCGGGTGCGGGGCCTGCAAAGCCGCCGATATCGCAGCCCATGTTGGAGCAGCCGGACAAGCCCATGCCCAGAATGGTGGCGATGTTGAACTTGACGGTGCGCCAGTCGGTCAGGTTATCGCCGCCCCACACCTGTGCGTAGCGCTGGATACCGGCGAAGCCTGCGCGGTTGATGATGTAGGGGCGCTCGCCGGGGTACACGTCTGCCAGCGCCTGTTTGGCGGTGTAGGCCATCAGGTTGGAGTGCAGGATCTTCAGCTCTGCCATGGTGCCCTTTTTACCCTCAAAGTCGCACTGGGCGTCGCGGTCCTCCACGCCGTCCATCTCACAGTTGTCGTTCCAGACGGTCTTGGTGCCCTTTTTGAGGATGTTCTCCTCCAGCAGCTGCTTCCAGGTATTGCGGCCATTGGGGCCGGTGAAGTCGAAGAAGCGTCCCTCGCCGCCCCACCAGCGGCCGTAGTACGGTGCCTTGCCGTCCGGGGTCTTGATAAAGACATCGTTCTTTTCAAACAGGTCGATGTAGGGGTGGTGCTTCAGGATGCCGGGCTTCAGGTTGGGGATCACGTTGATGCCCCGGGCGTTCATGTTCTCAAAGAACTTTTCCGGATCCGGGAAGCGCTTGTGGTTCCAGTTGAACACATAGCGCAGGTTGTCCTTTTCGCCGCTGGAATAGCCGGAGGCCAGCCAGAAGTTGTCGATGAGGATGCCCTCTTTTTCGTGCTTGTCGATGACCTTGTAGATCTCCTCGTCGCAGTTCTTTTCCAGCTCGGCGTAGTACATGGTGGAGGCGCAGTAGCCCAGAGACTGCTTGGTGGGCAGGGCGCTGCGGCCGGTCAGCAGGGTGTACTCGTTCAGGATCTCCGGCAGGGTCTCACCGGCCAGCAGGAACAGGTCGATGTCGCCACCGTCGGTCTGGTAGTAGCAGTAGCGCTCCCAGTAGCCGGACAGTTCCTCGCCAAGGTCGAACACGCAGTCGTAGGAGTTGTGGTAGAACAGACCCACAGGGCGCAGGTCGTGCTCATTTACACGGATATAGAAGGGAATGTGCTTATACATCGGGTCGCCGGTCTCGGGGTCGTGGCCGATGGCATCCTTGGGGGACATCCGCAGGCGGCGTCCCTTTTTGTCCAGATGGCCAGTCTTTTCGCCAAAGCCGTAGAAGTGGTCGTATTCCCGATCCACCTTGGAGAAGTGGCTCAGACGGCCGATCTGATCCTTCTCAAAGGCGCGCTCCCGCAGATCCTGATAGATCAGCTTGCCGGACTTATCGAACAGCTCAAAATGGAAGGGCTTTTTGAACAGCTTCAAAGTCAGGTGCGCGGTCTCAAAGGTCAGGGCTTTATCGTCCTCGGCGCAGGGGACATCCAGCGCGGTGATGCGGGTGCGCTCGTCCTTGAGCAGGGTGTCCATCCGGTCCTCCCACGCGGTGGTCACCAGCGTGTAGGACTCCTCCTCCATGGGGGTGCCCTTGTCGAAGTGCACCCGGATGCGGATGATATCGTCTGTCATGAAAATCAGCTTCACGTCGGCGGCATCGCCGTGGATGAGGTAGCCGTTTTCGGTCTTTTCAAAGGATTCAAAACTACGCAGCAGCATAAGAGGTTCCTCCGTACAGTGTTACATACCGATCAGGTCGAACTGCTCAAACGAAACAGTCAACTCGTGATCCTTGGCGGGGTTTGCGTACTTGACCTCGACAGCCTTTTTGCTCTGGCTGTAATACCAGCCCTCGGCAGCGGCGTCGAACTTGCGGCGGTTGAGGAAGTGCTCGATCTTGCGGCCATCCAGCGTGACCCAGAAGGGGCTCTTCTCCTTGGCAATCATCTCCACCTTGATGGTCTCCACGGTGTCCTTGTAGCTGCCCTCGGAGGCAAAGTTCATGGTCACCCGCTCGCCTGCGGTGGTGGTGATGGTGGTCTTGCGGTACACGCCGCTCTTGAAATCGTTGGTGATGCCGTCGTCATCGTACAGGGTCGTGGTGGTGGTGCCCTTGGGTGCCACGATGAGGTGCAGGGCGGTGGTGTGGTCGCCCTCCATGGTCATCAGCTGGTTGTCCGCCATGGCAATGACTGCGCCCTCACGGACGAACATGGGGATGGTAGCCATGGTGACAGGCACCTCGATGGTCTGGCCGCCCTCGTAGCAGCGGAACTTATCGTTCCAGTCGTACCACTTGCAGCCTGCGGGCAGATAGACGGTGCGGGTCTTGGCACCCTCTTCCAGAACGTTGGCCACCAGAATATCCCGGCCGAACAGGAACTCGAAGCTTTCCTCCCATGCCTTGGGGTCGTTCTGGAAGTCGTAGACCAAAGCGCGCATGATGGGCGCACCGGTCTGGCTGGCCTCGTACTCGGCGCTGTAAAGATAGGGAGTAAAGCGGTAACGCAGCAGGATGGCGTCCCGGATGGTGTCTGCAGACTCCCGGAACATCCACGGCTCGGTGACGGTGTTATCGTTGGAGGCGGAGTGGATGGAGAAGCGAGCCTGGAAAATGCCGTTCTGCACCCAGCGCACGAACAGCTCCTCGGTGGGTGCGGGGCCTGCAAAGCCGCCGATGTCCGCGCCCTCGTTGGGCTGGCCGGACAGACCCATGCCGGTGATGATGGGGATATTGTACTTCAGGCTCTTCCAGCTGGTGTAGTTGTCGCCGCACCAGGTCTGGGCGTAGCGCTGGATACCGGCGCTGCCGCTGCGGCAGACCATGTAGGGGCGTGCCTTGGCGTTGTGCTCCACTACGGCATCGGCACCCACCTTGCACATCAGGGTGCTCATGATGGGCTTCAGCTGGCCGATGGTGCCGCCCTTGCCGTCAAAATCGCAGATGCAGTCTTTGTCCATCAGGCTGTCGTACTCGCAGTTGTCATTCCAGACGGAATCGGTGCCCACAGCGATGATGGACTCGGTGAGGTACTTCTTCCATGCTGCACGGCCTTCAGGCTTGGTGAAGTCCCAGAATGCGCCGTCGCCGCCCCACCATTTGCCGACACCGTAGGTCTCGGGGTTTTTGCTGTCCTTCACGAATACGTCATCTGCGTTGAACTCGTCGAAACGGGGGTTGCACAGCAGGACACCCGGCTTGACGTTGGGCACGTTCTGGGCGTGCTTTTCGTTCATGGCGTGGAAGTAGGCGCTGGGGTCCTTGAAGCGGTCGGTGTTCCATGTAAAGACGCAGCGCTTGTTGTTCTGGCTGGTATAGCCGCTGGACAGGTGGAAGCCATCGATGGGGAAGCCCTCTTCCTTGATGGTGTCGATGAAGCCCAGCACGGCGTCATCGCTGTCCTTTTCCAGCTCGGGGTAGTACATGTTGGAGCCCTGATAGCCCAGCGCACGCTTGGGCAGCAGTGCCGGACGGCCGGTCAGCAGGGTGTAGTTGTCCACGATGCGGGCGATGGTGTCGCCGCCGATCAGGAAGCAGTCCAGATCGCCGCCGTCTGCCTGAAAATAGGTGTAGCGGGGCCAGTAGTTGCTCTTTTCGCAGCCCATGTTGAACACGGACTCGTAGAAGTTGTGGTAGAACACACCCACCGCCTTGTGGGTGTCGCGGTCCAGACGGATGTAGAAGGGGATGTGCTTGTAGAGGGTATCCATCTTCTCGGCGTCGTAGCCCATGGCGTCGGTGGCGCGCTCCCGCTGGAAGGTCTTGTTCTTATCCAGCAGGCCGGTCTTTTCGCCAAAGCCGTAGAAGCAGTCGTCCTCCTTCATCCGGCTGTAAGCCACCACACGGTTGTTGGCGTCCTTGACGAAGGGATTGCCGGGCAGGGTGCTGTACAGCTCGGAGCCATCGGCAGCCAGCAGCTTGAAGTTGATGGGGTCCTTGTCCACCACCAGCGTCACCTTGCCGGTGGCAAAGGTGAGGGTGCTGTCGTCCTCGGTGACCTGTGCGGCAAAGGGTTCCACACGGGTACGCTCACCCTTGAACAGCTCGTCCATCCGATCCTCCCATGCGGTGGTCATCAGAACGTAGGACTCCTCTGCCAGCTCATGGTCAAAGCTTGCGCGGACGCGGACGATCTCATCGGTCACAAAGCAGACCTTGATATCAGCGTTATCAGTATGCAGCAGGAAAGCGCCGTCTTTGCGTTCCATGCCGGTAAAACGGGAGCAGATCTCCATAGTTTTTATTCCTCTCGTTGGATTTTGATAAAAAATGCCCCCATTCCCCCTCAGATGCAGGATATCTTCAGAGAAATGGGGGCAACGTATTCGTTGCTTTACCCGGAACAGTCAGGGCTTAGAACGTCCAGCCAAGGCTGGGCACCAGACCGCACAGGTACGGGACGCACAGCGCAATGGCAGGGATGAAGGTGACAAGGAACAGTGCCACGACCATGGCGGCGAACAGCGGCACGATATACTTGGTAACGCCTTCGATCTTGACCTTGCCGACACCGCAGCCCACGAACAGGCAGGAACCGACCGGCGGGGTGACCGAGCCGATGCCCAGGTTCATGATGAGCATGATGCCGAACTGCACATCGCTCATGCCGATGCTGCGGGTGATGGGCAGGAAGATGGGGGTGAAGATCAAGACAGCCGGGGTCAGATCCAGGAACATACCCATGACCAGCAGGAACACGTTCATGATCAGCAGGATGACGTAGCGGTTGCTGGAAACGCTCATCAGTGCGTTGCTGATAGCGGCAGGGATGCCGGAGTAGCTCATGACGTAGGACATGATGGAGGAAGCGGCGATCAGGAACAGGATGGTAGCGCTGCTCTCCATGGTGTCTGCCAGCAGATTGTAGAAGCTCTTGAAGGTCATCTCCTTGTACAGGATGGACAGCAGGCCGCAGTACAGGCAAAGCACCACACCGGCCTCGGTAGCGGTGAAGAAGCCTGCCAGAATGCCGCCCATGACAATGATGACGGCCAGCAGAGAGGGCACTGCATCAATGATGATCTTGACGGCGGGGTCGGGGTCCTTGACGGCGGAGGACTTATAGCCCTTCTTGACGGCGATGAACACAGCCAGAACAGCCACGCACAGACCCATCAGGATGCCGGGCAGGTAGCCGCCCATGAACAGAGCAGCCACAGAAACGCCGCCGGCGGTGATGGAGTAAAGGATCAGCGGGCCGGACGGGGGGATCAGGATGCCGGTGGGGGCAGAGCAGATGTTGACAGCTGCGGAGTAGTTGGGGTCGTAGCCCTCATCCAGCTCCAGCGGTGCCATGATGGAACCCATGGCAGAGGTAGCTGCCACGGAGGAACCGGAAACGGCACCGAAGAACATATTGGCCAGAACGTTGGTGGCAGCCAGATAGCCGGGCATCTTGCCCACAGCCAGACGTGCCAGACGGACAAGGCGCTTTGCAATGCCGCCCTTGTTCATGATGTTGCCGCCCAGAGAGAAGAAGGGCAGCGCCAGCAGAGAGAAGGAGTCAATGCCCGAGAAGCAGCGCTGTGCGGCGGTCAGGGCAAAAATTGCGGGATCCATACTGAACAGTGCCGTGAAGATGGATGCAATGCCAATGCCTGCCGAGATGGGCACACCGGCCAGCAGCATGACAAAGAAGGAACCGAACAGCAGTAACGTAGCCTGTGCAACCATTATGCGTTTTCTCCTTTCTTTTCCTTACGCTCCGCGAAGAGCTGTACATACTTCAGCGCGCGAGCCAGAATGATGAACACGCCGGAGATCGGCAGGATGGAATACAGGAACTTGAAGGGGATGCGCATGACCGAGGAAACGTTGGTGGCGTTTGCAGTCAGCTTCCAGCCGCCGTAAACAAAGACGTAGCCCACAAAGAACACGATAGCGGCCTCGATGAACACGCTGAGCACGACGTTGAACGCACCCTTTGCGCGGCCCTTGACCAGATCCAGTGCCAGATGCTTATCCTTGTAGAAGCAGTAGGCGGAACCGATCATGGAAGCCCAGATCAGGACGTAGCGCAGAAACTCGTCCGTCACAGTGGAGGGGTTGCGCAGGATCCAGCGGGTAAAGATCTGCCAAGTGCCGCCTGCCAGCAGGGCGAACATTGCCACTGCCATGAGGAAGCGCATGACATTATCCAGAATTTTATCCAGTTTTTTCACAAGATCATCTCCTTGAACTCATTCCCTCCCACGCAGCTGCGGGCAGCATCGTGCGCCGCCCGCAGCTTGGGAGATAAGAATGGAAAGCAATGCGTTGGCGTTTAGGCCATTGCGCGGATCTCTTCCACGACCGCGTAGGTGGTGGGGTTAGAAGTCTTGAGGTTCTCGTAGATGGGCTGCACAGCGGCCTGGAATGCGGCGATGTCCACATCCTTGACCAGCTCGACGCCGTTCTGGTTCACGGCCTTGTCCAGCACCTCGTCCTCGAACTTCTTCCAAGCGTCCTTGTACTCCTCGGTAGCGGTAGCAGCGCACTCGGCCACAATGGACTTCTGCTCGTCGGAGAACTTGTTCCACACGCTGGAAGCGATGATCACCATATCGGGGATGCGGGTGTGCTCGTCGAAGCAGTAGTACTTGGTCACGTCGCCGTGGTCGCGCAGTGCGGTGACGTTGTTTTCGGCACCGTCGATGACGCCCTGCTGCATACCGGTGTAGATATCGCTGTAACCCATAACGGTAGCAGAGCCGCCCAGGCAGTTCATCATGTCGATAGCCATCTGGCTGTCCATGGTGCGGATCTTCAGACCCTTTAGGTCAGCCGGGGTGCGGATGGCGGTAGCCTTGGTGTAGAAAGAACGTGCGCCGGAATCCAGCATAGATAATGTCCTTACGGAAGCGCAGGCGCGGATGGGGCTGAGCAACACCCGGCTTCTGGTCGCATGGTACACGAACTGGGAAAACAAGCAGTCTGTGGTGCACTCCCACCCGTATCACGAGCTGGTGCTCCCCATCGGCGGCAGCACGGTGCGCTACTCGGTGGACGGCAGCGTGTATCTGGTCCATGTGGGGGAGCTGGTCTACTTTCCCTCTCAGGTCTACCACTCCGGCAACTTCAATATCGACGATGCCCAGTCGGATCGTCTGGTCATCCAGATCGACGATGCTCTCTGGCAGGCTACCCGTCGCCGCGTGAACCTGAAAAATGCAGACTGGATGCACGAGCTCACCGTGCTGGACAGCGAGGCCTGCCGCAAGTGGGACTTCAAGGGGCTTTTCATCCGCATGGCGCAAAGTCAGGAACTGTCGGACTCCATCCGGGATATCGTTTTTGAGGCGCAGGTCTCTGAAATGATGCTGCTCATCACGCAGGCCACCGGCAGCGGACAGACCGCTGCCCCCAGCAGCACCAGTGTACTGGTCGCGCGCGCGGTGGCCTACCTGCAGGCGCATTATCAGGACTCGACCCTTACCACCGCGCAGCTGGCGCAGGAACTTTACGCCAGCCGGGAGCACCTTTCCCGCGCGTTCAAGGAGTGCACCATGGAGAGCATCCACAACTACCTGACCTATCTGCGGATGCAGCACTGCCGCAAGGCGCTGGAAGAGGGCGTTTCCGTCCTGAACGCCTGCACCGAGAGCGGCTTCCCGGATTACAGCAGCTTCCTGAAAACCTTCCGCCGCCTGTACGGCATCACTCCCGCCGAATACCGCGCACAGCACCGGACGATGAGGCATTAAAAGCTGTGGCAAGAGGATACGAAAATTTTTTCGCAAAAAGGGTTGACATTCTGCCCGGCCTATGGTATTATACTTGAGCAGTCAGCGAGAGCCGCTGAAAAGCGAAAAGTAAATATCGCGGGGTGGAGCAGTCTGGTAGCTCGTCGGGCTCATAACCCGAAGGTCGTTGGTTCAAATCCGGCCCCCGCAACCACCAAGCAGGTTGAATTTTTTAAATTCAACCTGCTTTTTTGTGTTCACATCAAAGTGGAAAGCACCGCCGCTGTTGCACATTGTGCAGCGTGAACAGTGTAGAATATTATTATAACTTTTTATATTTGATCAGTGTGTAAAAAGAAACTATTCTACGTCAAATGTTCACATCGTGCGGGTTGAACATTGTGGGTACGGAATGCGGCGTTTCCGGGTCTGAATGCCCACATTGTTCAAAACTCTGTGGGTCATAGGCGCAGGCCGCTGCGCTTGAACAGTGTAGCCCGCTGCGGGCGGCGGAGCCGAAGTAGGATGTGTTTGTCATGCGTTTATCATACTGGCTTTGCCGCAGAAAGAGTTAGAAGATCTTCAAGATAAAAACGGTCATTTTTGCGATTTTGCGCGATTCCGTCTGCACTGCATCCAGAAGATATCGTGCTTGTTGTCCGGCAAAAAGCGTAAAACTTTCCCATTTTATAATAAGAACGTTCTGGCAAAGACCGTCTTTTTCTGTTATACTCTAGCCAATGAATACAGCTGTAACAGGAGGATGTTATGGAAAAGAATGTACTGAACACCGATCTCACCGGCAAGGTGGCTGTTGTCACCGGCGCAAGCGGCACGCTGTGCTCCATTTTTGCCAAGGCGCTGGCACGGGCAGGCGCAAAGGTGGCGCTGCTGGGCCGCAACATGGATAAGCTCAAGGAGCTTGCGGACGAGATCGAAGCCGAGGGCGGCACCGCCAAGGGCTACACCTGCAATGTGATGAACAAGGCCAACTGCCTGCAGGTAGCAGAGGATGTGCTGGCAGACCTTGGCCCCTGCGATATTCTTGTGAACGGTGCAGGCGGCAATAACGCCCGTGCCAACACGGACAAGGAATATTTTGAGCTGGCCGATCTGGAAAGTGACACCGTTACCTTTTTTGATCTGGACGAGAGCGGTGTGGAGATGGTGTTCAACCTGAACTTCATTGGCACGTTGCTGCCCACGCAGGCCTTTGCCCGCCAGATGGTAGGCCGCGAGGGCTGCAACATCCTGAACATTTCCAGCATGAACGCCTACCTGCCCCTGACCAAGATCCCCGCCTACTCCGGCTCCAAGGCTGCTGTGACCAACTTTACCCAGTGGCTGGCGGTGCACTTCAGCAAGGTGGGCATCCGGGTCAACGCTATCGCTCCGGGCTTTTTTGCCAGCGAGCAGAACGCAAAGCTGCTCTTCAACGAGGACGGCACCCCTACCGAGCGCACCAAAAAGATCCTTGCCGCCACCCCCATGGGACACTTCGGCGACAGCGAGAAGGACCTTGTGGGCGCACTGTTGTTCCTGTTGAACAATGAGGCAGCCGGTTTCATCACCGGCATCTGCCTACCGGTGGACGGCGGCTTCTCGGCCTATTCCGGCGTGTAATAAGCACTGTAAAATATACAAAACCACCCCTGTCTCCCGGCGTAGAAGCCCGGCGGGACAGGGGTGGTTTTTTTTTCAACGGGGTTGAACAAAAGGCTTCCCCCAGCCCGGGGAAGCCTTTATGCGGAAAATGGATTTCTACGGGAGTTACTTCTTCGGGTGCTTTTTGCGCCATGCAAGCGCCACGGCAACAGCGGCACACGCCAGCACTGCCAGCGGCCAGACGGAGGCCAGCGCCACTACCAGCTGCTGCAAGCCGTTTACAAAGTTGCCCCAGCCAGCGGTAAAGGCGGTGCCGATGCGGGAGAAGAAGCCTTCGTCCGCAGGGGTGTAGGTCTGCACTTCATTCAGGTCGATATACACAGTGCACTGCTGCACCTGATCGCTGTACCAGTCCAGCTGGCTCTGCCAGCTTTCGATCTGGGACTGCACCTCGGTGAGGGAGTCCTCGATCTGCAACAGATCCGAAAGAGTTTCGGCTTGTTCCTGCAATTGCTGTAAGCGGGTGCGCTGTGCCTGCAGATTAGAAAGCCGCGCGGACACGTCCATATACTGGGTGGTCACATCATCGGCCTGCTGGCTGCGATAGGTCACATTACCGGCAGCGGCAACAGCGTCCAAAAAACTCTGGTAGTTGGCCTGCGGTACCCGGTAGGTCAGGCTTACAGAGCGGCTGGAACCGGTGCGCGTGTACTCGCTGCTGGATTCCAGATAGCCGCCCGCCTCGGCAAGAGCGCTGTCCAGTGCACTGCGGGCTGTTTCGTAGTCCTTGCTTTCCAGTGTCAGGTTGGCGGTGTAGATGATCTTGGCACTGTCCACCGCAGGGGCAGCAGCCTCGGCGCTGCCGGTGCCGCTGTACTCCGTTTCCAGAGAGCGGTCGTCTGCCTCCAGACTGTAATTCACCGCCTCGGGGGTGCTGTCCAGCGCGGCATGCTGGAGATCAAACCCGCCCGCTGCCACAGAAGCAGCGGAGCTGTCGGCAGCGCCTTCGGCTGCGTACAGGGCGGGTGCGCTGCTTTTGGCGCTGCCCATCCCGATGCCCAGATGCAAGGTGCTGTAACCCAGCACGCACACGGCCAGACAGGCAGCCAGCGTGCCCAGCTGCTTTACCGGGAAGTGGATGGGCTTTTTCTTCTGGGCTTCGGTGTTCAGGGGTGCTGCGGGTGCAGCGGCCTGCGGGGCGGGGGCAGCCATCATGGGCTCGGCCTTTTCTTCCGCAGTCAGGGTGTCGGTCATGGCCAGCAGTTTTGCCTTCAGATCGTCCGGGGCAGTCAGGTCATCGACCTCCATCTTATATTCATACCACCTCATCTTCGATCTCCTCCTTCAGCATCGTATGTAACTGTGCCCGTGCGCGCCGCAGCCAGCTTAGTACCGTGTTTGTGGGCACCGCCATCATCCGCCCGATCTCTGCCGCAGTGTATCCTTCGTAGTAGTGCAGATAGATGGCGTTGCGGTAGTTTTCCGGCAGGGTGCGGATGGCATCCAGTACGCTGCCGTCCTCCGCAAGGACATCAGGGGCGGGCAGGTTCTCGTCCAGCTCGGTGTCCTTTTGGTGGGCGGCGCGGGTCAGGTCCCGGCAGCGGTTGATGGCCACCCGCAGCAGCCATGCTTTGAGATGCTCCTCACTCTCAAAGATGCCGTTGTAGTGCAGCAGCTTTTCAAACACATCCTGCACCACATCCTCAGCATCGGCTGTGCAGCGGCAATTATGCACCGCAGTGCGGTAGACGGTGTCGCTGTAACGCTGCACCGCCAAGGTAAATACTTCGTTTCTGGTCAGCTGTCCCATTGTTATAAACTCTCCTTGGATGCCCGGAAGCGGGCTTCTCGATGGAATGTTTGTGGTTCTCACGGGGACGTTCACTTGATATACGGCTCAGCATCCCCGATTATTGCAGAACAAAACCCGGTTCCTTCCATTTTTTGTGTGCCGGACGCACCGGACCGCAAGGCACGTCCACGTTCTCCGACAGAGGTTGGATATCCTGCCGGTTTACCGGTCAGTATACCACGGAATCGCAAAAAAGTAAAAGAGGAGACCCCCGCGTAAAAAACTAAGAATGTGTTTGTCGCACTCTGCAGAGTGCGACAAACACGAATATAAATAATAGTCTTTCCGCTGAATATGGCCAGAGCAACGCGGAGGCCATTTAAATCGTCTCATGGACAAGGAATTGCTGCACACGGGGATGTACGGCGGTTCCTTCATTATTTATAGACCCTTTGCAGCAAGGCCAGCCGCTCGGAGAGAAAGGTCTCGGCCTTGGGGTGGTACAGCCAGCATTTGCCGCTTGTGCTGTGCACCAGTTTCTGCGCCAGTGCGGCAGGGGCGGTGTCGATGGCTACCACGTCCTGCATGGTCAGCTGCAGGGTGAGTGCCGCCGGAACATCTGGCAACGGCGGCAGCGGGTCCTCCCACACAAAGGGCGGCAGCAGCTGCACCGCCACGGTCAGGCGAGTGCACTCCTCGGTCAGCAGAAGGGCGGCAGGGGTGCCGCCCGGCTGCACCTGCAAGCTGCTGTATAAAAGCTGCATCCGGGCAGGAGAGAGCAGCCGGGTCAGGCCCTCTGCCGGAGCTGCCGCAAGCTGTAAATACCCGGCGGCTTCTTCCCGATAGATGCGCCGGGCAGGGGCTTGCAGCCCTGCGTAGAGGGCGGGCAGCATAAAGCTGCCGCTTTTTTCCAGCGCCTGCTGTGCCAGCAGATAGAACTCGGTCAGCGGGTACGCCGCGTCCGGCTGCGGCATCCCGAAATCCGGCCGCGATACATGACCTCCACCCATGGGAACCTCCGTGTTTTTCTTGACATTTCGTGCAAAATGGGCTATACTGCAAATAGAAAGGGTGCTGGCTGCAAGGGTCAGTTTCCTTCGGCTAAGTAGTCAATAAGAATGACCGCTCAGTGTTTGCGAGACTGTGGGCGGTCATTTTTATTTTAACATACTTTCCACAGTATTACAATCAAAATTCTGATTGTAAACCCTTTGCAAACTTTTCCGTTGACCTGCGGCGCACCGGTGCGGTATACTCGGGCACAGATGCCTTGCAAAACGAAAAAACAGAGGGGAAAACTGACTATGAAAGACAAAAAACTGACTACCTACCAGATGGCCGTCACCGCTGTGATGGCTGCCGTGCTGTGCGTGCTGGGCCCGCTGACCGTGCCCATCGGAGCCGTGCCCATCTCGCTGGCAAACTTTGTTATCTGCCTGACTGCGTGGCTGCTGGGGCCGAAGTTCGGTACCCTGAGCGTGGTCATCTATCTGGCACTGGGCACCATCGGTATTCCGGTGTTCTCCGGCTATGGTGCCGGCCTTGCCAAGCTGGCAGGCCCTACCGGCGGCTATCTGGTGGGCTATCTGCTGCTGGCCTTCATCGGCGGTATGTTCATTGAAAAGAGCAAGGGCAACCCGGTGGTTTCCGCTGTGGGTCTGGTGCTGGGCGATGCCGCCTGCTATGTGCTGGGCACGGCATGGTTCGTGTTCCAGATGCAGTGCGAGCTGGGCTATGCGTTGACCGTCTGCGTCTACCCCTTCATTGCGCTGGACTTGGGCAAGATCGTGGTGTCCTGCATCGTGGGTGCACTGCTGCGTAAGCGCCTGACGCAGGCAGGCGTGCTGAAACTGCAGAATGCAGTTTCGGAATGATCGCAGAGCGGAAAATTATTATTAGATAGAATAAGCCCGGAAGGTTTGCGAACCTTCCGGGCTTATCTCTTTATTCCTGATATCCCAAGGTAGCCGCCATGACCGCCTTGATGGTGTGCATCCGGTTCTCGGCTTCGTCAAACACGATGCTCTGGGGGCCTTCGAATACTTCGTCGGTCACCTCCATGGCGTCGCGGCCAAAGCGTTCGCCCATCTCCTTGCCCACGGTGGTCTTGTGGTCGTGGTAGGCGGGCAGACAATGCATAAATACTGCATCCGGGCCTGCAATATTCATCAGATCCTGATTGATCTGGTAGGGGGCCAGATCGTGGATGCGCTCTGCCCACACCTCAACCGGCTCGCCCATGGATACCCACACATCGGTGTACAGCACGTCTGCGCCCTTTGCGGCCTTGACGGGGTCCTCTTCAAAGGAGAGGGTAGCCCCGGTCTGGGCGGCAATAGCCTGACACTGTTCCACAAGCGCGGCATCCGGCTGGTACTTTTTGGGGGCGCAGGCGGTAAAGTGCAGGCCCATCTTGGCGCAGCCCACCATCAGGCTGTTGCCCATGTTGTAGCGAGCGTCCCCAAAGTAAACAAAGTGGATGCCCTTCAAATGACCGAAATGCTCCTGAATGGTAAGGAAATCGGCCAAGATCTGGGTGGGGTGGAACTCGTTGGTCAGGCCGTTCCACACCGGAACACCGGCATAGTGTGCCAGCTCTTCCACGATCTGCTGCCCGTAGCCACGGTACTCGATGCCGTCAAACATCCGCCCCAGCACCCGGGCGGTATCGGCGATGGACTCCTTTTTGCCGATCTGGCTACCGGAGGGGTCCAGATAGGTCACTTCCATGCCCAGATCGTGGGCGGCTACCTCAAAGCTGCAGCGGGTGCGGGTGGAGGTCTTTTCAAAGATCAGGGCAATATTTTTGCCCCGCAGCTGGTCGTGACGGATACCGGCCTTCTTTTTGGCTTTCAGGTCAGCGGCCAGCTCCAGCAGCTGCCCGATCTCGGCAGGGGTGTAGTCCAATAGCTTCAAAAAACTGCGATTTTTCAGTTCCATTGTATATTTCCCTCTCTATGCAAGAATCATTGAATATTTATTCAAGCTGTGATTCTATTATAATACGTTGCATCGGGAAGGTCAAGAGGGAACATTCGTGCCTGCCTTGACAAAGAACACGGCAAAGGCTATACTATAAACAGAAGGACGCTGACTGCACAGGTCAGCTTTCCGTCCCGTATTAGTCAAAAGATTGACCGCTCAGGCTGGAACTCTGGAGGCGGTCAATCTTTTTTGTTGTCATTTTTCTTCTGCGAGTTCTTATCCATGACCTCAACGGTCAGACGGATCACTTCCAAAATCAGTCCCAACAGGGTGAGAATGACCATGAGAAGATTCAGGACTTCTGTCAGATTCAAACGATATCCCTCCCTTCGCCTTCAAGGCGCAGGGAAGTTTTCTTCAAAAAAGTTTCCCTCCCTGAACCTCTGCTTCGTTCCATGTACAGGAAGAATCAGCGATACGGGACAGAAAGCATGACCACCAATGATGCAATCAGCGTCTTATGGGTAGAATAACATAAATTATTGCGAATTGCAATAAAAAGGTTATGCTTACAGCTCCAGCTCTGCCCGGCGTCCGGTGGGCTTATAGGGGGTCAGCCGGACACCGGCGTGCTCGAACATGAACCGCGCCGCAATGCTGGAATCGCTGTCGTGGTACTTGTCGCCGTAGTACACCACCTCGGCAATGCCGGACTGGATGATGGCCTTGGTGCATTCGTTGCAGGGGAACAGGGTCACATAAACCCGGGCACCCTTCAGGTTGTTGTGGGCACTGTTGAGGATGGCGTTCAGCTCGGCATGGCAGACGTACATATACTTGGTCTGCAAAGGTGCACCCTCCCGCTCCCATGGCATCTCGTCATCGCTGCAGCCTATGGGCATACCGTTGTAGCCTAGGGAAAGGATCTTATTTTCCGGGCTTACGATGCACGCGCCCACCTGACTGTTGGGGTCCTTGGAGCGCATGGCGGTAAGCAGCGCAATGCCCATAAAATATTCGTCCCAGTTGATATAATCCTCGCGTTTCATCGCGTAAAACCTCCTGCCCCTTTATGCGGGTCTGCGGCTTGACAAACCCGAAAAAATAGACTATACTACGAATAGAAAGAGCGCTGACTGCAATGGTCAGCTCCTCATCCGGCTAATCAGTCGTAAAGAATGACCGCTTGCTTTCTGAGGGCATGAGCGGTCATTTCTTTTTGCCGTTGGAAATCGTCCATGTGATCTCGAAGGTAATGTAAACTGCTCCGCCAAGAAGCGTGAGCAGCAGCACGACCTGTTCAAACGTCATGAAGCATCCCCCCTTTCCGCTTTCGCGTCAGGGGAAGCAAAAAGTTTTTCGTCCCCTCTGGCGCGCAGCCGGAAGGAGCTAGACCACCGATTATGCAATCAGCGCCCTTACCGCCGAAGCGGCACTTACAGCATATCACAAAACCCGCATATTTGCAACGAAAACTCCCGGTTCTGCGCCTGTACGCGCTGCCGGGAGTTCTGCTTTTTCTGCCCGTCCGTTTTACACCCCAATGTCAACTTGCACAAAACAGTGCCCGGAAGTTTGGCAGGCGTTTTTTGCTAAAATTTGAAACGATATATTTAAAAATCGTTTTAAGTGTGGTATTATCTTTGTAAAATATGCCACAAAAGCGGAGAGAATGCTC
>OLVY01001066.1_pt1 | contig 18402 bp, 20 predicted proteins | sample 1674261 | NCBI WGS metagenome assembly OLVY01 (sample SAMEA103958155, study PRJEB25191) | human gut metagenome | biome: human-associated habitat [ENVO:00009003]; feature: intestine environment [ENVO:2100002]; material: feces | place: Germany | collected 2013/2015
CGTCGCCTCCATCACCGGCCTGGTGGCCAAGGAGAACATCGTGGGCACCCTGGGCATCCTGTATGGCGGCGGCGACGGCACCGTGTATCAGAACATCGGCGCGGCCTTCACCGGCATCAGCGGCTTCAGCTTCCTGGTGTTCAACCTGCTGTGCGCTCCCTGCTTCGCCGCCATCGGCGCCATCAAGCGGGAGATGAACAACCGCAAGTGGACCTGGTTCGCCATCGGCTATCAGTGCGGCTTTGCCTATCTCGTCGGCCTGATGATCAACCAGTTCGGCGGCCTGTTCACCGGCAGCGTCAATGTCATCGGCCTGATCTTCGCCCTGGCGGCTCTGGCCCTGATGGTCTACATGCTGGTGCGCCCCTATAAGGAGGCCACCAGGCTCAACGCCAAGGTCTGAGCAGCGCAAGCTGCCAATTCTGAAAAGGAGTGATCACCCATGCTGCATTGGATCAGCGCAAACCTCTCCACCATTCTCATCAGCATCGCCCTGTTAGCCATTGTAGTCCTTATCATCCGCGGCCTGGTCCGGCAGAAAAAGCAGGGAAAGTCCTCCTGCGGCGCGGGCTGCGCCCACTGCGCCATGCATGGCCAGTGCCATCACAGCCAGCCGTGATTCTTACCCGGGGGGAGACGTGGGCAGCTCCGCGTCTTCCCCCGCCCCCTCACCCAGGAGGTTAGATATGTCTAATTGCACGCCGGGCATGACGCCGGCCGCCATCAAATATCTGCTGGTTCTGGACGACCTGTGCCGGGAGGGCAAGGGCGTCCGCTCCGTGGAGATCGCCGCCCGGATGAATGTGTCCAAGCCCAGCGCCCACTCCATGCTCCAGAATCTCTGCCAGGCGGGCCTGGTGGAAAAGGAGCGGTACGGCACGGTGTATCTGACCCGGGAGGGCCGCAGCGCCGCCGCAGGCTATGCCGCGTGCTTCGGCCCCCTGTGCCGCCGGATGCAGGAGGCGCTGGGCCTGGAGGAGGACGCCTGTCAGACGGCGGCCTATGCCATCCTGGCGCAGTCCCAGGACCGGCTGCCCCAACTCCGGGACCGGCTGCGGGCGGCGGAATAAACTGCTTTTGCATTTTCCAAGGAGGTAATGATCCATGATCGAAACCATTGTCAAGGTGGACGGCATGATGTGCGGCATGTGCGAGGGGCACATCAACGACGCCATCCGCAGCCATTTCCAGGTGAAGAAGGTGTCCTCGTCCCACAGCAAGGGCCAGACGGTGATCCGGTCCCAGGAGGCCCTGGATCAGGCGCAGCTGCGCCAGGTCATCGACGCCACCGGCTACAAGGCCCTGGACGTGGTGTCCCGTCCCGTGGAAAAGCGCGGCCTGTTGGGCCACCTGAAAAAGTAAGGCATGACGCACTCATGTCTGCGTGACGCCGCACCGCTGCCGGGGCGCACCGTCCGCCGGGAGACCCCGGACGGGGGCCGGGCGGCGGTGACGCTTTATCCGGTGTTTCCGGGCATTGACATCCGCTATCACGACGTCCACGCCGGGTCCTGTCCCATGGACCCCGCCGCCCCCGGGGCTCTGGAGATCAGCCATTGCCGGGAGGGACGCATGGAGTATCGCCTGGGGGACCGGTATTTTTACCTGGCGCCGGGGGACCTGTCCGTGGCAAGGCAGGACGTGCTGCCCACCGCGGCCACGTTTCCCACCGGGCACTATCACGGCGTTACCGTTACCGTGGATCCCCGGCGGGCGCCCCGGTGTCTGTCCTGCTTTTTAGAGGACGTGAAGGTGCAGCCCGCCGCCCTGGCGGAGAAATTCTGCGCTGCCGGGGGGTATTTCGCCGCACGGTCCTCCCGGCGGGTGGAGCACGTATTCTCGGAGCTGTACCATGTGCCGGAGGATCTGCGGCAGGGGTATCTGAAGGTGAAGGTGCTGGAGCTGCTGCTGTTTCTCAGCGCTCTGGAGGTGTCTCCCGTTCCGCAGGCGGTCCCGGGGCTGACCCGGGGACAGGTGTCTCTGGCCAGAAAGACGGCGGAGTATCTGCTGGCCAACACCGAGAGCAAGGTGACGGTGCAGGAGCTGTCCCGGCATTTCGGGGCCTCCGCCGCCCAGATCCAGGCCAGCTTCCGGGGGGTCTATGGCAGCAGTCCCGCCGCCTGGCTGCGTCTGCAGAAGATGCACGGCGCGGCGGAGCTGCTGCGGTCCACGGACCGGACGGTGCTGGACATCGCCGGGCAGTTTGGCTATGACAACGCCAGCAAGTTCGCGCGGGCCTTCCGGGACGTGATCGGCGTGTCTCCCAACGAATACCGCAGCGGCGTGGACCAGGATTCCTGCGCGCCGGTATGATCCGGTAAATACGGAAAATGGCTGCCCTTCTCGGGCAGCCATTTCAGCTTGTCAGCAAAGGGCAGCACCCTTTGCTGACAATTTTTCGTTTTTACTGCTGGAGTTCGGAGAGGACGCTGTGGCACACGCCGTTGGTGATGAACACCGACCCGGCGTGGAGCGGGTCCATGGGGCCGCCCTCCAGGCGGGTGGCGGTGGCTCCGGCCTCCTGGGCGATGAGCGTCCCGGCGGCATAGTCCCAGGGGGACAGGCGGCACTCGAAGAAGATCTCCGCCCGGCCTGCCGCGATCTGGCAGCAGTCCAGGGCCGCCGAGGCAAAGCGCCGGTAGTCCAGGCACCGGTCATACAGCCGGCGCAGGATGGAGAAGTTCCGGTCCGTATACGTCCGGTCATAGATGGTGGAGCCGCACACCACAATGGCATGGGGCACGTCGTTGCCGCTGACGTGAATGGGGGCGCCGTTGAGGGTGGCCCCATGGCCCCGCCGGGCGGCGAACAGCTCGCCCACATAGGGGTTGTACACCACGCCGTACTCCGTCTGGCCATTGTGGACCAGGGCCACGGAGATGCTGCTGTAGTTCATGCGGCGGGTGAAGTTGGTGGTGCCGTCGATGGGGTCCACCACAAAGACCCAGGGCCGGGTCAGGGCGGGATGCTCCCCCTCCTCACCGAAGAAATCCGCCTCCGGCAGCAGGCGCAGCAGCTCCCGGCGCAGAAACGCCTGCACGGCCTCGTCATATTGGGTCACCAGGTCCGCGGGGCCGTGCTTTTCCCGGGTGACATTCTGGATATCGTGGGCGGAGAGGACCATGTCCCCCGCCCGGCGAACGATTTCAATGAGTGCTTCCAGCATACGATTACCTCCTGACAATGCGTCCGGCCATGGCACCGGTGTATACGCCGCCGTCGATGACCGGGGCGCCGGCCACCAGCACGGTGTCCATCCCCTCCGCCATGCGGCAGGGGTCCTGATACGTCCCGGGCTCCCGCAGGTCCTCCGGGGCAAATATGTTGATATCCGCCTGGGCTCCCGGGGCCAGCACACCCCGGTCAGGCATGCCCAGCACCGCTGCCGGACGGCCTGTCATCTTGTGGATGGCCGCCTCCGGCGTCAGGTCGCCCCGCTGCAGGACGAACCGGGTCAGCAGGTGGACAAAGGTTCCGTATACCCGGGGATGAGGCTGTCCCTCGGTGGGATAGGTGGAGTCGGAGATCAGGTTGGAGAAGGGGTCCCGCAGAATGGCGGCTATGTCCTCCTCGTCGGCCATGAAGTCGATCATGGTGATCTCTCCCCGCTCCCGCACCAGCAGGTCGCAGCAGCAGGTCAGGGGGTCCTGGCCCGTCAGGGCGGCGATCCGGGCAAGGCTCATGCCCTGGTAGGGGTGATCCTCCGGGCAGTGGAGACTGGTGAGGAAAATGCCGTCCCAGCCAGCCAGCCGGGCGATATCATCGAAGCCGTCGCCGCTTTCGATGCGGCGGGCCAGCTGGCGGCGCTGGTCCGGGTCCCCCAGACGGCGGACAATGGCCTCCATGCCCCCGGCCAGAAACTCCGGCGGCAGAATGTGCAGCAGCTGGGTGGACCCGGCGGTGTAGGGATACACGTCGCAGGACAGGTCCAGCCCCTCCTGGCGGGCCCGGTCCAGCAGGGCCAGCACCTGGGGCACCTTGCCGCGCCAGTTGTCCCGGCCCATGGCCTTCAGGTGGGAGATATGCACCGGGGCCTTCAGGGCCCGGGCCACCTCCACCATCTCCTGGGCGGCCGTTACCACGCCGCCGCCCTCCTGGCGCATGTGGACGGTGATGGGGATGCTCTGCCCCGCCAGGGGGGCCAGGGCCCGGATCAGCTCATGGGTGGTATAGAAGCACTCCGGCGCATAGCCCAGACCCAGGGATACGCCCAGGGCACCGTCGGCCAGGGCCTGCTCCAGCCGCCGGTGGATGGCGGCATAATGCGCCGGCTCCAGCCGCTGGACCTGGTACCCGGCCGCGCTGGCCCGGACGGTACCGGCTCCCACCAGCATCCCCGTGTGCAGGGGAGCGGCAGGCTGGGCGGCAAAATACCCCGCCAGAGTCTCCTGTGCCGCCTCCGGCGGCACCCGGCCGCAGATAGGCTCCAGATACGACAGGATGGCAGGGAGATTTTCCGGCCCCACCGGAGCGCAGGACAGGCCGCAGTTGCCGCTGACGATGGTGGTGAGCCCCTGGCGCAGCTCCAGCTCCCCGAAGCCCGGGCGGAAGACCGCAGCGTCGGCGTGGCGATGGATGTCGATAAAGCCGGGAGTTACCCATTTGCCCCGGGCGTCGATGACCCGGGCGGCCTGGGCCTGGGGCAGCGGCTCCACCGCGGCGATTTTGCCGCCGGACACCGCCACGTCGGCCCAACGGGCGGGACGGCCTGTGCCGTCGTACACGGCGCCGCCCCGGATGATGAGATCAAACATGGCATTTCCTTCTTCTGACAGACAGTTATTTCCTCCCGCCCAGCGGGAGAGTGACAATGAAACGGGTGGAGGGGGCGTCGCTTTCGCAGCGGATGGTCCCCTGATGCTCCCGGACGATGGCCTGGGCAATGGACAGGCCCAGGCCGAAGCCTCCCTGGGTGCGGCTGCCGTCGGCCCGGTAGAACCGCTCAAACAGGTGGGGCAGCACCTCCGCCGGGATGGGCGGGCCGCCGTTTTCCACCGTCAGCACGGCCTTTCGGTCCGCCTGGACCAGGGTCATGCGGACCTGTGCCCCCTGGGGGGCGTATTTGATGGCGTTGTCCAGCAGGACCCCCGCCACCTGCTGCAATTGGTCCCGGCTGCCGGTGACGGCGATGCCCGGGGCAATGTCATAGTCCAGCCGGCGTCCGGCCTCGAAGGCCACGGGCTCGAAGCGCAGGGCCGTATCCTCCATGGCGTCGGACAGGTCCACCGGGGTCATGGCGGCCTTCAGCCGCCCGTCGTCGGCCCGGGACAGAGTCAGCATATCCTCCACCAGGCGCTTCATCCGCCGTCCGGACCAGCGGATATTGTCCACATAGGGCTGCTGATCCGGCTGCACATCCGTCTGCTGCATCAGGTCCGCCGAGGACAGGATCACCGTCAGCGGGGTCTTCAGCTCGTGGGATGCGTCGGACAGGAACCGGCGCTGCTGGTCCAGGGAGCGGGCCACAGGCCGGGCGGCCAGACCCGCCAGCAGCCAGCTGCATCCCAGCAGCACCGCCAGGGCCGCCACGCCTACGATCAGGCACATTTTCACCACCGCCCGGAGGGTGGCGTCCTCCTGGGCGGCGTCGGTAAAGGCGATGCGGGTATACAGGGGGCCGTCGGCCCGGAGATAGCGCAGGTGATACGCCCGCAGGACGCCGGATTCGCTGCCCTGCTCCAGGCAGGCGGTGACAATGTCCGCCACGGCGTCCTGGTCGTCCAGCTGGTAATAGCTGCTGCCGGACAGGCGCACGGTGCCGCTGGGGTAGATGTCCGCCACAAAGCAGGGGGCGGACCCCTGGCCGGGCAGGGACGCGTCATACCGCCCCGTCTGGATCACCTGAAGCAGCCGCTGGTTCACGCTGCGCTCCACGGCGGCCCGGCTGGACAGCAGCACCCCGGCGAACACCGCCAGCAGCACCGCCGTCACCATGGCCATGTTGATGGCCACGATCTTCCAGCGAAGGCGGCGGATCATGCCTCCACCTCCAGATAGTACCCCACCATCCGGCGGGTGCGGATGGACACGGCGGAGTGCAGATGGGTCAGCTTCCGCCGCAGGAAGGAGATGTATACCTCCACGTTGTTGTCCTCGGCGTCGGAATCATAGCCCCACACCTTCAGCAGCAGCTGCTCCTTGGGCACCACGCGGCCCTGGCTGCGCAGCAGCAGCTCCAGCATATCGTATTCCCGGCGGCTCAGCCGCAGGGACCGCTCCCCGCAGGACAGCTGGAACGTTCCCGGCTCCAGCCGCAGGTCCCCGAAGGCAATGGCATCGTCGGTTTTGGCCTCGCCGCCGCCCCGGCGCAGCAGGGAACGGATGCAGGCCAGCAGCTCGTCGGGCTCGAAGGGCTTGGTCAGATAGTAGTCCGCGCCGCAGTCCAGGCCCTGGACCCGGTCGGCTACGTCGCTGCGGGCCGTCAGCATCAGCACCGGCACGGCATGGCCCCCGGTGCGCAGCCTCCGCAGCAGGGTGAAGCCGTCCATCCCCGGCAGCATGGCGTCCAGCAGGATCAGGTCATAGATATCCGTCACGGCGTTGTCGTAGCCGGAGACGCCGTCGCTGCTGACGTCCACGGTGTATCCCTGCCGCCGCAGCAGCTCCGCCAGGTTCTGGGCCAGGCGCTTTTCATCCTCGATCACAAGCAGCCGCATGGGGCGCCCCCTCTTATTCCAGGCCCGACTGGGCCAGGGTCAGCAGCGGGGCCAGAGCCTCCGCGCTCATAAGATAAACCGTATCGTCATCGGAAACGGTGACGCAGTAGCCTGCGCCCCGCTGACCGCCCACCGTCAGGGTAAGGCTGCGATCGGCCCCGGCGTGGGTGTATGCCGCCGTCAGGGTCACGGCGGGCTTGTCCAGGCCGCACAGGGCCGCTGCCCCGGCGCTGGGCCGCCAGTCCACACAGGCCGCCAGGTGCATGTCCCCCAGCCAGGCGGTCAGGTCCGCCAGCTGATCCGTTACATCCCGGCCGTCGGCGGTCCAGGCCCCCTCCGCAGGAGTCAGGGCCAGGGTGCGCTCTCCGGCGGTGACGGTCAGGGAGGTGACATTCTCCGCCGTCAGCTGGGGCAGCTCCGGCAGGGCCATCATGTCATAGATGCTGCGGCCGATCTGGCTCATCAGGTCCGGCACGGCGTATACCGTGGCCTCGGCCCCCTCCCGGTATACATACACGCTGCCGTCGGACTCCTTGCCCAGGCGGTAGGTGACGGATGCGCCCTGGCTGTCGGTGACGGTGACGTATTTGGTGGGGCTGTCCAGCCCATAGTCCGCCAGCTGGGCGGCGGTGGTGACAGGCGGCAGACTCTCGATGTCCTGCACCGTCTCCAGCAGGGCCAGGGCATAGCTCTCGTCCAGGGGGAAGGTCTTGTCGTCGGCCCACAGCCAGTGGCCCTCCTCCAGGGAAAAGCGCAGGGTAATGGAACCGTTGCTGCACACCAGGTGCACCGGCACCGCTTCCTCCTCCTGGGTGACGTTGGGGTCCTCCGGCTGGGGATGATCCTCCTTTTTGCCGCAGCCCGCCAGGGCCAGCAGCATCAGCGCCAGCAGCAGGGCGCATACGATTCGTGTTTTCATGGCAGTTCTCCTTTTTTTCTTACCGCTCCAGGCCCAGCAGGGCCATGACGGCCTCCTCCCGGGCCCGCATCTGTTCCTTCATAGGCCCCTCGTCCAGGTGGTCATAGCCCAGCAGATGCAGCACCGAGTGGGTCACCAGGTACGCCAGCTCCCGCCGCCGGGAGTGGCCGAACTCCTTGGCCTGGGCCGCCACCCGCTCCATGGACAGCACCATGTCCCCCAGGGGGATCAGTCCCGTGCCGGGGTCGGCGTCCTCCGGCCCCGGATGCTCCCCGGGGGCCAGGTCAAATTCCGGAAAGCTCAGCACGTCCGTGGGCCTGTCCACCTGCCGCATGTCGCGGTTGATCTGATGGATGCCGTCGTCGTCCGTCAGGAGCACGTCCACCTCGCAGGGGAGCGTGACGCCCTCTGCGGAAAGAGCCGTGCGGATGGTGCGGCGGATCAGGGCGCAGTTGGCGTCGCTGGCGGCGCCGGGCACGTCGGCGGTGACGGGAATATAGTGGGTCTTTCTCATTTCTTTTTCTCCTCAAACCGGGCATATGCCTCGATAATGCGCTGGACCATCACATGCCGCACCACGTCGGCCTTGCCCAGCTGGCAGATGGACACGCCCTCCACCCCCTTCAGGACCTTCATGGCCTCCTTCAGGCCGCTGGGCTTGTCCCCGGGCAGGTCGATCTGGGTAATGTCGCCGGTGATGACCACCCTGGAGCCGAAGCCCATGCGGGTCAGAAACATTTTCATCTGCTCCCGGCTGGTGTTCTGGGCCTCGTCCAGGATGATGAAGCTGTCGTCCAGGGTGCGGCCCCGCATATAGGCCAGGGGGGCCACCTCGATGTTGCCCCGCTCCAGGTATTTCTGGTACGTCTCAGCCCCCAGCATATCGAACAGGGCGTCGTACAGGGGCCGCAGATACGGGTCCACCTTGCTTTGCAGGTCGCCGGGCAGGAAGCCCAGCCGCTCTCCGGCCTCCACGGCGGGGCGGGTCAGGATGATGCGGTTGACCTGCTTGTCCCGGAAGGCGGCCACCGCCGCCGCCACTGCCAGATAGGTTTTGCCGGTGCCGGCAGGGCCCACGCCGATGGTGACGGTATCCTTCAGAATGGCGTCCACATACTGCTTCTGGCCGATGGTTTTGGGCTTCACGGGGCGGCCCTTGGACGTGATGCAGATCACGTCCTGGGTCAGCTCCCCGATGCGCTCGGACTGGCCGCTGCGGCACAGGCCCACCACATACCGCACGTGCTGCTCGCTGATGCTCTCGCCCTTGGCGGACAGGGTCAGCAGGGCCTGCACCGCCTTCTCCGCCAGCATGACGTTCTCCGGCTCACCGGAGATCACCAGCTCGCCGCCCCGGTTTACCACCGTTACCTGGAATTCCGATTCCAGCAGGCGAATATTCTCGTCAAAGGAGCCAAACAGATTGATGGCCTCCTCCATGCGCTCGATGCCGATGCGCTGTTCCATTGGGCATGCCTCCCTATTGTATATCCAGATTGTATAGCCATATTTTTCAGTCGTCCGTCAGCGGGACCTCCCGGCCGATCTCCTCCAGGCACTCCGCCCGCAGGGTCACCGTCAGCCAGCCGCCCTGCTCCACCGCGTCCACCCGGACGCTTTCCGCCGTGCCGGTATCCGCCAGCAGCCGGGTCAGCCGGTCCCGCAGCAGGGCCTCACCCTCGTCCCGGGCCTCCTGGACCGGACGGCGGACCGGCGTACCGCCGCAGGATGTCACCGTCTCCGACACCACCGTAATGGGCAGCCGCAGGCCCCACAAAAGGGTCACGGGGTGATACCGAACTATTTTATCACAGTCTGCCCCCAGTGTGCTACCCTTTCCATAGAATTTTATCCGCTTTTTGCCGATATCCAGGGCATACCGGGTCCGGGAGGAGACCGGGGTGCCCTTCTCCGACACTGCCAGGGGAACCTGCGCCGTCAGCTCGTACCAGGTCCGGGCCCACACCCGGCCCATGCCGCGCTGCCACCGGAGACCCCCGTTGTCCAGGTCCACCGCCCCGGAGATCAGCAGCTGCCCCTGGGTAACGGTGGCTCCGGGCAGCACCATGGCCTGGCCTCCCAGGGCCTCCACCCGGGTGACCAGGCCCGGACACCGGGCCACCACATTGGTGAGCCGGTCCTCCACCACAGCCTGGCCCCGGACCCGCTCCACCACCTGCACCTGGGCCACGCAGCCCTTCACGTTCACCGCCAGCCACACCACGTCCTTCAGCTCCAGCAGCACATGGCTGCGCATGTCCTTCTGGTCGATGTCCAGACTCCGGGTGCCGATGGTGATGCCGTAGTCCTCCAGAGCACGCAGGATCACCTCGTCCGGCACAGTCTCGTTGCCGCTGACCCGGAATTCCCAGATGGTGAAGTTTCCCTCCAGCACCAGCAGCACCGTCAGCAGAAGGCCCGCCAGCAGCACATACCGCCGCCGCAGCCGCCGGGCCAGCAGGGGAGCCCCCTGCTCCCGCCGCACCGTGGCCGCTGCGCCCACCTGCCGGGCCGCCTGACGCACCTGGGCCAGTCCCCGACGGGTGGTGCGCAGGGTCAGCTCCACCGGCGACAGCCACCGCACGTCCCAGAAGGGGACCTCCGCCCCGGCGCACAGATTCACCACCCGCTCCGGGCAGCCGCTTTCAATATGGACCAGCACCTGGCCCCGCAGGAAGTTCAGCACGGCTTTATACATGGTCCCCTCCCTGCCGCCGTAGCTCCACGGCGGCGATGCGTCCCCGCAGACGCAGCTCCCCCTCCGTCATGGCCATGAGCTGCAGATCCGTTCCGATGACCCGCACCGTCATGTCTCCGCCGCCGATGTCCACCGCCTCCGTGGTATAGGACAGCACGCCCCGGTGCTGGGTCATGAAAAATTCCCGGTCGCCTACCAGCTCCATCCGCGGCACCCCCGGCTGGATATCCCCCGGCAGGTCCAGCCGCTCCATGGCCGCCTGTCCCGCCCGGGTCAGCCATCCCTTTTCCAAACCGCTGCCACCGCCTTTCTTCCGATTCCGTAAACTCTATGCGTCCCCGGGAAAAAACTTGCATGTCCCACCGGCGGGGGGCATACACTCAGGCGGGAGGTGACGGCCATGCGGAAAAAGCTGGGGCTGCTGGGATGTCTGGCTGCGCTGGGGGTGCTGCTGCTGTGCTCCGCCGACACGGCCCGGGCCGTCCGGGAGGGACTGGCCCTGTGCGCCGGGTCGGTGATTCCGGCGCTGTTCCCGTTTCTGGCGGTATCGGGGCTGCTGACGGCCCTGGACGCCGGGGCGGCTCCGGGCCGGGGGCGGATGCTGCTGGCCCGGGTGCTGGGCTGCGGCCCCGCCGGAGCCGGGGCGTTTCTGCTGGGCCTGGTGGGCGGCTATCCTGTGGGAGCCCGCACCGTGGCCCAGCTGTATCGGGAGAAGCGGATATCCCGGCCGGAGGCCTGCCGCCTGCTGCTGTTCTGCAACAACTGCGGCCCGGCGTTTATTCTGGGCGTGGCGGGCCTGGGCTGCTTCGGCAGTCTCCGGGCCGGGGGACTGCTGTGGGCCGTCCACATGCTGGCAGCCCTGGGCATCGCCCTGGTGCTGCCCCGCCGTCCGCTGCCGCCGGGCCGGGATGCCGCCGGGGTGCGGCCCCCGGCCTTTGCCGCCGCCTTTGTCCGATCCGTCCGGGATGCCGCCGGGGCCATGGTGCAGATCTGCGGCTTTGTGGTGTTTTTCCTGGCGGCGCTGCGGCTGACGGCACGGCTGACGGGGCTGTCCCACCCGCTGCTGTCCGGGGCGGTGGAGCTGACCCAGGGGATCCTGGCCCTGCCCGCCACGCCCACGGGCTTCGTGTGGGCGGCGGCGCTGCTGGGATGGGGCGGCCTGTCGGTCCACGGGCAGTCTGCCGCCGTGCTGTCCGGAACGGATCTGCCTCTGGGGCCGTATCTGGCTGCCAAGGCGGCCCAGGCCGCTCTGTCTGCCCTGCTGGCCTGGCCTGTGAGCCGGTATCTGTGGGGATAGGGCGGGGGACGTTCTTGTTTTCCGGCCCCGCGCATACAGTGAAGAAAAAACAGGGGAGGGGCTTATGATGAAAAAATGGCTCGGGGGCGCTATGCTCCTGCTGATGCTGCTGGCGCTGTGGCCGGGAAGGGCCTGGGGCGTGGAGCTGCCGGTGCAGGCGGAGGCGGCGCTGCTGATGGAGAAGGAAACGGGGCAGGTGCTGTACGCCAAAAATGAGCACCAGGCTATGGAGCCAGCCAGCGTCACCAAGGTCATGACCCTGCTGCTGGTGATGGAGGCCATCGACAGCGGGACCCTGTCCTATGACGATACCGTCACTGTCAGCGCCTATGCCGCCTCCATGGGAGGCAGCCGGATCTTCCTGTCCGAGGGGGAGAGCATCACGGTGGAGGACCTGCTGAAGGGGGTGTGCGTGTCCAGCGGCAACGACGCCGCCGTGGCCCTGGCGGAAAAGACGGCGGGGGTCACGGAGCTGTTTGTGGAGCGGATGAACAACCGGGCCCGGGAGCTGGGGATGCAGGACACCCATTTCGTCAACTGCACCGGCCTTCCGGCGGAGGGGCACGTTACCAGCGCCTGGGACATCGCCGTGATGTCCCGGGAGCTGATCGTGAATCACCCGGACATCCGGCGGTTTACCACCATCTGGATGGACACCCTGCGGGACGGACAGTTTCAGCTGTCCAACACCAACAAGCTCATCCGGTTTTACCAGGGAGCCACGGGGCTGAAAACCGGCTCCACGGACTCCGCCAGATACTGCATCTCCGCCACGGCGGAGCGGGAGGGCATGGAGCTGATCGCCGTGGTGCTGAAATCCCCCTCGGGGCAGCAGCGGTTCGAGGACGCCAAGGCCCTGCTGAACTACGGGTTCTCCACCTACGGCCTGGTGCATGCGTCTCCGGAGGAGCCGCTGCCGCCGGTGCCGGTGCAGCTGGGGGCCCAGGGAACGGTGCAGCCCCGGGTGGACCCGGCGGAGGGCCTGCTGCTGGCGGAAAAATCCCGGCTTCAGGGGCTGGAGCAGACCGTGACCCTGCCGGAGTCTGCGGAGGCCCCGGTGCGGCAGGGAGACGTGCTGGGTACGCTGACGGTGACCCAGAACGGGGAGACGGTGCTGGAGGTCCCCATCCGGGCGGCGGAGACCGTGGAAAAGCTGACCTTCGGGCAGATGCTGCTGCGCCTGGCCCGGACCATGTGCTTCTGCGGGTGATCCTTGGCGGAAGCTGAACTTGCGGGCAGACAGGGCTATGCTATAATAAAGGCAAATCCACATACAGGAAACGGCGGTGCATGAAGCCTTGAAAAATATTCTTCAATATCTGACCCCGGAGATCCTGGCCTGGGAGAGCGGCAATATCCGGGAGGTCCGGCCCCTGGGCAGCGTTCTGTGCCTGCCGGACGGGCGGGAGTGGTACGCCTTCGGCTTTACCCGGAATGCGTATGACGGCAGTCTCAGCCTGCTGATGGCGTCCTCCCAAAGGGAGTGCGGAGAATGGGCGCGGGCCAACAGTCCGGTGGCTATCCGCTTCGGCGCGCAGCGGTATCTTATCGATGGGACCGGCTATGAGATGTTCGATGGCAGCAACGATCAGCTGTTCCGGCTGTCGCTGCTGCTGCGGGACCGCCCGCCCATGCCGGACTGGCTGAGAAGCACGCCGCTGTCCCGGCTCCTGATGGTGGACGCCCGGGTGGACCGGGCCCCGGAGCGCATCCCCGGCGGTCCGGCGGAGCTGCTGCTGCGGGATGGGCGCGGCTGGGACCTGACCGCGCCCCGGGCAGAGCTGCGGACTATGTGATCGGATAAGATTTTCACCGTTTCGACGGGTATCCCCTTGTATTTTCCCGGGAAAAGCGGTAAGATACGAGATAATGGATAAATCCGATACACATAGGAGGTAATCTCTATGATCCAGGTGGACCTGACCCACATGCGGCATTTTATCGCGCTGCCCTATGAGGCGGCGCTGGCGCCCCGGCTGCGCATTGCCCACAATCATTTGCAGAAGAGCGACGGCCCCGGCGGCGAGTTCACCGGCTGGGTGCGCCTGCCCCAGGAATACGACCGGGAGGAGTTCGCCCGCATCCAGGCGGCGGCCCGGCGCATCCAGAGCGATTCCCAGGCCCTGGTGGTCATCGGCATCGGCGGGTCCTATCTGGGGGCCCGGGGCGTTATCGAGTGCCTGTGCTCCCCCAACTATAATCTGAAGCGGAAGAACACGCCCAACATCTATTTCGTGGGCAACGGCCTGTCCGACCGGCAGCTGCGGGAGACGATGGAGCTGCTGGAGGGGGTGGACTTCTCCGTGAACGTCATCTCCAAGTCCGGCACCACGACCGAGCCCGCCATCGCCTTCCGCATTTTCAAGGCCGCGCTCGAAAAGAAATACGGCGTTGAGGGCGCGAAGGGCCGCATCTACGCCACGACCGACAAGGCCAGAGGCGCGCTCAAGACCCTCGCCGACCGCGAGGGCTATGAGAGCTTCGTCGTGCCCGACAACGTCGGCGGCCGCTACTCCGTGCTGACGGCTGTGGGCCTGCTGCCCATCGCCTGCTGCGGCATCGACATTGAGGCGCTCATGCGCGGCGCGCAGGCCGAACGCGAGGATACGCTCCGTTCCGGCGTAAACAGCGCCGCGGTGCAGTACGCCATGAGCCGCCAGGCCCTGTACGCGGACGGCAAGAATATTGAAATTCTGGCCGCCTACGAGCCCGCGTTCCGCTTCATGGCGGAGTGGTGGAAGCAGCTCTACGGCGAGTCCGAGGGCAAGGACGGCAAAGGCATCTTCCCCGCCTCCGTCGACCTGACGCCGGACCTGCATTCCATGGGCCAGTATATCCAGGACGGCATCCGCATGCTGCAGGAGACCGTTGTCTTCTTTGACAACTCCAGAACGTCCATCGCCGTCCCGTCCGACGACGAGAATCTCGACGGGCTCAACTACCTGGCCGGCCGCGAGATGAGCTACATCAACGAAAAGGCCATGCAGGCCACCAAGGCCGCGCACATCTCCGGCGGCGTGCCCGTCACCGAGATCCGTCTGCCTGAGATCGGCGCGGAAGCGCTCGGCGCGCTCATCTACTTCTTTGAGTTCGCCTGCGGCGTGTCCGGCTACATGGAGGGCGTCAACCCCTTCAACCAGCCCGGCGTCGAGGCCTACAAGAAGAACATGTTCCATCTGCTGGGCAAGCCCGGCTATTGATCCGCGATCCATGTTTCAAAGCAGCCGGAGGCAGGTTTCCTGCCTCCGGCTTTCTGCGCCCGCCGCGGTTTTTCTTGACGCTATGCGGCGGCATCGGCTATACTAGTACCCGGCACAAACGCCGGATCCGGACAAAACGGGAGGAACTTGACATGCTTTGTATCAAAAACGGCCGCATCCACGACGCGGTACACCGCGAGCCGTACACGGCCGATATCATGATCGAAAACGGGAAGCTCGTGCAGATCGGCGCCGGCCTGCACGCGGAGCAGACGATCGACGCGGCGGGGCTGGAGATCTATCCCGGCTTTGTGGACGCGCACAGCCACATCGGCCTCGACGGCTACGGTGAGCCGGGCGTGGATATCAACGAGCGCAACGACATCTGCTGCCCGCAGCTGCGCGCCATCGACGGCGTGAACCCGATGGACGAGAGCTTCGTCTACGCGCGCAGCGCCGGCATCACCTGCGTATGCACCGGCCCGGGCAGCGCGAACGTGCTCGGCGGCACCTTTACCGCCATCAAGACGGCCGGAACGCGCATCGACGACATGATCGTCAAAAAGGAAGCCGCGATGAAATGCGCGTTCGGCGAGAACCCGAAGCGCTGCTACGCCTCCAAGTGCGACTCGTCACGGATGACGACGGCGGCGATCTTGCGCGAGGCGCTGATGAAGGCGCGGCTGTATCTGCAGAAAAAAGAGGCCGCCGGGGACGATGTGTTCCGGCAGCCCGCATTCGATATGAAGCTTGAGGCGCTCATCCCCGTCCTGCGTGGGCAGATCCCGCTCAAGGCGCACGCGCACCGCGCGGATGATATCTTCACCGCCATCCGCATCGCCGACGAATTCGGCGTTCGCCTGACGCTCGAGCATACGACCGAGGGGCATCTGATCGCGGACGAGCTGGCAAAGACCGGGTTGTGCATGGCGGTCGGCCCGTCGCTCAACTTTGCGACCAAGGTGGAGGTCCGCAACAAGTCGTGGAAAACGCCCGGCATCCTCAGCCGTGCGGGCTGCCACGTGTCGATCATCACCGACTGCACGGTCATCCCGCAGCAGTATCTGCCGCTCTGCGCCGGTATGGCCGTAAAGGCGGGCATGGACCCGTTTGACGCGCTCCGGGCCATCACCATCCACCCGGCGGAGCACATCGGCATCGCCGACCGCGTCGGCTCGCTGGAGGCGGGCAAGGACGCCGATCTTGTGATCACCGATGGCTCGCCGTTCGAGGTCTCCACCACCGTCCGCCGCGTGCTGATCGGCGGCAAGACGGTCCATGCCGTCTGAGGCGCTTCCTGCCGCAAAAGGAGTTTTATGCTGAAAGAATTGTCTTCCGTTCAGGCGTATCTGCCGTTCATCCACGCGATGCTGGCCGATCCGGACTTCCGCGACCCCATGCTCGCCACGCCGGCGCAGCTGCACCAGCACCTGCTGGACGCGCACGAGGACCCGGCCAAGCGGCTTTTCGGCACGTTTGACGGCGGGACACTCACCGGGCTGTTCTCCGTGCTGGTCCTGCCGGAGGAGGGGTATCTGCAGCTGCTGGCCGGGCTTTCCCGGCAGGCTGCCGCGTACGACGCGCTGCTTTTGCACCTGCAGGCGGCGTATCCGGGGTATCAGGCCGACTTCGTCTATTCCCCGCAGGGCCGCCTGCTGCACACGGCGCTGGCGGACCGGCACGCCGCGTTTGACCCTGAGCAGCAGAAGATGGTCCTTCGCTCCCCTCCCCCGTATGTGCCGGACAGCCGCGTGCAGCTCTATACGCCCGCCTTCCGCGCGCAATATCTGGCGCTGCACGATGACGACCGGTACTGGACGGGCGAACGGGTGCTGGCCGCGCAGGACACGTTCCGCGTGCTGCTGGCGATCGAGGACGGCGCGGTCGCGGGCTATCTCGACCTGACGTACCGGAATGCGGAAAACGAGCCGTATGATCTGTTCGTCCGCGAAAAAAGCCGCCGCCGGGGGCTTGGGCGCGCGCTGCTCTCCTGCGCGATCGAGAAAAACCGGCCGAACGCCATGTCGCTGCTCGTGGACAGCGACAACCTGGCCGCGCGCCGCCTCTACGCGTCGCTCGGCTTCGTGGAAAAGCCCGAGGAAAACAACATCACGGCGCATTTGAAGCTGTAAAAACGAGGCCGCTGCTTGCCGCAGCGGCCTCGTTCATTTTTTATTTTGCCGTGCCGAGATACGCGGCCTTGACCTCCTCGTTGGCGGCCAGCTCTGCGCCGGGGCCCCGCATGAGGATGGAGCCGGTCTGCATGACGTAGGCCCAGTCGGCGACCTTCAGCGCCATGTTCGCGTTCTGCTCGATGAGCAGGACCGTGATGCCCTGGCGGTTGATCTCGCGGATGATCTCAAAGATCCCGCGCACGACGATCGGCGCGAGGCCGAGCGACGGTTCGTCCATCATGATGAGCTTCGGCTTGGCCATCAGCGCCCGGCCGACGGCCAGCATCTGCTGCTCGCCGCCCGAGAGCGTCCCGGCCTGCTGCCATTCGCGCTCCTTGAGGCGCGGGAACAGATCGTACACGCGGGCAAGATCGTCCGCGAGCGAGTCCTTGCGCAGGTATGCGCCGATGCGCAGATTCTCCGCCACGGTCAGGTTCGAAAAGACCCGGCGGCCCTCCGGCACGAGCGTGACGCCGCTCGAGACGATCTGGTCGGTCGATTTTCCCACCAGATTCGTGCCGTCCAGCAGAATTTCGCCGGACTTCGGCCGGACCAGACCGGCGACAGCCTTCAGCGTCGTGGACTTGCCTGCGCCGTTCGAGCCGATGAGGGTGACGATCTTGCCTTCTTCGACGGTCAGGTCGATGCCCTTGACGGCCTCGATGCCGCCGTAGGAGACGACCAGATTCTTGATCTCCAGAATGTTACGCATCTTCGTCCACCCCCAGATACGCGTCGATGACGCGCTGATCGTTCTGAATTTCCGCCGGGACGCCCGCCGCGATCTGCTTGCCGAAGTCGATGACGTAGATCCGGTCGGAGATGTCCATGACGAGGTTCATGTGGTGCTCGATGAGGAAGATGGTCAGGCCGAATTCGTCGCGCACGCTGCGGATGAAGTTGGTCAGCTCGATCGTCTCCTGCGGGTTCATGCCGGCGGCAGGCTCGTCGAGCAGAAGGAGCTTCGGGTCGGTCGCCAGCGCACGGGCGATCTCCAGCCGCCGCTGCTTGCCGTAGGGCAGAGCCGTGGCCAGCTCGTCCTTGACGTCGTCCAGGCCCACGGCCTTCAGCAGCTCCAGCGCCTTTGCGCGCTGCGCAGCCTCCTCCTTCCGGTTGCCGCGGAAGGTGGCGGAGAAGACGTTGGACGTGCGGCGCACGTGCATGGCGGTCAGCACGTTTTCAAAGACCGTCATGGACTTGAACAGGCGGATATTCTGGAACGTGCGCGCGATGCCGCGCTTCGTGATGACGTCTGGGGTATAGGAGACGACGCGCTGGTCAAGATAGCGCTCCGCGCCTTCGCCGGCGTAGATCTTTTTCATTTTGCCGTGCGGGTGGTTGCAGACGATGGGCTCGCCCAGAAAGTCCACACGGCCGTTGGTCGGCTCATAGACGCCGGTGATGCAGTTGAAGGCCGTGGTCTTCCCGGCGCCGTTCGGGCCGATCAGTCCGACGAGT
>OLVY01001068.1_pt1 | contig 18392 bp, 20 predicted proteins | sample 1674261 | NCBI WGS metagenome assembly OLVY01 (sample SAMEA103958155, study PRJEB25191) | human gut metagenome | biome: human-associated habitat [ENVO:00009003]; feature: intestine environment [ENVO:2100002]; material: feces | place: Germany | collected 2013/2015
GGAACAGTATATAATATCATGACAGTTCCTTCTCAGTCTGTTCCCGGTACTTTTGCAAAACAAAAAATGGTATCTTGGGGAGTTACTTCGGCAGTTTTTTATTATGAGAAACCAGTTGTAGTACTGATGGATGAATTAAGCGTAAGTAATTCAGAATTCAGTATTATGGATCTGCGTACCGGAGATCATGTTGTCGTACTTGGAAATAATTCGCTTGGAACAGATGGAAATATTACAGAGCTGCCGCTGCCAAACGGGAATATTCTTTGGTTTACCAGCTGCGGTGTTTATACCCCGGAGATGGGACAGACCCAGCGTGTCGGTCTTACTCCCGACATTGAAGTGTATCCGACCATCGAGGGCATCAAGGAGGGCCGCGACGAGCTGCTGGAAGCGGCGGTTGCTTACATACGGGAACAGAAATAAAATATTGTGTTACTTACCTGAGGTAGGGAAAGAAAAAATCCTGTCGGAATTACCGACAGGATTTTTTTATGCCGCAGAGGAGCGGCTTTGGGAGGCGGCAAGAGTCAAAAGGGTGGTGTCCATGTTCTCGGCGAAGATGCCGTAGCCGCGGGTGGGGTCGTTGAGCAGGACGTGGGTGACCGCGCCGACGATGCGGCCGTTCTGGAGGATGGGGCTGCCGCTCATGCCCTGAACGATGCCGCCGGTGGCGGAGAGCAGGGCGGGGTCGGTGATGCGGAGGAGCAGGTTGCGGGTGGGCTCGTCCGCGCCGTAGAGGCGGACGAGCTCCACACGGTACTCCCGCACATCGCTGCCGGAGACGGTGGCAAGGATGGTGGCGGGGCCGGTGGTGATCTGGCCGGCAGCGGCCACGGGGACAGGCGTGCCGCCGGAGAGGAAGTCCGGGTCGGCCACGGTGCCGAAAATGCCGCCGCTGCTGTTGACGGTGACGGTGCCCACATCGCGCTGGACGGAGAAGTCGCCCTTGAGCTCGCCGGGATCGCCCTTTGCACCCTTTTTCACCGCTTTGACGGTGGTCTCCATGATGGCGCCGGAGGCCAGAGGCATGAGCTGGGCGGTATCCACATCGGCGATGCCGTGGCCGAGGGCACCGTACTGACCGGTGGCGGGGTCGTAGTAGGTCAGGGTGCCGATGCCGGCCATGCTGTCGCGTATCCAGGCACCCAGCTGCCAGACACCGTTATTTTCGCGGGCACAGGCGGTGAGGGCCAGAGCGTCTGCGCCGCGGCGGACGGAGAGGACAATGGGCGCGCCGGCCGTATCGGCCAGAAGGTCCTGGACCTGCTCGGTGGAGCCGACAGCGGCGCCGTCCATGGCGGTGATGATATCGCCCTGACGAAGGCCGCAGGCGTGGGCGGGCGTGGGGCCATCGGCCAGAGCCACCACCAGGACGCCGTCCGCAAAGAGTTTGATGCCCACCGCCTGACCCAGGGGGATCACGGTGCGCTCCGCCGGGGCGGCCCAAGCCTGCTGCAAGCAGAGGGAGAGGGCAAACAGCGCCGAGAGCAGCCAGGCGGAGAGACGATGGGAGGCGGGGATATGCCGTGGTTCATACAAGCGTCTCACCCCTTATTTTATTGTGATGTTTCCCGTTTTTGCCGTTGAACGGGCGAAAACGGGGTTTGTTTTGTCGCCGGTGACAGGGTTACTTTGTGTCAAAAGGGCGCAGAACATGAGGTGCAAATTCAGGGGGAACTGTGTAATTTTTTCTTTTGTTTTTTTGCGGGGGCTTTTTATGCGCCTGCGGGCGCGGAGAAATGGCAAAGGCACCCACGAGGGGTGCCTTTGCTGTATATTCGCCCGGTGCCGGGGTCAGAAACACCGGGGGAATACCTTTTTAATGCCGCTTTTTGGCGGTGCAGGCCAGACCGGTGAGGGACGCGAGGGCCAGACCGGCGTAGAGGAGGACACCGGGGTCGGCGGTCTTGGGGGAGTCCTTCTTATTCTCGGCTGCGGAAGGGGCGTAGTAGTAATAAGAACGAGTCAACGGTTCGCCCTGTGTGGCACCGCAGACGGTACAGGTCTTGGGGGCGGTGTAGGTGGCATCTTTCCAGGTGTGGGGTTTAACTTCACTCTGGTTTTGGCACACTTCGCACACCTTCCAATGGCCATCTTGTCCCTTGACCCAAGTTCCACCGTAGCTGTGGCCTGTCATATCCGCAGTCGTTACATTTTCTTTTGTCTGCTGCGCAAACGCCGTGTTCGTAAACGTTGCGGTAAATGTGCTTAGCTCATTCAGCGTGCAGGAGTGATTTTGCGTTACTTGTTTCTGCGTGTTGACGGTTTCATTCTCAACATGTTGGCAAGCGGTGCATTTATGCTCCGCTTTGCAAGTCGTATTGTCTGTGGCCCAGGTGTAGGAGACGGCGCCGTAGGTGTGGGGTGTCTTTTGTTTTTCTACTTTCGTGGTATAGTCACAGCGCTCGCAGGTCTTGTAAGCCGCCCACCCATCTTCTGTACAAGTGGGGTCTTTGGCTGCGTGATCAACATAGGCGTGGCCTTTGGCCTGCTCATTTGTTTTTGTAGAATTAAAGATGTTCGTGCCCTTTGCGCCGCAGACACAGGAATAATAGTAGGTCACGGGGTTGGTGCAAGTAGCATCGGAGGCTTTATATGTATCGGTCATTTTTTTCTGACTATAGATATGGTCGGTTTTTGTTCCTTCGTATCCACAATCGCTACATTCCTGCCAGTGCTGGCTACCGGTTTTTTCATACCTAAAGCTACTATCTTTGTGGGCACAAGCACGCAGGTACGTAATACCATTATTGGTATATGTGCCAATGTAAATCGCACTGTCGTTTTCGTAGGCAAATTTATTTTTAACAAGTAAGTCGGCGCTGCTTGCTTTGGCAAAATCAAAATAGGTACAATATCTGTTGTCCTTGTTTGGAGTGTTCGAAGTCGTCACGCCGATGGGACTGCCGGTAAGAGAGCCAATCACGGTGATGGCCTCTCCGCTTAAAAAGACATTGTTGGCAGTCCCGTTTTTTGTGTTGCCGGTGATGGTTATGTTTCCGGAAACATTGAATGCTCTTCCGCTAAAATACACGCCGCCACCACTTTTCGCATTACCGGAAGCCGTATTATTAGTAATCGTGCCGCCGGACATGGTAAATGTGCCGGCAGAATTGACACTCACACCGCCGCCGCCTGACCAATCATCCTGGATATACGTATTGTCGGTGATGGTACCGCCGTACATTTCGAAGGTACCGCCGTACACATATACGCCACCGGCACCCCCAGTGCTGATGCATTGATTGCCACTGATGGAACCACCATACATTTTGAAAACAGCACCGTTATTAACGGTAACAGCACCGTAATAATAGTCCCCGGTCATATTATCACTAATGGTACCGCTGTACATGACGAAAGTGCCGCTAACATTCACGCCGCCACCCTCAGCTTTTTTACCGTTGTTGTCTACTCCATGGGTGATACTGCCGTTGCGTTGGCAATCGCAGAGAACAAGTTTGCTGCCGGAATTAGCAGCTAAAACATTATTTTCCCCTTGCATCTCGATTTTTTTACCATTTAGGCAAAGATAGAGTGTATTCCCGCTGCTGATTTGAAATATCTGGTCAAATGTCACGTCCCGCGTCAAATAGATGTAGGCGGTGCCTTCAGTATAGACGATCTCACTCGTACCGTCCCATCCTTTCCACTCGGTCACCTGGGTGTGGCCGTGGTCATTATTCTGGCAGTTTACCACACCACAGCTGTAGTGATTGGCGTGCGGTTCATCGGCGGAGGCGGTGACCACCATGCAGAGCAGGGCACACAGGCACAGGGTCAGGGTCAGGAGTAGTTTTTTGTGGTTCATGATGTACGCTCCTCTCAAATATCGGGGTCTTTCCAGTGGGGCACGGGTATCTGTCTTCGCCCAGGCGAAGACAGAGGCGCACATGTGCGCCTCCGGTGTTGACTTTAGTGGGTTTTTCCTTATAATGGAAGTATAACCCGTTCACCTGTGAACGAAGCAAGGGGTCAGGAGGGATTTTTTTATGGCGGAGAACACAAAACAGTTTTTTCAGATCACGGAGGCGGCCCGGGCCTGCGGGCTGTCGCGGAGCACGCTGATGCGGATGGAGGAGCGCGGGCTGCTGACGCCGGTGTTCACCGCGCCGGACAGTGGGCGGCGGTACTACGACAACCACAACGTGGCGCGGATCATGCAGATCGAGAAATTCAAGGCCATGGGGCTGGGGTCGAAGGAGATCGCGGACTATTTCGCGCAGGGCGGCGAGGCCGAGGTGCTGCTGGAGGCGCTGGAGACGCGGCTGCGGGACCTGCAACGGAGCGTGGAGGAGATGCGGCTGCGGGCGGCGGAGGGCGAGAGCCTGTCGGTGCAGATGATGGAGCTGCCGGCGGTTACGTGCCGGATACGGTGGTGCGAGGGGCTGACCACGGCGGAGCGATACCGGGATATGTACGACTTCTATGGGGCGTGCGTGCGGAAGGGGTGCGTGCTGTCGGACGAGCCGCTGTTCACCATATCGGAGCGCACGGACTATCTGGAGGGATACATCGGGCAGGAGCCGTTCCGCTACGGGGTGTGCGTGCCGGTGCGGAAGAACCGGGCGGCGGCGGACGCGGTGACGCTGGAGGCGTGCCGGGTGCTGTCGGTGCTGTACTACGGCGATTACAGCGGCGTGGGCGAGGCGTGGCTGACGCTGGGGCGGGAGGTAAAGGCGCGGGGGCTGAAGCCCGCCGGCGCGCCGCGGGTGCTGGGCATCGTGGCGCCGTACACGGGGCGGGAGATCGAGACGCGGCGGTACTGCTCGCGGCTGGCGCTGCCGGTGGAGGAATAATGGGAAGCGGGAGGCCTGCTGTGCAGGTCTCCCGCTTCTGTTATACCAATTTGTGAGGAAACAAATAGGAGAATTACCGGTTCAGGTACTCAACGGCGATGGCGGCCAGGCCGGTAACGCCGTGCTTCATGACCTCCTCGTTGAACACGATCTTGCCGTTGTGGAGCGAGACAGCGTTCTCGCCGCAGCCGGCATCGACCATCATAAAGGCGGAGGGGGTGCCGGTGAGCTTGCCGAAGAAGCTGAAGTCCTCGCTGCCGGAGAAGGGCTTGTCGATGAACTCCGCCTTGCCGCCGGCAGCGGTGACGGCCTTGTTGACCAGGTCGATCATGGCGGGGTCGTTGTACTGGAGCGCGTAGCCCTCCTCCAGCTCCACCTCGATGTCGCAGTCGAAGGCGATGCCGATGCCCTTGCAGATGCGCCGGACCTCCTGAATGGCGGTGTCGCGGCCGGCGTCGCTGAAGCTGCGGAGGACGGCCACCATCCGCGCTTCGCCGGCGGTGATGTTGACGGCGTCGCCGCCGGACATAGTGCCCACCGTCAGCACGGCGGTATCCATGGGGTCGATGCGGCGGGAGACCACGGTTTGCAGCACGGTGATGAGATACCCGGCGCAGGCGATGGCATCCCGTGCGGTGTGGGGTGCAGCGCCGTGGCCGCTCTTACCGTGAACGCTGATGTGGAACAGGTCCACCGCGCTGGTGAAGTAGCCCTTATAGAGCTGCATCCGGCCCACGGAGTCATTCTCAGAGGGGCAGACATGCTGGCCGAAGATGGCGTCCACATGGGGGTTCTCCATGACCCCGGCTGCCACCAGTGCCCGTGCGCCGCCGGGCATCAGATCCTCGCTGGGCTCGAAGATCAGCTTGACGGTGCCGGCGAACTGATCGCGCATATGGCACAGCGTCTTTGCGGCGCCCAGAAGCATGGTGGTGTGCAGATCGTGGCCGCAGGCGTGCATAATGCCCTCGGTCTCGCTGGCAAAGGGCAGACCGGTTTCCTCGTGAACGGGCAGAGCGTCGATATCGGCGCGGAGCGCCACGCACTTGCCGGGGCCCTTCTTGCCGTGGATCAAAGCCACCACGGCGGTGGGCAGAGGCTGCCGGATCTCGTCCACGCCCATTTTCTCCAGCTCACTGCGGATGAGGGCGGAGGTGCGGACCTCGTGCATACCCAGCTCCGGATGGGCATGGATATCGCGGCGGATAGAGACCAGCTCGTCGAAGATGGTATCGACGAAGGAACGAATATCAGACATGGAAAAGCACTCCTTTCAAATGAGCCGGGCTCACAGCCAGCTGCTCATAACGCCGGCCACCAGTACGGAGGTGATGGACACGGTGACCATGCCGGCCACCAGCATCTTGGGCATGATCTGGGCGTTGATGGCGGCTTTTTCCTCGGCGGTGGTGCCGGTGGACTCAGAGACCTCGTTGGAGATGATGACCGTGCCGGGGAAGCCGAACAGGCAGGAGCTGCCGATGGCCACGGACATCTGCCAGCTGTAGCCGAAGATCTTACCCACAAGGATGGAGACGACGGCGAAGGCTGCGGTGCCGATCAGCACGCAGACCAGCAGGGGCTTGACCATGCCGCCCACCATCTCGGGGGTCGCGGAGGCCAGATTGGTGAAGATGGACAGAGTGATGATGGGCATCACGATGCCGGTGGCGTGGGCCTTGCCCAGCGCATCCTCATCCAGGAAGCCCAGCTCCTTGCAGAGCACACCGAAGATCAGGCACCAGACCAGCTTGTTAACGGCATCGTGGAACAGGCTGGACACCCACACGGACAGCAGCGCCACCAGAATGACCTTGGCGATAATGGCGTTGGGGGTGTTGTACTTATCGGGCAGGGCGGGGATCAGCTTCTTGCGGGCAGCGGCGGCGTTCTGGGCCGCGGCGGCACCGGCGTCCACCTGGAGCGTGCCGGCGTCGATCTGGGCCTTGATGCGCTTGGCCTCGCTCTTGAGGCACAGGGAGGCCACGGGGTAGCCCACGAAGCCCTGGGCACACATGACCAGGGTGGCGAACACCGCCAGGTCAGGCAGGTTGGCTTTGTTGGCCATATCCTGCATGGTCAGGGTGGCGACAACGCCGCCGGAGAGAATGGGCGCGCCCACCAGAGCGAAGCCGCGGTCGATGATCAGCTGGCCGATGAAGAACACGGCAGCAGAGATGGCGATGCAGGCCACGGCGGAGATGATGACGGTGCGCCACTGGGCGCCGAAGTCGCGGAGCCGGATGGTGGTGCCCAGGTGCACCAGCAGCATGGTGACCAGCAGGCCGGCCATGCTCAGAAGGGTGGAGTCAGCAAACAGGGTGGTGGGGAAAACGCCGGTCCAGAAGCCTGCCAGGAATACGACGGAGGCCACCAGCAGCATGGATACGATAGCCTTTGTTTTCGCGGAGATCATGTCTCCTACGGCGAACACCACGAAGATGACAGCCGCTGAAATGATTGCAGTCATGATTTTCTTCTCCTTTTGTTTTGAAATAGGGGGCAACAGGGATGATGAGGTAAATTGAAAAGCGGCTCCGTCTGAAAGACGAAGCCGCTTCACACACATGGGAAATGGAAAAGACGGGTTCAATTCTTTACAGCCGGCGTTTGGTATCGGGAGGTAAAATAGGCGTACCAATAAAAGCCCCAGACGGAGCTGGTGCCGGCGTAATAGGAGACAGCGGCATGGTTCGCGGCCATGTCGTTATGGAACATATCGCGCTGCATCATGTGACGTGCCATGTGGGGTCTCCTTTCCGCCGGTGGTCGGCTGTTTTTTATGTTGGCGTTATCTTAACGCCGCGGGGTACAGAAGTCAACCGTTAGATAGACCATACTTTCGCAATTAAAAGCGCTAAATTTTTGTGAAAACTGACAGCCGCCGACATGGCGGAACCGGATGGCGGCGGGAATATGCAAAATTCCCACCGGTATGGTATGGTTTTTGTGAAAGGTGACAATGGACTTTGCGCGGGACGGGACAGTATAATGTTATGTAAGATTTCCGGAGAAGGAGAAAACGCATGAACAGCACGCTGCTCACCATAAACTGCGCCTGTTGTACGTCCGCCTGCTGCGCGGGCGTGTGTTGTCGTGCCCATAGGCGCTGTGCGTTTTCTGCTGAAAAGGCCCTGTAAGCGGGCCGTGATACCTGTACACACAGGCGGCGGAGGATGCGGGCGCATCCTTCGCCGTTTTATTTTGAGAGGAGACAAGGACTATGACTTCCAACGCGGAGATCGCCAAGGCGATGGCGGAAAATATGACACACGCGGCGGTGCCGTTGTACGGCAAAAAGCTGCGGCTGCCGGACAGGGGTGCCATCATCGGCATCATCAAGGAGTTTCGGCGGCTGCTGTTCCCGGCATATTTCGGTGACGCGCAGCTGATGGCGCTGCCGCCGGAGAACTACGCCGCACTGCTGCTGGAGCGTATCGAGACGGCGCTGACGGCACAGGTGGCGCTGGCGCTGCCGGAGGACCAGGCCTTTGCCGCGGCGGCGCTGACCCACGAGATACTGGAGCAGCTGCCCCGCATACAGCAGACACTGATGACGGACATTGAGGCCACGTTTGACGGCGATCCGGCAGCGGCGGACAAGGAGGAGATCATTTTCGCCTATCCGGGGCTGTTCGCCATCTTCGTATACCGCATTGCCCACGAGCTGTACCTGCGGCAGGTTCCCATGATCCCCCGGATGATGACGGAGTACGCCCACAGCCGGACGGGTATCGATATCCACCCCGGCGCGCAGATCGGGCCGTGGTTCTTCATCGACCACGGCACAGGCATCGTTATCGGCGAGACGACGGTGATCGGCAGCCATGTGAAGCTGTATCAGGGTGTGACGCTGGGCGCACTGTCCCCCCGGGCGGGCCATGCCAGCCTGCCGGGAAAGCGGCACCCCACAGTGTGCGACTATGTGACTATCTACTCCGGCGCCTCCATTCTGGGCGGCGAGACGGTGATCGGCGAGCACTCGGTGGTGGGCGGCAACGCGTTCCTCACCGGGTCGGTGGCGGACAACACGCGGGTGGTCATCACGGCGCCGGAGACGGTATTCAAAAACGCGGAGTGACCGCGCAGGAGGGAAAAGGACGGCTGCAAGGCCGTCCTTTTATGCTGCCGCAGCGCAGGCACCCGGCTATTTGCATAGTTTTTGGCGCGGAATTTCAGCGTATCGACGAGTATCGCGGGGAAAAACGCCGCTTGTCAGGGATGGGCGCCATGTATTATAATATTTGATAGAATACAGTGCAAGGAGGCGCAGCTATGGGGCGCATCAGCAAGGAAAACTACTATCTGGATATTGCGGAGACGGTGCTGGAACGGGCGACCTGTCTGCGCCGGGTATACGGGGCCATCATCGTGAAGAACGACGAGATCATCTCCACAGGCTACAACGGCGCGCCGCGGGGACGGAAGAACTGCGTGGACATGGGGTTCTGCACACGGGAGGCCATGCAGGTGCCCCGGGGGCAGCGGTATGAGCTGTGCCGCAGCGTACACGCCGAGGCCAACGCCATTATCTCCGCCAGCCGCCGGGATATGGTGGGCGGCACGCTGTATCTGGTGGGCAGGGACGGCCGGACCGGGGCGCTGCTGGGCGACGCCACCAGCTGCGCCATGTGCCGCAGGCAGGTGATCAACGCGGGTATCAGCAAGGTGGTCATACGAAAGACGGATACGGAATTTGAGGTCGTGGACGTGCAGGACTGGGTGCAGCAGGAGGATGACGTGCCCGCACTGTAAAGAAGGGCTATCCGGCCAAAGGGCCGATAGAATACAACAACTGAACAAAGGAGAATGTGTGATGCTGAACGACTCTAAGATCGCCGCCTACACGGCGATACTGCAGGAGGAGCTCCTGCTGGCCACAGGGTGTACAGAGCCCATCGCCGTCGCGTACTGTGCCGCAAAACTGCGCGAGGTGTTGGGCGGAAAACCGGAAAAGATCCTGGCTGAGATCAGCGGGAACATCCTGAAGAATGTGAAGTCCGTGGTCGTCCCCAACACAGGAGGACGCCGGGGCATCGACGCCGCCATCGCCGTGGGCATAGTGGCCGGCGACGCCGACGCAGAGCTTCAGGTCATCGCCAACGTGACGGAGGCGGATGTGGCTGCCATCCAGACGTATCTGGACAGCACCGAGATCCGCGTGACCTGTCCCGAAACGCCGTGTCTGCTGGACATCAAGCTCACCGGCTGGCGGGAGGGGCACCACGCCTGCGTGCGGGTGGCCAACAACCACACGAACATCATCTATATGGAAAAGGATGGGAATATCCTGCGGGAGCTGCCCGTCACCGGCAACGCCGAGGACAACCTGCAGGACAAATCCGTCCTCAACGTACAGGACATCATCACATTCGCAGAAACAGTACCTTTGGACAACATACGCCCCACCGTGGGGCGGCAGATCGAGAAAAACACCGCCATCGCCGCCGAGGGGCTGCAAAACAGCTGGGGCGCCAACATCGGCTCCACCCTGCTGGAGAGCAGTCAGGACTGGGCGACACAGGCGCGGGCGTGGGCGGCCGCCGGCTCGGACGCACGGATGAACGGCTGTGAAATGCCGGTGGTCATCGTATCCGGCTCCGGCAATCAGGGCATCACCGCCTCGGTGCCCGTCTGGAAATACGGCAAGCTCATGGGCGCGGATGACGACACCATCCTGCGGGCGGTGTGTCTCAGCGACCTGATCACCATACACCAGAAGACCGGCATCGGGCGGCTGAGCGCCTACTGCGGCGCGGTCAGCGCCGGTGTGGGCGCGGGCTGCGGCATCGCGTGGCTGCGGGGCGCGGACTGTGAGGGCATCAGCCACACGCTGGAAAACGCCGTAGCCATGATCTCCGGCTGCATTTGCGACGGTGCCAAGGCCAGCTGCGCCAGCAAGATCGCCATGGGCGTGGACTGCGGCATCTTGGGCTACGACATGTACGCCGGCGGCAACAACTTCCGCCCCGGCGACGGCATTCTGGGCGCTGATGTGGAGGACACCATCCGGAATGTGGGCGTGCTGGCCGCGCAGGGCATGCGGGAGACCGACCGGGTGATTTTAAAGATCATGACGGAGTGACATGAAAACAGATAATGCAGCCCCCGGCGGCGCCGGGGGGAGTGCCTGAAAATACGAACAGCCCCTCCGGCCAAGGCCGGAGGGGCTGCTTTTTGTGCTTATCCGTCGAATACCTGAAGGGCGGTCTGGCGGAGGGAGTAGGCGTCGCTGCCGTAGCTGTGCCAGAGGGCGGCGGCGTCACGGAAGGGGTAGACCGGGGCGGTCTGGCAGACGTAGTTGGCCCAGCTCTCGATGACCCAGCCGTCCTGGCCGCGGAGGGCGTCGTAGAAAACGTAGGCGCGGGGGCTTTCGACGCCGCGGGGGAAGGACCAGCCGGCGGTGATCCGCTGGGTCTGGCGGGTGCCGAAGAGGTCGCTGACCTGTTGGCTGCCGCTCTTCAGCGTGTGGAAGGCGGCGGCCTGCGCCGTGCCGTTTCTCTCGCAGAGGACGCGGCCGCTGACATGGCCGCCGGGGAACCAGTCACCCTGCGTCTGCCACGCCGGCCACAGTTCCAGCATCTCGGTGTAGGGGCTGAGCGGGGCGGCGTAGGTCAGGTGGTGGATATAGATATAGCGGCGGACACCGTCCTCCTCCGGCAATTCCACGGCCACATGGGTCATGGTCTGCTCCAGCGTATCATAGACACGGTAGACGTAGGTATAGTGGCGCTCCCCCTCTCCATCCACGTCGGTGATGGTACGGTCAAAGACCAGCGGACGGACCGGGTCGCTCATATAGTGGGTGGTGGTGATGGTGCGGTAGTCCGTATCGCTGTACAGGCGTTCCACCTGACGGTAGACCCTTACGGCACCGGCCATACGGGAGACCTCTTCGGCGGTCAGGTCATCGAGGACATAGGACGGAAAGCCCTTTGTCAGCAGCTGCTGGCGGATCGTCTCGTCCTGGGGCGCGTCATCGCGGGCATGCCAGTCCATGGGATACCGCTGCCCCAGGAATGCCGTCAGCAGCACCGCCGCCAGCAGCACACCCAGGCCGCCCCACAGCACCGCGGCATCCGGAAGGCGGACAGGGGCGGCGGTGATGGCGTAGCCGGTATCGGCCAGAGAACGGGACAATCTGACCATGCTGCGGAGCAGGAGGATGTAGAGCACCAGCATCGGCAGGACCAGCAGCCAGCCCTCCACGCCGATGAGCGCCAGGACCGTAAGGACAGCGTAGAACACCGCCATGGCACCGGCGGCGGTGGCCGCGGGCTTCTCCGCCCCGGCGGCGCGGGAGACACCCACCATACCCCGCCACAGGCAGACATACAGCACCTGCAGCAGGGCGATATTGACATAGGCCGGTGCAAGCCCCGTCTCCACAGGCAGGGCGGCGAGGACGATACACGCGCCGCGGACGGCCAGAGAGGCCAGAGAGAGGATATAGCACCAGCGGAGGGGCGTGTTTTCGCGCCGCAGCGTACAGAAGCCCAGCACCAGCAGCAGGCCGCCGACGGCGGGCAGGATCACATCCAGATACAGGAAATTCAGGGTAATGGTGATCAGACCCAGACCCCAGAGCACCCGGGTCATGGCCATGCTCCAGGGATTGATCTCGCCGGCGGCGGGCGGCGGCAGGGCGGCGGCATCCTCACGGAGCAGATCGTCAAAGCGGCGTTCGTCAGTCATAGAGATCACCTCCCAGCTGTTGGCGCAGGGTCTGCCGCAGGCGATACAAGCGGCCCTCCACCGCGCGCTCCGTCAGGCCCAGCTCGGCGGCCATCTGGGCTGTGGACTGGCAGTAGTAATACTTCCGGTAGAACAGCTCCCGCTCGTACACCGGCAGGCCCGCGATAGCCGCCCGCAGCTTCGCCTGCCGCTCGCGGCGGAGCACCTCGTCCTCGGCGCTGCCGTCCCCGTGGGGCACGGTGTCCTCCAGCGGGGCGTCCTCCGTTCCCTTGGCGCGGGCGCGGTTCAGGGCGGCGTTGCGGGTCAGGGCGGTCAGCCAGCCGTTCAGGCTGCCCTTTGCCCCGTCGAAGCTCCCCGCCCCCTGCCAGATGCGCAGGGATATGTCCGCCAGGCACTCCTCCCTGTCCCGCTCATCCGAGAGGATGGGACGCAGGATATAGAGGAACAGCGGCGTGAAACGCCGCAGCAGCGCCTGCAGGGCTGCCTCGTCACCGCCGGCGATGCTCGCCATCAGTTGTCTGTCGTCCACGCGCTCCCTCCTCCCTGTGGTTTCTTCTGTATGATACACTATTTTACCAGAAATCCCACGGAGAAACAGCATAAAAAACAAGACCGGCGACGCCGGTCTTGTTTTTTATCACACAATTACTCAGTCACGAAGGGCAGCAGGGCGATCTGACGAGCGCGCTTGATGGCCTCGGTGAGCTGGCGCTGATGCATAGCGCAGGTGCCGGTGGTACGGCGGGGCAGGATCTTGGAGCGCTCGGAGATGAAGCGGCGCAGCTTAGCGGCGTCCTTGTAATCGATGCACTCGCACTTGTCCACGCAGAACTGGCAAACCTTCTTGCGGCGCTTGCCGGCACCGCGAACGGGTCTATTTTCGCGTTCCATAGCCATGGAAGTTTCCTCCTTTATAAAATGTCATGTGCCGGGGGCACATCAGAACGGCAGGTCGCCGTCCTCTTCATCGATCTCGGAAAATCCGGAGCCGCCTACGGGCGCAGCGTAGCCGCCGGCAGGAGCGGAGTAGCCGCCGTTATTGCCGCCGTAGCTGTTGTTGGCGTAATTGCCGCCGCTGCTGCCGTCGCTGTCGCGGCGGGAGTCGCCGAAGTAGACATTGTCGGCCACGACCTCGGCGCTGCGGCGGTTGTTGCCCTCCTTGTCCTGCCAGGCGCGGATCTGGAGCCGGCCCTCTACCACGGCCATACGGCCCTTGGTAAAGTACTTGGCCACGAACTCCGCGGTGGCGCGCCAGGCGACCACATCGATGAAGTCCGTCTCCTTCTCGCCGGACTGTGTCTTGTAATCACGATCCACAGCCAGAGAGAAGCTGGTGACGGGGGTACCGGACTGCGTACGGCGCAGCTCCGGGTCACGGGTCAGGCGACCCATGATAAAGATCTTGTTCAGCATTGCTGTACTCCCTTACTCGCCCTTGCAGACGATCATGGAACGCATGATACCCTCGGTAATGCCCAGGATACGATCCAGCTCACGGGGGAATTCCGGCGCGCTGGTGAAGGACATCAGGACATAATAGCCTTCGGTCTTGTAGTCGATCGCGTAAGCGAGACGACGCTTGCCCCACTCGTCAACAACGACGTTGGAAGCATGCTGTTCAGCCAGAGTCTGGAACTTTGCCACGATAGCGGCAACAGCCTCCTCACCCTGTGCAGGGTCGATAATGTAAACGACCTCATAGTTGGCGGAAATCTTAGCCATACTTTTGCACCTCCTTTTGGACTTATGGCCCCTATTCTCCGATAGGAGCAAGGATTGCCCACGCATTGCCATAATACGCAAGCCTAATTATTTTACCATCTTCCCGGTAAAAGTCAATCTTTTTTTGCAATTCCTTGAAATATTTCGTTTTCTCCAGTGCTTTCAGCAGCAAAAGGCCCAAAACGTAGCACACCACCGCCTCGCTGACGGCCAGCGAGCAGGCGTTGTACCAGAAGGCTGCCATGAACGCCCTGGTGAATCCGGTCTGTTCAAAGGCCAGCAATCCGCCCACCAGCACCATGTTGACGATCACCGGCGGCAGGGGCGCCAGATACCGGCTGCGGCACCGGGAGGTGAGCCATGCGGCGATCAGCGTGGCCAGCGAGCCGATGATGATATCCAGCAGACCGTAGGGGCTGAACAGGTTGGCGATGAGGCAGCCCACGAACAATCCGCCCACCGCCTCCGGAAACAGGAACGGCGTGACGCACAGCGCCTCGGAAAACCGGAACTGGATGGGGCCGAAGGTCAGCCCGAATACCGAGCCGAAGATGGCCATGACGGCGTAGGCCGCGCCGATCATGCCGGAGACGGCCAGTCTGCGTGTGGTGAGATTCTTCATTCCGTTACCTCCAGCACCAGGATCAGATCGCCCTCAACGCTGTACAGGGCCATCACCGTTTTGCCCAGCTCCTGCGCCTGCTGTTCGGTCAGGTCATAGGTGTAGCTGCTGTTTTCCGCCGCCGTGGGCTGAATGCCCATCTCGTCCAGCGCCGCCTTGGCATCGTCGGCGTCCTGTCCCACCAGCGTGATCTTCCCCTGATCGGCGTCGATCAGGGGAAGATCATCCGCGCCGTTTTTGGCGTCCTCGGTGACCTTCTGCTGGCTGTCGGCAGGTTCCCGGTCGCCGCTGGGTGCGCCGCTGGTCATGTACTCGTTGTCGTAGGCGCCGTCGTCGGCAGTCATATCCATCATGGGGGCGGCGTTGTCCGCGCCGGCCTCGATGCTGCCGTGAGGCATCACCAGCGGGATCGCTGCGGCGATGACGGCGCAGGCCGCCACTGCCGCCAGGATCTTCTTATAGGGACGGTTTTTCGCTTTCTCCTGCGGGGTGCGGCGCACCTGCTCCATGAGCCGCTCCGCAAAGTCGCCGGAGGGCGCGGCGTCAGATGCCAAAGCGTCTCGCAGAAGCTCGTCAAACCCGTCGTTTTCCCATTCATTGTGTTTCATGGCCGCGCCTCCTTTCCTTGTGTTTCTGTATGTATGACGCTGGGTGAGCCGAAAAGGTTCCCGCTTTTTGACAAAATGTCTTTTAACTGTGCTTTGGCCCGGTTCAGCCGGGATTTCACCGTACCGGAGGGCAGCTTCAGCGCCGCGCCGATCTCCTCATAGCTGAGATCCTCCAGAAAGCGCAGCACCACGATCTGCCGGTACTCCGGCGTCAGCTGCAGGATAGCGTCCCGCACCGCCTCCTGCGTCTCCCGCCGCTCCGCCTGCTGCTGAGGGCCGGGCGCGGGGTCGGGCGCGCTGACCTCGGTAATGTCCTCGGCGGCGATCTGCCGCTTCTCCCGCCGCATCAGGTCGATGGCGGCGTGGGTGGTCAGCTGATAGAGCCACGTGGAGAACCGGCTGTCGCCCCGGAAGTTGGGCAGCCCCTTCCACGCGGCCAGAAAAGCCTCCTGCGCCGCCTCGTCCGCGTCGGCGGCGTTGCCGCACATCCGCAGAGCGATGCGGTACACCTGCTCCCGATAGGTCTCCACCAGCTGTTCAAAGGCTCCGGCGTCTCCCCGCCGTGCCCGCGCGATGATGTTTTCCTGATCCTTCATTTCAAATCCCTCTTGATGCCCGCCGTTACGCGGTACACGTCCTCCATGGTGTTCATCCGAACGATCTGATCCTTATAATAGTTGGCGTGGGGCACGCCCTTGAGATACCACGCGTAGTGCCGCCGCGCCTCCAGAATGGCGATGTGCTCGCCCTTGTCCTCGCGGGCCAGCTCGATCTGCCGCACCGCCAGGTCGCACCGCTCCGCAAGCGGCGGCAGCGGCGGGATGGGCTTTCCCTCCAGCGCGGCGGCGCACTGCTGAAAGAGCCACGGGTTGCCGAAGCAGCCCCGGCCGATCATGGCCATGTCCGCCCCGGTGAACTGCAAGATCCGCAGGCAGTCCTCCGCCGAGAACACGTCGCCGTTGGCGATGACGGGGATGGAGACGGCTTCTTTTACCTCCCGGATGGTCACCCAGTCGGCCTGGCCGCCGTACATCTGGGCGCGGGTGCGGCCGTGAACGGCCAGCGCCGCCACCCCGGCCTGCTCCAGTATTTTCGCCAGCTCCACGGCGTTGATGCTGCCCTTGTCCCAGCCCCGGCGCATCTTCACCGTTACAGGGACGGGGCTGGCCTTCACCACCGCCTCGGCGATGCGTCCGGCCTTCTCCGGGTCTTTCATCAGCGCCGAGCCGTCACCGTTGGACACCACCTTGCCCACCGGGCAGCCCATGTTGATGTCAATGACCTCCGCGCCGGACACCTCCGCGGCGATCACCGCCGCCTCGGCCATGCAGGCGATATCGCTGCCGAAGATCTGCGCCGCCGCCGGATGCTCGTTGGGGGCCATTTTCAGCAGCGTGCGGCTTTTTTTATCCTGATAGCACAGCGCCTTGGCGCTGACCAGCTCCGTGCAGGAGTAGCCCGCGCCCAGCTCGCGGCAGATCTGACGGAACGCCATGTCCGTCACCCCCGCCATGGGAGCCAGCGCCAAGCAGGAGGCTACCTCCACATTTCCGATCCTCATAGGGTCATATCCTCCGGAAATTTTCATATAATCTATAGCGTAGTCTATAACGTGTCCGCACATTATAACACATCCCTTTCCGGAAGAAAAGGGGGTAAAAAAAGAGAGCGGGCGCAAAGCGTCCGCCCCAAAAAAGAGGAGAAATGTGGAAAGAAAGTAAGCAAGTATTGTGCGCGGCGCAAATCGCGCAGTCTGTCATTGCGAACCAGCGACAGAAGTCGCTGTTGTGGGGGGCAGCCTGAGCGCCGACGCAGGAAATCCGTCCTTGTCCCCCTCTGTGAGGGGGCTGTCGAGCGCAAGCGAGACTGGGGGAGAGAACAAAAATCTTAAATTCTCTCCCTCCGTCGGGGCGTTAAGAAAATATGCCGGTGGCATGTTTTTAGCCCCGATCTCGGCGGCTGTGCCGCCGTAGCTGACACCTCCCTCACAGAGGGAGGCTATGGGCAACTTCTCACAGCAGTGCCACGGCGGCCCAGACGGCCCCGATCACGGCGCTGCCCGCCGCCATCCACAGCGGCGGTGTCATGCGGAAGCTGCGCTGTGGTATGCCGTGGGTACGGGCATAGCTTCTGGCCACGCGGACGGCCTGATCCACCAGCTGCTGCTGGCTGACCCCCGCCCCGTCGCCGCTGAGAATAAAAATCGCCTGTTCAAAAACCTGCGGGTCGGGGCTGTCCACCACAATGACCCGGCGGGAAACACCTTTTACCAAAACCATGCCCTCCTTGCGCGTTGTTATGGAAAAAGTATGTCCCGCGAGGCGGGGCGTTATACCCGTTTTGCCGCCGGTTTCTCAGATTTTTCAAGCCGCAGCGCCAGCGCCGCGCAGTCGTCCTTCAGGCCGCCGTGGCGGCGGGAATCCGCCAGGATCAGCTGGGCCAGCTCCTGACTGTCGCCGCCCGGCCACGAGGCCAGCAGCTCCCGCAGCCAGTCGTCTCCCTCGCTGGTAACGCCGTCGCTGACCATTACCAGCACGCTGCCCGGCTCCAGATGGATGCCGGTAGCCTCCGGCGGCTGGCGGGTATCCTGCAAGCCGGCAGGCAGACTGCCGCCCTCCAGCCGCGTCACCGTGCCGCCCCGCTTCACGTAGGAGGCCGCCGCGCCGTATTTGTACAGCGTGGCCGCACCGGTACGGCGATCCAGCGCCAGCAGGTCGATGGTGGTAAAGCCGCCGCCCTCCTGACAGCGCAGCGTCAGCGCCGTGTTGAGGGTTTTCAGCGCCGAGGCGGGCTGGATGCCCGCCTTGAGGAACTGTCGCAGCAGCCGCACCGTCATGGCGCTTTCGGCGTGAGCCTCCGCGCCGCTGCCCATGCCGTCGGACAGCAGCATATACAGCATGGCACCGGCGGTGAACACCGCCAGCTGGTCGCCGCAAGCGCTCT
>OLVY01001070.1_pt1 | contig 18367 bp, 16 predicted proteins | sample 1674261 | NCBI WGS metagenome assembly OLVY01 (sample SAMEA103958155, study PRJEB25191) | human gut metagenome | biome: human-associated habitat [ENVO:00009003]; feature: intestine environment [ENVO:2100002]; material: feces | place: Germany | collected 2013/2015
CTTTAAGGCCCCGAAGGGGCCGCTCTTTGGCTCCCCCTTTCCCCCCTTCTGCCCGCAGGCGTTTTTGTGGGAACAGATTTTTGATAATTTTTCTTCTGGAGGTGATTCTATGGCTACGGATCAGCAGGCCGCTATGGAGCAGCTGCGGGCGTTGTATCGGGAAAAAAATGAGCATTTGGAGAAGTTCCTGGAGCCGGTCACGCCTTTTGAGTTTTACCGGGAGATCTTCCCCGTGGGCAGCTTTGAGCGGAAGGGCCATTTTGAGGACGAAAAGGGCAACGGGATCGCGGTGACGGTGCCGCCAAAAGCCGCAGGGATTGCCTTGGAGATCCAGGAGGAAGGCAAGGCCAAACGCTACACCATCACCGATGAACTGTCGGAGCTGTCGGAGGTCTACGATACGGACTTTACCATCATGTCCCCTCTGTCCTACTTCGGTCGGCGTCGGTGCGGCAAGAATGCCCGGTATCTCTATGCCCTGGTCTTTGACCTGGATGGGGTGGGGATGCCCCAGCTCCGGGACACGCTGCACCAGATGAATAAGGATATTTTGCCCCAGGCAACCTTTGTCGTAAACAGCGGGACGGGGCTTCACCTGTATTATGTCCTGGAGGAGCCTATCCCCATGTACCCGCACAACCAGAAATGCTTGAAGGAGCTGAAATATTCTCTCACCCGGCAGATCTGGAACAGGTACACCTCCACCATCAAGGAGCCGCAGATGCAGGGTATATTGCAGGGGTTCCGGGTGGTCGGCTCCGGCTCCAAGCTGGGTCGGGAGTACCCCGTAACGGCCTACCGGCTCGGCGGGAGGGTGACGCTGGAGAAGTTGCTGGAGTTTATCCCGGACAGTAACGGGGAGCAGCAGCGGCTTGAGGGGCTTATGAGAAAGAGCCGCCTGTCGCTGGCCGAGGCGAAGGAGAAGTATCCGGATTGGTATGAGCGGCGGATTGTCAAGAAGGAGCGGCGGGGCCGCTGGACGGTCAAGCGTGACCTTTACGACTGGTGGCTGCACCGGATCGGGGACGAGATCAGGGTGGGCCATCGGTTTTATGGCATTATGACGCTGGCGATCTATGCGAAGAAGTGTGGGATCAGTGAGGACGAGCTGCGCCGGGACGCTTTCTCCCTGCTGAAACCTTATGATGATATGAGCGTGGAGGACATCAACCGTTTTACGAAAGATGATGTGGTGTGCGCTCTGGAGATGTATAACGAGGACTATGTGACATTTCCCAGGGACGATATAGCGAAGATCTCTGGGCTGACTATGCCTGTCAATAAGCGGAATTGGCGCAAGCAGGAAGAACATTTACAATTTGCGCGTGGTGTTCGAGAGGTTAAGGGAAAACTTGGTGAGACTGTTGCTGGCGGTGGCCGTCCATCGGCCCAGGATCGGGTGTATGAGTGGCGGCAGCAGCACCCAGAGGGCCGCAAGGCCGACTGCCACCGGGACACGGGCCTTGATCCCAAAACGATCCGCAAGTGGTGGGATAATGCGCCCCCGACTGTGCGTGTCCAGGATGGGCATATCACGGTGCGTGTGACACCCTCCCAGGCGGTGAGTGATCTGCTGGTGGAGGCTTTGGGACGGGGTAAGGATTAGGGGCTGTTTTCGGCCCTGGAGCGGCCCAGGAAGGCTTTTCCGGCTCTCTGAGGGTAAAGATACCACCCCCTCTCTACTGCGCCCGGAAAGCCGCATAAATCAAGGCTTTTTTACCCTCTAAATGTCCACACACCAGGGGTAACGGCATTTACAGAAAGGTAAAGAAAAATACTTGATTTTTTCTTCCTTTCTGCATATACTATGAGTAGGAAAGGAGTGTTCGATATGGCACACACGGTCAATGTAAATATCAAGATGGATGAAGATGTCAAAAAGAGAATGGAACGGGCCTGTGCCGAGATGGGCCTTTCCATGAGCGCGGCCTTTACGATGTTCGCAAAGAAGGTCGGCAGAGAATACCGCATACCGTTTGAGGTTTCGGCTGATCCGTTCTATTCGGAAAGTAACCTTCGGCACCTGGAGAGCGTTATGCAGGATGTTAAAACTGGCAAGGCCCATTTTGCCGAGCATGACTTGATCGAGGTGGACTGATGAGGTTGCTGTGGGAGGATCGGGCGTGGAGCGAGTATCTGTACTGGCAGACGCAGGACAAAAAGACGCTGAAACGGATAAACGCACTGATTAAGGATATTCAGAGAAGCCCCTATGAGGGGATCGGTAAGCCGGAGCCGCTGCGGGCTAATCTGAGCGGCTGGTGGAGCCGCCGCATTGACGAAACCAATCGCATTGTTTACTATGAGCAGAGCGGGGTGATTTATATTATCTCCTGCCTGGGTCACTATGACGATTGAGAAAGGAAGGGCCGGTTATGAGTTGGGATAAAGAGAGGATCGCGCAGCTGCAGCTCCCTGATCCGGCGGACGATGATCCGCACCCCCGTCTGCTTCTGGAGGGAGAAGGCATACACGCCGGGCAGGGCTTTACGGCTCTGTTTCCTGATGGGTGGCATGACATTACCCTGGAAGTAGCCTGGGAGCCGGAAGGCCCCGGCTGCTGGTACATATCTACGCCTGGTTTTAAGGGCGTGTGTCCTGTCGGCCTGTTCGTAAAGGTATGAAAACGATCCGGCAGATAGCTGACGAGATAGGGGTATCAAAGCAAGCTGTTTTCAAAAAAATTAAGCGTGAACCACTGTCAACCAGTTTACAGGGGTTGACGGCAACGGTTGACGGTAGGTTGATGGTAGAGGTTGACGGCGAAAAGCTGATAAAACAGGCGTTTTCTGAAATTGCACCGTCAACCACCGACAACCAGTTGACGGGCGCGGTTGACGGTTTGGTTGACGCGCCGTCAACCAAAAATGCAGAAAAAACAGCAGAGGTTGATGGTGTGATTTCTGTTTTACAGGCCACCATCGACACGCTGCAGGGGCAGCTTGAAGTGAAAGACCGGCAGATCGAGCAGCAGGCCCAGACCATTACCCGGCTTACTGACGCGCTGGCCGCCGCCCAGCAGACAGCGGCAGCGGCCCAGGCCCTACACGCGGGGACAATCCAGCAGCAGCTTATTACCGGGGAGGCTGGAACGGATCAGCAGGAACCGGAACAGAAAAAAAGCTGGTTTTCAAAAATTTTTGGTGGCAGATAGGAAACAAAAGGATATTTTTTTCGTCACTACAAGTTAAGAAAGGCGGTGTGATACAGTGAAAAAGATTGCTCTTGTTTTGGTGGCGGCTATGGTTTTGGTATTCACTGGTTGCGAAAAAAAGGAAACTATTTCAATGCCTTTTGATGTTGCTGATGTGAATAATATCGAGATGTATCGCAATGTTGTGCCAAACTCCGCTGAAAAGCAAGTCATTACAAAAACCGATGATATAGAGGATATTTATTTTCTGTTTTCGGGATTGGAGGTAAGCGATAAAAAAACGGAGCCTGTTGCTGGAGGGACAGTAACAAGTTTTCGGTTTAATCTCTCAAATGATACAAGTTATGAGATTATCTACTGTGCAGAAGCAGTAAAGTCAGGCAGACTGAAACTTCCAGAGGAGAAACTGGATTATTTTACAGCAGCTGATATTGAATCTTATTGGGACAACTACCAATATGAGATTGTTCCTGTAAGTGAGAATGAACTGCCGGGACAGGAAGAAACGCAAGAATGGGATAAAATCCCTATGGTAATGGTGGATGGCAAACTCTACTATGATACGGGGAAAGAAAGTACCATAAGTGGCCGTTGCGGGGTAATGGACGGGGAAATCACTTCATCGGTTGATGGCTCTGAGATACCGACAAAGGATAACCAATCTAATTTTGGAACAGGATTTGAATATCAATACGGGGCCGACAATACCATAGAGATTTTTATGAACGAGAAATGGATCGTTTTTGAGCAAAGAGAAGGAGCCGGAAATCAAGTCCGATATGGTGATCGGATGGTAGATGCGGAGGGCCTTTCCAAAGAAACGCTTGAATGGCTGGATTGGTATAATAGCTTGCCGGAAGAACAACAGTTAGCTGTAAGTGCTGTGCCGCCAGATTTGCTTGAAGAAAGCGGTCTTGGTGAGAACGCTGCCTGCGAGGTCACATGGGTGTTTGAAGATGTGGCTGAGGGGGAGGATATCACTCCTGAGCAGGAAAAGCGTATAAGCGACATTGTCACACGTCGCTGTGAGGGCTATCCTTTGCAGTATCTCCTTGGACAGTGGGAGTTTTATGGTCTGCCTTTCAAGGTGGGCGAGGGCGTGCTGATACCACGTCAGGACACGGAAACTATTGTTGACACGGCTTTGAAGATGTTTGTAGGCAAGAAGGATATCACTGTTATAGACCTTTGTTCAGGCTCGGGGTGCATTGGTATCACCCTTGAAAGAAAGCTTGACTGCGGTCGGGCAGTGTGTGTGGAGAAGTCTGAAAAGGCGGCAGAGTATCTTCGTGAGAATATAAGTCTGAACGGCTCGGGGGCTGAGATAGTCATGGGCGACGTTACAGATGAAAAGCTTGTGGAGGATATGCCTGAGGCTGACCTTATAGTGTGCAATCCCCCTTATCTCACAACAGAGGACATGGACGCTTTACAGCGTGAGGTCACTTTTGAGCCTGCGGAAGCTCTTTTCGGCGGTGAGGACGGCTTGGACTTCTATCGTGAGATAGTTCGCAAGTGGAAGAAAAAGCTTAAAAGCGGCGGCGTTATGCTCTTTGAGATCGGTATCGGTCAGGAGGACGAGGTAATGCGGCTGATGATACAGCACGGCTTTAAGAACGTGAGATGCAGGAAAGACTTGTGCGGTGTTTACCGCTGTGTTTCGGGCATTTATGAGAAATAGTACGAAAATTTGTACAGATAGATAAATTGCGGTTACTGTACAGACAAATGGACAGTTAGTGTGATATGATATAGATACGGATAAAACACCGATAAGATAGGGAGGTCATATAAAATGGCGATAGACAAGAAGAAAAAAGAAGCCGTTAAGACGGTAGTAAAAATAACAGACGCAGAGGAAAAGAAAAAGGCTCTTGACACAGCGATAGCATATATTGAAAAGCAGTTCGGCAAGGGTGCGATCATGAAGCTTGGCGAGGCTAAGGCTATGGATATCGAGGCTATACCGACAGGCTCAATGACACTTGATATGGCGCTTGGTATTGGAGGAGTGCCGAGAGGAAGAATTATTGAGATATACGGACCTGAGTCATCAGGTAAGACAACGGTCGCACTTCATGTTATCGCAGAAACGCAGAAAATGGGCGGCGAGGTAGCTTTTATCGACGTTGAGCATGCTCTTGACCCTGTTTATGCAGGTCAGCTTGGCGTTGATATCGACAATATGCTTGTTTCTCAGCCTGACAGTGGTGAGCAGGCTTTGGAGATAGCTGAGGCTCTGGCTCGTTCCGGTGCTATCGACTGTATCGTTATCGACTCTGTTGCGGCTATGGTAACAAAATCTGAGATAGACGGCGAAATGGGCGACACTCACGTTGGTCAGCTTGCAAGACTTATGTCTCAGGCTATGAGAAAGCTCACATCTGTTATCGCAAAGTCCAATACAACGGCTATATTTATCAATCAGGTCCGTGAGAAGATAGGTGTTATGTACGGAAACCCTGAAACTACTCCAGGCGGACGTGCACTGAAATTCTATGCGTCTGTAAGAATAGAGGTCAGACGTGGAGAGCAGATAAAGAACGGCTCTGAGGTCATTGGTAACAGAACAAAGTGCAAGGTGGTAAAGAATAAGGTAGCGCCTCCGTTCAAGGAATGCGAGTTCGATATCATGTACGGCAAGGGTATCTCCCGTGTGGGCGAGGTTCTTGACATGGCGGTTGATCTTGATGTGGTGAAGAAGGGCGGAGCTTGGTTCAGTTACAACGATATGAAGCTTGGTCAGGGACGTGACAACGCTAAGGAGTTCCTGCTGAACAATCCTGATATCATGGACGAGATAGAAGCCAAGATAAAGGAACATCAGGCGGAGCTTGTGCTTGCGGCGCAGAAAGATAAAAAGGCCAAGAAGCTTGAAGAAAAGGCTAACGCAGGTGCGGCGGCTCAGAGTGCAAATGAGGATATGGCTGCTGATAAGCCTGAGAAGAAGATACGCAAGGCGGCAAGCGACAAGTCTGTTGTGGCAAAGCCTGAGGAGGACTTTGAGGAGTTCGCTCCTGTGGACATAAGCGAGCTTGGTGACTGATAAATGCTTAAAATAACGGGCGTTTCAAAATACAAGGGCAGCACATACATGATAGAGTTTGAGGAGGGCGAAACGGCTTTTCTCAACTACGAGATAGTGTCTGCCTATGGTCTGAGAGCAGGGCTTGATATGCCTGAGTCTGCTTGGGAGAAGATAGTTTTTGACAACGAGTTCAGAAAGGCTAAGGAAAGGGCTTTGTATCTCCTTGATTACAGGGACTATTCCTATGTGGAGCTTTACAAGAAGCTTGAAAAGAATTACAGCGAGGAGATATGCGACGCTGTAATGGATAAGATGCTGGAGCTTGGGACGGTCAATGACAGGCGGTATGCTCAGGGGCTTGCGAGGACTTATGTGGAAGTGCGTAAATACGGATATTACCGTGCTTATCAGCAGATGAGACAGAAGGGGCTTACGAAGCCTATAATAGAGGAGGCTCTTGAGGAATACAGCGAGGGTACATACGAGCGGCTGTATGAGCTTGTGGAGCGAAAGTATCTCAGATATCTTGACGGAGAAAAGGGTGACATAAAGGTAAAAAACGCCCTTGTGCGTTTGGGGTATTCATACGACATAATAAAAGAGGTGCTTGCTGACATAAAACAGGAGTACGGCGACGAATAAAGGAGCAAAGAATGAAAAAGATCATTTTTGCGGCGGCTATACTGAGTGCGGGGATCATGACAGGCTGTTCGCTGAGCTTTGACGGCACAGATAACTCTCAGCCTGCGGAAAATGTTCAGGGCAGTGAGAACGCTGTGACAACGCAGGGAACTGATACGGAAAGCGAAGAAGCCGCTGACCCGCTTGAAGAGGCAAAGGACGTTGCGGCAATGTATCTTAAAGCCGCAAACGCTGAGTTTGACCAATCAATGGTTAAGCTTATGACGGACGATTATGCCGCTGACTATGAATATATGAAAAAGAACATGGGCGGCGACAATGAATACGGTGAGGACGAGCAGATAAGCGGAGTAAGATATAGCTTTGACAAGGATAAGTGCGGCTTTATCGACAAGGTGAACATCTCGGAGGAGTATTCAAAGGCGGCGGAGCTTTATGTGACCATAGCTTATGACAGCTCTGAGGGAGAGGTCACGTCATCGCAGTATATTCTTATGGTGCTTGACAAGGACAATGATTGGAAAGTTTGCTTTGCAGGCTCTAAGGCGCAGGCTTACGCAGACGGAATTATAACTGACGAAAACTCGGAAAAGGCAGAGGCTAACGCTCAGGCGGTATATGAGGCGGCAGAAAAGGCAGTCACGGAGCTTTCAAAAGACAAGAGCTACAAGTTTGAGTACATGAACTACATTTCCACAGAAACGGATAAGTTCATAGAAAAGATAAAGGAACAGCTTCCTGATGAGCTTAAAGATACATATTTCACTGTTTTTATTGATGAAGGAAAGCTTGATTATGTTGTTTGGTCGCAGGAAGCAGGGGCTGAGATAACGGTCACATATCCTGAGAAGAAAGACTGACGGCGCAAAAGTGCTTGACAAAATATATGGCGTGGTGTATGATATAGGTAACCACGAGATTGATTGTGTTCACAGTGACACACAAACGAAACCCCCGAAAGTTGCAGCTTTCGGGGATTTCTTTTGGGATCATGTCGGACTTACTTTCTGTATGCTTTTGACTTTGTGGAAATTTCATAAATATTTTGATTTTTGTCATACAATAGTGACTAAAAGGGCTTGACAAAACTGTGTAAAAGTGAGATAATAAGATAGATTATTGTGATACTTTATGCCGTCCGTTGGCGGTGTAGGATTGGAGATTTTTTCATGGCAACTAGAGTGGGAATGGTTTCTCTCGGATGTCCTAAAAATCAGGTGGACGCTGAGCATATGCTCTATGATCTGCGCAAAGAGGGTTTTCAGATAGTTTCTGACGCAGCCCTTTCTGATGTGGTCATTATAAATACCTGTGGATTTATCGAGTCGGCTAAACAGGAGGCTATAGACACTATACTTGAGTTCTGTACTCTCAAGCAGGAGGGCAGGATAAAGGCGGTAATAGCTACGGGCTGTCTTGCTGAAAGATACCGTGACGAAATGAAAAAGGAGATTCCTGAGCTTGACGCTGTTGTGGGAATAGGCTCTAACGGAAAAATTTGCGATATCATAAGAGAGATACTGCTGGATAAGCAGGCAGTCTGTTCTTATGGCGCAAAAACTGAGCTTTCAATGGAGGGCGGAAGAATTATTTCTACTGAGCCTTTCTATGCGTATATAAAGATAGCCGAAGGTTGCAGCAACAATTGCACTTACTGTGCTATCCCGTCTATAAGAGGAAAATACAGAAGCAGACGCATGGAGGATATCGTCAAGGAAGCCAGATGGCTGGCTGAGAACGGCGTGACGGAGCTTGTAGTTGTGGCGCAGGATACAACACGCTATGGCGAGGATATATACGGCAAGTCTATGCTTCCTGAATTGCTCACGGCACTTTGTGAGATAGACGGCTTCAAGTGGATAAGGACGCTTTATTGCTATCCTGAGAGGATAACGGACGAATTGCTGGACGTTATCGCTAAAGAGGACAAGCTTGTAAAGTATCTTGATATGCCTATACAGCACTGCGACAAGACCATACTTAAAAGAATGAACCGCCATGGGGACAGAGAGACCCTTACGGCGCTTATAAAGAAGATAAGAGAAAAGATACCGAACGTTACGCTGAGGACAACTCTTATTACAGGCTTCCCTGGGGAAACGGAAGAGCAGTTTGAAGAGCTTTGCGAGTTTGTAAAGGAAATTCGCTTTGAAAGGCTCGGCTGTTTTGCTTACTCGCCTGAGGAGGGTACGCCTGCGGAGAAGTTTGAAGATCAGGTGCCTTTAAAGGACAGAGAGCGCAGAGCGGAGATAATAATGGAAGAACAGATGATTATTTCCGACAGCCTTAATGAGGCTGCTCTCGACAGTGAAGTCGAGGTGGTTTGCGAGGGCTTTGACAGATATGCCGAGTGTTACTACGGCAGAAGTCAGGCGGACGCACCTGAGATAGACGGAAAGATATTCTTCCTGAGCGAGGATAAAGTTAGGGTCGGCGAGTATGTCAAGGTAAAAATTGACGATACTATGGATTATGACCTTATCGGCTCAAAAATGTAGATGAAAGGAACTTGATATGAACCTGCCAAATAAACTTACAGTGCTTAGAGTAATATTGATACCGTTTTTTCTGCTGTTCGTGCTGCTTTTCAAGATACCGCATCACATGGTGTTTGCGCTTATCGTGTTCGCTGCGGCTTCAATTACAGACTGGTTTGACGGTAAGATAGCAAGAAAGCACAATCTTGTTACAACATTCGGAAAGTTTCTTGACCCACTTGCAGACAAGCTTCTTGTTATGACGGCACTTATCTGCTTCACATTTGAACGTTGGATAGACCCTGTTGCAGTTGTGCTCATACTTGCAAGAGAGTTTATGGTAACGGGTCTTAGACTTGTTGTGGCAAGCGAGGGCGTTGTGGTCGCAGCAGGAATATGGGGCAAGCTGAAAACGGCTTTCACTATGGTTGCGCTTATTGCTATAATGGTTTTGCAGATCGTTAATCCTGCGGAAAAAGGAAGCCCTGATTTCACTTGGGGTACACCGATATTCCTTGTAAACGAGATACTCATTTGGATAGCTGTTGTGCTGACAGTCATTTCTGGTGCAGTTTATCTCAAGGGATACTGGAAGTATATAGATTCGGGCAAATAATGTGGCCTGCCGATGTGTTGCGGCATATGATAACTTAATATATAAATGCGTATCAGCAAGAGTAGCTGTGAGGTAATTTTCAGAGAGAAGCCGTTTGGTGCAAGGCTTCAAGGACTTTCAGTGAAGTGCGGCTGACAGCAGGGAGCGAACAACGGCGAAAGCTTAGTATTCCTCTCCGTAGGGTCTGCGTTAAAGATATTGAGCTGTACAAAATTTTGTACAGGAAATCGGAGTGGGACCGTAGATCATAATCTGCCTCCGGAGTGGTGAAACGCCATTCCGGAGGTTTTTTCTTAGAAAGGGAGAGATAGATATGACGATTTTGGAAAATATAAAGCATGATATTCAGACTATAAAGGACAGAGATCCTGCGGCAACTAGCACGCTGGAGATCCTCACATATTCGGGACTTCACGCTGTGGCTTTTTACAGGGTGTCGCACTGGTTCTATGTTCACAAGCACAAGGTCATCGCAAGATGTATCTCGCAGTTTGCAAGAATGTTGACAGGTATCGAGATACACCCAGGTGCTAAGATAGGCAAGGGTCTGCTTATCGACCACGGCTCGGGTGTTGTTATAGGTGAGACCGCTGAGATAGGCGATTACTGCCTGCTGTATCAGGGCTGTACCCTTGGCGGAACAGGTAAAGACCACGGTAAAAGACATCCGACCCTTGGAAACAATGTTATGGTAGGGTGCGGTGCAAAGGTGCTTGGACCATTCACTGTGGGGGACAATGCAAAGATAGCCGCAAATGCGGTAGTTCTTGAGCCTGTGCCTGCAAACTCAACGGCTGTGGGCGTGCCTGCAAGGATAGTTAAGCAGAACGGCAAGCGCACCTGCGACCTGGATCAGGTGCATATCCCTGATCCTGTGGCTCAGGAGCTTTGCCAGACAAGAATACAGATAGCTAAGCTGGAAAAGAGAGTGGCTGAGCTTGAAAAGATCGGAAAGAAAGAGCAGTAAAATATAAGGAAAGAGGTAAAGATAAATGAACATTTATAACACGCTTACTCACAAGATCGAAAAATTTGTACCAAACGAGCCGGGCAAGGTGTCAATGTATACCTGCGGTCCTACAGTTTATCACTATGCCCATATCGGCAATCTGAGAAGCTATATAATGGAGGACGTTTTGGAAAAGTATCTCCGCTATGACGGTTATGACGTAAAGAGAGTAATGAACATCACTGACGTTGGTCATCTTACTTCTGACGGCGATACAGGCGATGATAAAATGCTCAAGGGCGCAAAGCGTGAGCATAAGACTGTTATGGAGATCGCAAAATTCTACACCGACGCTTTCTTTGAGGACTGCAAGAAGCTAAATATCAAAAGACCTGACGTTGTTGAGCCTGCAACGGGCTGTATTGGTGATTTTATCAAGGTGATATCTGCTCTTATGGACAAGGGCTATGCTTATGAGGCAGGTGGAAACATCTATTTTGATACTTCAAAACTGAAAGAGTATTATGTTTTCCACAACTTTAATGAGGAAGATCTTGAGGTCGGCATTCGTGAGGGCGTTGAGGAGGACACAAACAAGCGCAACAAGGCTGACTTTGTACTGTGGTTCACAAAGTCTAAGTTCGACGATCAGGAGCTTAAGTGGGATTCCCCTTGGGGTGTGGGCTACCCTGGCTGGCATATCGAGTGTTCATGTATCTCCATGAAGCACCTTGGCGAAAGACTTGACATTCACTGCGGCGGTATCGACAACGCTTTCCCACACCACACAAACGAGATAGCACAGTCTGAGGCTTATCTTGGTCATAAGTGGTGCAACTACTGGTTCCATATACTGCACCTTAACACAAACAGCGGAAAGATGTCAAAGTCTAAGGGCGAGTTCCTTACTGTTTCACTGCTGGAGTCAAAGGGCTATGACCCACTGGTATACAGATTTTTCTGCTTGCAGTCACACTACAGAAAGTCACTTGTTTTCACATACGAAAACCTTGACAATGCAAAGACAGCATACAACAAGCTCACTGCAAGGATAGCACAGCTTATGGCTGACAAGAAGCCTGACGAGGTGGTGGAGCTTGCTGATTTTGAGAAGTTCAAGGGTAGCTTCAAGGCGGCGCTTGATGACGATATAAACACTTCAAATGCTATCACTGTTCTGTATGACGTTCTTAAAGCTGACACTAACAATGAAACAAAGCTTGCCCTTATCGAGGATTTTGACAAGGTGCTTTCACTTGGTCTGATAGAAGCTGCAAAGAAGCTCAGTGCTGACGGTGAAGAGGATATCCCTGAGGAGGTCAAGGTGCTTGTTGAGGAGCGTAAGGCTGCAAGAAAGGCAAAGGACTTTGCTAAGGCTGACGAGCTGAGAGATAAGATAGGCGAGCTTGGCTATATTGTTGAGGAAACAAGACAGGGCACAAAGATAAAGAAAAAGTAAAGGAGCGTTAAATGAGCAAAAATAAACAGGATCTGGGTCCATACCGCAGAAAACAGTTTCAGACGTATTTTCAGTTTTCACTTATAGCAATTTGCTTTGTTATAATCTTTGTTCTCTTTTACGCCTGCACTGGCAGCAACAAGAACGATATAGACTATACTGATGCAAAGGTGATACAGATGGACGAACCTGCCGATGACAGCCCTGTGGTGGTTTTTGAAACAAATAAGGGAACTTTCAAGGCTGTGCTTTTCCCTGATGAAGCACCGAACTATTGCAAGTTTTTCACTGGACTTGTGGAAAAGGGCTATTATGACGGCACTTATGTGAGCATGGTGCAGGACGGTGTGTATTTTATAGGCGGAACAAAGCAGGCTGACGGTCAGACAACTTCTGACACTGACACTACTACTATCGAGGCGGAGTATTCAAAAAACCTGTGGCCTTTAAAAGGTGCGCTTTGTGCATACACGCAGGAGCAAGGTCACTTGTTCAGCAAGAAGAAGGTTTCAAACAGCTATCTTCTTTTTGTTGATAACTATGATCTTACCGAGGAGGAGCAGGCGGAGCTTGACAGCAAGCTTGCAGACAGCAACAATATCCCTGAGGATATCACCGATGCTTTTGAGAAATATGGCGGTGTGCTGAATTTCTCTCAGCAGTATACTGTTTTCGGTCAGGTATATGACGGTATGGATATTTATGACGAGATATGCGGTGCTGATGTGGCTGACTCTGAGACGCTGAAGCCAAGGGAGGATATACAATTCACAAAGGTGTATATGTCTACCTACGGAGAGAATAAAAACAGCAATGCTTTTGCAGGCAGTGCGGATAGTTCTGAGGTTTCTGAGAGTGCGGTCGACAGTGCAGACACAAGCTCGGAGATTTAATTTAATCATATCAATTAAAGCGAACGGGTGGATGCCTGTTCGCTTTTTATATTCACTGAAAATTCATTATTTATTTGTTAAAATCAGAAGATTTTATACTTGATATAAGAATATGAAACACAAATGCTATTATATTAGACATGACGGCTTATATTGTAAATTACATTAATAACGTTAGCCGAGCCACAGTTCTTGACTTTATGAGCTTATTGTGGTAAACTTAAAACCAAGTCCATGTGTGAAAAAAATTCCGGCAGTGCCTGGCTTTTATGTGCGTTGAGCCGAGGGTTGAGCTTGCAATGGTGTTGGACGATATTAACGAAATTTTTTTAGTAACAGAATAGGCAGGAAAGTCCTGTCTTTAAAATAGGAGGAAATTTTATGAGCGAATACAAGATCTACTCATTGCATATGGGTAAGGCAAAATGTGCTGTTGATTTGGGCGATGGCTCTGAGCGTGGAGAGTATGTAAATCAGGATTACATTCTCAACAAAATGGGCAGACCACACAGAAGCATAAGCCTTATGTACTGCTACTATCCGCTGGATAAGGAGTTCCCTGGAAGAATTTCTGAGGTAATGAAAGACGAAGATGTTTCTTTTGCATGGGATTATCCATATGATGATTATTTCACATACAAGGGCGGTCTTGAGGGCAACACAGAGGGCGAGCCTTTTACATTCATGAGAGATGTAAGACGTCATGGACAGGACGTTACACTCACACTCACAGTTGACCCACACGTTTCAGACGAACAGCTTATCGCTATCGCAAATGACCTTAGACCTTTCGGCAGACTTCTTCTTAGAATAAACCATGAAGCTACAGGCAACTGGTTCTCATTCAACAAGAGATGCACTTATCAGGAAGTTGCTGATTTCTACTGCCGTTTCAATAAGATACTTAAGGAATATGCACCAAACGTTTCTACTATTCTTTGTATCGGTGGCATTGAAGATCTTAACAAGAACGAGATCGAAAAGGAAGCAGAGTTTTCACAGGCTGTCAAGGAGACAGACATCTGGTCTGTTGACAAGTACATGGCTCTTCACTGGGGTTGGCCTTATGACGTTGCTGAAAGAGGCGGCACAAGCCACAGCAGAAGCAAGGTCAAGGACATATACAATATGACAAAGCGTTCTTTTGAGAGATTCAAGGAGATAAACGGAGGCGTTACAAAGCCAATGGTAATGAGCGAGTTCAACGCTGACGGTGATGTTACAGGTCCATACGATCAGGCAGCAATGGTAAAGGAATTCTGCGATATGCTCAAGGCTGACGGCGAGGACTGGTTCTCAGGATTTACTTTCTATCAGTTCAGAGACAGAGGACGTCTTGGTCTTGAGATTCAGGATCCTAACTATGCTGACTGCGGTATCGAGCAGCCTGTTATGAAGACATACAAGGAAATAATCCACGATGATTTCTTCAAGCCTGCAATGACAAGAGGCGACGAGGTTACACTGCCATGCACGCTTCGTTGGGGCGGTTCTGAGGACGCTGAGGGTCTTGAGATCCCTCTCCACTTTGAAAAGAATCCACATTTCTGCGAGGTTACATTTGATGATGATTCAAACATCATGATGGAGATAAACGGCAAGTGGTTCTATAAGTCACCTGAGGCAAAGACAATCGACCTTATGGCAGCTTTCTTTGAGAAGCCGCTGGAGGGTGAGGCTGATCTTACTCTCAGACTTTTTGCTCCTCCTGCAAGCGGTGAGAATGATCTGTCTATTGAGGACGGACTTATGAACAGCTACACAGAGATCAAGAAGCTTCCTAATATCCGTATCAGATTTGAGCCAGTTGAGCTTTAATTTCAGACATAATTTAAGGGACGGTTTTTCCGTCCCTTTTTGTGTGATATTTCGGCTTATATAAACGAGTGTAGGTAAACGGGCGAACAGTGTTCGCCCCTACAATAAAAAGCCGTTTACTGTACAAAAATTCGTACATTAAACGGCTTTTTTTGGTTATTTATCACACGGTGCTTGTCTTGACATTATCTGCATTGCGGCTTTTAGACCGTCAACGGCGGCGGACATTATGCCGCCTGCATAGCCTGCACCCTCGCCACAGGGATAGAGATTTTCCACTGAGAGAGATACCATATCTGCGTTTCGTGTAATGCGAACAGGGGAGCTTGTACGGGTTTCAGGTGCGGTAAGCATTGCACCTTTATCGCCGAAGCATTTCATTTTTCGTGAGAAATTCTGCAAGCCGCCCTCCAGCATATCTGTCACGAATTTAGGGAATACATCACGAAGCTCTGTCGCCTTACAGCCAAGTGCGTAGGTGGGTGAAACTGTGCCTGCTATTTCAGGCTTGCCATCAAGAAATCCGCCAACTGTCGTGCCTGCGCCTTTATATGAGCCTGTGAGAGTATAAGCTTTTTGCTCTATAGACCGTGCGAAAGCCACTCCGTCAAGTGGGCAGTGGCCAAAGTCGTCAGGGGTAACAGCCACGACAACTGCAGCGTTTGCGTTTTCACCGTCACGGGCAAACTCGCTCATGCCATTTGTGACAGTGCCTCCGCTTTCAGAAGCTGACGGCACAACTGTGCCGCCTGGACACATACAAAAAGTGTAAACACCTCTGCCGTTTTTATCACGCCATGAAAGCTGATATTCACCCTTTGGAAGCAGTGGATTGCCTGCATGGTCACCGTATAAGCTTTCGTCAACAGCCGCCTGCTTATGTTCTATTCTTGCGCCAACAGAGAACGGCTTAGGCTCTAAAAAGATGTTTTTGCACTGCAAAAGCTCAAAAGTATCCCTTGCGGAATGACCGATAGCAAGTATAACGGCAGACACTTTTTCGTTCTTGTCACCTGCTGATATAGTATGCACTTTGCCGTTAGCAACAGCCAGATCAGTGAGGGCAGTGTCAAATCTTACCTCGCCCCCAAGCTCTATTATCCTTTTTCGGATAGCCGTGACGATATTTCGCAGATTGTCAGTGCCGATATGCGGTTTAGCTTTTGTGAGTATCTCTTTCGGCGCACCGAAATCCACGAAGCGTTCAAGAACGTATCTGCAAAGAGGGTCTTTTATTCGTGTGGTGAGCTTGCCGTCAGAAAATGTGCCTGCACCACCTTCACCGAATTGCACGTTGCAATTGGTGTCAAGCTCGCCTGTGAGCCAGAATTTCTGTACCGATGCAGTGCGTTTTTCCATTGAGCTGCCACGCTCTAAAATAATCGGTCTATATCCCTGCTCGGCAAGGGCAAGCCCTGCGAACATTCCTGCTGGTCCAAATCCTGCAATGACAACTTTGCCCTCTGCTTTTTCTGTGGATATGACAGGCTTGTAAACACTGCGCTCAACATAGGTCAGGGAAGTGTTCTTCTCACAAAGCTTCTTTTCAAGGTCGGCACTGTCAAGTGTCACGAAAACTGAGTGGACAAAGTGAATGTCGTTGCGCTTTCGTGCATCAAGAGAGCTTTTGTGTATCTCGCAGTCTATGGCGTGCTTTGAGGCACTGCCTAGCTTTTTCAGAGCGGTGGAGATAACTTCCTGCTCTGTTGCGTTAAGGGGGGAACTTATTTGATTTACTATTATTGGCATATATCCTCCTGCGTTTTTACCGAAAAATCGGGACGAATAGATCGTCCCGATAAAATTCTATTAGTCTGAAACAACTATCTGTATCTCGTTTTTGCCGAAACCCCAAACGTTGTTGTAGGTCGGTGAATAGATTATAGCCTCTCGAGCATAAGAACCAGAGTCAATTATGTCGCTGAGATTGACCTCAGCGTATAAGTCGCTGTCTTTAAGATTGTTTATCACATCTTCAGGACCGTAGACCTTGACGTTTGTGAGCTTTTTGGTTTCTATCTCAGTGGACTTGCCTGACGGCTTGCCCATTGCGATGATATGGTCTGATGTTATGGTGAACTCTTTCGAGGTGTATCCCTCTGAGTCAAAGGATACACGAACGTTTTCGTCGCCATTCATATTGATCTCACCTGAGTTAAGAGGGATCTTGAAGCTGAACACCTTTGCAAGGTTTATCTCTGAAAGGTTTATGGAGCCTATAGTGAGCGTTTCTGTATCTGAGTCGTCAAGATTTGGCGATACCACAGATATCTCTTCCTCGGAAAGCTTCAGCGGCAGGGAGTTGACATCAAAATTATCCGCACAATTAGAGATATCTACCTTTAGCTTTGCTGTCTTTTTCTTGTAGATAACAAAATTCACATCGACAGACTTCGTATCCTTGACTTCTATTTTAGATGGATCAACAACGTTGTCGTCATCGTCATAGAATACAATATCCTGTGTGTTGATAGTCGTGTCCTCGGATATTTTCTTTGATTTTGAGATCTGTGCCACTGCTTTGCTTATGTTGTCAAGGTCATTTTTCGGACCTTCAACTGTTATCTCGCTTGGCGATGTGGTAGTTTCTTTAAGGATATAGCCCTCCTCAGCGCTTATGAGCGGGGCTTCTGCGGTGAGTGGGATAGTCTTTGTGGTAAGTCTGTCAAACTCCACAGAAACAGTGTCAGGGTTGACAGAAACTACAGTTACCTTGTCGGTGGAATGTGATGACTTGACATCGATGTCAAGGTCGTAGGTACCCTCTTTTGTTACGTCATCAAGATTGACAGTTGCCACAAGATCTGCGGCAGTATAGCTGCCTATCTCATAGTTCATGCCCTTTATCTCAACGTCTACGGAGATATCCTTATAGTTGAGTGCGGAAAGTCCTTTTTCTTTCGCCTGCGTTCCGTCAAGCGAGAACACAACAGGAACGTTTGTTATAGTCTTATTTATTGTAGGATACTGAGTGATAGAAAGGGCGAACCATATTATTACAGCAATGATTATGGAAAGTATTCTCAGACCAAAGTCTGCACCATGGCGATTTTCTTTTTTAGCCTTTTTTGCTATGTGATACATCCAGTAAGAGGAAAGGTAAGATTCGATTTATACCCATTTCAGAAATCTGTTCTCTACAATTTCATTGCCCAACGATTCAATATCATCCTTAAGTTTCGTCAGGCAGGAATTACAGAACTTATTTCTATGTACTGTCTTTGGTTGGCGATGTACCATCCCAACAAAAAGATAAACATCATCTCTATCAAAGACACAACCGCTAAGAAGGTACTTAAGAAGATTAAGTTTATGTACAAAAATCTTCCAT
>OLVY01001071.1_pt1 | contig 18362 bp, 10 predicted proteins | sample 1674261 | NCBI WGS metagenome assembly OLVY01 (sample SAMEA103958155, study PRJEB25191) | human gut metagenome | biome: human-associated habitat [ENVO:00009003]; feature: intestine environment [ENVO:2100002]; material: feces | place: Germany | collected 2013/2015
GAGCACCACTTCCCCTTCGAGGGGACGGGAGGGGTCAATAAGAGGGTGAGGATTTCATCAAAGCGTCCAACGCAGCAGACCGCCTTTTATGCGCCACGCTATTTCTTGCGGGAAGTGAAAATAGTATTTTTATACTCATTAACCCACACCTGCCTCTCAATAGGCTGATCCAGCGAAATCATTGTGTCGGTGGATTGGACGTAGGGGAGTTTCTGGATGGTGTTCACAAGCACCTGCATGAGGTGGTCGTGGTCGAAGCAATAGAGCTTCACCAGTAGCGCATACCTTCCTGTAACAAAGTGGCATTCAACGACTTCCTGGATATTTTCAAGAGCTTCGACAACCTCCGGGTACTTGTTTCCCTCGGAGATGGATATGCTCACGAACGCGCAGATGTTCAGCCCGATGGCCTGGGGTTTCACGAGCACTCTCGACCCTGTGATGATTCCGCTGTTCTCAAGTCTCTTAACTCGTTGGTGGATTGCTGCTCCGGAGACTCCACACTCGCGCGCAATTTCAAGGAAAGGCGTCCTTGCGTTCTTTATAAGAAAAGACAGTATCTTCTGGTCTATCTCATCAATATGATAATTAATCATACGTTATTAATTGTTAAAATTCGGCGGCTAATATAACAATATTTTTATGAAATAGCGCAAAAAACTTACAAACACGCAGTATTTCTGCCTTTGTACCTACTTGCGTCCGCGTCCGCGCCGGCGGCCTGTTGGCTCGGAGGTCTCGACTATGGTCTTGCAGTCGGCTTCGGTGAGTTTCCATGCATCGGTTTTGGACGGAATCTTGTAGTTGTTGCCGTCGAACTTGATGTAGGGACCGTAGTTGCCGTTGATGATGGTGATACCGCTGTCCTTGAACTCGGCTATGATTTCGTTGGCTTTCTTGTTTTCGCTTTCTTCGATGAGGGAGATGCAGTCCTCAAGAGAGACGGAAAGAGGGTCGGACTTCTTCGGGAGCGAAACGTTCTTGTCGCCGTATTTGAGATACGGACCGAAGCGTCCCTTGGTGCAGATGACCGGAATGCCTTTGTACTCTCCGACAGTGCGCGGAAGCTGGAAGAGTTTCAGAGCCTCTTCAAGCGTGATGTTCTCGATGAGTTGGCCGGGAGCGAGTTTTGCAAACTGGCGGTTTTCTCCCTCGCCCTTCTGGACGTATGGTCCGAACTTTCCGAACTTAGCCACCATCGGCTGTCCATCCGACGGGTCAACCCCGAGGTCTCGGCTGACGTGGCTGAACTCGTTGTTGTTCAAGCAGTCCTCCACGGTCTTGTGGAAAGGAGTGTAGAAATTGCCTATCACCTCGTTCCACTTGAGTTCGCCTTCGGCGATGCCGTCGAATTCATCCTCGACGTTGGCAGTGAAGTTATAATCGAGTATGGCGCTGAAGTTCTTGACAAGGAAGTCAGTGACAATCAGGCCGATGTCTTGCGGAAGGAGTTTTCCTTTTTCGGCTCCGACGACTTCCGTGTGGTCAAGCGCGGAGATGACTCCGTCCCTCATCTTGAGGTCGGTGACCTTGACCGAAGTTCCCGGCTTGTCGCCTTTCGTGACATAGCCGCGTGCCTTGGTGAGGGTGGTGATGGTCGGAGCGTAGGTTGACGGACGGCCGATTCCGAGCTCTTCAAGTTTTTTGACGAGGGTCGCCTCGGAGTAGCGCGGAGGGGCTGCCGTGAAGCGGCATTCGGCAGTCATCTCAACCTGCTGAACCTTGTCGCCTACAGCAACGTTCGGGAGTATTGTGCCCTGTTCGTCGTCCTGCTCGTCGTCCCGTCCCTCGATGTAGAGGCGGAGGAAACCGTCGAAAAGGATCTCCGTCGCCTGAGCCGTGAACTGTTCCTCCACTTTTTCGGATGCGAGCCTGACGTCGGTCTTGAGCACCTTCGCGTCTGCCATCTGGGATGCTACGGTGCGCTTCCAGATGAGCTCGTAGAGCTTCTGCTCCTGGGCTGTGCCGTCGATTGATACGCGGTCTATGTAGGTCGGGCGGATGGCTTCGTGAGCCTCTTGGGCCCCCTTGGACTTGGTCTTATAGTTGCGGGTCCTGGAGTATTCTGCTCCATATTCCTTTGTGATATATTCCTTTGCAGCGTTGAGCGCAAGACCGGAGAGATTGGTGGAGTCGGTACGCATGTAGGTGATGAGTCCGCTCTCGTAGAGTCTCTGCGCAACGCTCATCGTGGTGCTCACAGGCAGATGGAGCTTGCGTGACGCCTCCTGCTGGAGAGTGGATGTCGTGAACGGGGCTGCCGGGGTTCTCGTGCCTTCCTTCTTCTCGATTCCGCAGACGGAGAACTGCGCCCCATTGCATTTGCCGAGGAACTCCCTCGCCTCTTCGACCGATCTGAACTTCTTGTCCAGCACTGCCTTGAGAAATGTTCCCATGCCCGTGTTCTCCGGATGGAACAGAGCCTCGATGCGGTAGAACTGCTCCCTGTCGTAGGCCTGGATTTCTCTCTCCCGGTCAACAATGAGCCTCAGCGCCACGGACTGAACGCGACCTGCAGAAAGTTTTGGCTGCACCTTTCTCCAGAGTACAGGTGAAAGTTCGAATCCTACCAGACGGTCAAGCACGCGGCGTGCCTGCTGGGCGTCCACGAGGTCCATATCGATTTCACGAGGATTCTCCACGGCGCTGAGAATGGCGGATTTCGTGATTTCGTGGAAAGTGATGCGCCTCGTGTTCTCCTTCTTCAGACCGAGAGTCTCGAAAAGGTGCCATGAAATGGCCTCTCCTTCGCGGTCCTCATCGGATGCAAGCCACACCGTATGTGCCCCTGCCGACAGTTTCCTGAGTTCCGAGACGAGTTTTTTCTTGCCCGCAGGCACCACATATTCGGGTTTGAATCCGTCCTTTATGTCAACGCTCAGTTCGTTGTCGTGAAGGTCACGGATGTGTCCTTCGCTTGACTTGACGACATAGTCCTTTCCCAAATATTCCTGAATTTTCTTAGCCTTCGTAGGTGACTCGACGATTACGAGATTTTCCGCCATATCCATATATATTTTTATACCTATATGATGCAATTTTCATTTGCGGGTGCAAAGTAACGGACAATTCACCCATATTTCCAAATTTATTGAGTAATTTTGCGACTTTGAAACATGAAAAAATCACACTTATGACTGACAATACTAAAAAGAAAATCGTCAAATGGTTCTGGATTCTCTTCCTGACACCGATTGCCTTGTTTCTGATTATGATACTGCTCGTCTGGGCCTTCGCGGACATTCCTTCGTTTGAGGAACTCGAGAATCCCGACAGCAAGCTTGCGACGCAGGTGATTGCTTCGAACGGCGACATTCTGACGACGATTCACGACGAGAACCGTCTCTATGTGAGCTACGATGAGCTCTCGCCCTACCTCGTGCAGGCAGCGGTCGCTACGGAAGACTCGCGCTTCTACAGCCATTCCGGGATTGATTTCATGAGCCTCGGTAGGGTGTTCTTCAAGACTCTGCTCGCCCGCGATTCGAGCCAGGGAGGAGGCAGCACCATCACCCAGCAGCTCGCAAAGACCCTCTATCCGCGTGCGGACGTAAGCAGCAAAGTGCCCGGGTGGTCGAAGGTCAAGATGGTGTGGGTGAAACTGAAGGAGTGGATTACGGCCGTGAAGCTTGAACGCAACTACACCAAGGACGAGATTATGGACATGTATATGAATGCCGTCTTTTTCGGAAGCAACGCATACGGGGTGAAGGCGGCCTCACAGACATTCTTCGCGAAGAACCCGTCCGATCTGACGATTGAGGAAAGCGCGACGCTGGTCGGGATGGTGAATAAGCCGACGCGCTACAATCCTGTGATTAATCCGGACAAGTCGCTGCAACGCAGGAACTTCGTGATCGGGCAGATGGAGAAGGCCGGCTACCTCACTGAGGCGCAGCGGGACTCGATTCAGCAGATACCGATTAATGTCTCTGCGCATCAGGTGATGGACCACAACGCGGGTCTCGGCCCTTATTTCAAGGATATGCTCATCCGTACGATGAAGGCCCGTAAGCCAAAGCGCAGTGACTATTACTATGCGGAGGACTATGCCGCCGACTCGCTCCGCTGGGAGACCGACGGACTTTACGGCTGGCTGGACAAGAACCGCAAGGCCGACGGCTCGCAGTACGATCTCTATCGCGACGGCCTGAGGATTTATTCAACCATCGACAAGAACATGCAGCGCTATGCGGAAGAGGCCGTTGCCGAGCATCTCGGAAAGGATCTCCAGCCAACTTTCTCCCGTGAACTCAAACGCAAGCCGCATGCTCCTTTTGCTTCGGATGTCGACGCCGCCACAAGGGACAGGCTGATGAAGCAGGCACGTCGGTGGAGCGACCGCTACCGCATGATGAAGAAAGACGGGGCATCCGAGTCGGAGATTGCGAAAAGTTTCGGCGAGAAGACCAGGATGAGGGTTTTCTCCTGGAAAGGGAAGGGGTATATCGACACTTTGATGACTCCCGACGACTCCATAAAATATTATAAATCATTCCTCCGGGCGGCGTTCGTGGCAGTTGAGCCCAACACCGGATTCGTCAAGGCTTATGTCGGCGGTCCGAACTACCGCTGGTTCAAATATGACAATGCACGCCAAGGCAAGCGTCAGGTGGGCTCTACGATAAAGCCTTTCCTCTATTCTTTGGCTATGCAGGACGGACTCACCCCTTGTACGGAAGTTGTGAATGTTCCGCAGACATTCGTCGTCGGGGATGATACGTGGACTCCACGAAGCACCGACAAGGACGAGTGGATTGGGCTTACAGTGACTCTGAAATGGGGGTTGACGAAAAGTTCCAACAACATCTCGGCCTACCTTATGAAACAGTACGGCCCGCACGCGATGGCCGAGATGATGCACAAAATGGGCATAAACGGCCACATTGACGAGGTGGAGTCACTCTGCGTCGGCTCGACGGACCAGATGCCTTACGATATGATTGCCGCCTACAACACTTTCCCGTCCAAAGGTATGGCCATTACTCCTATGTTCGTGACGCGCATCGAAGACAACACGGGCAACACCGTCAGCGAGTTCTCCAACCACAAGAAGGTGGCTATCAGCGAGTACACGGCCTATGAGATGGTGGACATGATGCGCTCTGTGGTCGACCACGGAACGGGAATCAGGCTTCGCGCGAAGTACGGGCTCAAGGGCGAGATTGCCGGAAAGACCGGAACGACCAACGACAACTCCGACGGTTGGTTCATTGGCTACACCCCGACTATTACTGCCGGAGTCTGGGTCGGTGGCGAGGACCGTCAGATTCACTTCAGTTCCACAGCGCTCGGAGGCGGCTCCAATATGGCACTCCCGATCTGGGGACTGTTTATGAAGAAGGTCTTGCGTGACGGTTCTCTCGGAGTGAGCGAGGACGATCATTTCACGCCGCCGTCCGGAGTGGTAATGAACATCGGATGCGACGCTCTGGCGACTAAGGCGCCGGGGGAGAAGAAGGCTGTTGAGGCGCAGTCGGCTGAAGAGGATTATTATTTTGAGTGAGATATATGAAAAATTACAAAAACATCGCTGTGATATACAGCAGTGACTCCTCTGAATGGGAGGTTTCCTGCCGCAGCGGAAAATTTACGGCGTCGCAGATTGACGGGACGAAATATGATGTTTACGAAATATTCGCGCGTTTCGGGCAGTGGAACGTCGTCGCGATGCGTCCGAAAGGGGGAGAGCGCGTCGAGTTCGCGGAAGGGGAGGCTCCTCAGGTCGACAAGACCGATTTCTCCGCAGAGATAGGCGGTGCCCGTGTGAAGTTCGATTATGCCTACATCATGCAGCACGGCATCCCCGGCGAGAATGGTCAGATGCAGGGTTATCTCGAAATGCTCCGGGTTCCGTTCAGCAGCTGCAGCGCGTTTGTCTCGGCGATTACATTCGACAAGTTCTCCTGCAAGAGCTACCTGAAAGATGTTGATTTCGTGAAGGTTGCCAAAGACCTGTTCATCCGCAGGGGCGAGTCTCCGGAGGGACTTGCGGACAAGGCCGTGGCGAAGTTGGGGCTTCCGATGTTCGTCAAGCCAACCGATGGCGGCTCCAGTTTCGGCGTGACCAAGGTCAAGACAGCCGAGGATTTTGACAAGGCTGTGAACTATGCCTTCGAGGACAGTGCGACTATTCTTGCAGAGGAGGCTATTGTCGGACGTGAGATTACCTGTGCCGTCTACTTCGACGGAAAATCGGAGGTTGCGCTCCCTGTCATCGAGATTGTGACGAGCCATGAATTCTTCGATTACGATGCGAAGTACAACGGTGCAAGCGAAGAAATATGCCCGGCACCGCTCGATGCCTCAACGACTTCCATGGTGCAGGAGACTTCCAAGAAGATATATGCCCACATCGGCTGCTCCGGAGTCGTTCGCATGGACTATATACTTTCATCCGACGGGCTTTATTTCCTTGAAATGAACACTATTCCGGGAATGACGGCTGCGTCCCTCGTCCCTAAGATGGTGCGTACGGCCGGGCTCGATATGACGGATTTCCTGAATACTATAATCGAGAATACCGTCAGGTAGGAAGTCAACTTTGTTCTCCTGTCGTTTCGGATGAAACGGGAATCTTTGTGCAAACATTATGTGGCTTAAAGACTTATATGATGAGGGACGTGCACTGACCTCAAGAGAATATCCGGACAGCAGGGAGCGCGACAGTCTGCTTAACGCTGTTCTTGAGGATGTACTGCATCTTCCTCGCTATGCTGTCCTTGTTGACCCGTTCAATGAAATTGGCGAGCGGGAATGCAGCCGGTTTCTCGACTGCGCGCGGAGGCTGGCGGCAGGGGAGCCTCTTCAGTACATCGTCGGGTGGACGGAATTTTACGGACGTCGCTTCAATGTCACTCCGGCGGTTCTGATTCCGCGTCCCGAGACAGAGCAGTTGTGCCGGGAGGCGATTGAACGGATATGTGCGGTATTTTCTGACCGTGTCGCGCCGGCTCACGTTTCACCTGCAGGAGAATCAAATTCTGCCGCCGGCACCGGAAGTTCAAGTTCCGTTCGTCGGAGGTGGGAATCGCTCCGCATTCTTGATTTATGTACAGGATCCGGCTGCATTGCCTGGACGCTTGCACTTGAACTGCCCGGCTCCGATGTCGTAGGGGTTGACATATCGCCTGCGGCTCTCGATGTGGCATTGAATCAGGGGCTTTTGCCTGAAACTTCGCAGGAAAGCGCAAAACATGGAGGGCAGGAGTGTCTTACGAAACAGCCTAAGTTTGTGGAATATGACATCCTTCGCGGTCCGGATGAATTCATATATCACAATGAGTTTGACTCGTTCGATGTCATAATCTCAAATCCTCCATACGTCCGTGATGGCGAGCGCCCGCTGATCAGACGCAATGTCCTTGAGCATGAGCCGTCCCTGGCGCTCTTTGTCCCGGATGCCAATCCTCTTAAGTTCTACAAGGCCATCCGTGATTGGGCGGAGCGTCTTCTCGTCCCGGGCGGTCTGTTGTTCTTAGAACAAAATGAGGCCTTGGCGGAGGAAACTGCAACAATTTGTTGCAATTTTTCCGAGGTTGAAACCGTCAGCGACTATTTTGGCAAACCGCGCTTCACTGTTGCAAGGAAATAGCCCTCTGTTGTCCTGCGGAGTGGGTCTCATACGTTGCCTGAGGGTGACGTTTTTGATAAAGTTTGCGCAAACTTTTCGTTTAATCGGGAGCCAGAATCTGCCTTTGGCTGCCCTGTATGGCATGTTAGGGACTTTATCCGCTGAATATTTCCATCTGCCGGATTTTCTTTGTCACTTTGCGGCAACAAATGAAAGTTGCTATGAGAAAGTTCAGACTGTTTCTGTGCGCGGGGCTGCTCCCGCTACTGTTTTCTTGTGAAAAAGTGATTGGAGAAGACTCCTCTGACAATGCTGCGAGTCCGGTTGCACTTGACCGTGTGGCTGCCATGCTTTCGGAACTGCCGCTGGAGCCGGAGCATTATCGTGAGGTGCACTCGGCGGTGGAGTCGTCTTCAGGCAACGGCTACGATGAGGAATACACAATGTCGGACCTCTTTGCCTCGCCGGGAAAAGGAGTAGGAGACAGCCGGACCAAGGCGGCGACTGTGTCGAAGGCCTACGGACGTCCTTTGAGGGAACTTATACGCGAGCATGTGAGGGCTTCTGTCGCCACCAAGTCCGTTGGGGCAGGCAAGGCTGATTCTGATGACTCACGATCTGGAAACTCAAATACCGCCTCATCTGGCGCCGGCATGGCAGACTCCGGTTTCGGGGATGATGCGGATGCTTACCTTGCTGCCCTGGAGTCATCGGACGTGCAGATTTACTGGCCGTATTCTGAGAACTGGGACGGACAGTCGGAGCCGGTCTTTACCTTTGACCCGGGAGACGATTCGGATGTGAATATAGGCTACAAGGTGGTGCGGCAACCTGATGGTTCAAGCCGTGTCGAAGAAGTGGAGGTGGACGAGGCATTTGCCGAGAAGAACCCGGTTTGGGTGGTGAACCGCAACTCGGACTGCGGCTTCACTTCGCTTGAAATCATGCGCCGCGAGCACCCTGAATGGGACAATGGAGGCGGAGCGCTGATTATCGGCGGAAAAAGACAGGCTTCTGCGTCCGCCGCATCGACAAGAGTTTCTACATTGAAGACTCTTGTACTCAAGGAATTCACGATGAAACGCAACTACGACTGCTGGTTTGCCGGCGGCTCCGAGTTCTTCATCAAGGCCGGTTCCGTCAACGATTTCTTCGCCTCCACTGAGGCTGAACTGCGCCTCTACACTCCGCAAGTCACAGACTTTATGGTCGTTGTGAAGCGCAAGCAGAAAGGACAGCCCCTGCCGTTTAACACTGTGATTGTCTCGGACTGGTCCGAGCAGCTCACCCAAGTTGCTTTCATGATAACGGAAGACGACGGCGGCACTCTTGATCAGTGGAAATGCTCCGCAGTGGTCAAAATCAAGTCCAAAAGCTACGGCTTTGACATTTCTCTTCCGTTCAACTCCCGCGACGACATTGTCTGGCGCGGTCAGCTCAGCCGCCGCTACATCGACGCCACCAGCAACCTCGTCGGCCACTTCGGCGATGTTGACATCACCTTTGAAGTCCTCGAATACTGATGAAGGATGATGCCGTAACTTCGTGTTATTCCGAAGCATTCAGTATATTATCCAATTGTGCCTGCAACTCTTCTTTTTTTGGAAGGTATAACTGATAACGGGCAGTGAACAACTGATTGGTAATTCCTTGTGTGGCATATTCCATCAAGACTTCATCTTTCCGCGCTCCAAGGACGATTCCGATTGGTGGATTGTCATCGGGTTGGCAAATCTCGGACTTGAAATAGTTGAGGTACAAATTCATTTGTCCAATGTCCCCATGCTTGATTTCTGCCCGTTTCAAATCAATTAGGACATAACACTTGAGAATGCAGTGATAGAATACCAAGTCTATTTTAAAGCGTCGGCTGCCGATATTCATCACATATTGGCGGCCGATAAATGCGAAGCCTCTGCCAAGTTCCAGTAAGAACTTTTCCATATTGACTCTTAGTGCAGATTCAAGTTCGCCCTCCTTATATCTTTTTTGTTGTGGAAGTCCTGTAAATTCCAGGACAAAAGGGTCTCTGATAATGTCTTGCGGTCTTTGTACTTGATGTCCTTTATTTGCCAGTTCAAGAACTCCTTTCTTGTCTGTGCTTAATGCAATTCTTTGGAATAGAGAACTTTTCATTTGCCGTTTTAGTTCTCTGACAGTCCAGTTTTCTTTTATCGATTCATTGAAATAGAAGTTCATTTCCATTTTGTCATCACATTTCAGAAGTTCATAGTAATGACTCCAGGTCAATTTGTGGGACACTGTCCCACAAATCGGGAATGCGATGTACAACTTACGCATATATATGAGATTGGAGCGATTGAATCCTTTCCCTTTTCGTAATGTCAGGTCTTTTGAAAGCCTTGTGAGCAATTTGCTACCATACTCGGCTCTTTCGTTTCCGTGCTGCTCAAACTCAACTATGTATTTTCCTGTATTCCAATTGGCCTCAAGCAGTTCCCCGTTGACTGCAGTGCATGCTCTGTATTTCGCATTGTCCCATAAAGATGAGATCTCATTCACTAAATCGAGATATTCAATGTTAGCAGCTCCGTTTGTAATTATATCTGAATTTTCCATATCCTGAAATTTTAGAGGTTAATCTCCGGAAGGCTATTCACTATATCTATAGTCTTGACAGAGACGTTGATTACAGACAGAAGAAGGTCGAGGATGTAGCGGGGTTTGTTGTGCTCACGTGACCAGGCGTTCGGGTCGTTCTTAATCATACTCCCGTTTTTGCCATCATCAATTGTCACCTGGTAACGCTCCATTATCCACTCGATGGCGGATTTCCCGTTCACAACATATCCATACGCCTTTTCGGGAATTCCGCTGATGCGGATATGTCCATTATAGATGATGGTGTCTTTCTGCGTTTTGGATGGGAATCTCATCTTCTGAACCGAATAGAAATCGAAGGAATCGCCTTCCTCTTCATCGGCTTCGATGCAGACGTCCGGGCATGCGGGAACATCCTCATAGTGCAGGTGAAGTTCCGCGAGTTTCTTTCCGGCATTGTAGAATTTCAGAAAATCTTCCACCTTGTCAGGGAAGGATATGCGCGGGAGTGACTTTTTAAGTTCCGCTGCAAATTTGGTTCTGTATTGTTCACTATGGAGGAAACCATAGACATAATAGAATATGTGCTCCTTGGTGAGGGATTTCGTGTTGCCGTAGCGGGCCCTGAGTTCTTGGAGCATCCAGTCGGAAATGCCGTCCCTCCGGATATATTTGCTGTCGTCAACATCGTCGAAGAGAGAGCCTTGCGGATTTTTGTTTTCTTCATACCAATAGAGTGGGAAGCATTGGGAATCTCCAATGAAATGTAAATCTGCTATGATATCGGAAATAAGAACTGTCATACCTTTGGCAGCACTTATGCATATTACCAAATTTTCGTATTCGCAAGAAGGAAAAAACTTCTCTAATTGCCCTCTTCTATGAATAAATTTTTCACCATAATATGCATGAGATTTTTGGAATGGTCGATATATAACATCACATATTTTCTCTTTCTGAAATAAGGCACTTTCTTTTTTGTCGGCATAAGTTAGTAAAGAACTGGTCCAACTGATTTTTGTTGGGTCTTTATTTACTAACTCAATGCTGTTTCCAAGTGAGGGCAATTTATTAATCTCGCTATTATAGAAGTCGACACAAGTCTGCATTGTGTTGATTAACGAATTCTTAGAATAGTTATAAATCCATGCGTCACGTCCTGTTTCGAGACCTCTTGAAAACGAAATAAACACACTTTGAGCCTCTACATCATACTTTTTCTCTGGAGCAAGCGGAACAAGCGCATCAAATTCGTCCCCGCGCTGGTTTATCCAGTCTCCCTTTTTGTTCGGCACTATGCTTTGCCACTCCATCTTCCTCGAAGCGACAGACTTGAAGTCACTGATAATCTTGAGCTTTTGCTCGCGAGTCAGATAGTCTCCGATGTCGTGATAGTGGATTTCGGCTTTGCCCTTCATTTTTGCCGGGTTTTTGACGAGAATCGTAATGGCTATCGGAGTGCGTGAACCATCGCTAAAGATTCCCCCGCCCTCTTTTCTACGCAATTCTCCTTGAGTCCTCGCATTTCCCCTAAGATTAAAAACCCAAACGGATGAAAACTCTTTCTCGAAACATCTGCGAACTCCTTCCTGAGCATTGCCGTCAATCCAGGCGCCATTACTGATGAAAGCGACAATGCCGCCCTCATCACACTGGGAGATTCTGTCACTTGCCCAACGGAAGGCCTTGATATAAGAATCATAAAGAGAGTTTTTATTGGTGGTATTCACATTGCTGGCATAAGTCTCACCAATTCTGTTCTCCAGCATAGAATAACTGAGATTCTGCGCATTGTCATTCGCCGATTTCTGTCCAACGGAATATGGCGGGTTGCCGAGGATGACTCGGACAGGGGCCTTCTTTTGCCTAATCACCCGCTCCGAATTCTCTTTGAACAACTGTGAAAATATGTCTCTGTCGCCATCCTCGTTAAGTTGGAATGTGTCCGTGAGGCATATCCCGTCATAGGGGAGATATTCCTTCCGATGAGTCAAGTCGTGGAATACGCTCTCAATATTCACGTCGGCTATATAGTAAGCAAGGAGTACGATTTCGTTGCAATGAATCTCATTGAGATACTTCCTCTCCATATCCTCCAGGCGGATGAGCCCCGATTGGAGAAGTCTGGTGATGAATGTCCCGGTTCCGGTGAACGGGTCGAGGATGTGGACATTCTCTTCTGTCAGGGATGTGCCGAATTCGGATTTGAGGATTTCATTTGCTGAACGGATGATGAAATCCACACATTCTATCGGGGTGTAGACTATGCCGAGTTTATCGACTGTCTTCGGGAAGGCTCCCTTGAAGAACTTCTCATAGAGATTCTTGATTACAGTCTGCTTTCCCTCAAGATTGTCTATGTTTCCGACATTGATTTTGACAGAGGTGTAGAATTTGTCGAGAACCTCGGTGTCTTTTTCGAAGGCCTCTTCTTTCAGAAGGTCAATCATCGATTGCATCGAACGGCTGACGGCGTTGTTCGTTACAAATGAATAGTCAGCAAAAAGCGCATCGAATACGGGTTTGGTTATCATATGCTGAGCAAGCATTTCGATTGCCTGACCGGCATCTACAGACGGGTTGAGGTTCTTCCTCAGACCTTCGAGATATTTATTGAATTCGGCTTCGTGCCGGTGTTCCTTAATGACCAGCCGATGAATCCTGTCGATAAACTTTTGAGCGATGACACCGACTTCTTTCGCCCAGTTCTCCCAATACATCCTATCGCCGCACTTTTCGACAAGTTTGGCGTATATTCCGTCTTTGAGTTCTCCGAAACGGATGTCCAGCTGGCGCGCGATTTCCGCGTCTTCGAGAACTTGTGCGTCTTCATCATCTTGGTTATATCCATCCACGAGGCTATTATGTCCTATGCCGACGCCACCGATTGTGACTTTTCCTTCCTTTTTCTTGTTGAGGGAGAGTTTCTGCACTTCCGCATTGAATTGGTCGTCGTGTGAGCGGAGGGCATTCAAGATGTCCCAGACTACCTTGAAATATCTGTTGTCGCTGAGAGCGTCTTCCGGCTTTACATTCTGTGGAACAACGACAGGGATGATGATATATCCATATTTTTTCTCATCCGGGCTGCCTTTATGAAAATTTCGCATAACACGTCCGACAGACTGGACGACATCCACCTGACTGTTTCTGGAGGATAGGAATAAAACGGCGTCCAGGGCAGGAACATCGACTCCTTCAGAGAGGCAGCGCACATTTGTAACAACCTTGCACTCTCCCTCCTCACCATCTTCCTTGAGCCAAGAGAGGATCTCATTTCTCTCGGATGAGTTCATAGACCCGTCAATGTGTCTGGTGTTGATGTTTACAACTCGGTTGCGTTCGTCCTCTGTCACAATCTGTTCCTTATATTTTCTGTCAATTTCAGGAAGGATGGCTGTGACGTTTTTTGATGTTCCGGTCTTGTTGACATCACCGATTGCCGAACAGAAGGCCAAAGCACGTTTCATCTTGCAGGGGTCAGCACTCCAAGTCCTGCCATCGTCTCCTCGTATGATTTTCGACAATCCGTTGATGACGCCAATGAGTTTTGCTGTGTCGTCGTAGTTAAGTTCCGTGCGAAGTCCAAGTTTTATCTCTGTCTGAAGATTTGTGGGGATATCCTCCTCGCTGACAGTCAATACGAGCACTTTATAGTCTGTCAGAAGACCATTGGTGACAGCGTAGGCGAAGTTCACTCTATAAAACTCTTTTCCATAGATGTTTTCATCGTCCATAGAGCAGAGTATGCAGTCTTTTTCTGATGCCTTGATTTTTGCAGATTCTCCATAAAGACGGGGGGTTGCCGTCATATAAAGGCGTTTCTTGCCCAAGACGTTTTCGTCGGAATGAATTTTCGTGAAGTTACTTTCGTCGGAATCACTCAGTTTGACTCCCGTTGTCCTGTGAGCCTCATCGCATACGATGAAATCGAAGACGCCGTATTCGTTATTTGTCGATTTGAGCAATTTTCGTTGTGCCTGAGAAACTGTATCAATTGACTGATAAGTCGAAAAGACAACGACGAGTCCGTCGTGGTGTCGAAAGCTTTTTAATTGTCTGACAATAGAATCCGGGTTTGTGCAAGCCGGTACGGCAAGGTCTATGGCCTCGTCGCTTATGAGGTCCAATTCATTCTGTATTTTTCTTGACGCCTTGCTGTCGGAACATATGCAGACTGCTTTGATTGGCTTTTTTGCATCTGCTGCCCAAGCGTTAAGACTCTGTCCAAGAAGGGATATGGACGGAACCATAAACAACACAAGTCCTTTTTGTTTCAGAAGTGTTTCCACCATCACAAGTGAGGTGTAGGTCTTACCTGTCCCGCAAGCCATTATGAGTTTGCCTCGGTCATTGACCGAATAGTGGAGATCTGCTTTTGATACCGCCTCCAACTGATGCTTCAACGGTGTTTTCCCACCAATCAAAGCTTCTTTTCCTTCAATACCCTCAAGTAGTTTGCCCCATTCGACAGGAGATGATTCGAGGTCGACCAAACCGACTCTGGTGAGAGGAGGGTCTTGATTGCGGATTGCTTCCTCAGCGGTGGGACCCCACTTTTCTGTTGTGGATATCCACATTCTGACTGCAAATTTGACCGTCTGAAGCGTTTCGGGGTCACGGAAAGTCTTGCTTGAAGTGGACAAGAATGAATCGACAGCCGGCTTGTCGATACTTGTATTTTCTTTATAACACTTGCATTGGATAGCCCAATAGTCTCCCAATTCAGTCTTTGCGACAAGGTCGATTCCTATATCCTTGCCTCCGAAGTCTTTTCTGGAAGGAAAATTCTCCCAAAGCCAAACCTCAGTGAGTTGGGAATACCTGGGGTCGGTGCGAAGCCACGACTGAATAAGCCTCTCGAATTGGGTTCCCTTTTCCTTTTCAGAGAATGACTTACTGCGAAATTCTTCAAGTATGTCTTTGAATGTCATTATCTATAAGTCTTGTATCATTTCTTGCAAAGATAGCAAATTTTGTTCGCGCTTTGCCTGCCTTGCCAACAACCATCTCGCAGTTGCGGCAGTCGAAGTCAAGGGCGAGAAGACGGCCGTTGTTGCGGAGAAAGAGTCCGTCGCGGATGTCGTTGGCGGTGGCGAAGGCAGCGTAGGCCGGTGTCTTGCGGCAGAGACCAATTTCGTGTAGGAGGCAGTATTTGCTGCGCATCAGTTCGATGGAGTCAGACGGCTCGATTTCGTAGGCCGGTGCGACAATCTCTGCACCGAGGCGTCTGTAGAGACCGGCGGCGAGACTGTTGGCGACGTCACTTTTATAGCTGATGAGGGGTGGAAATTCAAGCTGTTTCGCAAGACTGCCTTTGATTGTGGCGTGGTTCAGCGGGCGTGCATTGCATGGAAGACTGTCGAGCGCCTCGGCAATAGAACGGCGGATTCCGTTGAGATGCGCGGCTGAAATCATTGGAATGTTGTCGTCAGCTTCGCGTTTGATACAGCTCTCACCATTGCACAGTATGTCCTCCACCGAGAAGCTGTAGATGCCCGAGTCCTTGCCGAGCTGGCCGGAAATCATCCCGAGCATGCGCTCCCTGTTTCTTGCCGGCTCCGTCTCGATGTCTGTAGCGTAGTGAGCTTCACGTCCGTCTTCGCTGACGGCATTGACAATGACCCGGAAGTTCCTGACGCATTCCACCTCGTGTCGGTTTGCTATAGGGTTGTAGGTTTCGTTGATATCTACAGTCAAATTGACTCCAATCCTGCGAGTGGCGCCCTTTTCGAGTTCCTTCTCGAAGGCCGTGTCGAGGTTGCGGTAAAGCCGCATCCCCGGAGCTATGCCATCTGCGACCCGGCAAAGAATCGTGTTGCCCTCGCAGATGTCTGCCCTGAATCCGTGCTCCTTGCCGTCCCGGCCGATGAACGAGAAGCCGTCGCCGTTGTGAAACGATGTGGCTGCAGTTCTTGTTTCCCGGTGCTGTCTGCCATGCTCTGCAGTTGTTCCCTGTTGATGCATTGGTTTGATTGTCAGTCTAATTCCGTTTCTTAGCATTTCGATGGAAGCCACTGTCCCGACTTCCTCTCCAAGTGCCTTGCCTGCGTCAAGGCATGCCCACTGACTACGCTGTCCGTCAAAGTACAATTGCGTGAACCCTCTGTTGAAACTTTTCGCCGGGGCCGGGGTGAAACCGCAGACCTCATGTCCGTGCGATGCGCGGCAATATATGTCCGGATTTGCGCTCACAAGCCTATCCAACGCTTGCGAGTAGGCGGCCACGATGTTCCTTACGTATGAGATGCTCTTGAGCCGCCCCTCAATCTTGAATGAACTGACTCCGGCCGCCGCCATCTCCGGTAGACGCCCAAGCAAGTTTAGGTCACGTAGCGACAGTAGCGTCCTATCCTCTGCTACGGGCTTTCCCGGCTTGTACCCTGCTGCCAGCCGTGCCCCTTCCCCTGCCAAGGCTTCACGCCCATGGGACAAGTCCGGCCACCTCACCGGCTTGCCATCCGCGTTCACCAGATCATATCTCGAACGGCACGCCTGCACGCACTCTCCTCTATTTGCGCTCCGGCCGCTCAGCATATGTGACAGATAGCACTGACCGCTATAGCACACGCACAGCGCCCCGTGCACAAATGCCTCCACCTCGCAGCCCACTGCAGAGCATATTTCTCTCACCATAGACAGAGGCAGCTCTCTCTCAAGCACGATCCTCGAGAACCCGAGTGCATCCATCCTGCGGGCCTCCTCCACAGTCCGAATCGAGCACTGAGTCGAGGCATGTAGCGGAATAGTCAGTTCCTCCGGTTGCCTCAACTCAAACGCGGGCAGCGCAAAGTCCTGCACAATCAGAGCGTCCGCCCCGGCCTCCTGCATTGCAAGCGCAAGTGCATAGGCAGCGTCCAGTTCATCTTCAAAGATGATCGTGTTCAGCGTCACGAACACTCTCGCGCCGAACCTATGGGCATACGAGCAAAGCCTGCGGACGTCCTCAACGCTGTTTCCTGCCGCCTGTCTCGCTCCGAAGGCCGGCCCTGCGAGATAAACGGCATCGGCACCGCAGTCAATGGCCGCGATGCCGATTTCAATGTTTCTTGCCGGAGCAAGCAGTTCAAGTTCTCTCATGTCAGGAAAACGCGCTGCAGCAGGGCAAATTATTTTCCAAGCGCCGCAATCTGCGCCTTTGCAACCTCGGTGTACTTAGGATTCGTCAGAATCTGCTGGTAGTACTCGACTGCCTTTGCCTTGTTTCCGGCTTTCTGGTAGGAAACCGCAAGAGTGCACCGGATGTCATCAGCCTTCTTGTCGTTCGGAGCGACCACGAGGAACTGCTCGAAAGCCTCGTTTGCCTTTTCGTCCTGACCGAGTTTCTGAGCCGACATGCCGGCGAAGTAAAGTGCGTTGCCGCTCTCCACGAAGCTGTTTGACTTCATTGCAGCATCGTATGCGTCAGCATATTTATGACCTTTGAGGGCTGCCTGCGCTTCCTTAAGATACATATTTGCAAGCTGCTTGTTGGCTGCTTTCTCCTGGCCGTTCGCCGCTGCTGCAAGGTATGCGGTCTCGGCGTTTGCCGTGTCACCCTTCTGCGCGTAAGCCATTCCGAGACGGAGCTGAGCCGTTCCGTTGGCAGGGTTCAGTGCGAGCAAGTCGTTGTATGCAGCGATGGCACCGTCAAGATTCTTGGTCTTGAGAAGGTCGTTTGCCTTATTCATGAGAACCTGAGGTTTGAGAGTCTCCGCATCCTCTACGACATCGGTCACTCCATATTCCTTAGCCTGTGCGACGGCTTCGTCAATTTCGGCGATGCCCTTGTCGTAGTTGCCTTCCTTGATGGATTCTTTGGCTACGTTGAACATGATTTTAGGAATATACTCCTTGCAGTTGTTCACCATCTCCGCACCTTCCTCGCCGCAGGCCTCAGCCATTGTGAGCGCTGCCTTGAAATTTTCAAGGGCTTCGGTGTTGTTTCCTGCCTGAAGCGCCATTGCCCCGTTGTTATAAGTCTCGGTAGCCTGCGCCATGTCCTGCGCAGAAACGGCAACAGCAGTCGCGAGTGTCGCCGCAATGATAAGCAAAATCTTTTTCATATCGCTGAAATTTTAACATTCACAATTTACGGCATACTTATGCCACGAACCGCAAATTTAACATATATTTCTTAAAAGTGTACAATTTGGTCTCTTATTCTTGCCATTTGCACTAACTTTGTAAGGGTAAGTAATCGTTAAAAAATAACTTGAACAATTTGCATATCTTTATGGTCTATATT
>OLVY01001088.1_pt1 | contig 18125 bp, 17 predicted proteins | sample 1674261 | NCBI WGS metagenome assembly OLVY01 (sample SAMEA103958155, study PRJEB25191) | human gut metagenome | biome: human-associated habitat [ENVO:00009003]; feature: intestine environment [ENVO:2100002]; material: feces | place: Germany | collected 2013/2015
ATGGAGCATCTGGGAGCAGCACCAGCAGCCGGTGCGTTTCCTGGCGAAACGCTTTGCGGTCAAGGAAGCGGCGGCGAAAGCGCTGGGAACCGGGATCCGTAACGGGCTGGCGTTTAACCAGTTCGAGGTTTACAACGACGAGCTGGGCAAGCCGAAGCTGCGGCTATGGGGTGAAGCAAACCTTTTAGCTGAACGCATGGGAGTAAGCGCTATTCACGTTACTCTCGCTGATGAACGCCACTACGCCTGCGCCACGGTGATTGTCGAAAGAGCGGTTAAATTTTATCCGCGTGGTGCATCAGCACGAATTTATCCCACAGCTGTTCTTCACTCTCGAGGTGTGCCGGATCTTTCAGGATCGTATTCGGGATCGGGCACACTTTCTGGCAGGTTGGCGTGTCGTAATGACCCACGCACTCGGTGCAGCGGTCGCTGTTAATCTCATAAATGCTCTCACCCATCGAAATGGCCTCATTCGGGCACTCCGGCTCGCACATATCGCAGTTGATGCATTTTTTGGTAATTAACAGCGCCATCAGGAAAGTCTCAGAAACAACACAAACAGGGCGGGCATTATACGCCCATTTTCTGCTCAGACCAGCTTTTTCACCAGCGCTTCGCTATGGCGAATGCGCTCCGGCGCCCGCTCCAGATCCTGCTGCACCAGCCCCATAAACAGCAGATCGGTGAGCATCATTTGCGCGCTGGTGGAGGAGATGGCCGCGCTGCGCGTCGCCTGCTCTTCGGCGATAGTATACAGGCAGTGGGTCGCCTGCTGTTGCAGGGCGTTCGGGCTAAACCCGGTGATCGCCAGGATCTTACAGCCGACGCGCAGCGCTTCACCGGCCGCCATATTGATCTCCCGGCGCTCGCCGGAGTAAGAGATCGCCAGCAGAAGATCGTCGCTGGACATGGCCTGCACCGTCGCCAGCAGGGCATGCATATCCTGCTCAGAAACAGCGTTGATGCCGATCTTCATCAGCTTCCAGCTAAAGTTACGCGCCACCAGGCCGGAGGCGCCAATCCCGGTGACGATCACTCGCCGGGCGTTGCGCAGCAGCGTGACGGCTTCCCGTAGCGTCTCTTCAGTGTTGACGTCCAGCGAGGCATGCATGGCGGCGACATTGTCTTTAATGAGTTTCTCGCCGACCAGACGCAGCGGATCGTCACCGCGAATGTGGTTATGCACCGGGACGGAGTGCGGATCCGGGCTACTCGCCAGCGCTTCACTAAGGGCCAGCTTCAGCGCCGGAAAGCCTTTGAATCCCAGCTTCTGGGCAAACTTAACCACGCTGGACTGACTCACACCGGCTTCCGCTGCCAGCTGCTGCGAGCTGAGGTGCCGGGTCTCATCGGGCTGGCTCAGAATATAATCGGCCAACTTTTTGTCGCTCGCCGCCAGGGTGGGATAGCGCTGACGAATACTGCGAAAAGGTACTGGATATCACTCCCGAAAACGCGCAGGCATATTTATATAAGCTGATGGTGGAGTTAGAGGTTCACCATATAGATGAATTGCAAGAATACGAATTTCCCTTTGATGAAAGGGACAATTATCACAAAGTGATGCGTTTTGGGGATGAAAGGTTAAAAGCGCAGCTTACAGCGGCCATTGAACATATCAATGCCCGTTTGGAAAATGCTCGCAAAGATGCCATTTACGCAGAAGCCCAGTCTAAAATGGACGGTGGAGATGCTTCCACTTACAGCGAAGCCATTGCGCTGTTCCAATCCATTCCAGAATGGAAAGATGCAGAGGCGCAAATTAGCATCTGCCAAAAGAAAATAGAGGAAATCGAAACAAAAGAAGAATCCAATCGTTTGGAAGCCGAGCGAAAAGAGGGAGAACGCAAGATAGCAGCAGAAAAGGCTGCAAAAAAGCGCAAAAAAATAGTCATTATTGCTGCACCTATTGTTAGCGTTTGTGCTATTATCGCCATAGTGGTTACGACGGTAATCATTCCATCAAATAAATACAAGCAGGGATTAGAACTGCTAAAGCAGCAAAAATATGACGAAGCGTATGCCGTTTTTTCGAGTTTGAACTATAAGGATAGCGAGGAAAAAATGACTCTCGCTGAAGAGATGCAGCAGTTAGAGGCTGGACAATTTGACGAAGCATTGGAAATCCTTGATTCCTTAAGGGATACGGAAAATATTGACGAAATTCTTACGGAGTACTTTGATAAAAACAGCGAAAACTTGTTCAACAAAAAACAATACGCAGGATTTGTCGCGCTCTGTGAGCGTACTGGAACACATCCGAAAAACTATGAAGAGGCATACTATCAAGTTGGCATTTTGAAAATGGGTAGTGGTGATTTGACAGATGCTTGCAACGCATTTTCAACTGTAAGAGGATATAAAAAGGCAGATGAGTATTACAATTTGTGCACATTCTATGATAAATATGATGGACTATGGGGATTAGACGGAGTATTCACGACCATTTATGGTACAGGTTGGGATTATACAACGCCGGGTGAAGTAGAAACAATGTACTGGAATTTCTCACCATACGAAGGCCAAGAGCCTGCAAGATTTTACATCGCCCCAAACGGAGTTGTAACTGCCGATTTGTGGGGTGTGTACGATATAGGAAGCAGAGCATGCAGCGTAAATGGGACCACTGTAAAAGCAACCGATACATTCTCCTCTGACGGGAAAAACTACTATAGAGAGTTTTCTTTTGATTTGGAAACGAAAACATCTCATTCTGTTACTTATAACGCAGATGGCAGTATGCATCAAACGAAAGATGCTCACTATGCTTTAAAAGGATAAAACAAGGATTGTTGTAAGTTTGTAATTGTTCTTAGAGTGATACGCTTATAACGTCCTTGAAACGAACACAGTAGAACAAAGGCTGGAATTAATAATGGAAAATAAAGATTATACATGCTTGCAATGCAAGGCTCCTCTCCGCAAGATGGGGAAATACTGGGTTTGTGACACCTGTAGAATTGTAGATGTTGATGCGTCAGGATACAAGACTACGCGAGAAAGTGTGACATCTAAAGAAGGAGAAATTGCTGTATTTCTAAAGCGCACTTGTGATGCATTGGAGAAATATAATGAAGTCTTTCGAGAAAGAACGGAAAACGGAACTCTGTCCGCGTTTGATAATGAACTCCTCGGTTTTTCTTCAAAATTTCATATAGCGAAAAGAGTAATTCAAGAATCAATGCCGTCTTGTGACAAATTCGACAAATTACTGCAGCAAGAGCTATACCAGATACTTACTTTGATGGAATCAGATACTGCAAAAGAGCTGCTAAAGGAGAAACATCATGGCTAAATTTGTAATAGAATGTCCCAACTGCGGCAAGTTTGCCGAGGGTAAGACCGGGTTCTTTGCCCGGAAGAAGATCGACTGCGCCTGCGGATATACCATCAACGTCCGCACGGATAAGATGGCGTCGCGGCAGTGCCCCCACTGCGGCAACACGGTGATCTTTGACCAGACCGCAGGTGACAAGGCTCGGTGTCCCGTCTGCCATGAGCCTATCAACACCATGGACGAGCAGAACCAGATGGCGGAGTTCTCCTGCGGCCAGTGCGGCGTGCGGCTGCGTACATCCAAGGCGGCGGCACACTTCGTCTGCCCCGTGTGCGACTACGACAACGACGTGGCCGCCCAGATCATGCAAGAGAACATCCGCAAGGACGGTCTTGCCAGCATCATCAAGTATGAGGGCGACAATGAGACACTGGTGTGGAAGCACCCCATTGAGGACTTCAACTTCGGCTCTCAGCTCATCGTCCACGAAAGTCAGGAGGCCATCTTCTTCCGGGACGGACAGGCGCTGGATCTGTTCGGGCCGGGACGCTACACGCTGGAGACCCAGCAGCTGCCCCTGCTGGAAAAGCTCTATAAACTGCCCACCGACACCGAGGGGACTTTCCACAGTGAGGTCTACTTCATCAACAAGACGGTGCAGATGGCCATTAAGTGGGGCACGCCGGACAAGGTGCGGTTTATCGACCCGCTGACCAGCGTACCGCTGGAGATCGGAGCCTCCGGCGAGCTGAATTTGCAGGTGTCCGACGCCCGCAAGCTGCTGCTGAAGCTGGTAGGCACCATGAGTGGCATCGCATGGGGTGACCAGGCGGGCTTTAGCAAGTCCGTGCAGAACGCCTTCCGCCCGCTGATCGTCAACGCGGTGCGCAGCAATCTGCCCGCCATCATCAAGAACCAGCAGATCGACCTGCTGGAGATCGACGAGCGGGTGGACGACATCTCCGCCGACCTGCGGCAGAAGATCCTGCCGGGGTTCGAGGAGTACGGCCTGACCATCCCGCAGTTCTATGTGACCCACATCGTGCTGCCGGAGGATGACCCCAATTTCAAGCGCATCCGGGAGCTGCACACCGTGATGCTTCAGACCCGCACCTACCAGGCGGAGGCAGCGGTCAAGACCGTGCAGGCGCAGAGCGAGGCGGCCTACCGCACCGCACAGGAGGAGAGCAAGGCGGCCATTACCGCCGCCCAGCGCAAGGTGGAGCTGGAGCGTCAGACAACCGAGACAGAGGTAGCACGCCGGGAGGCGGAGCGGACGGTCATCAAGGCACAGGCGGAGGCGCAGGCACAGCGTATGGCGGGTCTTACCGAGGCGGAGATCATGCGTGCCAAGGGCTACACCCAGAAGGACGTGCTGCAATCCGAGGTGCAGAAGGCCTACGCCGCAGGCTTGGGCGAGATGGGCTCCAACGGCGGCGGCAGCGGTCTGGGCGACATTGCCGGATTGGGTGTGGCGCTGGGTGCCATGGGCGGCGTGGTCAACATGACCAAGGACGCCCTGAACCCCGTTTTCAGCGGGATCACCCCGCCTGCTCCTGATGCAGCCGCCCCCGTGGGTGGTTGGAGCTGCGCCTGTGGGCGGACGAACATCACCTCCAACTTCTGCCCCGACTGCGGCGCGAAAAAGCCTGTTCCGCAGAACGGATGGACTTGTCCCAGCTGCGGTGCGGCCAACATCACCAGCAATTTCTGCCCGGATTGCGGCGCGAAAAAGCCCGCGCCGGACGCGGGCTGGGACTGTGCTTGCGGTCAGACGAACATCAAGAGCAACTTCTGCCCCAACTGCGGAAAGAAGCGGGGCGAATGAGCCGGTGGCTTACATAAAGGAGGAGCATGGATATGAAAAACAAGAATAGCGTGCGCGGGCTGGTCATTCTCGGCATCGTACTGGCGACATGGCTTGTCATCGTGCTGGCCGTACCCTTTGTGAAAAACGGGGCCTACTGGCTGAGCTTTGTGTTTACCCTCATCACATTTCTCGCACAGCTCCATATTTTCAAAATTTCCTTCCGCAACGGCGAAAGTGTCCGCAGCAAGTTCTACGGCTTCCCCATCGCCCGCCTCGGCGTGGTGTATCTGGCGGTGCAGCTTGTGCTGGGCTTGCTGGTCATGGCGCTGGCCAAGTGGGTACCCACATGGGTTGGCGTGATTCTCTTTGCCGTCACGCTGGCGGCTGCGGCGGTGGGCTGCATTGCCGCCGATATGATGCGCGACGAGGTGGAGCGGCAGGACGTGCAGCTGAAAAAGGATGTCTCTGCCATGCGCGCCATGCAGTCCAAGGCCAACGCGCTGGTAAACCAGTGCGATGCACCGGAGCTGCGAGCCGCACTGCAAAAGCTGGCGGAGGACTTCCGATTCAGCGATCCTGTCAGCAGCGATGCGCTGGCGGATGTGGAGATGTCTCTATCTGCCTGTTTGGACGAATTGCAGCGCAGTCTCACCGATGGCGATTTGGACAGTGCAGCCGTCCTCTGCCGCCGCGCCGCCGCCACCCTGACGGAACGAAACCGACTGTGCAAGCTGAATAAATAAGGGGGATTTTGAGTCGTGATAGACAGAGCTGCGTTAACATATAGGCATCTGTTTCCAACGGAAGCGGTAAAGGCCGAGGCATTTGATAAAATCGCAGAGTTGTTCTACAATTGCAATTTTGGTTCAACCTCAAAAGCCGATATTGAGACCCTTATGTTTTCAATTTTTATTGAACGAATTTTAAAAGAGGATGGTCCAGAGAATTTTAAGTCCTATAGTGATTACACATTATCAAAGGCGTTATGTATTACTCAAGCGAGGGTTAGCAATTTGAAAGTAAGAAAAGAATTGGTCTATCCCTACGAAGATTTTTCTTGGAAGAAGTCTTTTGAATTAGTATCTAAAAAGGCAACATTTGAAAATGGGAAAATCAAGATTTATATTCCTGACAAAAACTTATTCCTTGAAATAAAAAATGCTATAGAAGAAGCGGGAGGATTTGTTGAGATACAATTGACATCTAATCTACTCCAAGTAAAGTTGTCCTATTTTCTTGATTTAATCCTTGCAATTGATGATGGAGCATCACGTAGTGAACTTAGAAAGAAAATCATCGAAAATACGAAACGCGACAAAAGGGATATTCAATGCCTAGACAATGAACCATTTGGCAAAGCACTTATTAAACAGAGTCCCGAGTTGATTATCGACCTTATAGGTGAGTGTATTCCTATATTTGGAGGCATAGCAAAAACTATTGCGAGCAATCTCTATACTGCGATTAAGGCAAGTAAAGGAGAGTAACTATGTCCATCTTCAAATGCAAAATGTGCGGCGGAGAGCTGCAAATCAATCCCGGTGAGTCCGTAGCCGTGTGTGAATACTGCGGCACCACGCAGACGCTGCCTAAGCTGGACGACGACCGGCGCGCCAACCTCTACGACCGCGCCAACCACTTCCGGCGCAACAACGACTTCGACAAGGCGGCAGGCATCTATGAGCAGATTCTCAACGAGGACAAGACCGACGCTGAGGCGTACTGGTCGCTGGTGCTGTGCCGCTATGGCATTGAGTACGTGGAGGATCCGGCCACGCACAAGCGCGTGCCTACGGTGAACCGAGCCCAGTACACCTCCATTTTCGATGATGAGGACTACAAGGCCGCCATCCAGTACGCCGACGCCGCCCAGCGGGTGGTCTACGAGGCCGAGGCTAAAGTAATCAACGAAATTCAGAAGGGCATTCTGGAGATTTCCCAGAAGGAAGAACTTTTTGATGTATTCATCTGCTACAAGGAGACAGATGCCAATGGCCGTCGGACACCGGACAGCGTGCTGGCTACCGATCTCTACCACCAGCTGACACAGGAGGGCTTCAAGGTGTTCTTCTCCCGCATCACGTTGGAGGACAAGTTGGGTACCGCCTACGAGCCGTACATATTCGCCGCACTGAACAGCGCCAAGGTCATGGTGGTACTGGGCACGAAGCCGGAGTATTTCAACGCCGTGTGGGTGAAGAACGAGTGGAGTCGCTATCTGGCACTGATCCGGGGCGGTGCGAAAAAGGTACTGATCCCCGCCTACCGCGATATGGATCCCTACGATCTGCCAGAGGAGTTTTCCCATTTACAGGCGCAGGATATGTCTAAGCTGGGCTTCATGCAGGACTTGATTCGTGGCATCAAGAAGCTGACGGAAGTTGACAAGCCCGCGGCCAAAGAAACCGTAGTGGTACAGGAGACTGCCGCCAACACCGCGCCCCTGCTGAAACGAGCTTTCATCTTCTTGGAGGACGGCGATTGGAGCAGTGCCGACGAGTACTGCGAAAAGGTGCTTGACCTCGACCCGGAGTGTGCACAAGCGTATTTGGGCAAGCTGATGGCGGAGCTGCGGGTGCGGAAGGTTGATGAACTTGCAAACTGTGAGCAGTCATTTGATGACAAGGACAACTATCGCAAAGTCATGCGGTTCGGGGGTGAAACACTTCGCGACACGCTGGAGGGCTATATCACCAAGATCAACGACCGCAATGAGAACGCCCGCCTAGCCGGAATTTATAACGATGCCGCAAATGCAATGAGCCGCGCAGATTCGGAGGATGCCTACCGATCGGCTGCTGATAGATTCAAGAGCATTCCCGGCTTTAAGGATGCCAACGCCCTTGCTGAGAGTTGTCTTGATAAGGCGGAAATCTGCCGCAAGGACGGAATTTACTCCTCCGCAAAATCCAAAATAACCGAGGATAGTACAGCTTCTTGTGAAGAAGCGATTCAGATGTTCCAATCTATTTCCGGCTGGAAGGATGCGGACGAACAAATTTGTGCTTGTCAAAAGAGAATTGAAGAAATCAAGGCAAAAGAAAAGGCCGAGCGGCTTGAAGCAGAGCGCAAAGCTGAAGAGCGCAGAATTGCGGCTAACAAGGCAAGAAGGAAGCGCAAAAAAGCATTTGTCATCGGTGCGCCTATTGTGTGTGCTTGCATAGCGTTTGTAATCGTTCTGACAACGGTAATTATCCCCAAGCAAAAATATAATAAAGCAATACATTTGCTTGATTCCGGCGACTATGCAGAGGCTGCGATAACTTTTGGTTCGCTTGGCAATTACAAGGATGCCAGAGATCGGTGCATACCGCTGTTCCAACTGTTTTCTGATAGTCTTTCTGCCAAAAACCATACCGTTGCCTTAAAAGCAGATGGGACGGTAATGGCAACGGGCTATAATGCATATGGGGAATGTGATGTATCTGACTGGAAGGATGTTGTGGATGTGTCTGCCGGTTACAATTATACGATTAGCCTAAAAGCCAACGGCACGGTGGTGGCAACGGGCTATAACGAGTACGGGCAGTGCGATGTGCTCGACTGGGTTGACATTGTGTCCGTGTCAGCCGGTCACAACCATACAATTGGCTTGAAAGCAGATGGCACAGTGGTAGCAACGGGCAATAATGCAAGCAGACAGTGCAATGTGTCCAACTGGAAGGATATTGTGGCTGTGTCGGCGGGTCACAATCATACAATTGGTCTGAAGGCTGACGGTACAGTAGTAGCAACGGGCTACAATGAATATGGACAGTGCGATGTGCTTGGCTGGACCGATATTGTGTCCGTGTCTGCCGGTAACGACTGTACAATCGGTTTAAAGACCGATGGTACGGTGGTAGCAGTAGGTTATAATGAGTACGGGCAGTGTGATGTGCTTGACTGGGTCGATATTGTGGCTGTGTCAGCCGGTCACAATCATACAATTGGTCTGAAAGCTGATGGGACGGTGGTGGCAGCGGGTAGAAATCACTTTGGTCAGTGCAACGTGTCCGACTGGGTTGATATTGTGGCTGTGTCAGCCGGTCACAACCATACAATTGGCCTGAAAGCTGACGGCACACTGGTGGCAACGGGAAGTGATAGAAACAGGCAGTGCGATGTGTCTGACTGGACGAATATCACCACAAAACAACCAATGGCATGAGGAGAAACAAATGACAATTTCTGATTTTGCAACGAAGCACACTATAAGCGAACGAACGGTTAGGGTGTGGATTGAAAAAGAATATATCCCAGGGGCAAATCTTAATGAGGATTGTGTTCCTGCTTCGGCAAGAAAACCCTATACGAAAGCAAGAGCAAAAACCAGCGATGCCATTTATTGCAGTATTGTCAATGCGTCCCGAAATCACTTTCATGTGCTGCCGGCCTTGTACGGTCTGTGTGAGGACGAGTTCAACGGATATGTTGATCGCTTGGTTGAAGCTGGCTACATAGTCAGGCGCACTACGGATGACGTAACCTATTATGATGCAACACCCCAAGCAAAGCATTATAAGAAATTAGAATTGCTCAAGGTGTTAGAACCTGCAATTAAAGCTGCATCTGAGGGTATAACGACTGCCGCATTCGAGTTTGCTCAAAAAGAACTGCTGTAACTATAGTCAATAGCAAAAGAGCCGGCGCAGGGAATTCCCTGCGCCAGCCCTTTTGCTATACTCACTTTATCGCCTCGTCAAGCACCTGACGCAGCAGGTCTGTCACACCCTGCGCGGCCTGGATGGTGGCGATCATCAGCAGGTCACCATCCACCTCCGACCAGTTGAGGTCGTATCCCGCGCTGCGAATGAGCTGCGCCAGAAACGCCCGTTGGGTACGTCCGTTGCCCTCGCGGAAGGGGTGCAGATAGTTGGTCGTGCAGTAAAAATCGGTAATCTCCTCCACGAATGCGTCATGGGACAAGCCCTTGAAGTAATTCTGCTCTTTCAGCCGGTCAAAAATCAGCTTGGCCTGCGATTCAATCTCCTCAGCAGGGCAGAAGTCTGTCCCCTTCTTGCTGAGGTTCACCGTACGGATCTGCCCTGCCCAATCGTACAGGTCAGAGAAAAGAAACTGATGGATTGCCTTGTAGTGGGCGAAGTCAAAAACGCCTTCCAGCGGGCATTGTTCCAGCTTGGAGGCGTTGACATAGGTGGCGAGAGCCTCCGCCTCTTGCAGCGCGGCCTCGTCATGGATATGCAGTTTGTTCACCAGCACCGTTGTGCCGGGGTAGCAGTTGTCCTGAATGGGATCGATGCTGTACGCCATATCATCGTCACCTTTCGGCTGGTTTGGAAAAATGCCGCAGCAGCTCCGCCGTGGTCACCTCGCCACGCAGCACCCGCTGGCACTGCTCCCGCATCTGAGGCGTCACCTGACAGCCCTCCATGCGGACGGAGGCTTCCGCGTTCTTCATGGGAACCGTATATCGCTTGTCAGTGTTCTTGCACATAGAAAAACTCCTCGCGTCATCCGCGAGGAGTCTGGAGCTTGTGGCCGGATTCGAACCGGCGACCTGCTCATTACGAGTGAGCTGCTCTGCCAGCTGAGCCACACAAGCATCTCTATGAGAATCGGCTCCTCGCCGTACTCTGTTTGTTAGTTTACCACACCTGTGGGTCGGAATGCAATAGCCGCCTTATATAGCATCAGCGACCTGCTCATTACGAGTGAGCTGCTCTGCCAGCTGAGCCACACAAGCATCAACGCAGATGGTAGTATAGCATACTTCGCCGGCGCCGTCAACCGCTTTTCCGGCGAAGAGAGCCTTTTTCTGCTCCGCCTACTTCCAAAGTGGGTACGTACCGGGAATGACAATACATAATGTAATCGATTGCTGACAACGGCCGCAGATCTTCCGGAAAAGTAAGGAAAACGCCGCCGGCGGTGCGCTGCGCGGCGGCGAACACTTACGGGAAATCCCCTGCATATTTTCCCGTTCCGGTATACTTTTCACACAAAACAGCACGCCGACAGCAACCCGGAGGCCTTTACGTTAATTTGACATAATTCTACATGACATAATTTTTACAATGAGTTATCCACATTTTCCACCACTTTTTCCACACTGCGAAAATCCTTTTAAATACGCTGAATTTTCTTGTTATGGAAGAAAATGTAAGTACCGAAAAACACCTCTTTCACCCGCGAAACACACGCCGTTAGCTTAACATAATGTCATATCATGGAGAAGAACGAAGGATATAGGCGTGATGATTTCCATAACACCGCCGCCGGCGGTTGGTTGACAAAAAGCACCCCCGAAAACGGGGGTGCTTGGTCACAGTAGGGGTGCGCCCAGGTCCATGGTGGCGTAGGCGTTGAGGTCGAGCCCGGCGGTGCGGCCCGCCTGATACTCATAGTAGCCCTGGGCACCGATCATGGCCCCGTTGTCGCCGCACCACTTCAGCGGGGGGAGAAACAGCCTGACGCCCGCCTTGCCGCAGGCGGCATGCAGGTCGGCGCGGATAACGGAGTTGGCGGCCACGCCGCCGGCGGCCACCAGGGTCCTGCGGCCGGTAAGCTCCAGGGCGCGCATGGCGCGGGGCACCAGTTCCCCGGACACGGCGCGGGCAAAGTCCCGGGCAAGTGCCGGGGCGTCCAGTGGATCGCCCTTCTGCTGGGCGTTGTGCGCCAGGTTCACCACAGCGGTCTTCAGGCCGGAAAAACTCATGTCCAACTCTGCCCCGGCCACATGGGCGCTGGGCAGGTCGTACACGCCGCCTGCGGACTGCTGCGCCAGCTGGTCCATAGGCCTGCCGCCGGGGTAGGGGAGCCCCAGCACCCGCGCCGCCTTGTCGAAGCACTCACCGGCGGCGTCGTCGCGGGTGGCCCCCAGCACGGTCATATCGGTGTAGTCCGCCACATCTACGATCAGCGTATTGCCGCCGGAGATGGCCAGCGCCACGAAGGGCGGCTCCAGCTCCGGAAAGGCCAGATAGTTGGCGGCGATGTGCCCCCGCACATGGTGCACCGGAATCAGGGGCACACCCAGCGCGTAGGCGGCGGATTTGGCAAAGCTGACGCCCACCAGCACCGCGCCGATGAGCCCCGGTGCGTAGGTGACGGCCACGGCATCGATGTCCTTTTTGGCCAGTCCGGCGTCGGCCAACGCCTTGTCCGTCAGGGCAGCGATGGCCTGTACGTGCTTGCGGGAGGCGATCTCCGGCACCACGCCGCCATAGAGGGCGTGCATATCCGCCTGGGACAATATGGCGTCGGACAGCAGCGTCCGCCCGTCCCGGACCACGGCCACCGCTGTCTCGTCGCAGGAGGACTCGAAAGCTAATATGTTCATTGCGCCGCCTCCTCCGTGTAGTATTTCGTCAGGATCAGGGCATCCTCCTTGGGTAGGTCGTAATAGTTGCGGCGGCGGCCCACCTCGCGGAAGCCGAAGCCCTGATACAGCGCGATAGCCGCGGTGTTGGAGGGCCGCACCTCCAGCGTCAGGAACGCCAACTGATTGCCGCGGGCAAAGTTGTCGAACACCTGCAAGAGCTGGGCCGCCACGCCCTGCCGGCGACGGGAGGGGTCCACCGCTACATTGGTGATATAGCCCTCGTCGGCGGCTACCAGCAATCCCGCGTAGCCGATAACTTTCTCCGTCTCCGGCTCCAACGCCACCAAAAAGGCCGCGCACTGGTTGTCCAGCTCCTCGGCCAACATCTGCCGGGACCAGGGGCGGGAAAAGCAGGCCAACTCCAGCGCCGCCACGTCGTTCAAATGCTCCGCCGCCATGGGTACGATCTTGATGTGCTTCATAGCTTTATCCCTTCGCCTCCAGCCAGTTTTTTCCGCAGTGGGCGTCCACCGTCAGGGGAACGGACAGCACGGCGGCGTGTTCCATCTCTTCCGTGAGGATATGCTTCACCTGCGCCTGCTCCTCCGCCGGGCACTCGGCGATCAGCTCGTCGTGGACCTGCATCAGCAGCCGGGCGCACAGGCCCTCCCGCTTCAGCCGGTCATGCACACGCACCATCGCCAGCTTCATGATATCGGCGGCGCTGCCCTGCACCGGCATATTCAGCGCCACCCGCTTGCCGAATTCCCGCAGGTTGAAATTGCTGCTCTTCAGCTCCGGCAGGGGGCGGCGGCGGTGCATCATGGTCTGCACGTAGCCGTCCTGCTCCGCCTGTGCCACCACGTCGGTCATATACTGCCGCAGGGTGCTGTACGTCTCGAAATAGCGGTCCATGTACGCCTTGGCTTCCGCCACGGTGACGCCGATGTCCTGGGCCAGTGCAAAGGCGGAAATGCCGTACACAATGCCGAAATTCACTGCCTTGGCCCGGCGGCGCAGCTCCGGCGTCACATCCTCCTCCGGCACGTGGAAGACCTTGGCGGCGGTGGCAGTGTGGAAGTCCGTGCCGGACAGGAATGACGCCTGCATGACCTTGTCGCCGGACATATGCGCCAGCAGGCGCAGCTCGATCTGGGAGTAGTCCGCATCCACCAGCACACAGCCCTCCGCCGCCGTGAACATCCGCCGCAGCTGGCTGCCCAGCTCGGTGCGTGTGGGGATATTCTGCAAATTCGGCTCCGTGGAGCTGAGCCGTCCGGTGGCGGTGACGGTCATTTGGAAGCTGGTGCGTATCCGGCCGTCCATATCGATGACCTTCATCAGCCCGTCCACATAGGTACTCTTCAGCTTGGTGTACTGGCGGAAGCACAGTACGTCGTCCACGATGGGATAGGCGTGACGCAGCTTTTCCAGCACATCGGCGTTGGTGGACCAGCCGGTCTTCGTCTTTTTGCCGTGGGGCAGCTGCAATTTCTCGAACAGGATATACCCCAGCTGCTTGGGGGAGTTGATATTGAAAGTCTCTCCGGCGGCATCGTAGATAGCCTGCTCCACGCGGTCCGTGGTCTTCTGCAGAGCTGCGCCGAAATCCGCCAGGGCTTCCCGGTCCACCAGGAATCCGGCCGTTTCCATATCCGCCAGCACCCGGCACAGAGGCAGCTCCACAGTATAATACAATTCCTCCATCTCCAGCTCCCGCAGCTTGGGCGCGAGCGTCCCGTGCAGGGCGGACACGGCGGCGGTGTAGCTGATAAGCGCCGTCTGGGCGGCGATGTTCTCCCCAGCCAGGGGATTGAAGGCATCCGCCGTCAGATGGTCGGGCTGGGGCAGCTGCTCGTTATAGTAGGTGACAAACAGCCGCTGCAGATCGTAGCTGCCGGCGGTGGCGTCTACCAGATAGGCGGCCAGCGCCGTGTCGAAGATGAAACCATCGGCGGGCAGTCCCTGGGCCAGCAGGGCACGCATCATGTCCTTGACACTGTGGCCAACCTTCCGGATATCCGGCGCAAACAGGGCGGACAGCAGCGCCCGCCAATCACCGGCATACCGGTTGACATAAATTTCAACCATCAGAGAGCTGTCTGCCCCGGTCTCGCATTCCACCGCCAGCGCCGCCAGATCCGGTGTACCGTATACGGTCACGTATGCCGCCTCGCGCCACAGGGCCAGGCACGCCTCGGCACGCTCGGCCGTCTCCAGTATTTCCGCCTCCGCGGTATATGTGGGCAGCTCCTCTGCCACGCAGGCCGGGGAGAGCTGGTATTTATCGATGAGCTTCTGGAATTCCAGCTTCAAAAACAGGTCGTACAGCTCCGGCTTGAAGGGCTGGCGCAGATTGGCCTCCGGGTCGAAATCCAGCGGCGCATTTGTGTCGATGGTGGCCAGCCAGTAGCTGTGGCGGGCAGAGGCCTCACCCTCCTTGAGTTTACATAAAAATCCTGGCTTCAGGGGCACACTGTCGATGTTCGCGTACACGGCGTCAATGGAGCCATATTGCTGTACCAGCGCCATGGCGGTCTTTTCACCAATGCCGGGCACGCCGGGGATATTGTCGCTGCTGTCGCCGGCCAGGGCCTTCAGGTCGATCATGTGGATGGGGTCAAAGCCGTACTCCGCCCGGAAAGTGGATTCGGTCATGCAGCGGTCGCTGTCCGGTCCCTTGCCGCCGGTCAGCAGACGCACATGGGTGTGGGCGGTGATCAGCTGCAGGCTGTCGCGGTCGCCGGTGGCGATGGTGCAGTCCCATCCGGCGGCCTCGCACTTGCGGCTGATCGTGCCGATCAGGTCATCGGCCTCGTAACCGGACAGCTCATAACAGGGCACGGACATGGCGTCGAGCACCTGCTTCAGCGGCAGCATCTGTTCGGCCAGCTCCTCGGGCATACCCTTTCGGTTGGCCTTATAGGCCGCATCGGCCTTGTGTCGGAATGTTGGTTCTCGCCGGTCAAAGGCAGCGCACACGGCGTCCGGCTTCTCCTGGTCCAGCAGCTTCTGCAGCATGGTGACAAAGCCGTAAATGGCGTTTGTGTGCAGCCCCTGCCGTGTGGTCAGCAGGCGCGCCTTTCCGACGCCGTAATAGGCGCGGTTGACGATACTGTTGCCGTCGAGAACCATCAGTTTCATAGGTGAGCCTCCGTTTTGTGATCGTTTTCAATTTATTATACGCCGATTTTCCCGCCAACACAACCATTTCCGCGCGGAGTTGTTTTGCCTTTTGCGCCGGTCTGACCGGCACTCCCTGCATCTCCTTGGGGCTGCCGTAGACATGTGGAGAAACGGCAACTCGATACATTGCACATGAAATGCCGATTAGCGGACACAACTTCCGATCTATGCGCAATTATAGAGGCGGAATATCGGCAAAATGGAGCATTTCATCTCGTGAGCACCACTTTTTGTCGAATGCGGTCGCTGGGTGTCGAACGAAAATGTTGGTTTTCGACAAATTACCCTTGCATTTGCTGTCTGTTTGTGGTATTTTTGATAGCGTCAAAGCGGTTCGTGGTGTGTATATGGGGAATTGCGTGCCGTTAAAATTATGTTAAAGGGGAAAGTGAATATGGAGAACAAGATCACTGTATGCGTTGCGGATGCGGACCAGGCGTATCGGACAGAGCTGTGCGATTTCTTGAAGAAGCAGGGGGATATCTGTCTGATCGGCGACACCGCCGACGGCCGTGAGGCGCTGGCGATGGTGGAGGCACAGCACCCCGCCGTGCTGGTGCTGGACACGGTGTTGCCCGGGCTGGACGGCACAGGTATCCTGCGGCGGCTAAAGGACAAGTCCGAGACGCGGTGCATTGTGGTGACGGAATTCCGCACCGCCGAGGCGGCCCGGGACATCCGGGATGCCGGCGCCTATGTATTCCTGCCCAAGCCGGCAGACGACACCTCAGTGCTGGAGCATATCCGTCACGCGGCAGGCCCGCGCTGCGACCTGCCGCTGCAGCAGCTGGAGATGATGGTCACGGCCATCATCCACGAGATCGGCGTGCCGGCGCACATCAAGGGCTACCAGTACCTGCGGGAAGGTATTATCCTGACGGTACGGAACATGGAGGTCATCAACGCGGTGACGAAGGTGCTGTATCCGGAGATCGCAAAGCGGTTCGGGACGACGCCCAGCCGGGTGGAGCGCGCCATTCGCCACGCGATCGAGGTAGCGTGGGACCGCGGCGACCTGGAAACGCTGCAGAAATACTTTGGCTATACGGTGAACTCCGCGAAGGGCAAGCCCACAAACTCCGAATTCATCGCCATGATCGCCGACCGCCTCCAATTACAGGCCCAGGAAATGTGAACACGATATATCCGGGAAATGTGAACAAACCCATACAAAAGGGGATACCTTTATGTACGCAAAAAAGGCGCCGAAGGGCGCCTTTTTTATACCTATATGATACTTCCAGTTCACGCTTATGACATCTTCCGATACATTGTGGGCAGACAGCCGTACTGGTCCTTGAAGGCGGCGGTGAATTTGCTCTGGCTTTCATAGCCCACCCGGCGGGCGACCTCCGCCACACTGGCATCCGTCTCACAGAGGAGGCGGGCGGCCTTCTCCATGCGGTGCTCTTTCAGGTGAGCAGCGATGGAGGTGCCGTACACATCCTTGAACACCTCTTTTAATGTGGTCGGGTTGATGGGGTACAGGCGGCAGAGGTTCTCAATGGTGATACGCTGGTCCATGTGCGACAGCAGGTAGTCGTGGATCTCCCGGATCAGCCGGACCTGCTCTGCCTCGGCGCGCCACTGGGGACAGGCCACGTCCATGACCTGTTCGATGAGCTCGTGCAGCAGCCGGGCCTGGGCGGTGTCGGCGGCGTGGTAGTAGACCTCCTTGCCGTCGCGGCGGGTGGTCAGCAGGCCGCTGTCCCGGAGGATGCGGAGGTGGTGGGAGACGGCAGGGCTGGACATATCCATCATGGCGGCGATGTTCACCACGCACTCCTCGCAGTGGCACAACAGCCAGAAAATGCGGATGCGGTTGGCGTCGCCCAGCTGCCGGAAAATATCGGAAAGCTCCTGAAAGGTGTCCTCTTTTTCCAGCATCTGGCGGACGACCTCCGTGTGGGCCGGTTCTTCGCCGTGGTAATGAGGCAGGGACGGGTTTTCCATACGATGACCTCCGTTTCGCCCGAAAAGCAGTGGTTTTCGCCCGGGCGGCAGGGAGTGCCGCCGGACCGTTGACATTTGCGGTCAGGTACATTATACTACGCCCAGAACGATTAAACAAGTACTTAATACTTTAAGTGCTGCGAAAGGAGTCATCACTATGAAAAAGACATACAGCATCGAAGTTGACTGCGCCAACTGCGCCAACCTGATGGAGGAAGCTGCCCAGAAGACTGAGGGCGTGGCCTCCGCCGTGGTGAACTTTATGACGCAGAAGATGATCGTGGAATTTGCGGAGGGCGCAGACCAGAAGGCCACCATGAAGGCGGTGCTGAAGGCCTGCAAGAAGGTGGAGCCGGACTGCGAGATCGAACTGTAAAACCACGCAAAGGCTTCCCTGCGGGAAGCCTTTGACATACGCCTGCGGGCGCGGGATGGGGAGTTTCGTGCTCCGGCACGAGTAACTTTCTTTTTTTGTAAAAAGAAAGTTACCAAAGAAAACCACTTAGACCTACGGTTTAAGGATCCCTTGGCGCGGGGCGGGGTTCGCCGCCCCGGCGGCGAGTCGGTTTCCCCCTGACGGGGAGGCGGCCTCCGGCGGCCACATTTCTTTCTGCGAAGAAAGAAATGTGGGA
>OLVY01001090.1_pt1 | contig 18107 bp, 16 predicted proteins | sample 1674261 | NCBI WGS metagenome assembly OLVY01 (sample SAMEA103958155, study PRJEB25191) | human gut metagenome | biome: human-associated habitat [ENVO:00009003]; feature: intestine environment [ENVO:2100002]; material: feces | place: Germany | collected 2013/2015
GCCGTGCCGCAGCCGCCGGAGCGGTGCTTAAGCCGTAAGGCGGGAATTATGCGGTATTGCTTTAGCACAAAGCAGCCCGTGAGCATTGTCGCTCACGGGCTGCTTTTTATTGCTGCACCTGTAATGTCCGATGCAGCATCATTTTTAAATTCTCCGGCAGGCCGCTCTGTATCCCGCATTCCGCGGTAAAGCACAGCCCGATCAGGCCGCCGACAACGGCGGAAAAGATCGCGGTGCAGCAGTATTCCAGACTTACCTCGGGGTCGATCTCCCCCGCAGCCTGCAGGCGTATGAGCAGCGTGCGCATGATGTCACGCAGCTCGTCCGCACAGGCGGGCACGGACTCGCACTTTCCCGGCGTGCCCATCGCCTGAGCAATCATCTTATAATCGCCCATCCGGTTGGCGGCAATGTCCTGCAAATAGGCCACCGTCCGCTCCTCCAGCCCGGCCAGCGTGCTGCAGTCGGCAAACAGGACGCGGATGCGCTCGATTTCCCGGGCAAAGCAGTATTCAGCCAGGCCCTGCAGGATCTCCTCCTTCGAGGAAAAATAGCCGTACACCGTGCCTTTTCCAATACCTGCCGTGTCGGCAAGCTGCTGGATCGTCATAGCGGCGGGGCTGACTCCCCGGGCGACCAGCTGCAGGGCAGCCTCGTAGACGGCAGCCTTGCGGGCTGCATGGTTATCCATTGTCATGGTCGGCCTCCTTTTTCTCCCCGTCGTTTTCCTCCGGCGCACGGGCCGCGCGGCTCAGATCCGGGCGGCGCGGCGCGGATGCAGCCTCGGCGGCGCGGCGGGCGGCGAACTCTGCCGCAAACTCGGCCGCATCGTCGGGCAGGTCGTCCAGACCGTCATCACCGACGTCAATATTGACCGGCGGCCTGCGGTAGAACAGGTCATACAGCACAGGCACGACGAACAGCGTCATCAGCGTGGCGTAGCTCAGACCGCCGATGATGACAATGGCCATGCCGGTGCTCATCTCGCTGGCCATGTCGGTGCCGAACAGCATCGTGACCATCGCCAGCACCGTCGTCAGCGTCGTCATCAGGATCGGGCGCATACGGGTGCGGCCCGTCGCCACAAGGGCGTCGGTGCGCTCCAGCCCGCCGATGCGCAGTTGGTTGGCGTAGTCCACAAACACAATGCCGTTGTTGACGACGACGCCCATCAGGACCAGAAAGCCCATCAGCGAGATCAGCGACAGCTGCTCACCGGCAGCCATCAGGCCGAGCATACCGCCGGTGAAGGCCAGCGGGATCGTGAACAGAACAATGAACGGCGACAGCAGGCTCTGGAACTGCGCCACCATGACAAAATAGACAAAAGCCAATGCCAGTGCAAGCATTTTTGCCATCTGGCTCAGCATCTCGGTGACCTGGGTCGTCTCACCGGCCAGCTCGGCGGTCACGCCGTCGGGCAGGTCCAGTGCAGCCAGCTGCGGCTCCAGCTCGCGGGAGAGCAGCGTCGTGTTGTAGCCGTCGGCGGTCTCACTCGTCACGGCCAGCTTGCGGGCGCCGTTCTCGCGGGCAATCGTCGTATAGCCCGCCGTCGTGGTGCGGGTCGCGAACTCACCGAGGGTGTGCGTCTCCTTTACGCTGCTGCCGTTCTCGTCGGTGGTCGTCGTCTCGAACTCCATATTGAAAATATCGTCCAGCGTCGGCGTGTCGGTCTTATCGACGATGACGACGCTGTAGCTGTCGCCGCCCGCCTTCAGCGTCGTGGCGGTGGTGTCCGTCGTCAGCTTGGCGGCGATCTGCTGGTAGACCTGCGCCACGGTCAGGCCGTAGGAGCGGACCTTATCCCGGTCGATCTGCAGGTTGATGGTGGCATCGCCGCTGCCAAGGCCGTTGTCCGCATTGGCAAAGCCCTCGGTATCGTTGACGATCTCCATTACCTTCTCGGAAACGGTGGTCAGCGTTTCCGGATCCTTGCCGTAGACCTTGACCGACAGGCCGGTGGCCAGCTGGCTGGTCAGATCATCGGTCATGCCGTACAGCTTGACCTCAGCGGTGCAATTCTCGATCTGGGACACTGCATCCTCCATGGCCTGCCGGGTCTTTTCCACCTCACGGGAGGAAAGGCTCTTGCTCATCATAACATTGATCTTGTATCTGCCGTAGGCATTGGCGGAGTTCAGGATATCGGTAATGGCGGTGGGCAGGCCCAGCTGGCTGATATCCAGACCGGCCATGCTGGTGTCGAGGGTGATGCCCACCTCTTCCACGTTTTCTACATTCAGGGCCGCCTCTGCCACCTGACCCGCAATGGCATAGGATTCCTCCTTGGTCAGGCCGTCGGCGGTGGACAGGGTGATCTGCGCCTCGTTGCTGGTGATGCTGGGCAGCAGCTCCACGCCCATGTTCAGCACCTGCCAGCCGCTGAACACCAGCAGCACCACCGCCGCGATCAGGGGCAGGGCACGGTGCTGCAGGCACCATTCCAGACTATGGGCATACTTTTCCTGCACCTTTTCAAACCAGGCAAGGCGCTTGGGTTCAGCTTTTTTCAGCACAGTAGAGGATGCCGCCGGGACCACCGTGAGCGCCACGATGAGGGAGGCCATCAGGCAGTAACCGATGCACAGGGACATGGGCATCATCAGGCTGCGCACAATGCTGGCCGAGAACACCACCGGCAGGAACACGCACACCGAGGTAAGGGTGGAGGCCACCACCGACATGCCCACCTGTTTTGTGCCCTGCACGGCAGCGCGGGCCGCAGGCACGCCGCGGCTGCGCAGACGGTAGACGTTCTCAATGACGACCACCGAGTTATCCACCAGCATACCAATGCCGAGGGAAAGGCCGGCCAGGGTCATCACGTTCAGGTCCAGCCCGGTAAAGTACATGAGCACCACCGCGAACAGAACGGACAGCGGGATGCTGATGCCGACCACGAGGGTGGGCTTGATATCCTTCAGGAAGATGGCCAGCACGATGATGGCCAGTGCAGCGCCCACCACCATGCTGGTGAGGATGCTGTTGATGACAATGGTGATGTAGTTGCCCTGATTGGACAGCACCACCATGCGCAGGCCGTCGTATTGTTTTTCCAGCTCTTTAAATGCGGTCAGGCAGTTGTCGGAGACCTCGCCTGCACTGGAAGTCGCATTCTTATAGATTTTGAGGATGGATGCCTTTTCGCCGTTCAGGCGGGTGTAGCTGTCGGCGGAGTTATCAATGACCTCCACATCCGCCACATCAGAAAGGCGCACGTCGCCGTAGCCCTCCACATGCAGCAGCAGGGCACCGCTGATATCCTTCACACTGTTGTACTCTTCGCCGACTTTCAGCAGCCAGGACTCGCCGTCCTTATCCTGCACGTAACCGGCCGGCATGGAGAAGTTCTGGGCATAGATGAGCTGCGCCAGCGTTTCAATGTCCAGCTGCTTTGTCACATCGGCCTGTGCCAGAGCGTTGGTCTTGGCCGTCTCGTACTCTGCCTTGGCAGTCTCCAGCTGCTTTTCGTACTCGTTCAGCATTTCACGCGCTTCGGTGAACTGCATATAGGCGTTGAGCTGCTGCTGGGAGAAGCTGCCCAGTGCGCCGGAGAACTCGGTCATCAGCTGGGGCACATTGTCCATGGCCTTGATGGTGCTTTCCAGCGTGTTATAGACCACATTCAGGCTTTCCTGCAGCTGCATCTCATTGGCAAGATCCTCTGCGGTGCTGCCTTCGGAGCCGGTCTCGGTGTTCACGCGCTCCTGCAGCTTCTGCAGGGCAGTAGTGAGCTTATCGGTAATGGTGCGCAGCTCAGCCACAATATCGATCAGAGAGTCGATATCCCGCATACCGGTCTCGTTGAACTTGTCCATGACCTTCTGCAGACCGTCGCGCACCTCGATCAGGGCCTGCTGGATTTCAGGCTCCTTGACCACGGCGATCAGGCTGTTCACACTTTCCAGAAGAGCCTGCGCCTGCGCGCGCACCGTTTCCACTGCGGCACCCACCTCGGTGCTCATCTGGCTCATGACCGAGTTGGACACCGTATTGCCAAAGTTTTTCAGCTGCTTTTCGTATTCCTTGCGTCCGGCGGTGATCTGTGCCTCGGCGCTTTCCAGCTGGGAGCGGGCTGCAGCCAGCTGGGTATCGATCAGTTCCAGCAGCTTTGCGTTGATCCCGTCGATCTTATCCTGATTGAGCTGCACCTGCACCAGCTTTTCCACCAGACCGCTGGACGAAACGCTGGACACACCGCCCTTGCGCTGCACTTCCGGCACAAGGGTGTTCTGGATAAACTCAGAAAGCTCGTACTGGTCGGCACCTTCGCGGCTGACAGCCACCGTCATGAAAGCGTTCATGTTCAGGCTGTACTCAATGATGGAGGGGGTCAGGCAGGTGCTGGGCAGGTCGCTTTTGGCCTGATCCAGCTTGTTGGACACCTTGACCAGCGCGCTGTTCATATCCGTATCCTCGGTAAACTCCATCAGCAGCAGGCTGTAGTTTTCTGCCGATGTTGCGGTGATCTTGGACACGCCCGGCACTGTGAGCGAGTTCTGCAGCACATCCGAGACCTCGCTCTCCACGCGCTCCGGGCTTGCGCCGGGATACACGGTGACCACCATCAGATACGGTGTGTTCACGTTGGGCAGCAGGTTCGTATCCATCTTTGTGACCGCCACAAAGCCCAGGATCAGGATCATGACCACTGCAACCAGCACCGTAAACGGCTTTTTGACACTGAATTTTTCCATTTTCTCCTACCGTTTCTCTGCCTTGCCGCAAAGCAGGACAGCTGCTTTCCCTGCGGGAAAGGCTACACTTCAACATTTTTATTATACACGCAAGCCCCCGCCTTGCAAGAGCGGGGTGGGATTCTTTTGCGATTCTTTGGATACTTTCGCAAGATTTTAACATTTGCCGTTCCGTTTTTCCATTTTCCGGCTGCGGGTGCGACCAAATTCGGTCAGTCTTCCTTTATGGATACGCGGCAGCAGGGCAGATTGTTGCACCTTTTTAAAATTTTTCTGCTGAAGCGCCAGAGCCGCTTTTTGTTTTTTGCGTGGAAATGTGCATTTGAATATGTTATACTAGAGTACAGAATGGATCAGCAGGCTCTTTTTCGGGCCTTATCCTATAGATTCGACCAATAAAAACGAGGAACACTATGAAAAAAGTCATCTCCGTCCGTTTCAAAGAGAACGGCAAAAGCTATTATTTTGATCCCGCCGGGGCCGACATCAAAACCGGCGAATATGTGATCGTGGAGACCGCCCGCGGCGTTGAGTGCGGCGAGGTGGTGCAGGGCGTGAGGGAGATCGCCGATGCGGCAGTGCCCAAGGCCCTCAAGCCCATTACCCGCATGGCCGACAGCGTGGATATCCGCCGGATGCGCCAGAACCGTGAGGACGAAAAGCGCGCCTACCGCACCTGTCAGGAATGCATTGCCCGCCACGGCCTGGAAATGAAGCTTGTGGAGGCCGAGTATACCCTAGACCGCTCCAAGATCATGTTCTACTTTACCGCCGATGGCCGCGTGGACTTCCGCGAGCTGGTCAAGGATCTGGCCGGTATCTTCCACACCCGCATCGAGCTGCGCCAGATCGGCGTGCGGGACGAGAGCAAGATGATCGGCGGCCTTGGCATCTGCGGCCAGCCCTTCTGCTGCAGCCGCTTTCTCAAGGACTTCCAGCCCGTTTCCATCAAGATGGCCAAGGAGCAGGGCCTGTCGCTGAACCCCACCAAGATCAGCGGTGCCTGCGGCCGGCTGATGTGCTGCCTTGCCTACGAGGAAAGCGCCTACGAGTACCTGAACAGCATCATGCCCATGGTGGGCAGCACCGTGCGCACGCCGGACGGTCTTGGCACCGTGCTGGAGGTGAACCCGGTTTCCGGCTACCTGCGGGTGCGCTGCGGCACCGAGAGCCTTTCGCCCCGTTACTATAAGGTGGGTGTGTGCGAATATATCAGCGGCGGCAAGCGTGCGCCCCGCCGCCCGGACCCGGACGACGATTACTCCGGCGTGCGCAACCCGGCCCCGGTGGTGGCTTCCTCCGACGATGGCGAAAAGCGCTGTGCGGGCGGCGGCTGCGCCCGGAAGCGCGCTGCCGAAAAGGAGTGAGGGACGCGCCGGAGGTTCTGAGGAGTTAGTCTGCTAAAACTAACTGTTGTTCGTGATTTTTGCCAAAAAACTCCTGCAAATTTGGCCATAAGTTAGCCTGTGCTTTTGTGCAACCCAACAAAAAACAGACTTTTGTGTTTTTCGGGTCACGGTTAGTCTTGCCTTTTCTCACCTGCTTTGTTAAAATGCAGGCAAGGATATGATTTCCGGAGAGACATGCACAGCCGTGCCATACATGACTCTTCATACAATACTTCGGGCACGGAGATAAAAAGGAGAGTTTATTATGGCACACAAGGTTTCTGACGCATGTGTTGGCTGCGGCGCTTGCGAGGGCGCTTGCCCGGTTGGCGCTATCACCGTTGATGGTGTTGCTTCTGTGAACGCAGACGCTTGCATCGACTGCGGCGCTTGCGAGGGTGCTTGCCCCACCGGTGCTATCACTGCTGAATAATTTTAGCAGCTGCACAAAAAACGCATCAAAAGCAGCAGGCCTGTCCAAAACAGGTCTGCTGCTTTTTTGTTTTGCAGTAATTCGCACAAATTCCCCGAGCAATTCCACGCATTTTTTTGAGAGGGTACGGCACACTTATCTATGGAACATTCTACCGAAGTCTTGTATAATAGAACTATGGTTTATTGCTCGCCGGAGCATCGTTTTGGCTCCGACGCGCTGCTGCTGGCCCGTTTCTGTGAGCCAAAGCGCGCCCAGAAGGCCGCAGACCTGTGCTCCGGCTGCGGCATCGTGGCGCTGGAATGGCACGACCGCGGCCACCGCGGCCCCTGCATGGGGCTGGAGCTGCAGCCCGAGGGCAGCGCTCTGCTTTCCGCTGCGGTGCAGGAGCAGGACATCGGGCACATTGAGCCTGTCTGTGCCGACCTGCGCGCTTTCCGGCAGGGCGAGGGAAGTTTTGACGTGTGTGCGTGCAATCCGCCCTATTTCACGGATGGACCCCAAAGCCAAAACGCAGCCCACGCCCTTGCCCGGCACGAGAACACCTGCACACTGGACGATGTGTGCCAGTGTGCGTTCCGCCTTTTGAAGGACGGCGGGCGCTTTGCGCTGTGCCACCGGCCGGAACGACTGGCCGAGGTGCTGGCGGTGCTGCGGGCCAACCGGCTGGAGCCGAAGCGGCTGGCCTTTGTAAAGAACAAGGCGGACGGCGCGCCATGGCTCTTCCTTGTGGAAGCGCAGAAGAACCGCAAGACCGGCCTGCGGGTGGAGCCGGATGTGTTGATCAGCGCCGGTGCGGCGTTATATGGGAGGTAAACTATGGCAGGAACTCTTTATATCGTGGCAACGCCCATCGGCAATCTGGACGATATGCCGCCGCGCGTAGCGGCCACCTTTGGCGCGGCAGACTTTATTGCCGCCGAGGACACCCGTGTGACCATGAAGCTGCTGAACTTTCTGGGCCTGAAAAAGCCCATGGTCAGCTACTATGAGCACGCCCTGCAGAAGGGTGAGGGCATCCTGCGCCGCATTGAAGCAGGCGAGAGCTGTGCCCTGTGCAGTGATGCGGGCATGCCCTGCGTCTCCGACCCGGGCGAGGTGATCGTGCGGGATGCGCTGGCCCGGGGCATCAAAGTGGTGCCGGTGCCGGCGGCTTCCGCCTGCGTCACAGCGCTGGCCGTGTCCGGGCAGGACACCTCCCGCTGGGTGTTCGAGGGCTTTCTGCCCGTGAACCGCAAGCAGAAAAAAGAGCGGCTGGCTGAGCTTTTGCAGGAAAAGCGCACCACCATCTTTTACGAAGCGCCCCACAAGCTGCGCACCACGCTGGACGATCTGGCCAATGCCTTTGGCGCAGACCGCAGCATCACCCTGTGCCGGGAGCTGACAAAGCTGCACGAGGATATCTGGAAGACTACCCTCGGCGAGGCGGTGGAGCACTACAAGACCAACGAGCCGCGCGGCGAGTATGTGCTGGTGATGGCCGGTGCGCCGGAGACCGCCGACCCGGAGCAGGAGCTGACGCTGGAGCAGGCAGCGCAGCGGGCGCTGGAGCTGACCGGGCAGGGCTTTGGCCCCACCGCCGCAGCCAAGGCGGCGGCACAGGGCACACCTTATTCTAAAAGCGAAGTGTACAAGCAGCTGCTGGTATTGCAACAGGGCCAGCAGGCAGCGGAATGATACGTAACTGGTAAACAGAGGAGGACCCTTTTTGTGACAAAGCTTCTGGTTTTGAGCGACAGCCACGGCGGACGTGCCGCCATTGAGCGCGTGCTGATGAAAGAGAGCAAAAGCATCGATGCCCTGATCTTTCTGGGCGACGGCCTGCGGGATCTGGAACTGGCTCTGACGCTGTACCCCAAGCTGCGGGCCTACTCGGTGGCGGGCAACTGCGATTACGGTGCACTGGAACCCACCGACGGCCTTGCCGCCTTTGACGGCGTGGTGATCTTTTACACTCACGGTCATATGTACGGTGTGAAATACGATCTGGATACGCTGGCAGATGCCGCATCTGCCCGGGGTGCCGAGGTGGCGCTGTTCGGTCACACCCACATCCCTCATGCAGAGACCCGCAGCAAGGTGTTTTTGTTCAACCCCGGCTCCTGCGGCCGGTGCTACACCGGGCCGGACACCTACGGCATCCTGACGCTGGACGAAGGCAAAGTGACCGCCTATGAACATAAAGAGGTACCCAAACAATGAGCATCAATGAGGTGCGCTATCTGCCGGAATGCGGCAGCACCAACGCTTACGTGAAGGAACATTTTGAAGAGTTCGGCCCGGTGGGTGCGGTGTATACCGAGAACCAGACCGCAGGCCGGGGCCGCCTTGGCCGCAGCTGGGTGAACGCCGAGGGCAAGGCCCTGTATTATACAGTAGCTATCCGGGAACCGCTGGCCCAGCCTGCCACCCTGCCGCTGCTGGCAAGCCTTGCCGTGCGCACCCAGCTCAAGCTGCGCTACGGCGTGGACTGCCAGATCAAGTGGCCCAACGACCTTCTGCTCAACGGCAAAAAGATCGTGGGCATCCTGTGCGAGGGCGTGAGCTACGGCTACCAGCAGCAGGGCCGGGGCATTTTGTGCGGCATCGGCATCAATCTGGCCCAGCCGCAGAGCTACTTTGATGCCGCCGGTCTGCCCAACGGCACCTCGCTGGCACTGCAGGGCGCAAAGGTGGATCTTTCCACCGACCCCGCATGGCTGGCCGAGGGCCTGACCGACTTTGGCTTTGACCGCAACATGTATGTGTTTGCCCGCGATGGCTTTGCACCCTTCCGGGAGGAATACAAGGCCGCCTGCGTCAATCTGGGCCGCCGGGTCACCTTCGACCTGCCGGACGGCGGGCAGGGTGCAGGCGAAGCCGTTGATGTGGACGAAGAGGGCCGTCTGGTGGTGCGCACCGACAGCGGCGAAGTGCACGTTTTTACCGGCGAAGTATCGGTGCACGGCATCTACGGTGCCGTCTGAGTTTTATAAAGTTGTATGCTCCATGCGGACAGTTTTAAGTCTGCATGGAGTTTTTTTGCACATTTTTGCTCGATTTTTCCGCAAAACGCTTGAATTCACGAACTTTTTGTGAATTTGTTGTGTACATTTCCAGTTGTCAATTCAGTCACACTTTAGTATAATGGAGTATGTGCCAGCGTATCCTTTGTTGGATAGGATGCGCGTGTTTTAGGAAATCGGAAAACAGACAGCACAAGCGCCCTGCCCCAAAGACAAGGCGCTTGTGCTGTCGCAAGGAGAGCAAACATGAAAGATCAAGAATCCTTCAAGCCGTATATTCCTGCGGAAAAGATCACCGCAGAAATGACGGCGACCTCTGTGATCATGGGCATCATCCTGTCCGTGGTCTTCGGCGCTGCAAACGCTTATCTGGGCCTGCGCGTCGGCATGACTGTTTCTGCCTCCATCCCGGCAGCAGTCATTTCTATGGGCGTGATCCGCGTCCTGCTCAAGAAGAACTCCATTCTGGAGAGCAACATGGTGCAGACCATCGGTTCCGCAGGCGAGAGCCTGGCCGCCGGTGCCATCTTCACCATGCCCGCACTGTTCCTGTGGGCAAAAGAGGGCCTGTGCGACAAGCCCAGCATCCTGGAGATCACCCTGATCGCCCTGTGCGGCGGCATTCTGGGCGTTCTGTTCATGGTGCCCCTGCGCAACGCCCTGATCGTCAAGGAGCACGCCACCCTGCTGTACCCGGAAGGCACCGCCTGTGCAGACGTTCTGCTGGCCGGTGAAGAGGGCGGTGCAAACGCCTCCACCGTGTTCTCCGGCATGGGTCTGGCAGCCATCTTCAAGTTCATCGTCGATGGCCTGAAGATGATCCCCGCCGACATTGCCGTGGCCTTCAGCTCCTTCAAGGGTGCTCTGGGCATGGAAGTGTACCCCGCTCTGCTGGGCGTGGGCTACATCGTCGGCCCCAAGACCGCTTCCTACATGTTCACCGGTTCTCTGGTGGGCTGGATGGTCATTATCCCGCTGATCTGCCTGTTCGGCGCAAACATCTCCCTGTACCCGGCAGCAGCCGGCACCACCATTGCTGATCTGTATGCAGCAGGCGGTGCAGACGCTATCTGGTCCAACTACGTCAAGTATATCGGCGCAGGTGCCATTGCTACCGGCGGTATCATCTCGCTGATCAAGAGCCTGCCTCTGATCGCATCCACCTTCCGTGATGCCATGAAGAGCATGAAGGGCGGCAGTGCTTCCGGCACCTCCCGTACCGAGAAGGACCTGCCCATGCCCTTTATTCTGGGCGGCATCCTGCTCATCATCCTCATCATCTGGCTGGCTCCGGCCATCCCCGTCAGCCCGCTGGGTGCTCTGCTGATCGTCATCTTCGGCTTCTTCTTCTCCACCGTCTCTGCACGTATGGTCGGCATGATCGGCAGCTCCAACAACCCGGTCTCCGGCATGACCATTGCCACCCTGCTGATCGCTACCATGATCCTGAAGGCCACCGGCAACGTTGGCATCGAGGGCATGATCGGCTCCATGGCCATCGCCTCTGTCATCTGCATCTGCGCTGCCATTGCTGCGGATACCTCTCAGGACCTGAAGACCGGCTACCTGCTGGGTGCGACCCCGGTCAAGCAGCAGATCGGTGAGCTGATCGGCGTTATTGCCGCCGGTCTGGCCATCGGTGGTGTGCTGTACCTGCTGGACAGCGCATGGGGCTACGGCGGTGCCGAGGTCCCCGCACCGCAGGCTACCCTGATGAAGATGATCGTCGAGGGCATCATGGGCGGCAACCTGCCCTGGAACCTGGTGTTCACCGGTGTGTTCCTTGCCATTGCTCTGGAGGTCCTGCGCATCCCCGTGATGCCGTTCGCCATCGGCCTGTACCTGCCCATCTACCTGAACACCTCCATCATGATCGGCGGTGTTGTGCGCTGGTTCATGGACAGCCGCAAGAATGTTGACGCGAAGCTCAAGGAAGAGCAGACCACCCGCGGCACCCTGTTCTGTGCCGGTATGATCGCAGGCGAGGGCCTTGTGGGCATCCTGCTGGCTGTGTTTGCCGTGTTCGGCATCAGCACTGCCCTGAGCATTGATCTGGGCAACATTGGCGGCGTGGTCCTGATGATCGTGATGATCGCATGCCTGCTGGCCTTCTCCATGAAGAAAAAGAAGAACTGATGAGTAAGAAAAAGCAGTCCATCAACTATCTGGACCTCATTCCGCAGCGGGCGGAAACCCTGCGCTGGCACACAGACGAAGCCACCGGCCTTATCACCCTTGAGGTGGAGAACACCGGTGTGTTCAATACGATCGCGCAAAAAGTGTTTCATAAACCGCGCACCACACAGGTGCATCTGGACGAGACCGGCAGCTATCTCTGGCCGCTGATCGACGGCCAGAAGACCGTTGCAGACCTTGCTGAATGCATGAAGCAGCAGTTCGGCGAAAAGGCCGAACCGCTGTATCCGCGCATTATCAAGTACTTCCAGATCGTGGAATCTTACCACTTTATCAAGTTCCTCAACCAATAAGCGCAAAAGAAGCGGCGCTCAGAGCCTGTTGCAAGGCACTGAGCGCCGCTTTTCTTATTCTTTTTTGCCGCTCCAATCTACCGCATCTGCGGCCATGGCATTTTATCTTCTGCGCCTTCTCTTTTTGAGGCTCAGCGAGCCACCGCCCGCGGTAAGAGTGACCGCCGTTAATGCAGCGAGGATGAACAGCAGTGCGCACAGCAGAAGCGCCGTTGCCTTCATGTCGGTGCGGAAATCAGAGACATACTCCTTGTGGGTCACAAGGTCCACCGTGCCCACTTCATCGCCGTCCAGATACACGGTGGCTGTACCCACCACACTGCCGCTCTTGACGGTGGCCGCAATGCTCTCCGGCAGGTCGAAGGAGTAGGTAACGATATCATCCGCGTGGCCATAGCCGCTCACCGGTGCGGCAGCATACAGCTCCACTGCCGGTTCGGTGCGGCACTTGGTCAGCGCCACGGTGGTGATCTCGGTCTGGGTGTCCACCAGCGGGCGGTCAGCAAAGCTGGCAAAGGCCCAGTCGAACAGATCATCGCACTCGGCAAAGAGGTGGTCCGGCGTATCGCAGCCAAGGATCACCAGCCCGTAGGTGTGGCCGTCCTTTTCCGCAAAGGCCACGATGCAGCGGCCTGCCAGCGTGGTAAAGCCGCCCTTGACCCACCGGACATACTCCCGGTAGTTGGCGCTCTCGCTGTTCATCAGGCTGTTGGAGCTGCTGATGGTGTGCTCAGCCTTGCGGAGGTTCGTGGCCGGCAGGACATAGCTGGCGGTGCCCGCCACCTGTGCAAAGGTCTGGTTTGCCGCACAGGCGGCGGCGATCTTTGCCAGATCCTGCGCGGTGGACACGTTGCCGTAGTCAAACAGGCCGTGGGCACAGGTAAAGTTCGTGCCGGTGCAGCCCAGCTCCGCCGCCCGGGCGTTCATCTGCTGCACAAAGCCCACCACGCTGCCCCCCACGTCCCACGCAATGACGCTGGCGGCGTCGTTGGCGCTGACGATGAGCATGGCGTTCAGCAGGTCGATGCGGCGCACCGTCTCGCCGATGCGCAGGCCCATGGTGGTGCCGTTGGCGTTCTGGATATCCCGGAACTCCTGGGTCAGCGCGGTGGGCACGGTCACTTCACCGTTCAGATCCTTGCCGCTTTCCAGCAGCAGCAGGGCCGTCATGAGCTTGGTCAGGCTGGCAACATACTGCTGCTGGTCAGCATTCTGGTTCAGGATGGTCTTGCCGGTGTCGGCGTTGAACAGGTACACCGCCTCGGTCTCGCTGGCGGTCTGGATGGGCATGGGATATACCGCAAGGCCCGGCAGTGCAGCAGCAGCGGCCAGTGCCAGCGTGAGCACCAGCGCCGTCATGCGGCGGAAGATGGTGTTTTTGAACATGAGCGTGCCCCCTTGTATCTGCTTGCCGACGCACGGCAAAAATTTTTGTTTTGAAACAGCTCCTACTTGCCGGAAAGGCTCTGGCTTGCTATACTACTTTAAAGAATACCATAAACCAGCCAAAAGAGAAAGAGAGAAAGGCGGTTTTTAACAATGTTTCTGTCCTTTTGTGGAAAAGTTCCCCGCGACGAGGGGGCTGCGTTCGTTGCGCCCAACGCCACCGTGCAGGGCGATGTGATCCTGAAAGCCGGTTCCACGGTGTGGTACGGGGCCGTGCTGCGCGGCGACGACGGCACTTTGACCATTGGCGAAAACTCCAACGTGCAGGATAACGCCGTGCTGCACTGTGATGTGGGCGGTGCTGTAATGCTGGGCAAAAGCGTCACCGTGGGCCACAGCGCGCTGGTGCACGGGTGCACGGTAGGGGATGGCAGCCTCATCGGAATGCACGCCACCCTGCTCAACCATTGTGTCGTGGGCAAAAACTGCATCATCGGCGCGGGTGCGCTGGTGCCGGAGGGCATGGTGATCCCGGATAACTCGGTGGCCGTGGGCGTGCCCGCAAGGGTCATCAAGCAGGTAAGCGCAGCCCAGATCGAGGCCAACCTGCACAACGCCGCCCACTATGTGGAGCACGGCAAGCTTCACGCCGCCGAGCTTGCCAAGGGCTGACCCTGTGCCGATTTTACAGTTTTTTGCCACATTTTTTCGTCTTTCCGCCAAAAAGCCGACATTTTAATTGACACCTGCGGTCTTGTCTGCTATAGTGAAATTGGCAGTTTATGTCATTCTGGAATACCAGAATTTTTGTACACCGCGCTGTTTGGTTTTTATCATTGGGGGAATTTTGTAAAAAGTTCATTGCGGGATGTTTTTTCACAGAAATGTAATGACTTTTCACTTAAAATCGGGTATACTATACCTTGCGGGGAGACGGGGCCGCAACCGTCTTTCCGCACATGATTCCTCCTCACACCAAAGCAATACCCCAAACAGAAACTCCCTCCGGTGTACCGCAAGCGCCGGAGGGAGTTTCTGTTTGCATCAGCTTTTGTATTTTATGATTTCCTGCAATCAAAGGAGAGATTTTTATGTCTGAACTGATCACCCGCCGTACTTTTTTAAAGACCACCGGTGCCGCCGCACTGGTCGCTGCCGCCGGCAGTATGCTGGTTGGCTGCGGAGATGGAGCGTATGCTTCCACTCCCGAAAATCTGGTTGCTCCTCCCATCGATAATAGCGATTTCGCTAATTTTGGCTCTTTTACCGCAGATATCGGCCCCTTGAGCGGGCAGTGGACTTCCAGCTCCATCTATGAATCTGATACCCGCCACAACTATTTCTACACCGGCTTCAAACTGGATAATGAAAGCGGCAGCAGTGATGTCACCGTCAGCACCAGCAACTTTGCTTTCAGCCATACCGATGGCGGCACTGGTAAGGTATGTGGTCTTGGATACAAAGGTCTGAACAGCAGCAAAACCGCCTATGTATTCAACCAGTCTCTTACTGTTCCTGCAGGCCGGTCCAAAAACGTTATTCTTTTCATCGACATCGGCCCCGTCACTACCTCTTCTTTCGATAAATTCTATAGAGGAACCATAACCATCACGCTGAGTAAACTTAATAATCAAACGGCCACCTTTACTTTTAACGGCCTGATCAGCGACCCTTCCTCTACCGTTTCCTGACAGCAAAACTCCCCTGAAATGCCGTAAAAAGCCTTTCGGGGGAGTTTTTGTTTACAGCGCGCGGAACTTTGCCGCAAACACGCTGAGCACGATTTTAGGGTTCACCTGCGCGCCAAGGCGCTGGATGGCGGCTTCGGCCAGACGCAGGGCACGCTGGGCGGCAATGCCCTGCACCGGTGCGTGGGGGCTTTGCCGCAGGCCCGCTGCCGCCACCGCACGGAAGTCTGTCAGCAGGGCGGCGGCGCCGGCCTTGTCCTTTTCGTAGGCGGCCAGCAGGCAGGCTGCGGCATAGCTGTCACGGTCGGCAGCGGCCTTTGCCAGCTGCAGGGCCTTTTCCACCTGCGCGGTGCGGGCTTCGTCCTGTGCGGCGGCAAGCACCGTGCCAATGTGCCCGTCGAACAGTTCGCTGTACAGCGCGGCCGTCTTTTTGTCCACCCCCTGTGCGGCGCAGTAGCGGGCGCACTGCTCCGGCGAGACAGGAGCCACTGCAAAGCTGACGCAGCGGCTGCGGATGGTGGGCAGCACGCCTGCCAGCGAATCCGCCGTAAGCAGGAACAGCACCCCCTCCGGCGGCTCTTCCATCACCTTCAGCAGGGCATTGGCGGATTCCTCGTTCATCTTTTCCACATGGTAGAGCAGCACGGCACGGCCCTCGGCCGAAAGGCTGGTGTTGAAGATCTCGCTGCGCATAGCCTTGACCTGACTGACCAGATATTTTCCGCCTGCGCCCATACCGGCAACGCTGATCGCTTCACGCACGATGCCGGTCTCCACATGGCCGCTGTCGCGGTCGCCAGGCTTACCCACAGCACGGCAGCATTCGCCCCGCAGAAGGGCCTCAGCGGGCGCTCCGCCTGCAGGGTAAAGATAATCTGCCGCAATGCAGCGGGCCGCAAAACCGGCTCCAAGGCCCTCTTCTCCCACCAGCAGCACGCTGTGGGTCAGGCGGCGGGCTGCCAGCATCAGCTGCACGCTGCTTTTCAGTTCTGCATTGCCCTCCATGCGGTCCAGCATCATGTTGTTTCTCCTTACCTTCTGTTTCTCCGCTTCCACTGCTCACGGCGTACCCACGCGCGGACGGAACGATAGGCCATCGGGCCAAAGAACAGCCAGACGTTCGCCATGCTGAGCAGCAGGCTCAGCTTTTGCGGCAGCGGCGCGCCCAGAAAGCTGAGCACCCACAGTGCTGCCGCAAAAAAGCCAAAGTATTTCACCCGGATGGGGATGACAAAGAACAGCAGCACCTGTACTTCCGGGTACAGCATGGCAAAGGCCAGCAGCAGCGAAAGGGACAGGCAGTAGGTGCTGCCGGTCACGCCGGTGAGCAGGCAGGCCAGCACAGTGCCCAGCATCCCGGAGAGCAGATACACCGTATAGCGGAAATCGCCCCACTCCTGTTCCAGCGCCGTGCCGATGAACCATGTGAAATAGATGCCCAGCACCGCGCTGAGGATGCTGCCGCCGTAAGAGGGGATGAACGCAAAGGTGATAATGCGCCAGATCTGGCCGCGCAGCAGAAAATAGCGGCTGAGTGCCAGCCAGACACTGACGGTCTGGTTGACAAACAGCTCGATGGCCAGCACAAGGATCTGCCCGCCCACCAGAATGTTGGTCAGATTCGGGATGCCGAAGCGGCCGTATTTGCGCTCCAGCTGGTTGAGCCAATTGTTCATATAGGGTGCCTCCAACGCATTGTATTCCGATATCGGTGAGTTTTGCCGCATTTTTCTGCTGTTATTGTACCATGATTGGCCGGGGCATTCAAGGCAATGCCACAGTGTGGAAAACTGCCGCATCTTCCGCCCAAAAATACAGCTGTCAAGCGGATCTTGCGGCACAAAAACACAACCGGAAAGTGTATGGAGTTTCCTGTCTGGAATGAACTTTTCACTTTTTCCACCGGGTTTTCCACCGTTTTTGTGAAGAAAAGGGCAAGTTTTCCATGAGGTTTTCCACTTTTTCCACCGGGTTTTCCACAACAAAAGGGCATCAGCCCTATACACACCGTAATTCAGGCCGCAGCTTTCTGGTAAGTTTTGGGCAAAAATGCGGGCATTCTGCCTTTTATAAAAAAGAAAGTCGAAGGATTTTCTTTGCATTCTACAAACCGTTCCCGAGCGGCGATTTATTTTTCTCCAATCTGGAATGGCTGGCCCCAAGTTTTCAACACCGGGCCGCTGCCGTTTTTCCGTGTGGAAAAGGCGGGGAAACATGCAGTTTTCCACACTGTTTTATCCCGGCTGAACCCTCTCAGTCGCCTGCGGCGACAGCTCCCCCGAAGGGGGAGCTTTTTGCGATAACCGAAACGTATCGGATGAATGCTAAAAGCTTCCGGCAGTGCTATAAGCTCCCCCTTCGGGGGAGCTGTCTGCGACCAACGGGAGCAGGCTGAGAGGGTTAGGACGCTTCCGGCTCCGCCAGAGGCTCCCTCTTTGAGGGAGCTGGCAAAACCGTCAGGTTTTGACTGAGGGAGTTGGCATCGCGCAGCGACGACTGAGAGGGTTCGTCCTATAAAAATGCCGGGCAGTCACTTCAAGACCGTCCGGCATTGCTTTATTATTTACATCATATTGTGGAACACCAGCTGTGCGATCTGGAAATACAGGATCAGGCTGCAGGCATCCACGATGGTGGTGATGAAGGGGGTAGCCATGATGGCCGGGTCGGCACCCAGCTTCTTGGCTGCCAGCGGCAGCATACCGCCCACCAGCTTTGCCAGAATGACGCTGAAGAACAGCGAAACGCTGACCACGATGGCATAGCCCATCACGTTAGCATACTGGCCGGGGAACAGGAAGGTGTACATCAGGTAGATGCGCAGGCCGTTCACGATGCCCAGCACCGCGCCCACGATGGCAGACACCCGCAGCTCCTTGCCCAGCACCCGCACAAAGTCGGCGGGCTCTACCTCGCCCAGAGCCAGACCGCGCACCATCAGGGTGCTGATCTGGTTGCCGCAGTTGCCGGCGGTATCCATCAGCATGGGCATGAAGGAGACCAGCAGCGGCAGGCTGACAA
>OLVY01001096.1_pt1 | contig 18057 bp, 10 predicted proteins | sample 1674261 | NCBI WGS metagenome assembly OLVY01 (sample SAMEA103958155, study PRJEB25191) | human gut metagenome | biome: human-associated habitat [ENVO:00009003]; feature: intestine environment [ENVO:2100002]; material: feces | place: Germany | collected 2013/2015
TGGTTCCGCGGAGAAGTCGATGTTTATACAAGTAGTCTTGAGAAAAGCAAAGTATCTTACAGTGGTTCTTTATATAATTCTTCGTTTGGGCTAATCCTCGTCCGTTGATGAAATAGTAGTGTGGTATATTATTTTCGTTTAAATCGTTAAGTTTTTTAAAATCGGATAATTTTAAACTCATGGTTTCTAAAATACGGATTAAGTTTTCCGATGATGTAAAATGATAGAGGTATTCGTTATTAATCATAGGAGATTTATACGATTATTAATTTGAATAGTAGAATTTTAATGCGGTTAATTATTTCATCAATCGTTTAAGCCATTTGAGTTTGTCGGCATATGGTGGAAATTTGAAATTGGGATAGAGGTGCAGAGAGGAGTCGACGATGCTGCGGCAATGACTGAATGTCTCGAAACTTTCGCGGCCGTGGTAGGCTCCCATTCCGCTGTTCCCGATTCCTCCGAAGGGGAGGTTTCCGTTGGCGGTTTGTACAATGGTGTCGTTGATACAGGCTCCGCCCGATGTGGTGTGTTGTATCATGTAGCGTGCCCGTTTTTTGCTGCGGGTAAAGTAGTAGAGGGCGAGGGGCTTTTCCCGGTCGTTGACGTATTCGACACAGTCGTCGATGTCGTCGAACGGGAGTACGGGGAGTATGGGGCCGAAGATTTCGTCGGTGAGCAGAGGGGATTGCAGGGGTATGTCGGTGAGCAGCGTGGGGGCTATGTATCGGTCGGCGGGATCGCTTGTGCCTCCGCAAAGTATCGTGCCGTGCGAGAGGAGCGCCGACAGGCGGTCGAAATGCCGAGCATTGACGATACGGGGATAATCGGGGCTTTGTTGTGGATTTTCGCCGTATTGGCGGGTGATTTCGTCACAGATATATTCTGTGAGTTTGTCTTGGACTTTGTGATGTACCATGAGGTAGTCGGGGGCTACACAGGTTTGTCCGCAGTTGAGGAACTTGCCCCATACGATGCGGCGTGCGGTGGCTTTCAAATCGGCATCGTCATCGACGATACAGGGACTTTTTCCTCCCAGTTCGAGTGTGACGGGGGTGAGGTGGCGAGATGCGGCTTGCATGACGTGACGCCCGTATTCGACACCTCCTGTGTAGAAGATGTAATCGAACCGTTCTTGCAGGAGTAGCTCGGTGGTTTCCCGATCGGCATCGGTAACGGCGATGTATTCTTCCTCGAAACATTCGTCGATAAGTTCTTGCAGAGCGGCAGCCGTACGGGGTGCTTCGCCCGATGGTTTGACGATGGCACAGTTACCGGCTGCTATGGCTCCGATAAGGGGGGATAAAGCTAATTGCAGCGGGTAATTCCACGGGGCAATGATGAGTGCACAACCGTAGGGCTCGTAGTGAATGCGACTTTTCGAGCCGAAGAGAAAGAGGGGGGTAGGACGACGTCGGTCGCGAGCCCAGCTTTGCAAGTGATTTTTTATTGTCCGTATTTCGTGGAGGAGGAATCCGATTTCGGTGGCATAGCTTTCGAATGCGGATTTTCCCAAGTCGGCATGCAGGGCTTCACCGAGTTGTTTTTCCCGACTAACGAGAGCTTCGGCCAAGCGGTCGAGAGCACATAGCCGGAATGGAATTTCTCGTGTGATGTGTTCGTTGAAGAATGCTTTTTGAAGTTTTACCAAACGGGTGTATTTATTATTTGTCATCATTCGATTTTTTTTGATAAAGATAGCGAATTGTTTCGTAGGAAGGAAAATTAGGAACTGAATCTTTGAGGGGGTTGATTTTCTATGGTGTGACTCGATAAGCGTTTTTTCGCATTCTCTTACAGGTGGGAGAGGTTCGATAAAGGCGGAAGGAGGCAGGAGTTTGGATTTTTGTAAACTATTTCGAATTACGACCGTTATAATTTATTATCGAAAAAGGAGTTGTCTCGAAAATTTATTTCGATTGAACGATATAAATCAATTAAGAAGCTGTTTAACGTTATGTGTAAAGTTTTTTTTATTCGAAGTCGGCTTGTTGCGTCGGTATTGATTCTCCTTTGCGGAGGGGCTGTTTATGCCCAGCAACCGGCTACTCGTTATTTGTCTGACGACATACCGAAGGCGTGGACTCCCGATACATTGTTTTCGCAGCAGTTGCCTCCTGAGGATTTATGGTGGAGCGGATTTAACGATGCTTGTCTCGACACGTTGATTCAAGAGGCGGTGGACAGTAACCATAATTTGTTGGCGGCCGCTGATCGTATACGTATGGCCAGAGCGGCTTGGCGTATGGAACAGAGCGGTTTCTATCCGTCGGTGAATTTTTCGGCCGGTTGGACGAAGACCCGTAATAGCAGTTATCTGGGGCGAGAGGCTGCCGATAACACTTATTCCCAATATGCTTCGGGTGATTTGTCGGTGAGTTGGGAAATCGATTTGTTCGGTTCGATACGTCAGAGGGCCAAAGCGAAGAAAGAGTTGTTTCGTGCTTCCCGGGACGAATATAACGGGACGATGGTGTCTCTGTGTGCCCAAGTGGCGACCGCTTATATGACATTGCGCACGTATCAGCAACAGTATATTGTGGCCGAGAGCAATATCCAATCGCAACGGAGTATCCTGCATATTACGGAGGTGAGGTACGAGACCGGATTGGCATCGCAACTCGACGTTTCGCAAGCCAAGACGGTTTATTTCAATACAAAGGCTTCTTTGCCGTCTCTTGAAGCGGGTATAGAGAAACAGATCAATATTATCGCTATTTTGTTGGGAAAGTATCCCGATGAGTTGCGTCCGATGCTTCGGACGACAAAGCCGTTGCCTGATTATCGGAGGTTAGTGGGTATAGGTATTCCCATGAATTTGCTCCGCCGCCGTCCTGATGTGAGGCAGGCCGAACGGACGGTAGCATCGTATGCGGCTTCGGTAGGTGCAGCCAAGTCTGATTTTATGCCGAAATTGTATTTGAACGGTAGTATCGGATTCGCTTCCAGAGATATGGACCATTTTTTCAATAAAAGGAGTATGACCTATCAGTTGGCTCCTACCGTCTCGTGGCCTTTGTTTCAAGGGACACAGCGCATACAGGCTTTGGCATCGGCGAGGGCTCAGCTCGATAGCGGCATAGAGCAGTATAACCAAACTGTGTTGACGGCTGTCCAAGAGGTGGAGAATGCCATGAACAGTTATACGCATATCGTCAAACAAATTGCGATGTTGAAAGAGCTGGTGGCCGAGGGTGAAAAGACGTTGTCGCTCTCGCTCGACTTGTATAAGCGAGGCTTGTCGGGGTTCCAAAATGTACTCGATGCGCAGCGCTCATTGCTTTCGTATCAAAATTCTTATGTGTCGGCGCAGGGAAACGCCATCAATGCGCTTATTCTTTTATATCAATCGCTGGGTGGCGGTTGGATAGATTCGAGTCAACCCTAAAATTAAAATTCATATTTTATGAGACGTTTGTTTTCTTATATGCCGATAGTGGCTGTGGCTGTATTGTTTTCGCTTTTTTCCTGCCAATCGAAAAAGGGGGAGAAGCAAAGTGGCGATGTTCGGCTGCCCGAAATATCGGTGGCTTATCCGGCGGTCGATTCGGTGGTTTTGATAAAGAGTTATCCGGGTTACCTTACTTCGTTACAAACCGTCGATCTGGTAGCTCGTGTGAACGGATATCTGCAACAGGTGGCCTATACACCGGGTGAGATCGTAAAGAAGGGACAGTTGCTTTTCGTTATCGAACCTTCGCAATACGAGGATGCAGTGGAACAGGCCGAGGCAGCGTTGAAAACGGCTCAGGCACAGTATGATTATGCAGAGAATAATTACACCCGAATGAAAGAGGCGGCGCAAAGCGATGCCATCAGTACGATCGATTTGATACAGGCGGAGTCGAAATTGGAACAAAGTAGGGCCTCTGTTCGGAATGCCGAGGCTGCGTTGTCGACGGCTCGCATACAGTTGGGGTATTGTTATGTGAAAGCCCCGTTCGAGGGCCGGATATCACGCAATTTGTACGATGTGGGTAATTATATCAGCGGGTCTTTGCAATCGACGAAGTTGGCGACTATTTATCAGGATAAGAAAATGTATGCCTATTTCAATATCGAGGATAATCAATATTTGAAAATGTTGCTGAACCAGAGTAAAGGTAAACATTCCGTACCGAGCGATCGTGTGGAGATCCTTTTTCAGGAGCCTACCAGCCGCAGTTATTACGGCAGACTCGATTATTTGTCGCCGAATGTGGACTTGTCGACGGGTACGCTTTCGATACGGGCCGAGGTGGATAATCCTGCCGGCGAGTTGAAGAGTGGTTTGTATATCTCTATCCGGTTGCCGTATGGTAGCCGCGAGCATGCGATATTGGTGAGGGATGCTTCTATTGCCACGGACCAACTTGGCAAGTATATGTATGTGGTGAACGATTCTAATGTGGTGGAATATCGCCCTGTGGAGACGGGACAGTTGGTTAACGATACTTTGAGAGTGATCGACGAGGGGATTTCACCGACCGATCGTTATGTTACGAAGGCTTTGTTGAAAGTGAGAGCGGGCATGCCGGTTCGTCCGGTTTTGGAAAAGAATTAATGGTTCCTAAAAATGAATGGGTATGATTTCGAAATTTTTTATTAACAGGCCTATTTTCGCTACGGTCATCGCCATTGTTATGGTGCTGGTGGGATTGGTTACCATCTATACGCTCCCGGTCGCCCAGTTTCCCGATATAACACCTCCTACGGTACAGGTGACCGCTGTATATCCCGGGGCGAGTGCCGAGACGGTGGCGAAAACGGTAGGTGTACCTATCGAGGAGCAGGTGAACGGTGTGGACGGAATGATTTATATGAGTTCGTCGTCTTCGTCGTCGGGGCAATATACGCTGACCGTTACTTTCGAGGTGGGAACCGATATAGATATGGCGACCGTGTTGGTACAGAACCGGGTGAACATAGCGCAGGGAAATTTACCGGAGGCTGTCATACAACAGGGAATTATCACGAAGAAGCAGTCTACCAACATCGTCATGTTCTTGGCGTTGGAATCGGATAACCCATTGTATAACAGTTTATATCTGTCGAATTATGCCAAGTTGAACATTACCGACGAGTTGTCCCGTTTGCCGGGTGTAGGTGGTGTGACGGTGTTCGGAGCCGATAATTACAGCATGCGTATCTGGCTCGACCCGGAGTTGATGCGTATACGAAGCCTTACGCCGGCCGATGTCTATTCGGCTATTCAAGCACAAAATATGGAGGTGTCGGCCGGTAGTGTAGGACAACCTCCTACGAATACAGACGAGGCTTTCCAGTTTACATTGGTTTCAAAAGGTCGCCTTTCTACGCCGGAGGAGTTCGGACGGATCATCATCAAGTCGTTGCCCGGCGGGGAATATCTGAGGTTACGCGACATCGCTACCATAGATTTGGGAAGTGCGACTTACAATACGACATCGACTATTAACGGTAAGGAAACGGCGGCTATCGCCATTTATCAGTTACCGGGGTCTAATTCTCTCGATGTGGCAAAAGCCGTGAAAGCGAAGATGATGGATTTGAGCCGTTATTTCCCGAACGATGTGCAATATAAGGTGGTGCTCGATACGACTCAATTCGTGAGTGCATCTATCGATGAGGTATTGGTTACGTTTGTGGAGACCTCTCTTATCGTGATGCTGGTCATTCTTATTTTCTTACAAAATTTCAGGGCGATGATTATTCCTTCTCTGACCATACCGGTTTCGCTTATCGCAACATTTGCCGTGATGAAGTTGATGGGATTTTCTATCAATACGCTTACTCTTTTCGGCCTTGTTTTGGCAATAGCTATCGTGGTGGACGATGCGATCGTAGTGGTCGAAAATTCGACCCGGCTTATCGATACGGGAAAGTATAGTCGCAAGGAGGCGGTCGAGAAGGCCATGGAGGAGATTACGAGTCCGGTTATCGGCGTGGTATTGGTGTTATTGGCCGTGTTTATCCCGACAGCTTTTATCGGTGGTATCACAGGAGAACTGTATAAACAATTCGCTTTGACGATCGCTGTCGCTACCGTATTCAGCGGGTTCAATTCGCTGACGTTTACTCCGGCTTTGTGCGCATTGTTTCTCCAACCGACCCGCGAACCTTCGTTTTTCTTGTACAAGTGGTTTAATAAGGGATATGGAGCGACGTTGAACGGATATGTGAAAGTTATCGGCTCGATGTTGCGTAAACCTTTGGTGTCGTTGTCGGCTTTTATCGTGTTGGCTTTGGCTGCTTTCTATGGATTTGCCAAGTGGCCGACTTCGTTTATTCCACAGGAAGATCAAGGTTATTTTATCGTGTCGGTGCAGTTGCCCAATGCCGCATCGATGGAACGGACCCGCAAGGTTTGCGATGATTTGAATCGAATTATACAGTCGTACCCCGAAGTGGAAAATGCCTTGAATATCGTAGGTTTTTCGGCGTTACAGGGTGGAAGTTCGTCCAATTCGGCAACGTTTTTCGTGGTGCTGAAACCCTGGGACGACCGGAAGGGGAAAGAACATAGCGTGTTTAATGTGGTGGAGCGGCTGAACCGGGATGCATCTGTTTTGCAAGAGGCTATCGTGTTTGCCGTCAATCCTCCGGCTATCAGCGGACTGGGTGTTTCGGGCGGTCTCGAAATGCAACTCGAAGATCGTAGCAATTTGGGGGCGGGCGAATTGGAATCCGCAGCGAATGCTTTGATCGGTAATATCGGTAGCGAGCCGGCCTTGATGCAGATAAACTCGATGTTTCAAGGGAATACCCCGCAATATACATTGAATATAGATCGCGATAAGGTGGAAATGCAGGGGCTTACTCTCAGCAGTGTTTTCTCGGCTTTGTCGTATTATATGGGATCGGCTTATGTGAATGATTTCGTGGAGTTTGGCCGTATCTATCAGGTGAAGTTGGGCGCTCAGGCCGGAGCGAGGGCTCATATCGACGATGTGATGAAACTGAGCGTGCGAAACCGGGACGGTAGCATGGTTCCGTTTTCTTCGTTTACACAGGTCGAGGAGACGATGGGACTGAATTTAGTAAGCCGGTACAATATGTATTCATCGGCTGCACTCACGGCGATACCGGCTCCGGGGATAAGTTCGTCGGAGGGTATGGCGGCTATGGAGCGATTGCTCCGGAATACACTGGGTACGAATTTCGGATATAGTTGGACGGGGGAGGCTTATCAAGAGAGTCAGAGCGGTTCTACGGTAGGTCTTATCTTCGGACTTGCGATATTGATCGTGATTCTGGTGCTGGCTGCCCAGTACGAAAGTTGGACTAACCCGATAGCCGTGATACTGAGTTTGCCCACTGCCATATTGGGGACAGTGCTGGGGTGTATTGTCATGAGTTTGTCTATCAGTATTTACAGTCAGATAGGGTTGATTTTGCTTATCGCTTTGTCGGCCAAAAATGCTATCCTCATTATCGAGTTTGCCATGGATTACCGTAAGCAGGGCGAGTCTATCCGGCAATCGGCGATGGAGGCGGGGAGGTTGCGCCTGCGACCTATCTTGATGACTTCGTTCGCTTTTATCTTCGGGGTTCTTCCGCTGATGTTCGCGACAGGTGCGGGAGCCGAAAGTCGTATAGCTCTGGGTACGGCAGTCGTGTTCGGTATGGCGATGAATACGGTATTGGGTACGTTGTTTGTTCCTAATTTTTATGAATTGATGGAGACTGTTCAAGAGCGCTGGTTGTCGAAGGTATTCAAAGATAGTGGTGAAAAGGGAACGACTAATTCAGTAGATTAGGATACTATATCTTTATTCCTTTTTGTTATTCTTGCAACCCCTCCGTCCTTCGGGCACTTTCTCTATCGGCAGGGGGAGGATTGTGCTACAAAGGACTTTCTTTCCCTGCCAAAGAAAGTCCTTGTTACACTAATTCACTTTATTTGTTCATTCTTCTCAACAGCGAGGAGAACGAACCAAGAAGCGCCGCCGCTGTTATCGGGCTTTTGGGTTCGTCGCTACGGTCGCCGTCGGGGTCTGCGGAACTCGCTTCGCTCGGACAGTCCTCGCCCTTTTTCCTCCGTCTTTCTTGTGACTTCACCGACCGATAAAGGCGGGGATTTTGCTCGTGCTTTTGCTGGTCTTTTTAACCCCCTCGCCCTTCGGGCACTCCCCCTATATTCCTTTCAGGAACACAGAGGGAGAGGAGGGTTACCTCTATTATCTCTACTGAGGGTCTTTTTAAGACCTCTCCTCATCGCCATGCTCCTCGGCTCTCCCCTATATTTTGCTGCGCAAAAACACCCCGCCATGCTGCGGGACACAGGGGAGGAGGGTGAGATGTATTTCCCTTTCGCTTCTGCTCCGATTTTATGAGCCACACCCCGCAATGCAGCGGGGCACGGCAGGGAAGAAGTGGAATCATACTGAATTTTCGTTTGGCTTTATTTCCGATATAAAAAAGGAGGTATCCCAGATAAATGGGATACCTCCTCGAATGATATGAAATGTTGCGTTTATTTGCGATAAGCGGCTATCATTTCGGGATTGAAGCGTTCGATAAACGCGGCGTGTTTGGCAACTTCTGCTTCGCCGAAGTTAATGTATACTTCGGCCGACTGCCGGAACGATTCGTTACGAGTGGCATCGTTGAGCAGGAGGTGGCCCATGATGACATGGCCGGCCATTTCGACCATGCGGCGTGCTTGGAAGTCGATGTATTCGTTGTCTTTCGTTGCAGTGACGGTTTCGACAGCTTTTACGTAGGCGGCTTTCATAGCTTTGAGGCGGTCGCGCAGAGGTTCTAGTTCGGGCGCGATTTCAGCAGCTTCGTATGCTTCGATCTGATGCAGATATGTGCCGGTGGTGACGTGGCGAATAGCTGCCACGACTTGCAACTGGGTGGTTCCTTCGTAGATAGAAGTGATGCGGGCATCGCGGTAGATGCGTTCGCAAGCGTAGTCTTTCATGAAACCGGACCCTCCGTGTACTTGCACGCAGTCATAGGCGTTTTGATTGCAGAATTCGCTGGACATGCCTTTCGCCATAGGGGTGAATGCGTCGGCCAGTTTTTGGTAGGCTTTCATTTCGGCACGTTCTTCGGGTTCGAGCGAGCGTTCTTTGGCAATGTCTTCGTATGCTTTGTACATGTCTACGAATCGTGTCGTTTCGTAAAGCAGCGAGCGTGAAGCGTCGAGTTTGGCTTTCATCAAAGAGATCATTTCGAAAACGGCGGGGAACTCGATGATGGCTTGCCCGAATTGTTTGCGGTCGCGTGCATAGGCAATGGCTTCACGGTATGCCGCTTCGGAAACGCCGACAGATTGTGCGGCGATACCAAGACGGGCTCCGTTCATCAATGCCATGACGTATTTGATAAGACCCAATTTGCGGCTTCCGCAGAGTTCGGCTTTGGCATTTTTGAACACCAATTCGCAGGTGGGAGACCCTTTGATACCCATTTTGTTTTCGATACGGCGAACGGTTACACCGCCGTCGTTGCGGTCGTAGATGAACATGGAGAGTCCGCGTCCGTCTTTGGTTCCTTCTTCGGAACGGGCCAGCACGAGTGCAATGTGTCCGTCACCGTTGGTGATGAACCGTTTCACTCCGTTGAGATACCAGCAACCGTCGGCCTCGCTGTATGTGGCTTTGAGCATGACGGCTTGCAAGTCGGAACCGGCATCGGGTTCGGTGAGGTCCATCGCCATAGTTTCGCCGGCGCAAACGCGCGGCAGGTATTTTTGCTTTTGTTCTTCATTGGCAAATTCGTAAATGGTTTCGGCGCAGTCTTGCAATCCCCAGATGTTTACGAATCCGGCATCGGCGCGGCTTACCATGTCGGCAGCCATGATGTAGGGAACCAACGAGAAATTAAGCCCGTTGTAGCGACGGGGGATAGAGATACCCATCAATCCGGCTTTTACCAGAGCGTCGAGGTTTTTTTGCGTGCCTTTGGCATATACGACATGTCCGTCGACAACGTGCGGACCTTCGTGGTCTACGTCTTCGGCATTGGCTGCAACGATTTCGCCGCTTATCTCGCCTGCTATTTCGAGCACTTTTTCATAACTATCCATGGCATCTTCGAAATTGAAGGGCGCATAGTCGTATTTTTCGGCATCGGAGTAATTCCGTTCCCGTAAAGCCACCAGCTTCTTCATGAGCGGGTGGTTCAAGTGATGTTTGAGATCACTGTTATCTAAATAAAAATTAGCCATTGTTCTGTATTATTTATTGTATTATAATTTAACTCTCTATCTTTGATTTGTCGCAAGACTTTGTCTTATCGACAGAATCGAAAATATGTTTTATTTGGAGTTTTTCTTATAATATTTGATCAGCTTCGGAATTACTTCTTCGACTGTACCCGTGATCACATAGTCGGCTATCGTATTGATAGGTGCGTTAGGATCGCTGTTGATAGAGATGATGATGGAGCTGTCTTGCATACCGGCGATGTGTTGTATCTGTCCAGAGATACCGCAGGCGATATAGAGCTTGGGGCGAACCGTGACACCGGTTTGTCCGATTTGACGTTCGTGCTCGATGTATCCGGCGTCGACCGCAGCGCGGGAAGCTCCTACCTCGGCTCCCAATGTAGCCGCCAAGTCGAACAGCATGTCGAAGTTTTCTTTCGATCCCATACCGTAACCGCCGGCTACGATGATGGATGCGCCTTTGACGTTGGCTTTGGATTTTTCCATCTGGCGATCGATGACTTCTACCACAAAGTCGGTGTCGGAAACGTATTTTTTCGGATCCAGTTTAACAACTTCTCCCTTGTAAGCGGGATCGTAAATTTCTTTTTTCATCACGCCTTCGCGAACCGTAGCCATTTGAGGACGGCATTCGGGGTTAACGATCGTCGCTACGATGTTGCCTCCGAAAGCGGGACGAATCTGATACAACAGATTTTCATAGGTCTTATTGTTCTTTTTGTCCTCGTGAGGTCCTATTTCCAATGCGGTGCAGTCGGCCGTGAGTCCGCTGTGCAGCGAAGAGGAAACCCGCGGACCGAGGTCGCGACCGATACTGGTGGCTCCCATCAGGCAAACCTGAGGTTTCTGTTCTTTGAATAAATTTACCAATACCGAGGTATGTGGCAATGAGGTGTAGGGGTAGAGGCGAGGATCGTCTACTGTATAGACGGTATCGACTCCATAGGGGAATACTTGTTTTTCCACACCGTCGAGGTTGCTACCGATCACCAGTGCTTCGAGTTTACAATTCAGTTGATTGGCCAGCGAGCGACCTTTTGTGAGCAGTTCGAGGCTCACATCGGCGATGATGCCGTCTTCTATTTCGCAATATACAATCAGATTGTTCATAATCGTTAGTTTTTTAGTTCATAGTACCGGGCATTAACCAATTGTGTGGTTGGCGATCAATTCTTTGACAAGGTCTTCGATTTCGTTGTCGGCAGCCGTGAGTCGTTTGCTTTCCTTTGCTTGGAATACAACGTTTTGTACGGCTTTTACTTTGGTGGGAGAACCGGCAAGACCTACTTGATCGAGGTCGGCATCGACATCGTTTACACTCCATTCGTAAAGATTGAGGGCCGGACGCTGTTCATAGAGTTTCAAGCATTCTTCGCTCAGTCCTTGTTTTTCGCTCGGTGTCTTGGCGTATTTGTAACGTTGTATGAGCTTCGCATTGCGAGGACGGCATTCATCGGCCGAACCGTTGACCGTGATGACTGCGGGCAGGGGAACTACGACGGTTTCTACCCCGCGTTCGAGACGACGTTTCACGGTGGCTTTCCCATTTTCTATGTTCAGAATTTGCTCGGCATAGGTGACTTGGGGTATTCCCAATTTTTCGGCGATTTGAGGGCCTACCTGAGCCGTGTCGCCATCGATGGCTTGACGACCTCCCAAGATAATATCATAATCTTTGATTTTGCGTACGGCACACGATAGTGCGTAAGACGTAGCCAATGTGTCGGCTCCGGCAAAGGCACGGTCGGTCAATACGATACCTCCGTCCGCTCCACGGAATAAACCTTCCTGAATAATTTCGGCGGCACGAGGAGGACCCATCGTAAGCAGGGTAATCGTCGATCCCGGGTTTTGTTCTTTCAGTTGCAGAGCCTGTTCCAAGGCATTCAAATCTTCGGGGTTGAAGATAGCAGGCAAGGCGGCACGGTTGATCGTTCCGTCCTCTTTCATGGCATCCTTCCCCACATTTCTGGTATCGGGCACTTGTTTTGCCAATACTACGATTTTAAGACTCATAATTTAATGTGAGATTTATGATTTATAAATATTCGTATATTCTGTGTCGATTCGTTGACTCGCAAAATTACAAAAATGATTGTTATTTTCAATCTTTTAGGCGAAAAAACCGTTATGCCGCCCGGCGAGAACAGATGATCGGACGGCATAACGGGCCGAGGTTTTATTCGGTTCTGACGGGCTTATTCGTAGCTGCTGCCGTCGAAACAATGCGTGCAGATACATTCCTTAGGAAGCCCGATCGATTCGACCAGTGTTCTAACGGGTTGAATTTTAATGAGGTAATGTTCAGCTTTTTACAAATGCAGTTTACCATACAATTGTATTGGGGCGACCCGGTGCGTGCATAAGCTGCGACATTTTTATCGGGGTTACCCTCTATCTCGGCGATGGTGCGACGGGTAATAAGCTCCATTTCGCTTTTGGAGGCTGTGAAGTTAAGAAACTTACACGGGTACAGGAGAGGGGGACAACTGATGCGCATGTGAACTTCTTTGGCTCCATAACGGTAGAGATCGGATACATTGTCTCTCAGTTGCGTACCGCGGACGATGGAGTCGTCGCAGAATACGACCCGCTTCCCGTCGAGCATGCTTTTGTTGGGTATGAGTTTCATTTTGGCTACCAGCTCGCGCATGGCTTGATTGGAAGGGGTGAAGCTGCGAGGCCAAGTGGGGGTATATTTGACGATACCTCTCCGGTAGGGAATTTGTTTACCTACGGCATATCCGAGAGCCATGCCTACACCGGAATCGGGGATGCCGGAGACGAAATCGGCTTCGATGTCGTCTTTTTTACCCATTTCGAAGCCAGTGTGAAAGCGCATCTCTTCGACATTCTTCCCTTCGTATTCGCAGGCGGGATATCCGTAATATACCCATAGGAAGGAGCATATCTGCATTTTTTTACCGGGCTGGTTGAGCGATTCGTAACCGTCGGCTGTCAACCGGACGATTTCTCCGGGTCGTATGTCGTAACAGAGTTCGTATCCGAGGTTCGGGAAGCTGCATGTTTCGGACGATACGGCGTAGCCGTTATCTCCCCGCCCGACGAGGATAGGCGAACGACCGTACTTATCGCGAGCGGCGATAATGCCTTGCTCGGTGAGTAAAAGCATAGAACAAGACCCTTTGATTTTTTCCTGTACCAAGCGGATGCCGTCGACATAGTCTTTTCCTTGACTGATAATCATCGAAACCAATTCGGATTGGTTGATGATATTGTTACTGTGTTCGCTGAAATGGTTTCCGCTCGCCAGTAGTTCTTTTTCGAGTTCTTCTACGTTGTTTATTTTGGCGACGGTAACGATGGCGAATTTTCCCAAATGGCAACTGATGATGATGGGTTGTGCATCGGTATCGCTGATGACACCGATTCCCGAATTACCAGAGAATTCGGGTAGTTCGGCTTCGAATTTCGAGCGGAAGTAGGAGTTTTCTATATTGTGGATCGCCCGTTTGAAAACGCCATTTTCATACGTCACGATACCGGCACGTTTCGTACCTAAGTGCGAGTTGTAATCTACGCCATAAAAAAGGTCGGTAACGCAAGATTCTTTTTTTATGCTACCAAAAAATCCTCCCATAATGTAATGTTGTCGTGTTGATTATTATTTGATTAAACGAACAGAGCGAGAGGGACATTGTTTCCCTCCCGCCCTGCGGAATATACTTTTTATTTGGTGTGGTGTTCAACCCATTTGCGGGCATTGACAAAAGCCTCGATCCACGGGGTAATCTCGTCGGTTTTTCTGTCGGCAGGATAATGTCCGCACTGCCAGGGGAATATGGCTCGTTCGAGGTGGGGCATCATGGCCAAATGGCGGCCGTCGGCCGACGTGATACCGGCTATACCGTAAGGCGATCCGTTGGGATTTGCCGGATAAGCATCGTAGGTGTATTGGGCTACGATATTGTATCTTTCTTTGTCGTAAGGCAACTCGAATTTACCTTCTCCGTGGGCAACCCATATACCGAGTTTCGAACCCGATAACGAGCCGAACATGACAGAGTTGTTTTCGGGAATTGTCAATCCGATGAACTGAGATTCGAATTTGTGCGAATCGTTGTGTCGCATTTTGGGCTTTTGTTCGTGGTCGGGGGTGAGCAGTCCCAATTCTACCATGAGCTGGCAGCCGTTGCAAATACCGAGACTCAGGGTGTCGGGGCGGTTGTAGAAACGGTCGAGTGCAGCTTTGGCTTTTTCGTTCCAAAGGAATCCTCCTGCCCAGCCTTTTGCCGAACCGAGTACATCGGAATTTGAGAATCCACCGCAGTATACAATCATGTTGATATCGTCGAGCGTTTCGCGGCCACTGATGAGGTCGGTCATGTGCACGTCTTTCACATCGAATCCCGCCAAATAGAGCGAATAGGCCATTTCTCTATCTCCATTAACACCCTTCTCACGAATGATGGCTGCTTTCACACCGGATCGTGTGCGACGATCGGCCGAGATACCGTATTGGGCGAGCGTTCCCGTGAACGAATCGGGGAAATGGAATTGCAGCGGTTGTTCCTTGTAGTTGAGGAAGCGGTCTTTGGCTGCTTTTTCTCCGCTTTGTTTGCAGTCGAGCAGATAGGACGACTCGAACCATACGTCGCGCAAATGATCGATGAAGAATTGATAATCGGCTCCGTCTTTGTGTATGAGCAGATGGCGTTCGTCGCAGGGGCGAGCCAGACGAATAAACGCTACGCCGGCTTTTTTCAATATCTTTTCGACTTCGTCGGTTTTTTCTACTTGAATCAAGATACCCGGGTTTTCGCTGAACAATATCTTAACAAGGTCTTTTTCGGGGATTTCGTCCAACGAAACTTCCAAACCGCCTTCGGTATTGGCAAAATTCATTTCGAGCATCGTGGTTATCATACCACCGGCGGAGATATCGTGTCCTGCCAGAATCAACTCTTTGTTAATTAATTCTTGGACGGCATTGAACGCGTTGGCAAAGTATTCGCTGTCTTGTACGGTGGGAACTTCTTTTCCTATTTTGTCGAGCGATTGGGCGAACGCCGATCCTCCTAATTTGAGCTTGTCGAACGAGAAATCGATGTAGTAGACCGTACTGTCGATTCCCGTGCGGAGGACGGGAGATACGACTTTGCGTATATCCGAGACTTCAGCTCCTGCCGAGATGATGACCGTACCGGGCGAATAGACTTTGTCCTTTCCGTATTTCTGAGTCATGGACAGACTGTCTTTTCCGGTGGGGATATTGATTCCGAGCGAGCAGGCAAAATCGCTGCATGCTTCGACTGCCCGATATAGGCGGGCGTCTTCGCCTTCGTTTTTACAGGGCCACATCCAGTTGGCACTAAGCGAAACGCTGTCTAAACCTTCGGAGAGCGGAGCCCAAACGATATTGGTGAGGGCTTCGGCGATGGAGAGAATAGATCCTGCGGCGGGATCGACCAATGCCGCTTGCGGCGCATGGCCGATAGAGGTGGCGATACCGGCGCGTCCCCGATAGTCGAGGGCAACTACTCCGCAGTCGCTCAATGGGAGTTGTATCTCTCCCTGACATTGTTGGCGGGCAATTTTTCCGGTAACGGAACGGTCCACTTTGTTGGTGAGCCAGTCTTTACAAGCGACTGCTTCGAGTTGGAGCACTCGTTCTACGTATTCGTCGAGTTGCGTTTGATCGTATGTTACGTCTTCGTAAGTTTCTTCGACTGTTCTGTCTGTCATGACGGTACGGGGAGCTTTCCCGAACATGTCTTCCATCGCCAAGTCGATGGGCTTAACACCATCGGTCTGTTCGAATACGAAGCGATGGTCGCCTGTGGTTTCGCCAACTACATAGAACGGAGCCCGTTCACGGTCGGCGATTTGACGAATGTGCTCGATGTCTTCTTCCCGAATGACGATACCCATACGTTCCTGACTTTCGTTACCTACGATTTCTTTGGCCGATAGGGTGGGGTCGCCGACGGGCAGTTGATCCATGTGAATCAATCCGCCAGTTTCTTCTACCAACTCGGAAAGTGCGTTCAAATGGCCTCCGGCTCCGTGGTCGTGAATCGAGACGATGGGATTTTCCTCGGCTTCGGACATCGCCCGAATGACGTTGGATACTCGTTTTTGCATTTCAGGATTGGCTCGTTGTACGGCGTTCAGCTCAATGGCATTGTCGTATTGTCCGGTTTCTACCGATGAGACTGCTCCTCCACCCATACCGATACGATAGTTGTCACCACCCATTACCACTACTTTTTCCCCGGCTACGGGCGTGCCTTTAAGTGCGTCGCGCATGTTGGCGAATCCTACACCGCCGGCGAGCATAATGACTTTGTCGAAAGCAAATTTTTTACCGTTCTCGGCGTGCTCGAATGTGAGCAGGGAGCCGCAGATGAGGGGTTGTCCGAATTTGTTTCCGAAATCAGAAGCTCCGTTAGAGGCCTTAATCAATATTTGTTCGGGCGTTTGATAAAGCCACGGACGAGGTTGCATGGAACCTTCTTCCCATTCCCGTCCTTCTTCCGTACGGGGATAGGCCGTCATATAAACTGCCGTTCCTGCAATAGGTAGGCTGGCACGTCCGCCACCGAGTCGGTCGCGTATTTCACCTCCCGTACCGGTGGCAGCTCCGTTGAAGGGCTCTACGGTCGTGGGGAAATTGTGTGTCTCGGCTTTTAACGAGATGACTGTTTTGATATCTTTTATTTCGAAAAAGTCGGGTTGTTGGGGATTTATCGGAGCGAACTGCTCGACGGTAGGTCCGGCATTGAAAGCCACGTTATCTTTGTATGCCGAAACCAACCGATTGGGATTATATTCCGAGGTCTTTTTTATCAATTTAAAAAGAGAACTTTCTTTTTCTTGACCGTCGATGATGAAGACACCGTTGAAAATTTTATGACGGCAGTGCTCGGAATTGACTTGCGAGAATCCGAAAACTTCGCTGTCGGTTAGTTTCCGTCCGATTTTTTTACTTAGGTCGTTCAGATAGTTTATTTCGTCGGGGCTGAGGGCCAGACCTTCCTGTTCGTTATATGCGGCAAGATCGTCGATGTACACAATGGGATCGGGTTGTTTGTCGATGTCGAAAATTTTACCGTCGATACCGTTGTACAACCGTTGTAGCATTTTGTCGAATTCGGCAGAACCGTCTGTTACAGGGAAAAATTCCTCGATGCGAGAGATACCGGTGAGTCCCATGTTTTGAGTAATCTCTACGGCATTGGTGCTCCACGGGGTAATCATCTCTTTACGGGGCCCGATAAACCAGCCCTTCAACGTTGAAGCAGGGAGAAGCTCGGCATTGTCGAAAAGCCACGATAATTTTTTAGTCTCATCTGCCGAAAAGCTGTGATCGGCCTGAACTGCAATAATGTTTTGAACGGAGGTTTTGAAAAAAATGACCATTGTGTCTTGTTTTTTAGTGGCATGTCTGTTTTTCTTTTTCCCGACTGAAAAATCGAGACAAAGAAAACGTATTTATTTTCGTTGCAAAATTAAGGAAAAACCCTCGTCCACTCAAAAAAAATAGGACAAAACAGTTCCTAATTTTTGGATATTATTCCTTGATGTTCGATTTTTCGAGTATAGGGGAGGGGGTGACTCAACGAGACTCTCAAATGAGGGAGGACGAGTCTTTTCTCTGTATTTGGTACGGTCGAATATAGGGGCATTTTTGCGTTGTGGTTGATGTATGCCTTTTTGCTGTGTCCAACCTTGCCTATGTTCGATAAAATAAGATAGGCGGCTGTTCAACAGAACTAAAATAAATTTTGTTCTGTGTTCACCTTTCATTATCTTTGCACAGTATGCGAAAATAGGATGCGGTTCGGCATAGCCAAGTCGGAAATGCGATTTCCGTTTGTCTCTGCGCTCACCTTTCACTATCTTTGCTTCACGAATCGAGAATAGGTTGTGCATAGGCATCTTCAAGAAAATAGGGG
>OLVY01001104.1_pt1 | contig 17976 bp, 13 predicted proteins | sample 1674261 | NCBI WGS metagenome assembly OLVY01 (sample SAMEA103958155, study PRJEB25191) | human gut metagenome | biome: human-associated habitat [ENVO:00009003]; feature: intestine environment [ENVO:2100002]; material: feces | place: Germany | collected 2013/2015
GCCGGAGGGAAGCATGACCACCTGCGCTTGCAGATAGCACCTTAACGCCACCCTTCGGGGTGGCATTTTTAGTTTAGCATACTTTTTGACGAATTACAACGGGAACCTTTCACCCGCAGATGTCCGCTGCCACGGTGTAGGTAACGGTATAGTCCAGTACATTGCCGTTCACGGTGCAGTCCTCTTTGCGGGCGATGTGCTCCGCGTCCGGCCATGCGGCGTACAGCGCCTGCAGGCTTTGCAGCCGGGCCAGCGCGGCGGCCTGCGCTTCGGTGCGGTGCAGCGTTTCCGGCTGCTGCACATAGCGGCAGGTCTCCTCCACAGAGCAGGGCAGGGCAAGGCCCAGCAGCGGCACCTCCGGCTGAAAGTGCCGGAGGATCACCGCCGCATGTTCCGGCGCAGGCGCGGCGGGCAGGGAGAAGGTGTGCCCGAACGCTGTCACCCGGTATGCGCGGGTGCACGCGCCGGTGTACTGCTGCACCGTCTCTTCCAAGGGCACGGTGCGGGTGTCGCTCCACTCAAACTGCGCAACCACCGTTCCGGCGGCGGGCGCAAAGATCAGGGTGCCGTCCCGCTCGGCGCGGGCTGTGCCAATGAGGCCCTGCCCGGCTTCCACCTGCTGGCCCGGCTGCACCAGCATGGTGCCGCTGGTAAGGTTCGTGCGCAGAACAGTGCCGCTGCATCTGGCCCGGATGCCGTGCAGCGTTCCGGCGGCAATGTCCGGCTTGGGCCTGGCCGCGGCGGCTTCCACCACCAGCCGCCCTTTGGCAAAATTCAGGCTGGCCCAGGAGAACTCGCCGCTGTGCAAAAGGGCGTACTCCCCGGCGGTGAGCTTTGCCTCGGTCACAGCCGCACCGGGCTGCAGGCCCGCTTCCCGCAGGACGGCGCAGGCCCGCGCAGCCTGTCCGGTGGTGAGGGAAGAGGTGTCCGCATACCAGACGAACTGCTGTGCAAAGAGCAGCAGCGGCACAAACACCGCCAGCCCCGCCCAAAGCCCGGCCCGGCGCAGCAAGGGGCGCAGACGGAAATACAGCCCCAGCTTCCGGCGGATGCGCAGCCGCACCCGGTGCTTGCGGGCCAGCGCGGCAAGGCGCGGGTACTGCCACGCGGCGCACCGCCCGCCAAACCCTCCCGGCAGGGCCGTTACCCCGTAGGGATGCAGCCCGGCCCGGGCGGCAGCGGTAAGCAGGGCTTCGGTGCTGCCATTGCATGCGGTGAACTCCACCGCGGCCCAAAGGCTTACCGGTTCCATGGGCACCTCCTAGTCATCCGCAAAGTCCGTGCGCACGAACCGCCCCCGCAGGGTCAGGCGGCTGGCGGTAAGGGTGACGATCTTCAGCCCGTCGCCGTAGATGGTCAACCGGCCATGGGGCATCTGCAGGCACAGCCGGTCGGGGCTGTAGGCCAGAATGCGGCAAAAGTGCTCCACCTCCATGCGGCCCCCGCTCAGGTAGACGGCAGGGGCGTGGTAAAAGCCCTGCGGCGGCTGACGGAACAGCAGGGCCAGCCAGCTTTGCAGCAAAAGCCGCTTTTTGCGCTTGGCACACATCCCATTCCCTCCCATCCCGCAGTTCTGCCCGCGGCGCGCTGCTACATATATATGGATGCGGAGGGCTGAGTTATGAATCGAAGCTGGAATTTCCGGCGGGGCGTGCTGCTGGCGCTGGCAGGGTACACGGCGTTTCTGGTGTTTGCCGCGCCGCAGCGCTGTGCCGATGCCCTGCAGGCGGGGCTGCGGCTGTGCGGCGGGCCGCTGCTGGTATCGCTGTTTCCGTTCCTCATCGTATCGGCGCTGGCGGCAGGCTGCGGGGCCGGGCAGTGGCTGGGCTTTGTGTTCCGGCCTGCGGCGCGGCTCATGGGCATCCGGGCAAAGGGTGCGGGCGGCGTGCTGCTCATTGGGGCCTTGGGGGGCTTTGCACCGGCGGCGGTGGCTGCGTCCGAAGCCGTGCGCACCGGTCAGCTCACTTCCCGGCAGGCCTCGGCGCTGCTGCCCGCCTGTGTGTGCAGCGGGCCGTCCTTTGTCATCCTCACGGTAGGGCAGCAGATGCTGGGCAGCCGCGCGGTGGGGGTGCGGCTGTTTGCGGCCCAGCTGCTGGCGGGATACCTCACGGCGGCGCTGCTGTGCCGGATGCAGGGCGGGGCCGGGCAGGCTCCACCCGCGCAGGGGGAAACCATTCCGCTGCCCGCACTGGACGCGGTGATCGCGCAGGCGGCAGTGACCTACCTGAAGCTCTGCGGCTTTGTGCTGTACTTCCGGCTGCTGGCGGCAGGGTGCGGGGCATTGCTGCCACAGCCGTGGGCGGCGCTGCCCGCCATGCTGCTGGAAGTGTGTTCCGGCTGCGATCAGGCCGCCCGCACCGGGCTGTGGGCCAGCACGCTGTGCTGTGCGGCGCTCAGTGTGCAGGGGGTGTCGGTGCTTTTGCAGGTGCGCACCATCTGCCCGGCCGAGATCTCGCTGCGGCCTTTGCTGGCAGCGCGGGCGGTGCATCTGCCGCTTTCGGTGGCGCTGTTCTGGCTGGGCAGCACCGTGCCGGTGCAGGCCGTGCAGACCTTTACCACCCTGACCGAACGGGTGGTGGTGCTGCGCCGTGTCCCGCTGGACTGCGCCCTGCTGGCCTTTGCCGTGTGCTGCATTACGGTGGAGGAGTTGGCGAGGAGTTAAGGTGCGGGCTGGACTGTGGGCTGGGAGTTTCTCCAGCGAATGTCCGGGAAGTGGGGCCCCGTGCGTAAGCACAGGGGCGGAACCGTGGGTTCTGCAACTGAAACGACCGCCGCCAATGGCGGAAACAGGGAGTTGCAGTTGGGGCCGCGGCCAGCGAGACGCAAGCGAATGCGACGCGGCTGCTGGGTGCCGCAACCCGTTGCTGTTCGCGGAGAAAGCTGCCAGCACGCAGCCTATGGTTTCAGGGAACTTTATCAGGTGCTACTATAGGAGCGTTATCTGAGCAAGTGACTGATTTTTGACGAATGAACGTGCAAAAAGACACTTTGTCAAGCTGATACAGTGCCCCTTGATTGATACAGTGCGTCAGTGTATCAGGGCAGGCCAGTGTATCAACCTGATACACTGGCAAAAAGAAACATAAGTAAGTTATATATTTCTCACTGTATCATGTGTTTCTCCACGGTAGGCCAGCCGGGTAAACCACCCTCGCGCGCCGTCCTTTTGGCACAGCTGATATTTTGCAATGTCGCCATCCCGTACAAGCTCAGCATACGAGCGTTTGTAAGTGGCTTCACTGCACTTGATCTCCTGAAGTACAGCACTTTTGAGTTGAGAATTTGCCATCGACCCAAGGCGGCTCTCGGACAGAACGTTCAGGATGGCGCTGCGGGTGTCCTGCCGGGTCTCCGCCGTGCGCACCCGCCGCTCCTCAATGAAGTCGGCATCCTTCTTGTCGGTGTAGCCGTCAAACACGGCCCGCGCGGTCTTTACGCCCTCCACCTCCACATCGTCGATGTGCAGCAGCACCGTCTGCTGGGGGCGGGCGTAGCTGTTTTTCTCGTGGCTGAGATAAATTTTGCCGTCGTTCTTGGCGCGGCCCATCATCAGCACGCTGCGGGCCATGTCCCAGATATCCGAGCTGTCGGCCAGACGTGCGCGGCCGGAAACGCCCTGCTTTTTGTTGGAGTGCATCACGATGAGCACCGCGCAGCCCTGCTTTGCGGCAATGGCGCGCAGCGGCAGCAGGGCACTGCGCATCTGGTTGCGGCTTGCCATCTCCACATCGGCGGGCAGAAAGCTCTGCAGCGGGTCCACGATGAGCAGCAGCGGCCCGGCCTTGGCGGCAAAATCCGCCAGTGCCTGATCCTTGAGGGTAAGGGGCTGGCCGGTCTTGCCAAAGTAGTCGTCGGCGGTCAGCACCAGCACCCGGTTCATGTCGGCCCCGGCCGCCAGCAGACGGGCCTTGAGCACCTTGCCGGGGTCGTCCTCGCCCGCAAGCAGCAGCACCTTGCCGGTCTGCTGCGGCGGCAGCGGAAAAAAGCCGGAGGTCTTGCCCGCCGTCACATAGGCAATGAGCTGTGCCTGCCAGATGCCCTTGCCGGTGCCGCCGTCGGCACCCAGCAGCGACACTTCGCCCAGCGGCAGCAGCTGCGGCACCAGCCACGCCACGCTCTGCATGGGCACATCGGCCAGCAGGCCGGGCTGCGCCGCGCTGCCCTCCAGCGCAAGCTTGCGCTGCTTTGCGTCCGCGTTCACGGCTGCCATAAAGGCTGCGGGGTCGGCCTGCCACGCCTGCTTGCAGGTGTTGAGCCATTGATCGATCTTGTAATTGACGGCGGGCAGCTGCATGTTGCAGGCTGCGCCGCGCACGTCGTCCAGCAGGTCTTCCCGTGCATCCGGGTCGGTCTGGTGGAACATTACCGCAAAGGTCAGGCGGCTGAACAGCTGCTGCTCGGTCCTGCAGGCATCCAGCATGTTCAGAAAGTCTGTGCGGTCCTGAATGGATACTCCCAAAATACATTTCTCCTTTCGCTGTGGTTTATAACTGGAAGCAAAACCAAATGTTGTTGCTATAAGTATAACTCTGAAAAAACAACGTGTCAACAAATAGTTTTTGCGCAAAAAGCCACAGCTTCCGGGGTGAAAATGCACAGGAAAATGGGGAAAGAAAAAGAGAAGGCGGGCACCTTCTCTTGACAAAACGGCAAAAAATAACTATACTACAAATAGAAAAGGTGCTGTCCGCAATGGTCAGCTCCTTCCGGTTGGATCAATAAGAATGACCGCTTACCGTTTGGAGACAGGGGCGGTCATTTCTTATTGTTATGGATCTCTTTGAAGATTGCCCATGCGATCTGAAATGTAATCCCAACTGTGCCGCCAACAATGACGAACAGCTGCAGAACATCGTTCAACACCATGATGCATCCCCCCTTCCGCGTTTGCGAACGGGGGAACAAACAATAAGCTTTTACGTCCCCCGGACGCTTGCCGGAGGGAAGCATGACCACCTGCGCTTGCAGATAGCACCTTAACGCCACCCTTTGGGGCGGCATTTTTAGTTTAACATACTTTCTGACGAAATACAATAAGAACCCACAGAAACGACGCTTTGTAAAATTTTATGGTGCATGGTTGCTTTTTGAAAAAAGCAGAGTATAATAAAAGTAAGAAAGTAAGAAAATCGCACAAAGGAGGATGAAGGATGCTGACGGAATTGAGGACAAAATCCCAGATCACCATTCCAAAGGATATTGTAATGAAGATGGGCCTGCGTGAGGGCGACAAGCTGGAGATCGTGGAGAAGGATGGCGTGATCGAGCTGATGCCGGTAGCCGTTTACCCCAAAAAGTATCTGGACGAGCTGCGCAGCGAGATCAACGAAGCAAAGGCCAAAATTGCGGCAGGGGAGCAGCCGGTGTTCGACACTGTGGACGCACTGTTTGAAGCGCTGGACGGTGCGGACGAATGAATTACAAGATCACCTACACCAAACGATTCATAAAGAACCTGAAGCGTTTGAACGCAGCGGAGCGGGCGCAGCTGAAAAAGAAGCTGGAAATTCTGGAAATGGACCCGCTGTATCCGTCGCTGCGCACAAAGCGTATTCAAGGCACGGTAGACTTGTTCGAGTTCAGCGTAAACATGGACGTGCGGGTCATCTGGCAGTACGACGGTGATACGATCATTCTGCTGTTGGACATCGGACACCATGATATTCTGAATCAATTTTAAAAGCCTGTAAACACGATAAAAAGGCCGTTGATGCGCCTTGAAAACCTGATTGCTGTATGTTAAAATGACACTGAGAAGGGAAGTGGTGCAATTGCCGGTACTGAGCATTTTTTACGGCATCATTGTCAGAATGTACCGCGAACAGGGTGGAAAGCATAATATGCCGCATATCCACGCAGAATATTCCGGTGAAGAGATCGTGGTTGCGCTGGACGGTACGGTTCTGGAAGGCAGCTTTCCGAAGAACAAGCTGAAACTGCTGGAGGCATGGATCGTGATCCATCATGAGGATCTGGAAGCCAACTGGAAGCTGCTGAGCAATGGTGAACAATTCTTCCGCATCGACCCGCTGAAGTAAGGAGTGATTCTGGATGTTACAGCCGAAGCTGACAAAGGTGGAACCCGTAAAACCGCTGAAGCTCTGCCTTTATTATGAGACGGGCGAGGTAAAGCTGTTTGATGCAGCCCCTTATGCCACCGGCTCGTGGTACGGCAGGCTGCAGGATGAGCGTTACTTTGCTACCGTGCATCTGCTGCCGGGCGGTATTGGCATCGAGTGGGAAGAGGGGCAGGATATCGCCCCGCATGAGCTGTACGAAAACAGCGTTCCTGTGAAGAAAACAGCATAACCCAATGCAGAAAGGCCGCTGCACGGTTCACATGCAGCGGCCTTTCCATTTGATGGGGAGTATTCAGCGGCGGTTTACTGGATGCCGGTCACAGGGTAGTCCTGATCCTCAACGGCCTTCTTCAGCACGTCGTCGGCGACCTCGGCGTTCAGGGTGACGATGGCGGTGCCGGCCTCGTGGCTCACCACGGCCTCGTCCACCTCGGGCAGGGCTTCCAGAGCCTTCTTCACGCGGGCTTCGCAGTGGCCGCACATCATGCCTTCCACTTTCAGGGTCTTCTTCATGGTATTATCCTCCGTTTTGACTTCGGGCGCTTCGGCGTCCGATTTTTTGTTATTTTCAGCCGCAGACTGCACCGGGGCAGCAGCGGGAGAAGCGGTTTTGTGGTCGTGCCTGGTGCTGTGCAAATCGAACAGGTTCAGCCGCAGGGCGTTGCTCACGACGCAGAAGCTGGACAGGCTCATGGCAGCAGCACCGAACATGGGATTCAGCGTCAGGCCGAAGGGGATGAACAGACCAGCCGCCAGCGGGATGCCGATGATATTGTAGATGAATGCCCAGAACAGGTTCTCGTGGATGTTCCGCAGGGTGGCGCGGCTGAGGCGGATGGCCGCAGGCACGTCCGAGAGCTTCGAGTTCATCAGCACAACGTCGGCGGCGTCAATGGCCACGTCGGTGCCTGCGCCGATGGCAATGCCGGTGTCGGCACGGGTGAGGGCGGGAGCGTCGTTGATGCCGTCACCCACCATGGCCACCTTGCCGCTGGCCTGCAGCTGGCGGATGACGGCCTCCTTGCCGTCGGGCAGGACGCCCGCGATGACCTCGTCCACGCCCGCCTGCCTGCCGATGGCGTCGGCGGTGCGCTGGTTGTCACCGGTGAGCATCACGACCCGGATGCCCATGTTTTGTAGCTGACGGATGGCTTCGGGGCTGTCCTCCTTGATGGTGTCGGCCACGGCGATAACGCCCAGCAGACGGCCTGCGCCGCCGAAGAAGAGGGGAGTCTTGCCCTCAGAGGCCAGCTTTTCAGCCTGCTGTGCCAGTGCGGCGGGCAGGGTGAGCTTGGTCTGGATGAAGGCGGCATTGCCGGCATAGATGCCCATGCCGTTCAGCTTGGCCGTCAGACCATTGCCCGGCAGGGCCGCGAAGTCGGTGACTTCCGGGGGAGTGATGGCCTTTGCCTCGGCGTCGGCCAGAACTGCCTTTGCCAGAGGGTGTTCGCTGCGGCTTTCCAGCGCTGCGGCCAGCGTCAGAAGCTCCGTCTCGGAGACACCCTCAGCGGGCAGCAGGTCGGTGACGCGGGGTGCGCCCTCGGTGATGGTGCCGGTCTTGTCCAGCGCCACGATCTGGGTGCGGCCTGCGGCTTCCAGCGAGGCGGCAGTCTTGAAGAGGATGCCGTTTTTTGCGCCGAGACCATTGCCGACCATAATAGCCACAGGTGTTGCAAGGCCCAGTGCGCAGGGGCAGCTGATGACCAGAACGGAGATGCCGCGTGCCAGCGCATAGCCCAGCTCATGGCCCAGCAGCAGCCAGACGATGGTGGTCACGACGGCGATGGAGATGACCGCCGGGACGAAGAAGCCCGACACGGTGTCGGCGATTTTGGCGATAGGAGCTTTGGTGGCGGCGGCATCGCTGACCATCTTGATGATCTGAGCCAGCGTGGTATCCTCGCCCACGCGGGTAGCCTCACAGCGGAGGAAGCCCGACTGATTGGTGGTGGCGGCGCTGACTTTGTCGCCGACGGCCTTGTCCACCGGGATGCTCTCGCCGGTCAGAGCGCTCTCGTTGACTGCACTGGTGCCTTCCAGCACTACGCCATCCACCGGGATATTCTCGCCGGGGCGGACCACAAAGACGTCGCCCTTCTGCACGTCGGTGATGGCCACGGTCACTTCCGCGCCGTCCCGCACCAGCGTGGCGGTTTTGGGGGCCAGCTTCATCAGGCTCTTGAGAGCGTCGGTGGTCTTACCCTTGGAGCGGGCTTCCAGCATCTTGCCCACCGTGATGAGGGTCAGGATCATGGCGGCAGACTCGAAGTAGAACTCCATCATATAGTGCATGACGAGCTCGTCGTTGCCATCCACCTGGGCACGGGTCATGGCGAAGAGGGCGTAAGTGCTCCACACGAAGCTTGCCATGGAGCCGAGGGCCACCAGCGTATCCATGTTGGGTGCGCCGTGGATGAGGCCCTTGAAGCCGTTGATGAAGAACTTCTGGTTGATGACCATGACGATGCCCGCCAGCAGCAGCTGGACAAGGCCCATAGCGACGTGGTTGCCGTCGAACCAGTGGGGCAGGGGCCAGCCCCACATCATGTGGCCCATGGAGAAGTACATCAGCACCAGCAGGAAGCCCAGCGAGGCGATGAGACGGCGCTTGAGCTTCGGTGTCTCGCGGTCAGCCAGTGCGTCGAGGTCGGCGCTGGCGTCCGAAGCCTTACTGGCAGAGGCATTCTTCGGGCTTGCGCCGTAGCCTGCTTCCTGCACAGCCGAGAGGATGGCGGCAGGGGAGGCTGTGCCTTCCACGCCCATGGAGTTTGTCAGAAGGCTCACCGAGCAGCTCGTGACGCCCGGCACCTTCTTCACGGCCTTTTCCACCCGGGCAGAGCAGGCCGCGCAGCTCATGCCCGTGACATTGTATTGTTCCATTGCAGATTCCTTTCCCTCTTATAGGATGCCCGGAACGGGATCATTTCATGAGCCGGGGCAGCAGCTGCAGCAGTTCGTCCAGCTTCTGCGTCTCGCCGGCTCTCAAATCGTCGGCCACGCAGGTGCGGATATGCTGGCCCAGCAGCTCTTTGGAAAAGCCGTTCAGTGCAGCGTTCACCGCAGCCACCTGCACCAGAATATCGGCGCAGTAGACGTCCTTGTCCAGCATCGCGCGGATGCCGCGCACCTGGCCCTCAATGCGGCTCAGCCGGTTGGCAAGGGCGCGGTACTCCTCAGGGGTACGGTCCTTGTGGCGGCAGCAGGAGGGGGCAGTGTCCTTTTCGGCAGGCTCAGCGGCGCAGCAGGGCTTTTTTTCAGCATCGGTCATAGCAGATAACTCCTTTCCGGGTGTATCAGTGTGAAGAGAAGATGTACCCTGTGGGGGTAAATTTCCCGACACTCTGATTTTACCACTTGGGGGTATCTGTTTCAAGTGGGCAGGATACACCGACTGTGAAAACTTTGTGAAAATAAAAGCCCCGAAATGCAGAAACGGGAGCCTCCCGGTGAAGGAAAGCTCCCGTTTCTGTTTAGGATAGGAAAGAGAATGTCATAAATAGGGGAGAGGGTCACAGATTGGTGTAACCCATCAGATAGCGGTCCACCTCGGCGGCGCAGTCGCGGCCCTCCCGCAGGCCCCAGACCACGAGGCTCTGGCCCCGGCGCATATCGCCGCAGACAAAGACCTTGTCTACATTGGTGCGGAAGCCGTGGTCGGCCACATTGCCCCGAGCGTTCCGCTCCACGCCGAACGCCTCGGCCACATAGTCCTCGCAGCCCACGAAACCGGCGGCGATAAAAGCCAGCTGGCAGTCGTAGGTGAACTCTTCGCCGGTGGGTACCATGCTGGTACGGCCGGTGTCAGGGTCACGCTGGGGCTTGAGATAGGAGATGACCGCGCCGGTCAGGTTGCCGGCGTCGTCCTTCAAAAACTCTTTGACGGTGGTCTGGTAGACGCGGGGGTCTTTGCCGAACTTGGCGAGGCACTCGGTCTGGCCGTAGTCCACCTTCAGCACCTTGGGCCACTCGGGCCAGGGGTTATTCGCGGCCCGCTCTTTCGGGGGCTGGGGCATCATTTCCAGTGCCACGAGGTCGGTGCAGCCCTGCCGCAGGGCGGTACCCTGACAGTCGTTGCCGGTGTCGCCGCCGCCGATGACGAGGACATTCCTGCCTGCCGCGTTGATGGCCCTGCCGTCGGCAAACTTGCTGTCCAGCAGACTCCTGGTCACGCTGGTGAGGTAGTCCACTGCGAGGTACACGCCCTTCGCGTCGCGGCCGGGGACATTCAAATCGCGGGCTTTCTTGGCACCGCAGCAGAGCACGATGGCGTCATAGCTGTTCAAAATCTCAGCGGCATCCACAGCCCCGCCCACATCCATGTTGGTGCGGAACTCAACGCCCTCAGCCTGCATGATCTTGATGCGGCGCTCGATGACGGATTTGTCCAGCTTCATGTTGGGGATGCCATACATCAGCAGACCGCCTACACGGTCAGCACGCTCGAAGACGGTGACGGCGTGGCCCCGGATGTTGAGGTATTCGGCCACCGACAGGCCCGAAGGGCCGCTGCCGATGACGGCCACGCTCTTGCCGGTGCGGGCCGGAGGCGGGGCGGCATGGAGCCAGCCCTTGGCGTAGCCCGTCTCCACGATGGCGTGTTCGTTCTCCCGGACAGTGACGCTGCTGCCGGTGACGTCGCCGCAGGTGCAGGCAGCCTCACACAGGGCAGGGCAGACCCGGCTCGTGAACTCCGGGAAACGGTTGGTGGTGCGCAGGCGGCGGAGTGCCAGCTCCCACTTGCCCTGATAGACCAAATCATTCCACTCGGGGATGAGGTTGTTCAGCGGGCAACCGGAGGCCATGCCGCCGATCATCATGCCCGCCTGACAGAAGGGGACGCCGCAGTCCATGCAGCGGGCTGCCTGGGTCTGCTGCTCTTCCCGGGAGAGCCATATGTGAAATTCGTTAAAGTTTTCAATGCGCTCCAGCGGCGGAACATCCGTGCTGGTCTTGCGCGTGTAATCCATAAAACCAGTGAGTTTTGCCATGATGTTCCCCTCCTTACTTGTTCTTCTGCACGGCGTAGAATGCTTCGATCTGCGCCTGCTCGCCGTCGAGTCCGCGCTCTTCCATGGAGGCGATGACCCGCAGCATATGGTCGTAATCGTAGGGGAGGACTTTCTTGAACTTGGGCAGGAACTCGCTGAAATTGTCCAGGATCTCCTTGCCGCGGGGCGAGCCGGTCAGCTCGACGTGCTCACGGATGAGCTCTTTCAGGGTGGCGACGTCGTACTTGTGCTCCACCGGCTCGAGGCTGACGGTCTCCTTGTTCACCCGCTGGTAGAAGTCCCAGTTCTCATCCAGCACATAGGCGATGCCGCCGGTCATGCCGGCTGCAAAGTTCTTGCCGGTCTGGCCCAGAACGACGACGGTGCCGCCGGTCATGTACTCGCAGCCGTGGTCGCCTACGCCCTCGACGACGGCCACAGCGCCCGAGTTGCGGACGCAGAAGCGCTCACCGGCTACACCGGAAACAAAGGCTTTGCCGCTGGTGGCACCGTAGAGTGCCACGTTGCCGATGATGATGTTCTCTTCGGGTTTGAAGGTGATGCCCTCGGGCGGGCGGACGACGAGCTTGCCGCCGGAGAGGCCCTTGCCCATGTAGTCGTTGCAGTCGCCGGTCAGTTCCAGCGTCAGGCCCTTGGGAATGAATGCGCCGAAGCTCTGGCCGCCTGCACCGGTGCAGTGGACGGTGTAGACGTCATCGGGCAGGTCGCTGCCGTACTTGCGGGTGATCTCGCTGCCGAAGATGGCACCAAAGGCGCGGTCGGTGTTGGAGACATCCAGCTTCACGCTCTGAGGGGTCTTGCTGCTGAGCTTGAATTTCTTCATCAGCACCTTCATGTCCAGAGTGTCTTCCAGATGAAAGTCGTAGGTGTCTTCCTTCTGGAAGTGGATATTGCTGTTGACGATGGCGGGGTTGTGCAGGATGCAGTCGAGGTCCATCTTGGACATCCGGCTGTCGGCAGGGGCAGGCTTGACATGGAGCAGGTCGGTGCGGCCCACCAGCTCGTCGATGGTACGGATGCCCAGCTTTGCCATGTATTCGCGCAACTCCTGCGCCACGAAGGTCAGGTAGTTGATGATATACTCGGGCTTGCCGCGGAAGTGCTTGCGCAGCTCAGGGTTCTGGGTGCAGATGCCCATGGGGCAGGTGTCGAGGTTGCAGACACGCATCATGACGCAGCCCATGGTCATCAGCAGAGAGGTGCCGAAGCCGAACTCCTCAGCGCCCAGCATACAGCTGATGGCTACATCGCGGCCGGAGAGCAGCTTGGAATCGCTCTCGATGCGCACACGGGTGCGCAGGCCGTTGAGGATAAGGGTCTGGTGGGTCTCGGCGATGCCAAGCTCCCAGGGCAGACCGGCATCTTTGATGGAGTTGCGGGGCGCTGCGCCCGTGCCGCCGTCGTAGCCGGAAACAAGGATGACCTGTGCGCCGCCCTTGGCGACACCGGCAGCGATGGTGCCGACGCCGGCCTCACTGACCAGCTTGACGTTGATGTTGGCGTGGCGGTTGGCATTCTTGAGGTCGTAGATAAGCTCTGCAAGGTCTTCGATGGAGTAGATGTCGTGGTGCGGCGGGGGAGAAATGAGGCCGACACCGGTAGTGCTGTGACGGGTCTTGGCGATCCACGGGTACACTTTTGCGCCGGGCAGATTGCCGCCCTCGCCGGGCTTTGCGCCCTGTGCCAGTTTGATTTGGATCTCCTCTGCCGAGACAAGATACTTGCTGGTGACGCCGAAGCGGGCGGAAGCCACCTGCTTTATCTTGGAATTGCTCTCGCTGTGGTAGCGCTCTTCGGGTTCGCCGCCCTCGCCGGTGTTGCTGCGGCCGCCCAGACGGTTCAGGGCGATGGCAATGGTCTCGTGCGCCTCACTGCTCAGTGCGCCGTAGCTCATGGCAGCGCCCTTGAACCGCTTGACGATGCTGGATACCGGCTCTACCTCTTCCAGCGGGATGCCGCCGTCTGCGGCGTAGTTGAAGTCCAGCAGGCTGCGCAGATGCACACCCTCGGCACCCATGTTGTCCACCGTCTGGGTGAACTGCTTGAAGGTGTCGTAATCGCCGGTGCGGCAGGCTTTCTGGAACAGGTGAATGGTCTGGGGATTGAACAGGTGCTCTTCCTTGCCGCTGCGGAACTTGTGGGCACCGCTGTCAGCCAGCTCCATGTTGATATCCAGCCCCAGCGGGTCAAAGGCGGCGTTATGCAGCGCCTCCACATCGGCCTGAATGTCTGCCATGCTGATGCCGCCCACACGGCTCACCGTGCCGGTGAAGTATTTGTCGATGACTTCCTTCGAGATGCCCACAGCCTCAAAGATCTGGCTGCTCTGGTAGCTCTGGATGGTGGAAATGCCCATCTTGGATGCGATCTTCACGATGCCGTTGAGGATGGCGTTGTCGTAGTCCTGCACAGCGGCGTAATAGTCCTTGTCCAGCAGACCCTCGTCGATCAGCTGCCCGATGGTCTCGTGTGCCAGATAGGGGTTGATGGCGCAGGCACCGTAGCCCAGCAGGGTGGCAAAGTGGTGCACCTCCCGGGGCTCGGCGCTCTCCAAAATCAGTGCCAGCGCGGTGCTCTTTTTGGTGCGGATGAGGTACTGCGACACCGCCGAAACCGCCAGCAGGCTGGGGATGGTCACATGGTATTCGTCCACGTCGCGGTCGGACAGGATGATGATGTTTGCACCCTCCTTGTAAGCGCGGTCTACTTCCAGAAATACCCGGTCGATGGCCTTTTCCAGACTGGTATTCTTGTAGTAGTTGATGGACACCGTAGCCATCTTGAAGCCCGACACGTTCATATACTTGATCTTCAACAGGTCGGTGTTGGTCAGGATGGGGTTGTGCACCTTGAGCACCTTGCAGTTCTCCGGCTTATCCTCCAGCAGGTTGCCGTGTGCACCGATATAAACGCTGGTGGAGGTGACCACCTTTTCCCGGATGGCGTCAATGGGCGGGTTCGTCACCTGTGCAAACCGCTGCTTGAAGTAGTTGAACAGCGGGGGATGCTGGCTGCTGAGCACAGCCAGCGGGGTGTCGGTACCCATGGCACCGGAAGGCTCTGCGCCCGCCCGCGCCATGGCAAGGATCATGGTGTTCACGTCCTCGTACTTGTAGCCGAACACCTTCTGCAGGCGGGTCAGCTGTTCGCCGGTGTAGCCCTCCACCTTCACGTTGGGGATCTTCAATCCGCTCAGCTGCACCAGATTGCGGTCGATCCATTCGCCGTAGGGCTCGCGGCTGGCATAAAGTTCCTTCAGCTTTTCATCGTCCACCACCTCGCCCTTGACGGTATCCACCAGCAGCATCTTGCCGGGACGCAGGCGCTCCTTGACCAGAATATTCTCCGGGTCGCATTCCAGCACGCCCACCTCAGAGGACAGGATCATGCGTCCGTCCTTGGTGATGTAGTAGCGGCTGGGGCGCAGACCGTTGCGGTCCAGCACCGCGCCCATCACGTCGCCGTCCGAGAACAGGATGGCGGCGGGGCCGTCCCAAGGCTCCAGCATGGTGGCGTAGTACTGATAGAAATCCCGCTTTTTCTGGCTGATGTTCTTGTTGTTCTCCCACGGCTCGGGGATGGTGATCATCACGGCCAGCGGCAGGTCCATGCCGTTCATCACCATAAATTCCAGAGTGTTGTCCAGCATGGCAGAGTCCGAACCGGAGGTGTTGATGATGGGCAGGATCTTGTTCATGTCGTCCTGCAAAATGGGGCTGGAGATGCTCTCCTCACGCGCCAGCATGGCATCGGTGTTGCCCTTGATGGTGTTGATCTCGCCGTTGTGCAGGATAAAGCGGTTGGGGTGTGCACGCATCCAGCTGGGGTTGGTGTTGGTAGAAAAGCGGCTGTGCACCATGCCGATGGCGGATTCATAGTCCGGGTCCTGTAAGTCGGCATAGAAGCGGCGCAGGTCGTGCACAAGGAACATACCCTTGTACACGATGGTGCGGCTGGACAGGCTGGGCACATAGGTGCCGTTGCTGGCCTGCTCGAACACGCGGCGCACGATGTACAGACGGCGGTCGAACTCGATGCCCTTGCTTACCTTGGCGGGCTTTTTGATGAAGCACTGCCAGATGGCGGGCATGCAGTCCCGGGCCTTCTGCCCCACGGCATCGGGGTCCACGGGCACCTCGCGCCATGCCAGAAACTCCAGTCCCTCCTTGCGGGTGACCACCTCGAACAGCTTCATGGCCTGTGCCCGCAGGTGCTCGTTCTGGGGGAAGAAGAACATGCCCACGCCGTACTCCCGCTCGTTGCCCAGCCGGATGTTCAGCTCCTCGGCCACCTTGGAGAAGAACTTGTGGCTGATCTGCAGCAGGATGCCCACGCCGTCGCCGGTCTTACCCTCGGCGTCCTTACCGGCGCGGTGCTCCAGCCGCTCCACGATGGACAGTGCATCGTCCACCGTCTGGTGGCTTTTACGTCCCTTGATGTCCACCACAGCGCCGATGCCGCAGGCATCGTGCTCGAACTGTGGGTCGTACAGACCAAGGGTGGTTTTCTGCTCCGTAAAGTTTTCCATAGTCTTTCCCATCCTTTTTACTTGTTTACCGGGGGCTGCGGCACCCTCCGCAGCTTTTTATCCCCTGCAAAAAGAAAAAAGCGCCCCGCAAGGGCACAGGATGCCCCTGCGGAACGCCTTTGTTCCGATACTTGATATTATACAGATTCCTGAAAAATCTTCAAGTGACAGCTGCACCAAATATGCTGCACACATTGCGCCGCTTCTTGTGCGAAACGCCGCGAACCCCCGCAGCTGTGCGCGGCATACAAACCAAACCGCCGCACCCGGCGTTGTGCACGCGGGTACGGCGGTTTGGAGGAGTTTGCCCTGAGTGATGCGGAACACTCAGGACTCAGGAATGCTTTGAGTTGCGGGTTTGTTGTAAAATAACCAAACGAAACCTCACCCGCCCAGAATGGCCTGCAGGTCGGCTTCCGGGGTGGCAATGGGCTTGAGGCCGTACCGTTCCTGCAGGGTGCGCACCACCCCCGGCGAGAGGAACGGGGGCAGGGTAGGCCCCAGCCGGATGTTCCGGATGCCCAGCGCCAGCAGCGCGATGAGGATGCACACGGCCTTCTGCTCAAACCAGCACAGCACCAGCGAGAGGGGCAGGTCGTTGACGCCGCAGCCAAAGGCGTCGGCCAGCGCCAATGCGATGCGGATGGCGCTGTAGGCGTCGTTGCACTGGCCCACGTCCAGGATGCGGGGCAGGCCGGTGCCCGGCACGGTGCCAAGGGGCAGGTCGTTCAGGCGGAACTTGCCGCAGGCCAGGGTCAGCAGGATGGTGTCGGGCGGGGTAAGGCGGGCAAACTCGGTGTAGTAGCGGCGGCTGGGCCGGGTGCCGTCGCAGCCGCCCACCAGAAAGAAGTGCCGCAGCTTACCGTCCCGCACCGCCTGCACGATCTCGTCCGCGTGCTGCAGCACGGCGGTGCGGGCAAAACCGGTGGTCACCGTGGAGCCGCCGTTCAGGCCGGGCAGCAGGGTGTCCTGCGCGTAGCCGCCCAGCTCCAGCGCCTTTTCGATCACCGGGGAAAAGTCGCGCCCTTCGTCGATGTGGGGCACGCCGGGGTAAGCCACCACCGAGGTGGTGAACACCCGGTCGGCGTAGCTGGCGCGCAGGGGCATGATGCAGTTGGTGGTGAACAGGATGGGCGCGGGGATGTCCTCGAACTCCCGCTGCTGGTTCTGCCATGCGGTGCCAAAGTTGCCCTTGAGGTGGGGGTAGCGGCGCTTCAGCTCCGGGTAGCCGTGGGCGGGCAGCATCTCCGAGTGGGTGTAGACGTTGACGCCCCGGCCTGCGGTCTGTTCCAGCAGCTGCTGTGCGTCGTAGAGGTCGTGGCCGGAAATCACGATGAACGGCCCCTTTTCAATGGTCAGGGGCACCTGCACCGGTTCCGGATCGCCAAACGCGCCGGTGTTGGCCGCGTCCAGCAGCTCCATGCAGCGGTAGCTGGCTTCTCCTGTGGCCTGCACCAGCTGCCACAGGGCGTCGGTGGTCTGGCCGGGGTCGCCCACGGCCTGCAGGGCGGTACAGAAGAACCGGTCCAGCTCCGGGTCGATGCGGCCCAGCACCCGGGCGTGGTAGTTGTAGGCGGCCATGCCCCGCAGGCTGAACAGCACAAAGCATTTCAGGCTGCGCCGGTCGGCGTCCGGTTCCCGCCAGAGGGCCTGCATGTCGTAGTCCGGGCCGGTGCCGGGGCTGGCATCGTGCACCCGGCGGGTCAGCGCGTCCACGGCGGCGGGGTCAAAGTTCACGTTGGTAATGGTGGTGAACAGCCCCTGCATCAGCAGCCGGGCCTGTTCCGGGGCCGGGCCGCGCCCCGCCGCGATGAGCTGCCCGGCAAACGCGATGAGCGCCCCGGTGAGCCGGTCCTGTGCGGCGGCTGTCTCGGCCGACTTGCCGCACACCCCCGCTGCGCCGGTGCAGGCGGTGCAGCCCGCCGCCTGCTCACACTGAAAACAAAACATCTGCTCGTCCATACAAAACTCCCTTTCTGCCATAAGATACTGCCAGTGTGGGCAGAGCGGGGCGGGGTTATACCAAAAAAGAGCCGCACCCCTGCGGGCGCGGCTCTTGGACGATGCAGTATGACTTAGTAGGTGATGCCCTGTGCCATCATGGCGGTAGCAACCTTCAGGAAGCCGGCGCAGTTTGCACCGACCATCAGGTTGCCCTCAGAACCGGCAGCCACAGAAGCGTCGTAGGAAGCGTGGAAGATGCCCTCCATGATGCCCTTCAGCTTGGCATCCACTTCCTCAAAGCTCCAGCTCAGGCGCTCGGAGTTCTGGCTCATCTCCAGACCGGAGGTAGCCACGCCGCCTGCGTTGGAAGCCTTTGCGGGTCCGTACAGGATGCCGTTGGACAGGTAGACCTCGA
>OLVY01001108.1_pt1 | contig 17955 bp, 17 predicted proteins | sample 1674261 | NCBI WGS metagenome assembly OLVY01 (sample SAMEA103958155, study PRJEB25191) | human gut metagenome | biome: human-associated habitat [ENVO:00009003]; feature: intestine environment [ENVO:2100002]; material: feces | place: Germany | collected 2013/2015
TCTTTGGCTTGTTTGCTCTGCCAGTTGAATCAGCTGGATCGCTTTCTGGTATTCATCCTGGTATGTAAAGGTGATCTCCAATTCCTTTTTCCCAATCACCTTGATGCTCTGTATCATGTGAACCACAGCTTTGCGGTCCAGGATCTCCATCGTAGAAAACTGTGTGAAGTGGGAAATCCAGCGGTTCCGTTCACTCCGGTTCTCCAGAACATCAGCCAGCTTTTCCTTTAAGACCCGAATGCTCTCTTTTGCATTTTCCGCAATCCTCGTGTATCTGGCCTTATAGTCGGTATATTCCTCTTTGCTGATAGTGCCGGTAATCAGGCTTTCGTAGAGACGGGCCTTAAATTCAAGCGCCTGTTCCACCTGCTGCTCATTGGCGGCGATGTGGGAGGCGTATTCATTCGCCAGCGCCTGGTTGATGTTGCTCTGGTCGATGCCGTCCAGAATGGCTTGCAGGCAGGTCACATTGTCAATGTAGCCTTTTAGACTGTCCTTGACGCACTCGACAAGATCGCTTTCCTTGAGCATTACCGGATTGGCGCAGCCATGCTTTTTCCCGGTGGGACAATAATAATAGTGGTATTCCTTGCCTTTGACCCGGTTCGTTTTTCGCGTCATGCGGCTCCCACAGCAGCCGCAGATTAAAACGCCGGAAAACAGATACACCGTATCCTGCTTGGGAGAAGTCCGGGTATCCAGTCTGCGGATACGCTGGACAAGTTCAAAATCCTGCTTGGCAATCAGCGGCTCATGGGCGTCTGGGACGCGAATCCATTCAGAGGATGGGCGTTGCTCCATTTGCTTGATTTTATAGTGTGGGGTGCCTTGCTTCCCCTGTACCAATGTGCCGATGTAGGTTTCATCCTGCAAAATGCGGATGATCGTTGTAGCAGACCATTTGCAATCCTCTTTGTCGGCATAGCCGTGTTTGGCATAAGGAAAACCATTGTTTTTCTTATAGGCCAGGGGGGAGAGGATGCCCATTTCGTTCAGCACGGTGGCGATCCGCAGGGCGCTCGTCCCGTCCAGGCGCATACGAAAGATGTCCTGGACAACGCGGGAAGCATACGGGTCAGGCACAAGCAGGTTTTTGTTTTCCTCGGACTTCATATAGCCGTAAACGGGAAAGGCTCCAACAAAATCTCCGTTACGGCGCTTTATATCCAAAGAGGTACGGGTCTTGATGGAAATATCCCGGCAGTAGGAATCATTCAACAGATTGGTTGTACAATGCTGATAACTATACCGACATTGATTGTATCAACAATAATATGTGTATTAGCAGCATTTGCGTTTGAAAGATTTTCTACACCAAAGCTATCTCTGGCATATGGAATGATTGTATTTTCGGCATTGATCCCTGCAATAGTTACAGCGAGACCGTTATATGATTTCTTTAAGAAATTAAAGCTGGTGGATACTTATCCTGGACTGATCATTCTATATACCAGCGCTTTGATTCCGTTTTCCATTCTCATATTGAGAAATTATTTGAGTGGAATACCGGTTGATATAGAGGAGGCAGCAGAAATAGATGGAGCAGATCTCGGACAGAAAATATTTTATGTTATTATTCCCTTGTTGAAACCGGCAATTGCTACGATATGCATCATCAATTTTATAAATTGTTTAAATGAATTTTTCATTCCGCTCTTCTTTTCGCAGAAGATCAGTGTTTTAACAGTGGGCATTTCAACATTGCCAAGAGCAAATGCATATGATGTACCATGGGATTTGTTAAGCGCAATGGGTTGTGTTATTTTATTGCCTATTATAGTATTTGTCATGATTTTTGAAGAAAAAATCATGGATGGAATTATGGCAGGAGGAGTCAAATCATAAGTTATGGGTATTATGAAATTGAAATGCCGTAAATCTATTATCATGGAGGAAATAAGATATGTACAAAATAGATATGAAAAAAATCAGAGAAGAAAAAGATATTTTACAATGTGCTAAGGATATGAAAGAGGCAGCAAAAAATCCGCTTGTTCCCGGAGCCAGAATTATTCGTGGTGCAGATGCGGTACCGGTATATGTCAATGAATCAGCATGCAGACAGTGGTTTTATCCATTATCTGAGGTCAATGACCTGGGAATGTTCACTTATATTGAAAAAGAAGCAAAGACAGATAATGACAGAGCATGGACAATCCAATATCATCCGGATGTAAATTTATATTATTACATTCTGGAGGGAAGTGGAAAAGTAATCTTTGGAGATGATAATAAAAGCTTTGAAACTGAAGTATATGATTTCACCGAGCAGGAAGTGGTAATCATTCCCAGAGAAGTGCCTTACTATATGGAGGGAGAATGGAAAGCAATCTGTTTCCATGCCAGGACGGGAGTGTTTGGAACGGTAGCCGGAACGAATCGTTACCCTCATCCGGTGGTTACTGTAAATAAACCTTCCAGACCAACGGAAGCTGAAAGTAATAATCAGAAAGAACCGGGAAATTATACCTGTTATGATCAGACAATGACGCGGCAACTGGATTTTGGAAATGTGTCGGGCAAAAGGTCAGAATACATTAACCTTGAGAATGTCAGGAGCGATTATACAGAGAAAAGCGGAACTTATGATATTAATGATCTGTATGCTGAAGTAACACCTATAGATGAGCAGACACATATCATCAGCAATATAAAAGAGGCAAAAAAGAATGCCACAGTATTGGGAGCAAGAGTGCTGAAACGTAAAGATGCACCACCTGTTTATAATGCAAATGCAGGACTTAGGCAATCCAGTTATCCATTGACATGGACAGACGATATTGCTATCTGTAATCTGGCAGAAAAATTAGCATCCTCAGATGAAGAGAGACCGTTCGATTCTCATTCACATCCGGATATAGAAGAGTATAAATTCATCTTATCCGGGTCGGGCAGTGTTACTATTGGTGTAGGTGATGAAACCTGTGAGGAAGAATACTATGAATTTAAGGCAGGGGATCTGGTTATTCTGCCGAGAGGACTTGCACATGTTGATGCAGGTGGTTATTCGGCTTTGTATTTCCATGCAAAACAGAGTGTCTTCGGAAAGACCCCGGGAGACAGTCTGTATCCCCACATTGCGTATGTATATACGAGACCGCACAGACCTACAAAGGAAGAGGAAGAAGCATTGAATGATCCCGGAACGTTTATTAAAATGAACTCAAGGGAAACATATAATGTTTATTGCCCGAATCCTATTGAACGCATAGAGAAGAATCCTACCGATATGACACATTTAAGACCGGATTTGTTCCCTGAAACAGAAGCCTGACAATATGAAGTGTCTGAAATTTAAGCTTAAATTTCAGACACTTCTTGATGCTTAATTAAGAGGAGACCATAGTTATGAAGAAAGATCTGGATGTAGCAGCACTTGGAGAAGTGTTAATTGATTTTACTACGGCGGGGACTTCCGGACAGAATCATATGCTGTTCGAAGCCAATCCGGGAGGGGCACCCTGCAATGTGCTGGCTATGTTAAGAAAACTGGATAAACACGTTGCATTTATCGGCAAAGTCGGGAAAGATATGTTTGGGGATTTCCTGGAAAATACGATCCGGAGTAAAGGAATATTGACCGACGGACTGGTTAAGGATACCTGTATTCCTACAACGCTTGCCTTTGTACATACAGCAGCAGATGGAGAGAGAGAATTCTCCTTTTATCGCAATCCCGGTGCTGACATGATGCTTGGGAAAGAAGAAGTGGACGGAGAACTGATAAAAAGATCCAAAATTTTCCATTATGGTTCCTTGTCCATGACGCATGATAAAAATTATGAAGCAACACAGTATGCCATTCAGGTGGCAAAAGACAATGGATGCCTGATCTCCTTTGATCCCAATCTGCGGCTTTCCCTGTGGAAGACACCGGAAGAAGCCAGAAGGAGGATCCTGTATGGGATGAAGCAATGTGATATCATGAAGATATCGGAAGAGGAAGTTGCCTTTGTATCGGAACAGGAAAGTCTGGAGAAAGGTGTTTCCTTTATCCGGGACAACTCTGACATAAAAATATTGTTTGTTACATTGGGGAATAAAGGCAGTATAGCATATTATAAGGATGAGAAAATATATTGCGGGGGGATCCATCAGGAGCATGTCGTTGATACGACCGGAGCCGGAGATACCTTCTGCGGGGCAGTCTTAAGCCGGATTCTGGAATTAGGGACAGATGCCCTGACAGAGAAGGATATACGTGAGATGCTTTTATTTGCAAATGCTGCCGCATCCATCGTTGTTACCAGAAAAGGTGCGTTATGTTCTATGCCGGAGCCGGAAGAGATCCGGGCTGCTTCTTCCTTAATTGACAAAGTCCTGTAAAATAGGTAAGCTATATTTGTAAAATGATACGTGGAGGTATCGCATTATGGCTGAAATGAATCCTGGACAAACATGGGAGTGTGAACAGAAGCTCCCGCTGCCTATTGGTGTGTCTAACTATTGCCTTGCGGCTTCGGAGTACTATTACATCGACAAGACGATGATGATAAAAGACTTTATTGATGAACGCCCCATGGTAACACTTTTCACCCGCCCCCGGCGTTTTGGCAAGACACTCAATATGGATATGCTGCGCACTTATTTTGAAAGAAGTGATAAAGATACTTCTGTGTATTTCCGGGATAAAAAAATATGGTCCTGCGGACAAAAGTATAGAGATTACCAAGGCAGATATCCGGTGATCTTTCTGACTTTCAAGGACGTGAAGTTTGACACATGGGAAGAGACCTTTGCGGCACTTCGTGACATTTTTGCAAAAGAGGCACAGCGGCACAAAGAGTTACAGAGCAGTGAAAAATGTGACGGATACAGCAGAAAAGTCTATGAAAGGCTGGTCAATGGCAGTGCAACAGAGGTGGAATTATCTTCGGCACTCCTTGATCTGTCCGCAATGCTTCACAGCCATTATGATGTTGCGCCGGTTATCATCATTGATGAGTATGATACTCCCATTCAACAAGGGCACAGTGAGGACTATTACGACAAGATTATCCGGTTTATGCGGAATCTTTTTTCAGGAGGTTTTAAGGACAACAGTCATCTGTCATTTGGGTTCCTCACCGGCATTTTGCGGGTAGCCAAAGAAAGTATTTTTAGTGGAATGAACAACCTGTCTATTAATTCTGTGCTGGACAACAAATACAGCGCTTACTTCGGATTTACGGCAGACGAGGTCCGGGAGATGGCAGCATATTATGACGCGGCTGATAAATACGACGAAATATGTCAGTGGTATGATGGCTATCTCTTTGGAAAGACAGAAATTTTCAATCCCTGGTCGGTGGTCAGTTATTTCAGCAACAAATGTGAACCGAGACCCTTCTGGGTATCTACGGGAAGTAATGATGTCATTGGTGAAGTACTTGCGGTGGCAGACAATGAGATATATGACCGCCTTACTTCTCTGGTCAATGGTGAAACTTTTACCACATTTATTGATACGGATGTGATCTATCCACAGATCAAAAGCAATCCATCGACTATTTATAGCTTTCTGCTTATGACTGGATATTTAAAAGTGTTGAATACATCTCTTTCTTTCAATGGGGATTTCCTATGTGAGGTTGCATTGCCAAACCGTGAGATTTCTCTGGTATATAACAAAGAGATTCTACAACGTATGGAAAATATAATTCCACAGGCCACAGCCATTTCGATTCAGGAGGCCACTTTTTCAGGTGATCATAAACGGCTGAAATCGCAGCTCCAAATGTTACTGACGCAGTCAGTGAGTTTTTTCGATACTGCCGGAGAGAATTTTTATCATGGGTTTATGCTGGGACTGTGTGCATTGATGAGTGGAACTTTTGCGACTTCTAACAGGGAGTCCGGTGACGGCCGGTATGATATTCAGTTAAAACCTATCCGCAAGGGGATGCCGGGTATATTGATTGAACTGAAAGCCGGGAAAAACTGCAGTGATGAAGAATTGAAAAATATGTCTGAAGCCGCATTGAAGCAGATTACGGATAAAAAATATGATACAGAGATGAAGAATGCCGGGATTCAGACAATCTATAAGTATGGAGTGGCCTTCAGTGGAAAAAACGTGGAGATAGCGGTCGAATAGGAAATGGAGCTGACTACAGCAAATAACAAAACCAAAAGAATGATCCAAGAAAGGGTGCCAGATAAGCAGGCATCCTTTTTCTATAAATTTTTTTATTAAAAAGTTTACAAAATTTTACGATAATGTTCAAAAATATACAATTTATCAAAAGTGATGTAGACAAACAATAAAAAGATGGGTAATATGTATATGTAATCAGCCAGACGAACGATAAGTATGTACAATATGCTACATATTTAAAGCAAGAAATATAAAATAAGGAGGAATGTTGCCGATGAAACAGTTCAGCTATATCATTAAGGATGAGATCGGTCTGCATGCGCGTCCTGCGGGAATGCTCGCCAAGGAAGCGAAAAAGTATCAGAGTACAGTGACACTTTCCTGTAAGGGGAAATCAGCTGCAGCAAGCAAGCTGATGGCGATCATGGGAATGGGCGTGAAGCACGGAGACAACGTGGAAGTCACGATAGAAGGAGCGGATGAAGATACTGCCGCAGCAGAGCTTCAGAAGTTTTTCCGTGAGAACCTCTAGGAGAAGACCTGCACGACAGAGTTTGGAAGGTAGAAAATGGAAAAATATATTGGAAAATCCGTATATAAGGGAACAGCGATCGGACCTGTCAGTGTTTTGAAGAAAAAGGACAGTCTCGTTAAGAGGATCCATATCGACAACACAGAGGAAGAACTGAAACGACTGGATGCGGCTAAGGAACGTACGATGACGCAGCTGGGGCAGTTATACGAGAAGGCTCTGCAGGAGGTCGGAGAAGTCAATGCAGCCATTTTCGAGGTGCATCAGATGATGCTCGAGGATGACGATTATCAGGATGCCATTCACAGCATGATTCAGAACGAAGAAGTGAATGCAGAGTATGCGGTGGCAGTGACCGGTGATAATTTTGCAGAGATGTTCGCCAACATGGATGATGAATATATGCAGGCCCGCTCTGCGGATGTCAGGGATATCTCCAACCGGCTCGTCCGCAATCTGTCCGGGGAGGAGCAGATTGACTGGAGTACCATGGAGCCATCGATCATTGTGGCAGATGATCTGACTCCCAGTGAGACGGTACAGATGGATAAGAGCAAGATCCTGGCCTTTGTCACAGTACATGGCTCAACGAATTCCCATACTGCGATCCTGGCACGTATGATGAATATTCCGGCACTGATAGGGGTACCATTGGAACTGGAGAAAATCCATAACGGGACCCGGGCTATTGTGGACGGCAGGGAAGCGGTATTTTACCTGGATCCGGAGGAAGAGCAGATCCGGCAGGCAGAAGCGGCACAGCAGACGGAACAGAGACTAAGAAGCCTGCTGGCAGAATACAAGGGACGGGAATCCGTGACAAAGAGCGGACGCAAGGTCAATGTATATGCAAATATCGGCAGCGTATCGGATGTGGCATATGTACTGGAGAATGATGCGGAGGGAATTGGTCTGTTCCGCAGTGAATTCTTATATCTCGGAAGGGATTCTCTTCCGGATGAGACAGAACAGTTCAATGCTTACCGTCAGGTACTGCAGATGATGGCAGGGAAAAAGGTCATCATCCGTACCCTTGATATCGGTGCGGACAAAAATGTAGATTACCTCGGACTGGGCAAGGAAGATAATCCTGCCATGGGATACCGTGCGATCCGGATCTGTCTGGAGCAGCCGGAGATCTTCAAGACACAGCTGAGAGCACTTCTCAGGGCGGCAAAATACGGAACATTGGCTATTATGTATCCGATGATCATTTCCGTGGAGGAAGTGCTGGATATTCAGAAAATCGTGGCTGAGGTGGCTAAGGAGCTGGAGGAAGAAAAGCTTCCTTACGCAATTCCGGAACAGGGAATTATGATCGAGACTCCTGCAGCTGTCATGATGAGTGAGGAGCTGGCGGAGCATGTTGATTTCTTCAGTATCGGCACGAATGATCTGACACAGTATACTCTGGCTATCGACAGGCAGAACAACAGACTGGACAGATTCTATAATCCACATCATGAGGCAGTCCTGCGTATGATACAGATGACTGTTGACGGAGCACATAAGCATGGGAAATGGGTCGGCATCTGCGGAGAGTTGGGAGCGGATACGACACTGACCACACGATTTGTGCAGATGGGAATTGATGAACTCAGTGTGGCACCGTCCATGGTGCTGAATGTCCGTAGTAAAATATGCGAAATGGAGTGAGAGATTCATGAGAATATACAAAGCAAAAGATTATGCAGATATGAGCAGAAAGGCTGCAAATATCGTATCGGCACAGGTTATTATGAAACCGAATTGTGTTCTCGGACTGGCTACGGGATCTACTCCCATCGGCCTGTATAAACAGCTGGTGGAATGGTTCCGCAAGGGAGACCTGGACTTTTCTGAGGTTATGACAGTGAACCTGGACGAATATAAGGGGCTGAGCCGGGAAAACGATCAGAGTTATTACTATTTTATGCACCAGAATCTGTTTGACCATGTGAATATCCCGGTGGAAAATACACATCTGCCAAACGGAATGGAACCGGATTCGGAGAAAGAATGCCGTAGATATACGGAACTGATCCAGTCACTGGGCGGCGTGGACCTGCAGCTTTTGGGAATTGGACATAACGGGCACATCGGCTTCAACGAACCGGGAGAGAGTTTTGACAAGCAGGTACATTGCGTGAACCTGACAGAGTCTACGATCGAAGCCAACAAGAGATTCTTCGCATCGGCGGAGGATGTTCCGAAGCAGGCATACACCATGGGGATCAAGACCATTATGCAGGCGAAGAAAATATTGATCGTAGCCAGCGGCGAAGACAAGGCGGAGATCGTACAGAAAGCTTTCTTCGGACCCATCACACCGCAGGTGCCGGCATCGGTATTACAGCTTCATAATGATGTGACACTGGTGGCAGACGAAGCAGCGCTCAGTAAGCTTTCTGAATAAGAAGGGGGAAGCTGATAGGTCATGAGAATCAGAAATGCAAATATATATACAGAAGAGCATCGGTTTGTCAGAGGGGATGCAGCCGTGGAGAACGGCAGGTTCGTAAGCTGCACCGGGGATCCGGCAGGTGAGGAAGCTGTTGTGGATGCCAAAGGCATGTATCTGATACCGGGACTGGTGGATATTCATTTCCATGGTTGTAAGGGCGCAGATATGTGTGACGGTACGAAGGAAGCACTGGATGTCATCACATCATATGAAGCATCTGTCGGTGTGACAAGTGTCTGCCCGGCTACCATGACGATCCCTAAGGATGAACTGCTGGAGGTCATGAAAAATGCCGGCAGCTATGAGTATTCCGGTGGATCCCACCTGGTGGGCATCAATATGGAAGGACCTTTTATCAGTCCGGCGAAAAAGGGTGCTCAGGCTGCAGAAAATATCATGCACTGCGATTATGAATATTTCAGTCAGCTGCAGAAAGCGGCGAACGGGCTGATCAAGCTGGTAGATATCGCACCGGAGGAGCCGGGAGCAATGGAATTTATCGACAGAGCCAAAGGAGAAGTGGTCATTTCACTGGCGCATACAGCTTCCGGTTATGATACAGCAAGGGAAGCCATTGAACGTGGAGCATCTCATGCGACACATTTGTATAATGCAATGCCGCCGCTGAACCACAGGGAGCCCGGCGTGATCGGAGCAGTGAGAGATTCAGAAAAATGTCATCCGGAGCTGATCTGTGATGGTGTACACATTCATCCGTCAGTGATCCGTGCAACGTTTGCGATGTTTGGCGCTGACCGCATGATCCTGATCAGTGACAGTATGCGTGCAACGGGACTGGAGGATGGTGAATATACGCTGGGAGGACAGCCGGTTACTGTCAGAGGCAATCTGGCTACCCTGCATGACGGCACGATCGCCGGATCTGCGACGAATCTGATGGATTGTATGCGGTTTGTAGTAAAAACAGTCGGTCTCCCGTTAGAGACGGCAGTGATGTGTGCCACGGAGAATCCGGCGAAGGAGATCGGCATTTTCAATGAAGTGGGCAGTATATCCGTTGGTAAGAGGGCAGATTTCGTACTCCTGGATCAGGAACTGAACATTGTAGCGGTATATATCGACGGAAAGGAGTTCACATGTTAGATTTTTTGAAAGGTAAGCGAAAAGGAAATTGTATCGGATCTCCCTGTAAGGGGAAGGCAGTTGCTCTTACGGAGGTGCCGGATCCTACATTTTCCGAGAAGATACTTGGAGACGGATTTGCAGTGATCCCCTCTGAGGGGAAAATATATGCTCCCGCAGACGGAGAGGTGACCGTGGTATTTGATACGCTCCATGCGATCACCATGACAACGGATCAGGGAGCGGAGCTTCTGATCCACATCGGACTGGACACCGTGACACTCAAGGGAGCCCCCTTCACGGCACATGTTGCTGCCGGAGACCATGTCAAAAAGGGCGATCTTCTGCTGGATGCGGATCTGGAGAAGATTCAGGAAGCCGGACTGCATATCATCACTCCGGTACTGGTCTGCAATACCGATGAATATAACAAGATCAGTATTCTGAAAGAGGGAGAGGTATCTCCCGGCGAGGACGTGCTCCAGATCTCTTAAGAGCGGTACGTCCGTATCAACTAATGAAACTGACCGGAACTGTTCCGGTTTAGTATAATGTAAAGGAGGAGAAATGTATGAAGTTTCTTCAAAAACTGGGTAAAGCGTTAATGCTTCCCGTAGCGGTTCTGCCGATCTGCGGTATCCTCATGGGTATTGGTTACTGGTTGTGCCCGGCAACAATGCAGGGTGGTGAGATCTCGGGCGCGGCAAATCTGATCGGTCTGTTCCTCGTAAAAGCTGGTGGTGCTTTGATCGACAACATGGCGATCCTGTTCGCAATTGGTGTAGGTGTCGGTATGTCAGAGAAAAATGACGGTACCGGAGCCATTGCAGCTCTGGCTTCCTGGCTGATGCTCACAACACTTCTGTCTACCGGATTTGTTACGACCATTATGCCCTCTATCGCTGAGGATGCTACCAAGACACTGGCATTCGATAAGATTGCGAATCCCTTTATCGGTATTATTGCCGGTATCATCGGTTCCATGTGCTACAACAAGTTCAAGGATACCAAGCTTCCCGACTGGCTGTCCTTCTTCAGTGGTAAGCGCTGCGTAGCTATCGTAGCAGGTGTGGTATCTATTCTGGCATCTGTTGTACTGCTGTTCGTATGGCCTTTACTGTTCGGCGGTCTGGTAGCTCTCGGTGAAGCTATCGAAAGTCTGGATGTAGTCGGTGCCGGCATTTATGCTTTCCTGAACCGTCTGCTGATCCCTACCGGATTACATCACGCACTGAACAACGTATTCTGGTTCGATACCATCGGACTGGGAGATCTGCAGCACTTCTGGAAAGGTGAGACAAGCGCTGATGTATCCTGGAGCCTTGGAATGTATATGTCCGGCTTCTTCCCTTGTATGATGTTCGGTGTCCCCGGTGCGGCTCTGGCAATGGTAAAATGTGCAAAGCCCGCTAAGAAAAAGGCAGCGATCGGTCTGGTAGCTTCCGCAGCAATCTGTTCCTTCATCTGCGGCGTTACCGAGCCCTTTGAGTTTGCATTCATGTTCTTAGCTCCCGGACTGTATGTGATCTACGCAGCACTGTATGGCATCTTCACCATGATCACTGTTGCCCTCGGCTTCCGTGCAGGCTTCAGCTTCTCCGCAGGTGCGATGGATCTGCTGTTCTCATCCTCCCTGCCTGCAGCAGCCAGAATCTGGCTGATCATCCCTCTGGGTATCGCAGCATTTGTTGTATTCTACTTCGTATTCCTCTTCGCTATCAAGAAATGGGATCTGAAGACCCCCGGTAGAGAAGATGATGATGTAGAAGCAGAGAAGAAGATCGAGCTGGCAAATGATGATTTCGCAGCAATCGCAGCAACCATTCTGGAAGGCTGCGGCGGCAAGGACAACATTGCAAGCATTGACAACTGCATCACAAGACTGAGACTGGAAGTAAAAGACATTACCGCAGTGAATGATAAGGTGATCAAATCTGCAGGCGTAGCCGGTGTCATGAAACCCGGTAAGACCTCCGTTCAGGTAATCATCGGACCTAAGGTTCAGTTCGTAGCGGATGCATTTTCCAAGCTTTGCGAATAATAAAGCACTGATAAAACTGAATATATGATCGCAAGAAAGACCTGCTTGGGAAGACCATGCGGGTCTTTCTTATACGCAGGTCCGATGCCTGCGGGATGTATTGTAATGTAATAGAGAGAAAAGTCATGAAAAAATCAACAGAAAAGTATAACCCGGCGATATATAGCATGTCTTCGGATAGACCGGATTCGCTGAAGCAGCGTGAAATTCATTTTCTGAACGGATCGACAGCCAAAATGCAGGCCGGATATTTCTCGGTGACAGAGGACACACGAGGGAAGGGGGGATACAATATCTATTATTATTGTGATGAGTGTCTAAGTGATAATGATAGTGTGAAAAATAAGCATCTGGATACCTGTGCGACAACATTTCTGTGATGGCGGTTGAGAGGAATATGTTATCTTCCCAGACATAACCCGATATTATCAGAAATATAGCAGATGTACCCATGCTTCCCGGCGTAGGTGGCTGCCTGCCTGCGGATGGTGGGATCCGTTGCGTATTCCAGGGTGTAAGCGGTACAGCCGTGTGACATAGCCAGATCCAGATACTCAGTATAGTATTCACGCGTGCTTTGATCATTTTTAGTATAGATATCCTTTGAAAAATCATACGCAGTAAAAACGTTCTCCTGGTTTACCCCATCGATGAGAACGTTTTTTTCAGTTGTAAGATATTTTTTTACAAAACAGTCCCCACCGTTGAGTATGATCTTTCTGCCTGTATGGTTCATATAGTCCAGAATCGTAAGGATTCCGTCATAGATGGATTCCTGCGGATAGTTATAGTATACATCCGTGTTATCGACAAAAAAGCCGTCCACACCCTTCTGTACCAGGGCGTCTACTCTGGAAGCTGTACATGCCTGCCATTCCGGAGCTGAGACATCGATCCATTTTTCCTCCGGCCAATTCTCATAGGCACCCAGAGTATATTTCTCAAAGTCTGTATCATAGGACCGGAAGCTCTCGATCGATCCGATATTGATATAGGAGTAGATTTCGCGGATACCATTTTCTCTTAAACGGGCAATGTCATTTTGGGAAAAATATTCCGCATCTATGACAAGCAGATCAATGTCAGAAAGTTTTTCTGTGATTTCAGAATCTTCGCCGATCAGGACAACGTATTTTTCTGCTTCATCGGAAGGATCAACGGAGCAGGCACTGAGCAGGGCGGCAGATAATATCAGAACGAGAACACATATTTTTCTTATGAATAGTTTCGTTTTCTTCAATTAACGGCACCTCCTTTTTCCAAGATCAGCACTCATATCTGCATTCAAATAATTATACTATAGATGACATCGCATTGCATCTATTTTAGAGCGTTTGGAGGGAAGGAAGCATAGATAGAAAATGTTGTTAAAATATCGGTAAAAATGGTAAAAAGGGCGAAAAAAATTGCGGTTTGTGGTATAATTTTTATGTAAATGTAAGATGATGCCGGGATCAAAAATTACCGGCTTTGATGCGTTCGGCGGTTAAGATAACCGGGAAAGTAGGAAGTTATATGAAGATTCAGGATTTTTGTGACATGAACAAATTCGAGCAGATCATGAAGAACTGGGCAAACAGCACGGGACTGGCAACCGTGGCTGTGGGTGCAGACGGAAAATACATCAGTGACTGTTATAATTTTACGGAGTTCTGTATTGATCTGACGAGAGGAAGCGCAGAGGGGAAAAAGCGCTGCGAGCAGTGTGACAGAGAAGGCCATGGGGTATATCCCTGCCATGCGGGACTTGTGGATTTTGGTATTCCGATCACACTGGAGGATGGAACCGTGCTGGGCAGTATTATCGGAGGACAGGTGCTGCCGGAGAATCCGGATGAGGAGAAGTTCCGTCAGACAGCGAGAGAGCTGGGTATTGACGAGGATAAATATATTAAGGCCCTGAAAAAGGTAAATGTGAAGACTAAGGAGCAGATAGATGCATCTGCAAATCTGCTGGGAGATGTGATCAACATGTTCGTGAGAGCCAGCTACGCCAACTGGAAAAACGAGAATCTGGTAGGTGAGCTGAAGGGTGGCATTGCGAAAGCAGCGGAACAGATCGAGGAAGCAACGGACAAGACCAAGGAAATCGATGGTTATAGTAAGAGACAGCAGATTTTGGCACTGAATGCTTCGATTGAGGCAGCAAGAGCCGGAGATCAGGGCAAGGGCTTTGCGGTGGTAGCAACGGAGGTCCAGAAGCTGGCGAGAGATATGGCGACCTCCAGTGAAGCGATCAAGAAGATTCTCGGACAGTTATCTCATACGATCAACAATTTGAATCAGTAGGAAAAATATAATATAAAGACCGCATTTCTGATCGGTGACAAGGATCGGAAATGTGGTTTTTTGGCATTATTACTATCAATGTATTCAGAAAAGAAGACGATATACATAGTAAGATAACTGTGAAAACAAACGGATTTGGCATCTATTTTCAAGGAGGAGATAAGTATGACAGAGATAGGGGTAAGCAGCATCGGTGCATATGCTGCGCAGAGTAATTACAGCAAGAATACAAAGAACAAGACAATGAAGGATACGACGAGTGCTGCAGGCACGGCCGATACTTCCAAAGTAAAGCAGACGACGGGGAATTATGGTCAGACCATCGGTCAGCCGGAGTTGTCAGAGAAGGCTGCGAAATACTATGAGCAGCTGAAGAAGAAGTACGGAAATTATGATTTTATTCTAGTCAGCAGAGATCAGAAGGAGAATGCAAAAGCCAATGCTGCAAAATATGCCAACGGCTATAAGACGGTTGTTCTCATTGATGAAGACAAGATCGAACAGATGGCGACGGATGAGAAATTCCGTAAACAGTATGAGGGAATCCTGAGTGGTGCCGCTGCACAGATACAGCAGTTAAAGACCAGCCTGCAGAGTTCCGGTGCGAATGTCAAGGGCTTTGGAATGCAGGTAAATGATGGAGGAACACTGTCATTTTTCGCTGTATTGAAGAAATCCAGCGCCGAGCAGAAGGCACGGATCGAAAAAAAGGCTGAGCAGAAGAGAGCAGAGAAAAAAGCTACGGAGAAGAAGGCTGCAAAGAAAGAAAAAGAAGAGCAGTTAAAGGAGAAGCGGGCAGAGAGTGATGATACGGAAGAGACGGTAACCATTACCGCCAATTCCATCGAGGAGCTGCTTTCCAGGATAGATACCTACAATTTCAACACACGGAGTGACGAGGTGCAGACCCAGAGTGAACGTCAGGTGGGTCAGAACATCGATTTCAGAGGGTAAGGTGATATTGTATGGTTTCTATGGGGAAATATGGAGGAACGTTCGTGCGCTCGAACAGCCGGGGAACGACGCAGATCACCTTCGGGAGTAGGACGAACCAGAGCAGTGCAAACGGCATTTTTGGGCAGCAGAATAACACGACTGCTTCGAAAAATTCGGTCAGTGATATTAAACGGATGCTTGCCCGGGACAGCCGGAGTACGCAGACGCAGGCAGCAAACAGCCTGGGACAGAAGTCTATCGTTACCAGCACGCTGAGCTACAGTGAAGCTTTGCGCAATCAGAGGCAGCAGACGAAAAACACGACGCTGGCTCTGAAAAAACTGAAATATCAGTTTAAAAATATTTCATCCAAAATACTGCGGAGCAAGACGTCCCAGGCGGCAAAGCAGGCAGCCGGGCAGGCGCGGAGAGAAGTCCTGCGCCTGAAACGGCAGAAGCAGAGCGGTAATTACGATGACGACGAGATCGAAGCAGCAATCAACCATGCCAAAGCCATGGAGCGTGTAGCGAAGAAAAAGGCGAAACACTTAGAAGAAGAGGAACTGGCGAAGGCAGCCGGCGGAATCTGGCAGGGTGAAAAAGTCTGCACGGACGAAGAAGAGAGAACTTCAGACACGGATCAGAATACGGACCCGGAAACTGAAGAGGAATTGCCCTGTGAGGCTTCGGATGCACAGACTGATATGGATCTGGAACAATATGATTATCCCCAGCTGGATCAGTTTTTGCTACAGACCAGTGACTTTATGGTGGAAATGAGCGATTTTACTTCCGAGATGATACAGGAACTGTCTGACAGTATGCGGGACATAATGGATGAGATGGGAATGGATGAGTTATCCGATACCATGCTCTCTGTGAAGAAGGACATCGATCCTGCAGACCTTAAGATGATGAAGATCAAACACCGCAACAAAGAGATGAAAGAAATCGTCAAGGCAGATGCGGAATACCTCAAGGCAGTGTTTGACCGTCTGGAGAAAATGAAGGACAATCCCGTCATTCCCTCCGGAGGCGGCATGAGCTTATCTGCCGGATCCTCCGGAACATTCTTTTCCGCCGATGCCGCTGGAATCGGTGTCCCAACCGTACCTGCTCCGGTGATCGATATTTCGTTATAAAGTAGTATTCTGAGGAACTTAGGGTATCCCGATTTTCATACATTAAAAGACATGAAAATCAGGATATAATTTTCCATTTATTTTAAGGAGGTAACAGAGGATGACTGCGTATGAAAATGATGTATTGATAATACCAAAGAAATACAAAAAGATGTCTGTTTCCGAACTAAATAAGGAAAAACAGAAGCTTTGGGAAAAAATAAAGAGTTCAAAATCACCGCAAAGGGAAAAAGGGAAAACGGCAATTAACTTTTATTTCTAATGCATACTTGAAGTCAAAAGGCACTGGATTCATCCGGTGTCTTAATTTTTTGGGAACCTTTTTATCAACTTGCGACTGATATATAGTGAAGCCGGCGATAAGAAGGAGGTGGTACCTTGGCAGTCATGACAAAAGAAGAGTTTGCACAGCATGTGAAGAGCGACACTCTTCCCATGTACCGACTGGCGTATTCGATTCTGCAAAACAGTGCGGACGCGGAGGATGCGGCGCTTATGGCGCAGTGCGTGATTGCGCGGACAACACTGTATGATGCCGCGGCGAGAGGGGAGGAACAGCCGGCTGCTTTTTCGGAGGAAGAATTAAGGCAGGCGCTGGGGGAAACATATGAAAAGACCATGGAACGGCTTGAGACGTGCGTGGAGGAGACGAGTGGGCAGGTGCTCTCCTGGAACGGCGGCTATGCGTATGCTGCATATCATGCGATCAGTGCAGGAAGTACGAGAGATATGAGCCGGTCGGCGGAAGCGGCGGTGCCATATCTTCCCGCGGTGGAGTGCCCGGCGGATCTGACGGCGGAGGGCACGCTCTCGGTCATTTATTGTGAGGAAACGGACATTTTAAAGCGGTGCGGGGAGCATTTTGCGGAGGCAGACGTGTCCGCGGTGTCTGAGATCCAGGTTACAGAGCGGGATGCGGCGGGTTATGTACAGCAGGTCATGCTGGGGGAGTATGTCTGCACCGGGGAAGCGTTCCGTGAGGCGATGGGCTGGAATTCCGCGTGTTTTACGATCACGCAGATGGGGGAAAATGTGCGGATCGTGACAAGGGGACTGGGACACGGGTACGGACTGAGCCAGAATGAGGCGCGCGCGATGGCGCAGGAAGGAACCTCTTACGAGGAGATTTTACAATATTTTTTTCCGGGAACAACGCTTGTGACAGCGGATCAGATAAAATAGGCGGCGCTCTGCATAAACCATCCGTGCAGGGGGAACAATAGGAATAAAAATAAATAATATGGATGGTGAAAAAAATGAGAAAAAGCAGATTTTGGGCATTCCTCGGGCGTAAACAATATGTGATTGCGGGGGCGATTGTGATTGCGGCAGCAGTTGCGACCACGGTAATTTACAGCGATCATGAACAACAGCAGCGCGAACAGCTGGAGGAAGAACTGGGACTGGTACTGT
>OLVY01001113.1_pt1 | contig 17897 bp, 13 predicted proteins | sample 1674261 | NCBI WGS metagenome assembly OLVY01 (sample SAMEA103958155, study PRJEB25191) | human gut metagenome | biome: human-associated habitat [ENVO:00009003]; feature: intestine environment [ENVO:2100002]; material: feces | place: Germany | collected 2013/2015
CGCTACAACACCCATTTCCTCGGTGTGCATGATCTTGTCCCGGAGGGTTATGACGCCGATCCCTACGAGCGGCTGATGCCGGGGATGCTCTCCGTTTCGGCGGAGCGAGCCGTGTACCGCAAGGTCTGTATCGAACTCCTCAAGGAACTTTTCGATGCCCTGCCGAAGAAGGATAGGGACATCCTTGGCAAATCCTACGGTGTGTTCGGATACCGCGAAACGGCCTTGAAAGAAATCGGGATGTACCACATGATGAAGGAGTCCGCCGTGGAGAAGGCGAAGAGCCGCGCTGTCAAGAAGCTGAAAACAGCGTATCCTGACAGCAGGCTTCAAGTGTGGAGGACTGTTCATCGCATGATGCGGAGACCGGTTCCGCCGCCGGGGGAGGACAGTGAGCTGCGGCGCAATTTTCCGCAGTATGTCTGCGCCTTGGCGGAGGTCTATGGCGTGCTGAATGAAGCCACCTCAGATATAGATAACATCTCTATATAGACAGAACAGCAATACAGACTTTTGTACACCCCCTTATGGTAGCATCTATGCAAGCGTCACAACTGATGCTATACTTTGAGAGGAGATGTCTTTATGCATTATTCCAAAACAAACAAGGTCTGCGCCACTTGTGCCTATTGGACCGGAAGCCGAAATCTGGTGAATTCCGGAAACTCTTCGGAACCGACCAGCAATAGCGCCAAGTGTCAAATTCCAAACGGTTCCAATCGGGGCAGTACGAAATTTTGCAGTTCTTCCTGCTCTAATTGGGCTAAGTGGCCGGTACTGAAGTAAAACAACACGGAGGGACTGCATTATGCTGACGGAAAAAGCCAATGCCATCTGCCTTTTGGAGGTTCTAAAGGAGTATTCCGATGCGGAACATATTCTGCCCATGCGGGAGATCATTGCAAAGATGCAGTCCCTCTACGGTATCAAAATCGACCGCCGCACCGTATACGGGGCTGTTGCGCTTTTGATCGAGCTCGGTTACGATGTCTCCCTTTACGAGGATAACGGTGTGGGCTATTACTTACGAGATCGGGAATTGGAGCCGTCGGAAGTCCTGCTGCTGACTGACGCGGTATATTCTTTCCAGTTCATCCCGGCAAGGCAGACCGAGCAGCTTGTCCAAAAACTGCAAAAGCAGCTCAGTGTCCACCAGCGGAAAAAGTATCGCCATCTGACCGTCGCCCGGCAGGGACATAAGACCGGTAACCGGCAGGTTTTTTGGAATATTGAGCAGTTGGACGAGGCCATTACACGCAAGAGAAAAGTGACCTTGGATTACTTGCACTACGGATATGACAAACGGCAGCATCCTACGGCGACCTACACTCTCAGCCCCTATGAGATGGTGTACACCAACGAACACTATTACCTTATCTACGTCCCCGACCACGATCCGCACACGCGGTTGTACCGCATTGACCGCATGGCGGATATTCGGATACTGGACGAGCCCCGCAGCGAAACGCCGGCGCAGAAGCAGGAGGTGCAAGATGCCGTTTACGCCTTTGTAGGCGCGCCGGAGCGGGTGGTGCTACACTGCGACCGCGCCGTGCTGGACGATGTGCTGGACCGCTTTGGTACGGACATACAGATTTTTGAGCGGGACGAGCAGACCTTTACCGCCGTATTGACTACCCCGCCGCGCGGTGTGCGCTTTTGGGCACTGCAATACCTCTCCTTTGTGGAAGTGGCAGAGCCCGCTTGGCTGCGGCAGGAGATCATTGAGAGCATTGCAAGAAATCAATATACAAACAGAAAGGGTGGGTGACATGGAGGAGAACGAGCAAAAATGGGATAAGCAGGAGTACCTTTACCGAATGTTCTCGCACCACACCAAGGACAAGGAAAAGGAGAACTATGTTGTCAACGCGATTTGGCAGCGGTTGGATGATCTGAACATCAAACCCGTGACGCAGCAATATGTCCACTTTTCCAAGTCCAACAGGTATGCGTTGATCGACCTCTACTTCCCGCAGATCAACTACGGTGTGGAGTGTGATGAAGCCCACCACAAGGATAACAAATTCAAAGATGCCGCACGCGAAATCGACCTGCAAACAGCACTGTCCGCCTGCAGCGAAAACGGATTGACGATCCGCCGCGTGGATGCAACGCTGGATGCAGACGCGCTTCATGCCCGCATCCGCGAGATCGTCTGTGAGATCAAGCAAAAGGTAGCGGAAAGGGGCAATCAGCTTCCGCATTGGCTTAACCCCGAAGAGGAATGGCGCGGTATTAAAGAACGCGGTATTCTACGAGTGGAGGATGTCTATTCCTTTAATACGATTGCGGACATTTGCCAAAAGTGCTTTGGCAAAGATAAAAACTATAAAATTCAGCGCAGCTTTTTCCGCGTGACCGATGATCGGATGCTTTGGTGCCCCAAGTTGGCAATCAAACTGCCCAACGGCTCAAAGGCGGCGCAGGCTCGCGGCTGGGTCAATGAATTGTCTGCTGACGGGAAAACGATCATTGAATACAACGATAGCGGCACCAGCGAAGTAAAGCACCCGAATAAACCACGCCTTACCTTCGCCAAGAGTAAGGACGAGCGCGGTGAAGACGCTTATCGTTTTGTGGGCGTGTTCCAATACACCAAGAATACCGCCGAGGGGCATCATGTGTATAGTCGAGTATGCGACAAATTTGATTTAAGTATATAAGCGGAGAGATAGCTATGGGAGAAGCAACACTGGCTGAACTGTGGGATGATTTTTGCAGGCAAAAGGATTTTGAAGATCCTCTCCTCGTTCCCGCAAAAAAAGGAGTCTACTGCATTCGCATCCCAGCCGGGATGGCGGTTACTTTCAAGGGTACCATTGACAATCACCCCGGTGCCGCCTATCCTATCGAAAGTTTGGAGGCAAAGTGCGTTCCCTCCTCCGATATTCTCTACATAGGTAAGGCGAATGGAGAAAAAGGGCTGTTCCAGCGGCTGCGGCAATATATGCGCTACGGCTTCGACGCAGGAAATAACCACCGTGGCGGACGGGCGATTTTCCAAGTTGAAGGATATGAAAACCTTATCTGCAGATGGTGTGTCTGCGAAAACTGTGAAGATAAAGAACGCCTCCTGCTGGAAAACTTCAAGAGGAAGTATGGCACCTATCCCATAGCTAACTGGCGAAAATAATCGCGCGGCACCCTGTACAGACATTTGTACAGGGTGCCGTGCTATCTTATTGTTAGAACGGAGAACGCGATAACTGAACCTATGCCGCTGCGACTGCGTTGTCTGGATGTTTCTGAACGTTTTTTGGAAGGGAGAACATAGAAATGGGATACTTTTCAAACTATACGCCTGATTCTAACCCCACCGGGCTTTTTGAGCGTTCAGTCTGCAGCTATCCTTCCAGACTTGAAACGTTGAATTACTATTTGGATGATCTGACTTCGGCCCTGGAAACAGTGGATCAAAATCGTCCGCATAACCAACTACACCCCGAATATGACAGATGTTTCTATTCCTCAGGACGCTATCGCTACTATGAAGTACTGTGGGCAGAACAGGTTTCTGTACAGGACCTCCTTGCGGCTATTGCGGAGGTGCAGGAGCTTATAAGAAACGCAGAGCAGGAAGCCGCCGAAACAGTCGACAATAACGGCGATATTCCCGGGCAGATCGCTATGGTAGGATTCTTTCATCCCCTTACATTCCATTCAAGGATATGTACCATATATGGAGGCTAAGACATTATGGAGAAGATGGAATATTACTATTTTACAATACCACGTTCTCCCAAAATTCAGAGAGACTGGGATTCGGTTACAAATTGCATTGCAGATTTGAACGGCAGTTGCAAGTATCTTTATATGGACAAACCTTTCTGTGATTTGGAAAAGCCAAACCGGGTCATGCTCAGATTTTTGTATTTGGTCAAGGCAGATCGGAAGGACACCCCGCTTCAGGAAGATATCTCGGAACTGAAGGACATATTCGGTTGTAAGATCGAACTTTTGCCAATCAAGCAGCATACTGCTCCTAAAGAAGTTTTGGATGCACTGCCCATCGCAAAAAATCTGATGAGTGCCTACTCCAGCGGTTATATTCGAGGAAACGCCGAGTTCCGCCTTATTTTAGAAACTTCAAAAGAACAACTTAGCCGCACGAAAAAAATGACAGGCTTTTCTTCCTTCAAAGAAGCTTTTCGCAGGATCAATTCCTTGTCTGACCGAATGATAGAACTGGGCAAAAGAGGAAACTACAACGTGGTTCTTGTAAATGACTGCGGTGCCAATGAGTTTGTGTTTTCTGATATGCTTTACAGCCTGTTAGTCAGTAAGGGCATTATTAAAGATCAAAGAATTGTGCGCGGCGATTTGGACGATGCCGTTTGTACATCTTCGAATACATCTTTGTTTTATTTCATCGTGGAAACCTGGGATTTTGGCAATCATGATGGTTTCCGATGGGGGATGCCACAGGAAGAATCGTTTCGTCTACTGAGCCGCAGAAAAAACATCTATATTACTACGATGGATCGCGCTCAATACGAAAAAGCGCAGGAATTTGATTATTTTAAGGCGTTTTTCCCGCATACCGTCGAAATCAGAGACCTCGAGAAAGAAGAAAAAGTTGAGCTGTTAAAATGTGCTGCAAAAGAGTATGGATTTGGTTTTGATGCAAAGAGTTTCCGAAATAGTGACATCCTAAAACTTCCATATCCCACATTGCAGACGCAGCTATACTCCGTGATACAGAATCAGTTGGCGGATGCCGATAATACGGAATTCATCATGCACGCATCTGATTTTGATCCATTGGCGAAAAAATCCGATAAGAACAGTAACGCCCTTGAAGAGTTAGACGCATTGATCGGACTTGATTCCGTGAAAAAATGCGTCAGAGAAATTGTCGCCCTGCTTAAAAATCGGGGAAGATCTGCGCTTCCGTGCCTACATATGGTGTTCAGGGGAAATCCGGGAACAGGCAAAACGACTGTCGCCCGTTTGGTTGGTAAACTGTTCGGTGAAATTGGTGTTATTAAGGACGGAGAGAAGTTCATCGAAACGGATCGGGATGGTCTGGTTTCTCAATATCTCGGAGGAACAGCCGCAAAGACGGCATCTGTTGTTAAGGATGCAATCGGCGGGGTATTGTTCATTGACGAAGCATATGCACTCGCATCTAACGCTTCTTATGACTACGGACACGAAGCAATCAACACCCTCGTAAAGCGCTTGGAGGATTCGCGGAAGGATTTTGTTTGCATCATGGCTGGCTACACAAACGAGATGAATCAGATGTTGAGCAGCAACCCCGGACTTCGGGATCGCATTCAGTTTTATATTGACTTTCCGGACTATTCAGCAGAAGAACTGGTGCAGATATATTGCAAATATGCGGAGTCAGAAGCGTATCAGTTAGGCACCGATGCAAAAGTAACGCTGCGGCAAATGGCTGAACAAATCATTCGTAATAAAGATGAAAACTTCTCCAACGCCCGGCTGATCCGCAAAGTCTTTGAGCGCACTCGTATGAAGCAAGCCATGCGTACAAGCGATAATATGATCAGCGCAGAAGATATTCAGGCGGTTTTCGCAGAAAGCGATATGCGCGCACTCTTGGACTCTGTGCAAGTACAAAGGCGTATCGGATTTGTAGGATAAGAAAACAACCACTTAGCGTCAAGAAATGAGTTCCCCGGAAGAAAACGAATAGACAGCGTCCCTGCCCCCTCTGCTTTATGCCGGGGCAGCAGAAATTTCCTCCCGTAAAGCTATAACCATGCTATACTTTTCCGGCAGAGTGTGCTATGATATAGCAGATGTTCGGCCGGTCACGACCGAATGCCTTTTGAAGCGCTGGAAAGATGTCCTTCCCTTACGATATGGAGGGCTCTGAAAATCTTTCACTAAGGTGACATCACCTTTAGGTTCCATTGCCAACAGGCGTGCGGGTTCGAGTCCCGCCGCCCGCACCAAAAAGGGAAAGACACATATTCATGTGCCTCTCCCTTTTTGGTATGATGAACAGGAGGCGGCTCTATGAAACGAATAGCGTCCATACAGGACATTTCCTGTCTGGGGCGGTGCTCGCTGACGGTGGCGCTGCCGGTGATCTCCGCCATGGGGGTGGAGTGCGCCATCGTGCCCACGGCGGTGCTCAGTGCGCACACGGCGTTTCCGGGCTTTGTCAGCCGGGATCTCAGCGACCAGCTGCCGGCCATCGCCGATCACTGGCGGTCCCAGCAGGTGCATTTTGACGCGCTCTATACCGGTTACATCGCCTCCGCGCCCCAGGTGCAGCAGGTGATGGACTTTTTCGACGCGGTGAAGAGCCCGGATACGCTGCTGATCGTGGACCCTGCCATGGCGGACCACGGGAAGCTGTACAGCGGGTTTGACGGCGCTTTCCCGGCGGCGATGGCCCGCCTGACGGCTCGGGCGGACGTGGCGCTGCCCAATATCACGGAGGCCTGTCTGCTGACCGGTACGCCGTACCGGGAGGAGGTGGACGAGGGCTTTGCCCGTGAGCTGCTGCGGGGGGTGGCCGCGCTGGGGGCGAAGAAGGTGATCCTCACCGGGGTGTCCTTTGCGCCGGATAAGCTGGGCGCTATGGGCTATGACAGCGGCGCGGGGACGTATTTCACCTGTCTCGGCCCGCGGAACCCGGCCTCCTTCCACGGCACGGGGGATATTTTCGCCGCCGTTGTCACCGGCGGGCTCATGCGGGGCATGACGCTGGAGCAGGCGGCTTCGCTGGCGGTGGAATTTGTACTTGCCTGTATCGACGCCACGGCGCGGGACCCGCAGGCCGGGTGGTACGGCGTGGAGTTTGAAAAGGCGCTGCCGCTGCTGTGCGAACGGGTGCGGGACCTGCCGGAAAACTGAAAAAGAAAACAGCCCTGCGGCGCTGCCGCAGGGCTGCTGTGCATTTATTCGGGGTCGCCGTCCGCGTGCTCCGCCGGTTTGTCTTCGGCGGGGGTGCTTTCCGGGTCCTTATCCTCCGGCTTCTCATCGTAGTCCGGCATGGGGATGGGCTCGGACACGATGTTGATGTGCCTGGCGGGGGCCTCGATGGTCTCCGGCACGCTGGGCCGGAAGGCGGGCTGGCTGCTCTTGCTGGCGCCGTAGTTGTCCACAGTCTCCGGGTCACGGCCCTCGATGATGGCCATCATCTCCTGGCCGGTGATCGTCTCCTTCTTCAGCAGGTACGCGGCGATCTTGTCCAGCAGTTCCCGGTTCTCCCGCAGGATCTGCTTGGCCTCCTCGTGGCACTGGCGCAGGATCTTGATGGTCTCGCGGTCGGCTGCAGCGTAGGTCTCCTGGGCGCAGGTCATGGAGTAGCCGCCGTCCAGATACTGGCTCTGAACGCTGCCCAGGGCCATCATGTCGAACTCGTCGCACATGCCGAAGCGGGCCACCAGGTTCCGGGCCATCTCCGTGGCGCGCTCGATGTCGTTGGCGGCGCCGGAGGTCATGGTGTTGCACACCACCTCCTCACTGGAGCGTCCGGCCAGCAGGGTACGGATCTCGGTCAGAATGTCCTCGCGGGACATGAGGAACTTTTCCTCCTCCGGCAGGTGCAAGGTGTAGCCCAGCGCACCCTGGGTATGGGGTACGATGGTGATCTTGCTGACGGGCTGGGCATTCTTCTGCTTGGCCGCCACCAGCGCGTGACCCACCTCGTGGTAAGCGATAATGCGCTTTTCCGCCTCGGTGATGACGGTGCCCTTCTTCTCGCTGCCGGCGATGACCAGCTCAAAGGACACCAGCAGATCGTCCTGATTTACGGCCCGGCGGCCCTTACGCACGGCGCGCAGGGCGGCCTCGTTTACCAGATTGGCCAGGTCGGCGCCCACGCAGCCGGCGGTGGCCTGGGCGATCTTTTCCAGATTTACGTCCTCGGCCAGGCGGATATTGCGGGTGTGGACCTGCAAGGTGGCCAGACGGCCGGCCAGGTTGGGCCGGTCCACGGTGATGCGCCGGTCGAAGCGGCCGGGGCGCAGCAGCGCCTTGTCCAGCACCTCGGGGCGGTTGGTGGCGCCCAGCACGATGATGCCCTTGCTGGGGTCAAAGCCGTCCAGCTCGGCCAGCAGCTGGTTCAGCGTCTGCTCGCGCTCATCGTTGCCGCCGAAGCGGCTGCCGTCCCGGGATTTGCCGATGGTGTCGATCTCATCGATAAAGATGATGCAGGGAGCGACCTTGGCGGCCTCCTTGAACAGGTCACGGACGCGGCTGGCGCCCACGCCCACGAACATCTCCACAAAGTCGGAACCGGAGATGGAGAAGAAGGGGACGCCGGCCTCGCCGGCCACAGCCTTGGCCAGCAGGGTCTTGCCGGTACCGGGGGAGCCCACCAGCAGCGCGCCCTTAGGCAGCTTGGCACCGATGGCGGTGTATTTGCCGGGATTGTGCAGGAAGTCGATGATCTCCTCCAAAGACTCCTTGGCCTCGTCCTGACCGGCCACATCCTTGAAGGTGACGCCGGTGGACTTCTCCATGTAGACCTTGGCGTTGGCCTTGCCCACACTGCCGATGCCGCCGAAGCCGCCGCCTCCGGATTTGCTCATCAGACGCATGACCAGCATGAACGCGCCCACAATGAAGATGGTGGGCAGAATATACTGGATCATGATCATCAGGAAGGGGCTCATCTCGGCCTTATAGAAGCCGGTATAGGCCACATTGTGCGCCTCCAGCAGGGGGAGCAGATCGGCGTTGGAGAGGTACACGGTGTACAGCGTCAGGCCGGAGTCCTTGGACTGGGTGTAGGTTTTTGTCTCCGTCTTGCTGCCGGAGGTGACCTCCTCGGTGAAGACGTAGCCGTCCACGGGGGTGACATAGATGGTGCTGTCCTTGAACAGGATCTCCTTCACCTGATCCTTTTCGATCATGGAGATCATGTCGCTGTATTTGATCTCGTGGCTGGTACTCTTATTGGCGGCGTTGTTGTTGTAGGCGTTGAAATACTGGAACGCCACCGTCAGCACCAGTGCCCACACGATCAGCGTGAGAACGCCGCGGAAACCGCCGTTTTTGCCGTTCTTGCCGCCGCGGTTGCTATTGTTGCTGCTGTTGTTATTGGCCATATGTTTATCCTCCGTTTGACTTGTGAGGGGAATATAGTTTCCAAACAGTATACCACACCTGCCCAAAAGTCTCAAGGCAAAGGCAGAGGGTTTTCCTGTAAAATTTCTATGAATGTGCCTTTATATTGACGAAAGGATGTGGTATACTGGTGACAATTATATGGATCGCGAGGTATGCCCCATGAGAGAGATAAAGGACACCGAGAACAGACGGCCGCTGCCCGACGCCGAGGCGGACGGCATCATCGAGGGCCGCAACGCGGTCATCGAGGCCCTGCGGACGGAGACGGCTATCGATAAAATTTACATCGCCAAGGGCGAGACGGATAAGACGCTGGGACACATCGCCTCCAAGGCCCGCGCCGCGGGCATCGTGGTGGTGGACGCCGACCGGCGGAAGCTGGACGCCATGAGCCGCACCCATGCCCACCAGGGGGTCATCGCTCTGGCGGCCGTGCGGGAATACGCCACGGTGGAGCAGATCCTGCAGTCCGCCGCCGACAGGGGCGAGGCGCCGCTGCTGGTGGTGTGCGACGAGATATCCGACCCCCACAACCTGGGCGCGATCCTGCGTACCGCCGAGTGTGCCGGGGCCCATGGGGTCATCATTCCCAAGCGGCGCAGCGCCGGACTGACGGCCATCGTGGCAAAGACCTCCGCCGGCGCGGTGAGTTATATCCCGGTGGCGCGGGTGCCCAACATTCCGGCGCTGCTGAAGGACCTGAAAAAACAGGGCGTGTGGGTGTTCGGCACGGCGGCGGACGGGAATACCACGCTGTACAATGCCGATCTGAAGGGGCCGGCGGCCATTGTCATCGGCTCCGAGGGGGCGGGTATGACCCGCCTGGCGGCGGAGAATTGCGATTTTCTGGTGAGCATTCCCATGAAAGGGAAGATATCCTCGCTGAACGCCAGCGCGGCGGCGGCCATACTGCTGTACGAGGCTGTGCGGCAGCGCGGATAACGGAAAGCGGCGCGGAACAGGACGAAAACAGGAAAGAACAGCATGAGAAGGCGACGGGACGAGGAACTATACGGCGCGTTCGACGAGCAGGAGGACGAGCTTTCACTGGAGGCCATTCTTGCCGAGTACGGCAAGGGTGGGCGTCAGCCTGTCCTGGAGGAGCCGTCGGAGGGGCCTCCGTCCCAGCCGGAGCCCGTTCCTGAACCGGAGTCTATTCCGGAGCCGGAACCGGTCCAGAAAGAGGAGCGGGTCCCGGGACCGGAATATGAATCCCCCGCGCCGGATCGGGTGGCGTTGAAGGATATCATGTCCCAGACGGTGGACGCGGTGCTGGAGGACGAGGATGACGGCGTCATCGCCCAGCCGGTGCCCCTGCGGGAGCGTCTTGCGGCGGTGCTGGAGAGGTTCCACCGTCCGGCGGCGAAGAAGAGGCGCCGTCCGGCTTTTCAGGACACCGAGCAGCTGTTCGACGAGCCGGAGGAGGAACCGGAGCCGGAGGAACCGCCGGAGCCGGAGCCCCTGCCGGAGGACGTGCTGCGGGAGGCCAAGCGCCGGTGCAGCCGACTACGCGGCGGACTGATAGGGGGGATGCTCCCGGCGCTGGCACTGGTGGCCGCGGCGGTGCTGCAGGAGTTGGAAAAGCTGCCCTCCGCATGGCTGGACGAGGCACTGCTGCGCTGTGCCGTGCTGGGCGGCGGTCTGCTGCTGACGGCGCTGGCCTGTATGCCGGTGTGGAAGCAGGCCGTGTTGCTGCTGCGTGAGGGAAGGGCGGGCTGTGAGCTGTGTGCCGCTGTCGCCGTGCTGACGCAGCTGATCTGCTGTGTGTGCGGCATGGTCACGGGCAGTACCCGGGCCACACCCTATGCCGCCGCCGGCGCGCTGCTGATCCTGGCCTGCCAGTGGGGGCTGTACCTGGAGGCGTCGGCACTGCGGAATGCCTACCATCTGCTGGTGCTCAACGGCACCGTGCCCTATGTGGCGTCGGTGACGGCGGCGGGCGTATGCAGGCAGCAGGGGACGGCAGAGGGCTTTTACCGTCTGTGCAGCAAGCCCGATCCGGCGCGGAGATGGCAGAATTACGCCCTGCCGCTGGTGCTGGCCACGGCGGCGGTGCTGTCCGGCGTGGTGTGCTTTTCCGGCGGGAATATGAGCGATTTCCCCTGGGTGCTGACGGCGCTGACCACCGCCGGCGCGGGGCTGGGGACCCCCCTCAGCGGGGCTCTGCCCATGTACTATCTGTCCCGGCGGCTGAGCCGCAGCGGCTGCGCCGCCGCAGGCTATGCCGGGGCGAAGGCGGTCAGCCGGCCGCGGCGGCTGGTGCTGACGGACGACGATCTGTTCCCGGCGGGAACGGTGACACTGAACGGCTATAAGGTCTTCGGCGAGGAGCGCAGCCGCGCGGTGTCCTACGCCGCGTCGGTAGCCAGGGCGGCTGGCAGCAGCCTGACGCCGCTGCTGGAGCGCCAGCTCACCGCCGAGGGCGGCTTCCGCCTGCCGGTGGAGTGGGTGAACTACTGCGAGGAGGGCGGCGTGGAGGCCAATATCCGGGGCGAAACGGTGCTCATGGGCAGTGCGTACTTTATGAAAAAGCGCAAGGTGGCCCTGCCCCGGGATATGAAGCTGTCTACCGGCGTGTTTCTGGCGGTAGACGGGGCGCTGACAGCGGTGTTTGCCGTGAAATATCAGCCCTCCCGCAACGCGGAATGGGCCCTGCGGACGCTGAAGCGGTTTCACATCGTGCCGGTGCTGGCCGTGCGAAGCGGCAACGTGACACCGGGGCTGATCAAGCGGAAATTCGGCGTGGACGCCAAGCCGGTGTATCCGGACGTGTCCACGCGGCTGGCGCTGGCCCAGCTGGCGGAGCAGCAGGGCGAGCAGCCCTGCGTGGCCATCTGCCGGGAGGGGCTTATGCCGCTGGTGGAGTCTGTGGCCGGGAGCCGCCGGGCGGTGAAGGCTGTACGGACCGCCACCCTCCTTAGCTACATCGGCGCGGCGGCAGGCGTGGCGCTGGCCTACTATCTCACCTCTGTGGGCAATTTCGCCCTGCTGACGCCCATTGCCATGGTGCTGTATCAGGTGCTGTGGCTGCTGCCGACGCTATTGCTGGCGGGGCTGGTGAAGCACTATTGACGGAGACTCCGTCGCTTTGCCCATAGAACAAAGCCTGCCATTGTACAACCTGACGAAAAGTGCGGGATACTCCCGCACTTTTCCCACAAATATCTAAATTAGAGGTTGTCAGGCTTGAAGAAATACTATATAATCGGTACGTTGAGCTACTGTCCGCGGCTGTGGGCGGCGGACTTCAAGAAAATGAAGGGAGAACATCATCACTATGACTGCTAACGACATTCGCAATATCGCCCTGCTGGGTCACGGAGGCTCCGGCAAGACCTCTCTGGCTGAGCAGATGCTCTTTATGACCAAGGGTACTGACCGTCTGGGCAAGACCGCCGACGGCAACACCACCTGCGACTATGATGCCGAGGAGATCAAGCGCCAGATATCCATCTCCCTGGCCTTTGCCCCCGTGCAGTATAAGGGCAAGAAGATCAACGTCATGGACGCCCCCGGCAACTTCGATTTCTCCGGCGAGGCCGTGTGCGCCATCCGCGCCGCCGAGTGCGCCGTCATCGTGGGCAACGCCAAGGACGGCCTGTCCGTGGGTATGGAGCGTACCTGGAAGATGCTGGGCAAGAAGCCCCGGATGATGTTCATCAACCGCGTGGAGGAGGCCAACTCCGACTACGCGTCCTGCATTGAGGCCATCAAGGCCAAGTACGGCACCGCCATCGCCCCCATCGTGGCCACCAAGGCCGACGCCAACAAGGCTGTCACCGTCATTGTGGACCTGCTGCACAACAAGGCTTACGATGCCAAGGGTGAGTGCGCCATCCCCGGCGACATGGCCGACGAGGTGGAGGCCCTGCGCGCTGAGCTGATGGAGGCTGCCGCCGGCGCCGACGAGGAGCTGATGGAGAAGTTCTTCGAGACCATGGAGCTGTCCGCCGAGGATATGGCCAAGGGTCTGAAGATCGGCGTCCGCGAGGGTACTGTCTGCCCCGTGCTGTGCGGCTCCGCCGTCACCGGTATAGGCGTTGACATGCTGATGCAGACCATCGTGGATCTGGTTCCCGTGGCCACCGACATGCCCGCCGAGGCTGCCGAGGACGACGACGGAAACGCCATCGAGGTCGCTTACGATCCCAACGGCACCACCGCCGCTTTCGTGTTCAAGACCATCTCCGACCAGTACGGCAAGTACTCCATGATCAAGGTCATCCGCGGCAAGGTCACCGGCGATATGTCCCTGTACAACATGACCACCGGCAACACCGAAAAGCTGGGCCGTCTGTACACCATGAAGGGCAAGAAGAGCGAGGAGACCAAGGAGATCTGCTGCGGCGATATCGGCGCCATCGGCAAGATGGACAAGGTCAAGACCGGCGACACCCTGTGCGAGCCCAAGACCTACGTCAAGTTCGCGCCTCTGGCCTTTGCTCCCGCCTGCTATGAGCGCGCTATCTCCCCCAAGACCAAGCAGGAGATCGAGAAGCTGGGCACCGGCCTGAACAAGCTGAACGAGGAGGACCCCACCTTCTCCGTCACCAATAACGCCGAGACCCACCAGACCGTGATCTCCGGCGCCGGCGACATCCAGATCGACGTGCTGTGCAGTAAGCTGAAGAGCCGCTTCGGCGTGGACGCGGAGCTGGATACTCCCCGCGTTGCCTATCGTGAGAAGATCCGCAGCACCGTCCGCAAGCAGGGCCGCTATAAGAAGCAGACCGGCGGCAGCGGCCAGTTCGGTGATGTTCATATCATCTTCGAGCCCCAGAGCGAGCAGGAGGATATGATCTTTGAAGAGAACGTGTTCGGCGGCTCCGTGCCCAAGAACTACTTCCCCGCCGTGGAAAAGGGCCTGCGCGAGAGCTGCCTGCACGGCGTGCTGGCCGGCTATCCCGTGGTGTTCCTGAAGGCCACCCTGGTGGACGGCTCCTATCACCCGGTGGACTCCTCCGAAATCGCCTTCAAGCTGGCTGCCAACCTGGCCTTCAAGGCCGCTCTGCCCGAGGCCAAGCCCGTGCTGATGGAGCCCATCGGCGAGCTGAAGGTCACCATTCCCGACAGCTATCTGGGCGACGTAATGGGCGACCTGAACAAGCGCCGGGGCCGCGTCATGGGTATGAATCCCACCGGCGACGGCGAGCAGGTGCTGGAGGCCGAGGTACCCATGGCCGAGATGATGAGCTATGCCATCGACCTGCGCTCCATGACCCAGTCCCGCGGCACCTTCACCTTCAACTTCGTCCGCTACGAGGATTGCCCCGCTGCGGCCCAGGAGAAGGCCATTGCCGAGGCCAAGGCTCTGGCCGAAGCCGAATAAACTGACATCCAAAGCCAAGACCTCCGGCGAAGCCGGAGGTCTTGTGGGCTTGCCCGCGTATGCCTTCTGGCAGGCATTGAGGATAAAAACTATGAACTATCGCATCATTTTCCATACGACGGGCAAGGTTCTGCTGGCGGAGGCGGGGCTGCTGGTCCTGCCGCTGCTGGTATCGGTGCTGTATCACGAGCGCTGCGCCTGGGCGGTGTTGGCCTCCATGGCCGCGGCGGCGGTGATCGGCGGACTGCTTACGCTGCTGGCCCGGCCTCGCCGCCATACGTTCTTCAATCGGGAGGGCTACATCATTGTGGCCCTGGCGTGGGTGCTGCTGTCGGCAGTGGGGGCGCTGCCCTTCTGGTTCAGTCGGGAGATTCCCTCCTATGCCGACGCGTTTTTCGAGACGGTCAGCGGCTTCACCACTACGGGTGCGTCTATTCTGACGGACGTGGAAGCCATGAGCCACGGGCTGCTGTTCTGGCGCAGCTTTACCCATTGGGTGGGCGGCATGGGTGTGCTGGTGTTTATCACCATGATCTCCGGCAGCTCCGACCGGTCCATGAACATCCTCAAGGCGGAAATGCCCGGTCCCGTGGTGGGTAAGCTGACCCCCCGCACCCGGGACACCGCCCGGGTGCTGTACCTGCTGTATTTTCTTATCACGACGGTGCTGGTGGGGATGCTGCTGCTGGGCGGCATGCCCCTGTTCGACAGTCTGGTCCACGCCTTCGGCACCGTGGGCACCGGCGGCTTCGGCATCAAGGCCGACTCCATCGCCTCCTACTCCCCGTATATCCAGGGGGTCATCACCGTTTTCATGATCCTCTGCGGCATCAACTTCAACCTGTATTATCTGCTGCTGCTGCGCCAGTGGCGGTCGGTTCTGCGCAGCGACGAGCTGTGGACCTATCTGGGGCTGGTGGTGGTGGCCACCGGCGTGATCACCCTGGACCTGCGGGGAGTGTACGGCGGCCTGGGCACCTGCCTGCGGCAGGCGGCGTTTCAGGTGGGCTCCGTCATCACCACCACCGGCTATGCCACGGCGGACTTCAACGTCTGGCCGGGGCTGTCCCGGGCAATTTTATTTGCGCTGATGTTTATCGGCGGCTGCGCCGGGTCCACTGCCGGCGGCCTGAAGGTGTCCCGGGCCATGATCCTGCTGCGGACCATCCGCCGGGAGATCAATCGCCTGGTCCACCCCCGGCGGGTCACTGCCGTCCGCTGCGACGGCAAGGCCCTGGGCAGCGAGGTCCAGCGGGGCGTCAGCATCTACTTTGCCCTGTACTGCCTGTGTATTCTGGTGGCATTCCTGTGCCTCAGCGGCGAGCCCTTCACCCTGGAAACGAATCTGTCGGCGGTGGTGTCCTGCTTCAACAATGTGGGCCCCGGCCTGGGGGCGGTGGGTCCCGCCGGAAGCTATGCGGACTATTCCGTCCTGTCAAAGCTGCTGCTGTCCATGGCCATGCTCATGGGCCGGTTGGAGATCTACCCCATGCTGGTGGCGCTGTCCCCCTCCGTCTGGCGCAAGGATTAAGAAGAAAAAACTCTGTGTGATTTCGTCACACAGAGTTTTTTTGCGCTTGCGTCCATGGCCCCGCGCCTTTCCTGCCTGGCCTTGACGGCAGGCGGACGGCCTGATATACTGAGCATATCAGCATGGAAGGAAGGTTGGCTATGTGGCATGAGATAAGGGACAATCAGGATGCTAAAGCGCTTATGGCTGCCGTGGGTGGATTCCACGACAGCTGCGTCAAGGAGATACATTATATCAGCGGCGCGTGTGTGCTCGGCGACCTGGGTATGTGGCCGCTGAACAGCCGACGCAGTCTGCGGGTACTGATCCAGCGGCAGTTTGAGGAGAACTCCGTGGTGGAGCTGGAATTTCTGGGGCTGAAATATCTGCATCTGCGGCCCGTAACGGAGGATTATACCTGCGAGCTTCTGGACGCCACCCTGGTGTGGAAGAACGGCGATATCTACTGGTGCGACTGCGGTGTGCCGGAGGAGAAGCTGACGGATTATGACGGAACCCTGATCTGCGCCGCCGGTCTGCGCTGGCGCCCGATTGATCACGGCCTGGGGCAGGAGGATTTCTATACGGCCAGAGAACCGGAGAACGCGTAAAGCAGGCGGATGAATCATATGCTCCCCCTATGAGAGACGGCGGCACCCTGCGGCCTCTCATAGGGGGAGCATTGTCATTTTTATTTCAGATATTTCTTCAGATACTGCCCTGTGTAGGACTGGGGGCACGCCGCCACGGTCTCCGGGGTGCCGGCGCACACCAGCGTACCGCCGCCGGAGCCGCCCTCGGGCCCCAGGTCGATGATCCAGTCGGCGGATTTGATCACGTCCAGGTTGTGCTCGATGACCAGCACCGTGTTCCCGGCATCTACCAGCCGCTGCAAAACCTCCAGCAGCTTTTTCACGTCGTCGGAGTGCAGGCCGGTGGTGGGCTCATCCAGGATATAGAAGGTGCGGCCCGTGGCCCGGCGGGACAGCTCCGTGGCCAGCTTCACCCGCTGGGCCTCGCCGCCGGACAGCGTGGTGGAGGACTGGCCCAGCTTCACATAGCCCAGGCCCACATCCTGCAAGGTTTGCAGCCGCTTTTTCAGCTTCAGCTTCTAAGATTTTAGATTCTTTAACGCCTTCTGCAACCAAGACTGTTGAACGCTTTTCACCTTCTGCCTTTAAAATTGATTCACGCCGTTCACGCTCGGCTTTCATTTGCTTTTCCATTGCTTCCTGAATAGCTTTCGGAGGCATGATGTTTTTTAATTCGACACGGTTGATTTTAATGCCCCAAGGGTCGGTTGCAACATCAAGGATGGAACGCATTTTTGTGTTTATAGTATCTCTTGATGTGAGAGTCTGGTCAAGCTCTAAATCGCCGATAATGTTACGCAGAGTGGTCGCCGTAAGATTTTCGATTGCCGCCATTGGATTTTCAACTCCGTAGGTGTACATTTTCGGATCTGTTATCTGATAGTATACAACGGTGTCAATCTGCATTGTAACATTATCCTTTGTAATAACCGGCTGAGGATCAAAATCGACAACCTGTTCCTTCAGGCTCACAATTCGTGCAACTCGCTCGATAAAAGGAATTTTAAAATGAAGGCCGACAGGCCATGTTCCGCTGAATGCGCCCAAACGCTCAACTACATATGCGTGAGCCTGAGGCACAATTCTGACATTGCGGACTATTACCACTAAAATGAAAATGATGAAAATTACAAATAAAATTGGTGCGAAATCCATAAAAATACCTCCGTTTTTAATTTAATTTATTTATATCAGCATTTCTGCCGATTGTGCTTAAAGTATTGTCTGATGGAACAACCATGAGTTTAACGCCGCTTATGGCAACAATTTCGACAAGTTCACCCTTTTTGATGATTTCACCGATTCTTGCAGACGCCTTCCATATCTGACCGTTTATCATGACTTCACCCGTCGTTTTTATATTGTCAATTTCCTGGGTTACTATTGCAGGCTTGCCGATAAGTGC
>OLVY01001120.1_pt1 | contig 17771 bp, 10 predicted proteins | sample 1674261 | NCBI WGS metagenome assembly OLVY01 (sample SAMEA103958155, study PRJEB25191) | human gut metagenome | biome: human-associated habitat [ENVO:00009003]; feature: intestine environment [ENVO:2100002]; material: feces | place: Germany | collected 2013/2015
AAAAGCGGAAAATATCAGCTATCTTTATTTTCCAATTGCAGGGGAAGCAGGATTAAAAAGTTCCTTCACACCGAATCTCGGCGGTGATGCGAAGATAGATCAGAATACATTTTTACTGGAGCCGGTAAGTGCGGAAAATCTTGTCAATAACCGAAACAGCAGAAACTTCTGGTGCAATGTGAAGGGAATCGGAAGCTGGTCTTTGACTGGTCATTCAGCAGAAGAGTTAAGTAAGAAATTTACGGAAATGCAGGATGACAGTGAAGTGACAGCCGGATTTATGTGGCAGAAGACGACAAGGGAATCCAAAAAGTATCAGCTTCGCGGAGAAATACTTTCTTTTATTCCAGTAGATAAAAACGTTGAGATCATGCTGGTGACGATCACAAACACAGGACGCATGGCGCAGACAGTTACACCAACGGCGGCGATACCATTATATGGAAGAAGCGCGGACAATATCCGTGACCACAGACATGTAACATCTTTATTACATAGAATCGAAACTACAGACACAGGCGTTCTGGTGACACCGACATTGTCTTTCGATGAGAGAGGACATCAGGTCAACCATATGACTTATTACTGCGTGGGCTGGAGTGGCAATGGAGAAAAGCCGGTGGATTTTTATCCGACAGCAGAGGATTTTGTCGGAGAGGGCGGTAACTTTGAGAGACCATATGCCATTGTAAAAAATGCAGAGGGGGTCAAGGCAGGAACAAAGATAGAAGGATTAGAGGCAGTTGGTGGTCTTCATTTTTCAGAGATTACATTAGAGCCGGAAGAGGAATGCAGTTATCTGATCTTTACCGGAATTACAGAAGATATTCAGGAGATCAGGAATCTTTCCAAAACTTATACGACCAGAGAGAAAGTACTGGAAGAACTGGAAAAAACAAAAGCATACTGGCAGGAAAAAGTAAATGTTGCTTATCATACCGGAGATTCAGATTTCAACCAGTTTATGCACTGGGTAAGCTTTCAGCCAATTCTGCGTCGTATTTATGGCTGTTCCTTCCTTCCGCATCATGATTACGGAAAGGGAGGAAGAGGCTGGCGTGATCTCTGGCAGGATTGTCTGGCACTTTTAATTATGAATCCGGATGGAGTAAGACAGATGCTGCTTGATAACTTTGCCGGTGTCCGTATAGATGGAAGTAATGCAACGATCATCGGAAGTAAACAGGGAGAGTTTGTTGCAGACCGGAATAATATCACAAGAGTGTGGATGGATCATGGTGTATGGCCAATGATCACAACAAAGTTTTATATTGACCAGACCGGAGATCTTGAACTGTTAGAAAAAGAGGCAGCTTATTTTAAAGACAAACAGATTGCAAGAGGAACCAGGACAGATACACTGTGGGATGAATCCTATGGCTGCTGGCAGAAGACCAAGCGCGGCGTGCGGGAAGAGGGTACGATTTTAGAGCATCTGCTGTTACAGAATCTTACCGCTTTTTATGAAGTTGGAGAACACAATAACATAAGACTGCGCGGCGCAGACTGGAATGATGCGCTGGATATGGCTTCTGAGAAGGGCGAGAGCGTGGCATTTTCCAATGCTTATGCAGGCAACCTTGCCGATATTGCAGAATTGCTGGAGGCATACCAGAAGAAAACTGGAAAAGAAACGGTTTCCCTTCTGGCAGAGATCGTGATTCTTTTAGAAGATAATCCGGCATTATACGATTCTGTTGAGAAGAAGCTGCATGTATTAGAGGAATATTTACATACGTGTGAGCATGATACGAGTGGAGAAAAAGTAGAGATCTCCATTGAAAAACTGACTGAAAACCTGCGTCACAAATCGGAGTGGTTAATGGAGCATATCCGGAAAAATGAGTGGGTAAAGGATTCGGAAGAAAACGGCTGGTTTAACGGTTACTATGATAATCATGGACGTCAGGTAGAAGGAGATACAAAAACCGGTGTCCGCATGATGTTAACCGGCCAGGTATTTTCCATCATGGCTGGCACTGCAACAGAAGAGCAAATCCGGCAGATCACGAAGAGTGCAGACCGTTATCTCTATGATGAAAAAGTGGGTGGCTACCGTCTGAACACAGATTTCGGGGAAGTCAAGACAGATCTTGGAAGAATGTTTGGATTTTCCTACGGAGATAAAGAAAACGGAGCAGTCTTTTCCCATATGGCAGTGATGTATGCCAATGCGCTTTACAAACGTGGATTTGCAAAGGAAGGTTGTAAGTCCTTGCATGCATTGTACAGACAGTCGGCAAACTTCGAAGTGAGCCACATCTATCCTGGAATTCCGGAATACTTCAATGGCAGAGGACGCGGTATGTACCATTATCTGACGGGCGCTGCGAGCTGGTATATGCTGACGGTGATCACAGAGATGTTCGGAGTAAGAGGTCAGATCGGTGATATGATCTTAGACCCAAAACTTTTAAAAGAGCAGTTTGATGAAGAGAAAAAGGCATCCCTTACACTGAAGTTTGCAGACAAAAACTGGAAGATCACTTATTTGAACTGTGAAGACAAGGATTATGGAGAATATCAGATTGCAGATGTAACGGTGGACGGAGAGAAGATAAATTTTGTGCCAAAACAGCATGATGCAATTCTTCCTAAGAATATGATCGAGAAACTTTCTGGCAATGAGACACATCTGATCGAAGTGGTTCTTGCCTAGGAAAATATTACATTATAAACAATTGCGAAAAATGGATTGGAGAAGAATATGGCAGAGAAAAAATTTTTAATTGAAAACTATGGAAAAAAGAGCACGTTTGCAAGCTTTCTTCCAGGCATTTCCGGAGAGAAGGGAATTCCTATCTGGTGCTATTATGTAAACCGTGGACAGTGCGTGGTCAGTTTCGGAGTCGACAATAAAGATCATTCGATCATGGAATTTTATCCGGCACATCAGGCGTACCAGAATGTGAAAACGACAGGATTCCGTACTTTTGTAAAAAAAGATGGAAAAGTGACGGAGCTTTTTGCAGATGAAAACCGGACACACCGCATGGAAATTGCCAGGAACGGATTAAAAATTGAAGAGGAAAATGACGTACTTGGCGTGAATGCAAAGGTGGACTATTTCACACTTCCGGGAGAAAAAATCGGTGCGCTGGTGCGCAGGGTGGAACTGACCAATACCACCGGGGAATATGCCAAAATAGAAGTATTAGACGGCATGCCGGCACTGATCCCATATGGGGTTGGAATTGACAGTATGAAAAATATGTGCCAGACATCCAAAGCGTGGATGCAGGTCGAGGATGTGAAAGAGGGACGGCCGTATTTCAGGGTACGTGCCAGCATGGCAGATACCGCCGCAGTCACAAAGATGGAGGGCGGCAATTTTTCCATCGGATGCCTTTCTGATGGCACGAGATTACAGCCGGTCGTTGATCCGACGGTTGTATTCTCCTATGATACTTCCTTACAGAAGCCGATTGGATTTGAAGGGACTGCAGTAAAAGAACTGTTGGTAAAAGAGCAGATTACCATGAACCAGCTGCCATGCAGTTTTTATGGAACAGAGGCAGAACTTGCTGCGGATGAGAGCATTTGCTTCTATGAGATCATCGGACAGGTGGAGAACAAAGACTTATTAAAAGCATATGCAGCAAAAAAACTGGACGCGGCTTATTTTCATGCAAAAGCAAAAGAGGCAGAGGAACTGGTAGAACATCTTTGCAGCGGAATTGCGACAGAGACTGCGTCGAAAGATTTTGATGCTTACTGTCAGTATACTTATATGGATAACGTCCTAAGAGGCGGATATCCGATCCGGCTTGGCAGTCATAAGATTTTTTACGTGTATTCCAGAAAGCATGGCGATCTGGAAAGAGATTACAACTATTTTTCCATGCTGCCGGAGTTCTATTCACAGGGAAATGGAAATTTCCGCGATGTCAACCAGAACCGCAGATGTGACACTTTCTTTGCACCATTTGTGGGAAGGGAGAATATCAAAACATTTTACAGCCTGATCCAGCTAGATGGTTATAACCCACTGGGCGTGGAAAAACTGACTTATCAGGTTGCAGAAGAAAAAGCAGGCAGTCTGCTGGCTCTTCACGAAAATTTATTTACAACCGAGCAGGAAAAACAGGAGTTTTGTGAATATATCAAAAAACCATTCACACCGGGTTCCTTATATCGGAAAATCGAAGAGAATTTTGGCGAAAAAGAGACCGAAAATCTGTTTTTCCAGGTGCTCGATCAGGCGGATGGACTTGTGAACGGCAATTTCCTGGAAGGCTACTGGAGCGACCACTGGACTTACAATCTGGATCTTGTGGAAGATTATCTGGAAGTATTCCCGGAAAAAGAGAAGGAATTACTGTATGAGAGAGTTTATACGACGTTCCTTTCACGGGTAAATATCAATCCGAGATACAGTCGCTATGAAGAGACGGAAAATGGCCTGAGACAATATTATGCATTGAATGAAAAGAGCCGTAGAAATACGGAAGAAAAACTGGTGCGTGAAGCAAATCAGTCCGGAAAAGTTTTAAAGATGACGCTGCTGGAAAAATTAGTGTTACTCTGCACCACAAAATTTGCAGCGCTGGACGCTTACGGTATGGGTGTGGAGATGGAAGGTGGAAAACCTGGCTGGTATGACGCGTTAAATGGTATGCCGGGCATGTTTGGTTCTTCCATGGCAGAGACCTATGAGCTTGCCAGAATGTTGGAATACACGATCGGGGCATTAAAACGATATCCGGGAGAACTGGAACTGATTGAAGAATTTTCTGATTTCTTACAGCAGCTTGATCTGATCAATGCAAGTGAGAAAGATGCGATCGGTTTCTGCAAAAAGCAGAGCTATGCAGCTAAGGAAGAGATTCAGAAAGAGGGTGAGATCCTTTCCTTCTGGAATCAGATCAACGATGCAAAAGAGGCTTACCGAGAGAAAGTATTCTCCGGAATATCCGGTGTGAAGAATCTTGTTTCCACAGAGAAAGTTGTAAAAATTTTAAACGATTTTCTGGAAACAGTAACCTGCGGAATTGAAAAAGCATGCATATTGGGAAATGGTATCTGCCCGACCTATTTTACTTATGAAGTTTTAGAGTATGAGAAAGTAAAAGACGGCTACAAGCCATTAAAATTTATGGTTCGTGAAGTTCCATATTTCCTGGAAGGACCGGTTCGTTATCTGAAATTAAAGACCGGAAAAGAGAAAAAGGCAAAATTATATGAGCAGGTGAGACACAGTGATCTCTATGATGAAAAACTTTCCATGTATAAGGTCAATGCTTCTTTGCAGAATGCATCCTTTGAACTTGGAAGAGCGAGAGCCTTCACACCTGGCTGGCTGGAGAATGAGTCCATCTGGCTTCATATGGAATATAAGTATCTGTTGGAACTCATCCGAAATGGCATGTATGAAGCATTTTTTGAGGATTTCCACAAAGCTGCGATCCCATTTTTGGATAAGGAAGTATATGGAAGAAGTATTTATGAGAATTCATCCTTTATCGCAAGCAGTAAAAATCCAAACAAAGCATATCACGGCAAAGGTTTTGTGGCACGCTTAAGTGGATCGACCATCGAGTTTATCAGTATGTGGAAACAGATGATGTTTGGCAGCCATATTTTATCCATGAAAAATGGAGAACTGCATTTCACGCCACAGCCTGCGGTACCGGCATATCTGATTCCGGAAAATGGAAAAGTATCTGCCATGCTGTTTGGAAAGACAAAGGTAACGTATCAGTTTGCAGATGTCACCGACTACATTCCGGGACATTATGAGATTGCTTCCATGAAGTTTATCTATCAGAATGGAAGCGTTGCCAATGTGGGCAGCGGCGTTGCAGGAGAAAAAATAGCAGTGGATGTCCGTGAGGGGCTTGTGACATCCATTGAGATTGATGTTCGATAAGAACGACACACATAGTACAATATCGCATGAAAATTATCACAACGGACTACGAAAACAAAAAGTTCTGGGAAGAAACAGAAAAAGAATCTGCGCTGATGGGAGAAAGGACACCTAAAAAAAAGACACCATTTTAAAATTTAAAGCATTTTTACAAGAGGGGATTGAACTTATAATTCAATTATCAACAAACAACAAAGTGTTGTGTAACAGCAGAAAGCAAATTCACTTTTCTGCAGAACAATAAGGAGGCAAAATCCTCTCCTCACCAATGGGTTCGGATTTTGCTTCGTAAAACAAGGAGGATTATATATGAATTGGAAAAAAGTAGTATCAGTATTGCTCGTAAGTGCAATGACATTATCCATGGCAGCATGTGGCGACACAGCAAGCACAAGCGATAATGCAGCAGCAGGAACAGAGACAAAGGGAAGCACAGCAAATGCATCCAGCGATGAAAAGTTAGTTGTATGGACATTATCAAACGACTTGATCGACTTTGGTAAGAGATTCCAGGAACAGACTGGTGTAGAGGTTGATACAGTGGTTATCGAGCCAGCTGATTACCCAACAAAAGTTCAGACAGCATTACTTGCAGGAGAAAAAGAACCGGATATCATCGTTGGTGAGCCAAAGATGTTAGAGGATTTCTTTGATGCAGGTTTCTTCGAGGATTTAAACCAGGCACCATACAATGCACAGGATTATGCAGATCAGATCGTTGATTATGTATGGCAGGTTGGACAGGATGACGATGGTATCCAGAGAGCAATCTCTTACCAGATCACACCAGCAGGTATCTACTACAGAAGAGATATCGCAAAAGAAGTATTCGGAACAGATGATCCGGACGAAGTTGGAAAATTATTCAAAGATTATCCTACTATCTTAGAGACAGCTCAGACATTAAAAGATGCTGGATACAGAATCTTCTCTTCTGATGCAGAGATGAACGTATTCTCCGGTGATAGTGCATGGGTAGTAGATGGAACATTAAATGTTGACCAGTCCAGAATTGATTACATGGATCTTTGCGTTGACTTATATCAGAATGACTTAACAGCATATGCAAGCCAGTGGTCAACACCTTGGTATCAGGCTATGGCTGGCGAGGTACCTATCTTAACAGCAGATATCCAGTCTAATGCAGATGATTCCGTTAACGTTTGGGATGCAGATCAGTTCGCAGAGGCAACAAAAGGACTTGATACAACAACTGTATTCGCATTTGGTCTTCCTTCCTGGGGTGTACTTACTATGAGAGATAACGTAGGCGAGACATCTGGATTATGGGGCGTTTGCTCTGGACCAGCAGCAGGATTTGACGGTGGTACATATATCGGTATTTCTTCTCAGTCTGAAAGAAAAGACACAGCTTGGGAATTCGTAAAATTCTGTACATTAAATGAACAGCTAACTGGTGGATTGAATACTCACAGGGTGATACAGTTTCTTTGAAATCAGCTCTTGATAAACACAAAGATGATGAGAACCAGATTTACGGTGGTGAGAAATTATACCAGTTCTGGTTAGATCAGGCACAGTACATTGATACTTCTAAAGTAACAAGATACGACAAAGGTATCGGCGATGCATGGGGCAATGCAATCTCTTCTGTTAAAACTGGTGAGAAGACAAAGGATGAGGCAATCTCTGACTTCTACGATACAATTGAAGCAACCTATCCTGAAATCACAGTAAACAGATAAAAATATCTCCAAAATCATTTTCTTACAGTCTGCACAGCAAATGTGCAGACTGTAAGGAAAGATAAAAGAGTACAGGAAAAGAATGGCTATCCTCTGAGATAGTTATGAAGAAGGAGAATGGCAGAATATGGGAAAGAATAAAAATGGTTTGAAAAAATATGATAACGTGGGATACTTCTTCGTTTTACCATTTGTTATTGTATTTTGTATTTTTAGTGTTTATCCGGTATTAAGAACCTTATATTTCAGTTTTACAAATGCCAAGATTGCAGGAGTCGGTGTGACATCCTGGGTCTGGTTTGACAACTACAAGCGTGTATTCACAGACAAATTTTTCTGGAGAGCGCTTTGGAACACGGTAAGGATCTGGGGTGTGAATATCGTATTACAGCTCGGACTTGCATTTTTACTTACCATTGTATTTAGTGATATCAAATACAAAATCAAAGGACTTGGAATTTTCCGTATTATTTATTACTTACCGAACTTAATTGCAGCAACATCTGTTGCATTCTTATTTCAGACATTACTGGATTGGCGTTATGGAACGTTCAACCAGATTATTGCAAGCATCTATCGGTTATTTGGTGCAAATTACACTCCGGTCGACTGGCTTGGATCATCTGCAACAGCAGGTGTGACCATCGCAGTGATCAGTTCCTGGATGTGGTTTGGTAACTCCTTCATTATGTTAATGGCTGGTGTGCAGGGAATCTCAAAAGATTATTTCGAGGCAGCAGCAATTGACGGAGCCGGAAGATGGACCGTATTTGGAAAAATCACATTACCATTATTAAGACCGATGTTACTTTATGTAGCAATCACATCACTGATTGGTGGATTACAGATGTTCGATCTGCCGTATCTGATGTCAAATCCGGCAGGGGCATCTTATAACTCCGTATACACCGTGGTAATGTATCTCTATAAATTTGGATTTACAACAGGAACAACACAGACTGGTTATGCATCCGCAATCGCCTATGTATTATTCCTTATCATTTTAGCTGTTTCCATTATACAGTTAAAAGTGTTTAACCAGGATGAAGAGAAAGCAGCAGCACGCCGTGCAAAAAAACGGGCTTCATCTAAGACGAAATAAGGAGGATTACTATGAACGGCATTGGATATAAAATCAAAAAAACAATTTTATATATCTTACTAATCCTGCTTAGTGTAGTGTGTATGTTTCCATTTTTATTAATGATTGTCAACGCAACACGAAGCGGATCTGAGATTATGAAATCATTTACTCTGATTCCGAGTGTTTATTTAAAAGAAAACTGGGCTACTGTATTTAAATACTTCAACCTGTTTTTAGGTATGTGGAACAGTTTGAAAGTAGCAGTTCCATCTACATTACTCTGTGCATACTTTTCCGCTATGACAGCTTATGCACTGGCAATGTACAAATTCAAGGGAAATAAAGTATTATTCATGACGATTTTAATTTTCATGATGATACCTGGACAGCTTGGTCTGATCGGTTTTTATAACTTATGTACCAAACTTCATCTGGTAAACTCTTATATCCCATTGATTATTCCGGCAATTGCTTCACCGGGAACCGTATTTTTCTTAAGACAGTATGTACTTTCCGTTATGCCACCTTCACTGATCGAGGCAGCCAGAATTGATGGAGCAAGCGAGTTATATACATTCCACAGAATCGCAATCCCAATCATGTCACCTGGGATTGCAACCATGAGTATCATGGGATTCATCGGTGGATGGAATGCTTACCTGTTACCTATGATTATCTTAAATAAAAATGAGAAATTTACATTACCGGTTATGATGGCAACTTTAAGGGCATCAACAGATATTACTGCAAACCAGGGCGCAATTTATCTCGCCGTTGCAATTTCTGTTATTCCGATTTTACTCGTATTTGCATTCTTCTCTAAATACATCATCAGCAGTATTTCTGCAGGTGCTGTAAAAGAATAATGACAGTACATAAAATAGTTTCCTTACCATATTCTTCTCTAAATAGATAAAAACAGAAACGCTACTCAAAAAATTGGGGTAGCGCTTTTGTGTGTTTAAAAAGAAAGTAAAAAGAACTCGGAAAATGTCATGAAAACAGGAAATTTGCTCTGTCGGGGTTTGCGGGAAACGAAAGAAAATGGTATGATAAAGATACTTGGAAACAGAAATAAAGGGGAAGTTTTATGGTTACATACAGAATCAGAAAAATGATCGCATGGGGCATGGCAGTGACCATGACAGCCGGGATGACAAATGTTTTGACGGGCTGCGGAGCGGAAAGAGAAGGACAGGCTGTGGAGACATCTCAGGTGGAGGACACCTCACAGGGTGATGAGGATACACCGGCATGGAAAAAATATGCCGGAGAACCTGTTACGTTAGACTGGTATGTCAATTATTCCTGGTTTGCAATACCGTGGGGAGAGAATGCAGTCTCTCAAAAGATTACAGAGGAGACAGGAGTAAATATTAATTTTATTACACCAATCGGGAATGAAACAGAAAAATTAAATGCACTGATCGCATCGGATTCTCTGCCTGATCTGATCACATTAGGGTATTGGGAGCCACAGGTGAACCAGATGATCGAAGAGAACATGGTCTATGCATTAAATGAACTTGCAGATGATTATGATGCCTATTTCTGGCAGGTCACAGATGCAGATGTGGTGAACTGGTATACAATGGATGATGGCAATATTTATGGATATCCGTGTTCCACGGTTACACCAAAACAGGTGAAAGAGCATGATGACATCATATCCAATCAGACGTTTCTGGTACGTAAAGATATTTATGAGGCAATTGGAAGTCCGGATATGACAACACCGGAAGGATTTAAAGCAGCAGTGGAGAAAGCGGCAGAGATGTTTCCTGAGGTGAATGGGGAAAAATTGATCCCGGTGGGATCCCATGTATTTGATAATCAGGGAAATGTTTCCTTTGACAAATATCTGATGAATTTTCTTGCGGTTCCGTGGGAAAAGGATGGGAAATATTATGACAGATATACAGACCCAGAGTATGTTATATGGTTAAAAATGTTCCGTGAACTGGGGGAGGAAGGGCTGCTTGCCAATGATATCTTTGTGGATACACGGATACAGATGGAAGAAAAACTGGCAAAAGGTCGGTATTTTTGTATGCTCTATCAGTACAGTGATACGATCTCACAGCAAAAAGCATTGTATGAGAATGATCCGGACAGCATTTACATGGCGGTTGAGGGACCGAGAAATTCCAATGGGGATGATCCGACACTGCCGACTAACAATATGAATGGATGGACATTGACGCTGATCTCAAAAAATTGTAAATATCCGGAACGCGCCATAGCGTTTATGGACTATATGATGAGTGAGCATGGACAGATGTTGATCTATCTCGGTGTGGAAGGGGTTACTTACGATATCGTGGATGGTAAGCCGGTATTAAAAGAGGACGTCAGCAAAATTTTAAATTCCGACCGGGAGACTTACGACAGGTTATACGGCGCAGATGATGCTTATTGGATGCTGCAGAATAATGTCATGCAACTTCAGTGGGAGCAGAAGGCAGGTCCTGCTACTGAACAGTTACTCGTGTGGGCATGCAAATATACAGTCTACAATGGACAGTATGATGTGAGTTTGTCGACAAGTCCTGAAATTGCAGCTATGGATGAAAAATGTACCAAACTCTGGAGTGAGACACTGCCAAAGCTTCTTCTCGCATCAAATGAAGCACAGTTTGATGAAATATTTGAAGAATTTGTGGGAAAAAGGAATGCCATGGGCTATCAGGAAGTTTTGAAACAGAAAACAGTATTAATGAATGCAGCAAAGGAAAAAATGGGAATTAGCGAATGAAAAAAATAAGAGAGCTGTTTCGAAATACAAAGCTAAATATCAAATTTACCAGTATTATCATTCTGTTTATGGTGATTCCAATCGGGGTGTTAGCAGGGGTTTTGTTCTATGTTATGGAGCAGAATGCGGTGCAGGAGAACATGGATTACATGGAATATACAATGCAGCGGAATGAGGATGGAATCAAGACAAAGATTGATTCTATCAATATGTCCACACAGTTTTTCTTAAGTGATGATTCCCTGCTTCAAATGTTGAATGCATCTGCGATTGGGGGAGAAATCTCTACGGCCGACTGGCTGGATTTTAAAAATAACGAAGTGTCGGCGTTGGAACGGTTAGTTAACAATAACCCATTGCTGTATGGTGTCCGTGTCTATGCGGTGAATGACAGTGTGCAGGAGATGATGCCCATTTTATACAATGCATCCCGTATGAAAAAACAGGAGTGGTCCAAGCAGGATAAATATGTCGGCTGGAATTTTGATTACACAGATAATATTTTCAATTCCTATACGATGAACCAGAATCGGAAGATTATTTCACTTGTCACACCGATTATTGACAGTGCCAATGGAAAAGTTGGTGTGATCGAGTCTGCCATGACGATGGAGAATATGTTTCCAAGCCTGTACGAGGGAATTGAGGATGAGTGGAGTTTCTTTTATTCGGATGAGGGAGTAACCTATTTTGGACAGAAAGAGCAGACAGAATCTTCAGCGCTGCTTGACGATATTTTAAAACAGCGTCCCACAGAGGACAAGATACAGACCATTTATAAAAAATTGGATGGAAAAAAACTTGTAATCTCTTATATGCAGGTGCGCGAACTCTCCGGTACACTGATCTGTGTGAAGGATATCACAAAAAATGTTCATAATGTATATTTTATGCGTGATGTGTTTGTGGCTGTCATGCTGGCATTTATCATATTGCTGGCGTTCTTTATCAACCGTATTGTGCAGCATCTGTTAAAGCAGTTTTATGAGATCTTAAAGTCCATTCGAAAAGTACAGAAGGGTGATCTTGATGTCGTGATCGAAAACTGTGGCAAAGATGAGATGGGCGAACTCGGAACGCAGATCAATAAGATGTTGGAACGTATCAAGGAGCTGATGGAAGATAATTTAAACCGTGAGATGTTAGCAAAAAATTCTGAGATCCGGGCTTTGCAGAATCAGATCAATGCACATTTTATTTATAATGTGTTAGAATCGATTAAGATGATGGCAGAGATTGATGAAGAATACGCCATTTCTGATGCGGTGACCGCATTGGGGAAACTGCTGCGTTACAGTATGAAGTGGGTATCAGGAAATGTGCTTGTGGAGCAGGAGTTAGAGTACATTAAAAACTACATGGCTCTGATCAATCTGCGGTTTGATTATGAGATTTATCTGTCGTTAAACCTGCCGGAACTGGTATTAAAACAGGAGATTCCGAAGATGTCCCTGCAGCCGATCGTCGAGAATGCCATTTATCATGGAATCGAACAGATGGCAGAGGACACAAATATCTATATCAAGGGCATTTTAGACGGAGATGACTGTGTGATCGAGATCACAGATGCCGGAAAAGGTATGTCAGAAGAAGAAGTGGAGAAGCTTCGGTTAAAGATTGCAGGAAAAATTGATTCCAACGGAGGCTCCGGCAATGGAATTGGTCTGAAAAATGTACAGGACCGTATCCATATTGCATTTGGAGATCAGTATGGAATCGAGATCGCATCCAAATTGGGGTGTTATACAAAAATTATGGTCCGGATTCCAATCACGCATAGACAGTCAGAGGAAAATGACCCGGAGCATAAGTGAAAAATAAAGGCACAGGGGACTGTGACAGAAGAGAGATACAGGATTAGAAGAGGGTAAGGAAGATAATGAAAACAGTTTTGATCGTTGAAGATGAGAAAATGATCCGTCAGGGAATCAAAACAATGATTATGCGAAGTGGTGTGCCAATCGAGACCATTATGGAGTGCAACAATGGAGAGACTGCGCTTGAAATTCTGAAAGAGCAGGAGATTGATGTGATGTTTACGGACATCCGTATGCCGAAGATGGATGGCATCGAACTGGTACAGAAAATGCAGAGCCTCGAACATATTCCACTTACCGTGGCAATCAGTGGTTATGATGATTTTGCCTATGCGGTGGAAATGTTAAGAAACGGGGTGCGGGAGTATATTTTAAAACCGATTGAGCGTGAAAAAATCACCGAAATCTTAAAAAAACTCAATGCAGAGATTGAGAGCCGGAAAGAGAAAGAGGAGAACAATCAGAAAATTGGTTATCAGCAGATGCGGCACCTGATGCTTTCCGATGAGATTTCCGGGGAGGAACAGCGCACAATCGAAAGTCAGTATGCAGATCATTTTTATACCGGAAATTATTATGTGTGCTGCCAGAATCAGGTCAAGAGAGGAGAACTGTCCGACGATAATTATATTTTCATGAAAAATATGAATGACAATGATATTTTTATTGTTCCGGCAGAGAACCTTTCCCTCTTATTGAAAAACGAATTGCAGGATGGTTACATTGGAATCAGTGCGGCGCATTGTGGCTTAGAGAGCATCCGTCAGGCATATGCGGAGTCTGTCATGATGCGAAAGAAAGCATTTGTCCGCAATAAAGTGGAAGCGCAGTACGGTGTATTTCAGGAAAAGATACCGGAAGGTCTTATCACGGAGGCCGCTAAGTTGACAGAGGAGGCAGCCAGAATCCAACGCGTCCAGTTGATCGGAACAGATCATACAGACGATCTGGAAAAGAGTTTTCATCAGTTCTTTTATGAAGTGAAAAATGGAAGAATTGATGAGGCTGTTTTTGAGAGCTGTATGAAAGATTTCTTTACGGAGGTAGAGAAAACCTATCAGAATGCTTTAGAGACAGAGGGAGAACTTTTATTGGAATGCAAAGAAATCTGGAGTGAAAATTGTATCGATTCCTACGAGGACAAGGTAATGGAATTTGTGTTGCAGCTTCATGAGAAGATCAATAGCAGCTATGACCAGAACAAGAATGTACAGAAAATCAAAATGGCTGTGGATTATATAGAAGAAAATTATGCAAAGGATCTGAATATGGCGGTTGTCTCCAATTATATTTCCATGAATTACTCCCTGTTTTCCTACTCATTCAAGCAGTATACCGGAAGCAATTTTGTGAATTATCTCAAGGAAATCCGCATGAGAGAGGCAAAAAAACTCCTGACCGAAACCGATATGAAGATTATCGAGATCAGTCAGGCAGTCGGGTATGACAATGAAAAGCATTTTATGAAAATTTTTAAAGCAACCTGTGGAGTATCTCCGACAGAATACCGTCACAATGCTTATTTATCCAAATCCTGATGAAAAATCTGTTTTTGCTGGTACATATGTTCATCTGCCTTGGAAAATAAAGCTTTGACATCTTCTTTGGAAAGGGATGCACCCGGTGTGGACTGGGCATAGCCGCCGCTGGCAGAGATATTATATTCCTTGTGGCTTATTTTATTATAATTATCTAAGTACTTATAGACGCGGGTGAGGAGTTCATCGGCATCTTCTTTTGTGTAATCCATTGTCAGCAGATAAAATTCATCGCTACTGAATCTTGCGCAGATATCGGTGGAACGGGTGACACTGGATAGGGCATGTCCGATGACCTGAATCGCAAAATCCCCCTCATTATGACCATAGTGGTCATTGATATATTTCAGGCGGTTTAAATCAAACAGAAAACAGGTCACAGTACTTTGGTTTTCTGCAGCTTCCTGAAGTAACAGCGTTTCACGGTGCAGATAGCCGTGTTTGTTATAAAGTCCGGTCAGCGCATCCTTGGTGTAAATGTCCTCCAAGTGAGAGACGAGGATGGAAGTACGTTTTGCGTCACTCAAACGTTTTAATAACTGGTTGATATTCATGAACCAGTGCACGAGCTGGAAGTGATAGTCAATGCGGTTGTTCTCGTAAGCTAAGGCAATATAGCCAAAAGTCTTATTCTTGAAGAACAGCGGAAAATAAAGGTAGGCAGAATCTGACTGTCTGTAGATATGTTCCGGCAGGAGGGAACGCTTGGTAAAACTGCATTCCGGCAGTCTTTTGCCATCCCGCAGACTTAATTTTAAAATAATCTCATCCTGACTTGGCTCAAAATCCATTTCATTTTCCGTTAATTCCAGTATGTGCTGGGAAACGCTGTCCCAGTTGGCGTACAGACACAGATAAAATTCGGAACAGTTTGGAATAGAATGAACGTAATTCTCCAACAGATCCATCGCTTCATCTATGTCGGCAATATTTTGGAATTCAGCAGACATTTTCATGGAACTTAAAATAGAAGACTCCAGAGAAGCAATCTGACTGGTCAGTTTCTGCTCAAAGTAAATAGCAGGAGTCTCTTTTGTAAGACTGCATCCACAGGAATTTTCCAGAACCATCTGTGCATGTACCACAGTGATGGCAGGAACATTTTCCTCATGGATTAATTTCATCAGTTTTTCTACGGAAGCTTCCCCAAGTTCATAGACAGGGAAAGAGACGGTCGTGAGAGAAGGTGTGAGATTCTGTCCTTCTTCACTGTGGTCACAGCCGGTGATCGCAAGGTCCTCTGGAATATGATAACCGGCAGAGATGGCAGCAGTCATTAATAAAAGTGCCAGTTTATCATTGTAACAGACAACCGCATCCGGTTTTGTTTCATTTTCTTCAAAGAAGCGGAGTGCTTCAGCAGCGGACTGCGCAGTGTAGGTTCCGGTATAGATGGAATGTGCGTGTGGTGCAATGCCATGTTTTTTTAATGCGTCCCGGTAAAACTTTTCTCTGGCATCCGAAAAGAAACTCTCATCGGCACATCCAAAATAACAGATATTTTTGTAGTGATGTTCTGTGATGAGATGTTCTGTAATATCAAAAAAAGGATGGTTATTTTCTAAGGAAACCGAAGGAAACTGCTGCTTATAAACAGCAATCTCTATGATAGGACAGTGACATTTTTCTTTCAGCAGGGAATAGATCTGATCCTTTAACTGTTCGTTTGGATAAGTTTCAGACGCAAAAATAACACCGCTTAAATCATCAAAATTCGGCAATGTCAGAATGCTTTCCTCTCCCAGACTGTAGTCCCCGAGATTCTCCCCATCCATAGAAGCAAAAATCTCAGCAGTGTAACCGTATTCCAGAGCTTTGTCAATAATACCCTGACATACATTCTTCTGGTAAAATCCCATAATGTGGGAGATAAAAATCCCGATTTTTTTATTGTGATACATGATAAAAACCCCTTGGAAGCAGCCATGATCCGGCAGCCTCTTTTTTTTACAACAATATAATCTTATTGTACAAAAAATCAAAATGTTTTACAATAGGAAAAGCTTCAAAATGAAAGGAATCTAAGGAAATGATACAGGATATTGCACCAATGCAATTGGATAATTCATATAAAAAGAAAGTACCGCATGCAGGCAGCAGGATGTTTGGTTTTGGAGAGCGAACGGTATATCTGGAATATAATGGAGAATTGCAGTTTTTGACTTATGAGCAGTGGAAGGATTACAACGAAAATATACTGGGAAGAGAAGTGCCGTCTTGTATTTATCTTTTTTCTATAGGGGAGGAAGAATACTTTCTGACTGAAATAGGAGCGGATACCAAGATTGGCGAGTTTCGTTTTTATAAGATGTTTGATGTCCGTCCAATGCAGCCGAAGGAACGTGTCCTCGCAGCTGCTACTGCATGGCATTTATTTGTGTGGTATCGTGACAATCAGTTCTGCGGCAGATGTGGGAAAAAACTGGTTCACAGCGAAATGCAGCGGATGCTGCAGTGTCCGTGCTGCGCGAACATGGTGTTTCCGAAGATCGCACCGGCAGTCATCGTGGGAGTCACGCACGGCGATAAAATCCTCATGACAAAATACGCGGGACGAGAGTACAAAAGGTATGCGCTTATCGCCGGATTTACCGAGATCGGTGAGACGGCAGAGGAGACGGTCAAAAGAGAAGTCATGGAGGAAGTCGGACTTACCGTGAAGAATATCCGTTACTATAAGAGCCAGCCGTGGGGTTTTGACAGCAATCTTCTGCTCGGCTATTTCTGTGAACTTGCAGAGGAGGGGGAGATCCGCTTAGACGAGGAAGAACTCTCCGTGGCAGAGTGGGTGGATTATCATGATATCCCGGAGGATAAGGAGAAGTTAAGTCTGACACATGAGATGATGACGTATTTTAAGGAGCAGAGAATGCGATGACAGGAAGCTTTTGGAGGCAGGAAAATATATGGATAAACTGAAAGGACACTTAACAAATCCTAAGGATTTCAGTAAGAAATATTAAGATTGCCTTAAACCCCTTTTTTTCTGAAAACAATATGGT